>Ga0326726_10002030_pt1 | contig 18788 bp, 15 predicted proteins | sample MHFenrmetagenome_2_FD_207603 | JGI IMG/M metagenome (GOLD analysis project Ga0326726, IMG submission 207603) | Lab enriched peat soil microbial communities from Michigan Hollow, Ithaca, NY, United States - MHF15MN | ecosystem: Environmental > Terrestrial > Soil > Wetlands > Peat | place: USA... | reverse complement strand
TGTGGTGCCACTCTGGAACCCTGCAACGCTGTCGTTCTAGTCCTCGCTGCTGTTGCCGAGCTCCACGTACGACCAACCGCGGGTGCGGTCGCCGCCGATCGTGGTGGGTGGGAAGAGAAACCCCGCGCCGGTGGTGGCGAACCAGGCGGCATGCAGGTGATCGGCGCCCTCGGGGACCGGCCCCTGAAACAGCTCGAGGAGCCAGCGCCTCACATGGTCGAGTTGTGGAGCCCGCGGCGCGAACAGCGACATCAGGGCGCCGCGTCCCTGCGTGGTCGCGAGGAAGTGGGCCACCGCGTTCCAACGGGATTCGAACTCATAGCCGAGCACATACATCTCGTCCACGACCGGGGTGCCGTCCACCGGCGCCCTCTGCGGCGCCTCGATCCTGGGTCCGAGAAACCGGAACGCCGGCTTGCCGTCCACCATCCGCTCGATGACGGCGACGCCGGTCTCGGCGGCGAACCAGACCGCGTGGAGGCGGTCGGAGAGCTGGAAGAGCCCGGTCTCACCGGTCCACTGGAGCGCGGCGAGGGCGTGGTAGAGCGGGCAGCCGGCGCTGTCGTCGAGGGTGATGAGGCGCGGCGCCGCGCCGGCGGCCCGGAGGAAGACCGCGAGTGCCTCGGCGCGGTCGCCGAACTCCTCGCTGGCGCGCTGCGGGTCCGCGGCCATCGCTAGTCCGTCCTCTCCACCGCGTGAATGGCACCGAGCTCGCGGAACCGCTCCGCGCAGTCAATCCCGTAGCCGGCGACGAACTCATCGCTCTCGAGCTCGAAGCCCACCAGGTCGAGGGTCGGGGGGAGCCGCCGCTTCGGCGCGCGCCTGAGCAGCGCGACGGTAGTGACGGATCTTGGACGATGCGCCTCGAGCGCCTGCCTGAGCCGCGTGAGCGTCCCGCCGGTGTCCACGATGTCGTCCACGACGATCACGTCGCGTCCTTCCAGCGGCAACTCGACGTCCTTGATGAAGCGGATTTCTCCCGGCTTCGTGCCCCCGCCGTACGAGGCGATCCGCACGAAGTCCACCGTCAGCGGGAAGGTGAGCCGTCGCAACAGGTCGGCGAGGAAGACGGTCGCGCCCTTGAGGACGGCGACCACCACCGCGGACCGGCCGGCGAAGCGCATGTTCAGCTCGCCTGCGACCTCCCCGACCCTCGCGGCGATGGCCTCCGGCGCATACAGGACCCGCCCCAGCCGCGGCTCGTCCGGCGTCATCTCAGGGCTGGCCCCGGTAGACGCGCCGCCGGTCGAGGTTCCAGATCGGCTTGGAGACGGTTTCGCCGTCGCCGAAGTTGGCGTTCTCCTTGAGGGCCGCGGCGAGGTTCGCGGTCGCGGCGGACGCTTGGTCGGCCAGGTGGAGCACTTCGGCTTCGAGCGTCATCGGCCGCACCGGGCTGCCGAATTCGAGTTCGCCGTGGTGCGACAGCACCAGATGTTGGAGCACCAGGCGCTCCGCGTCGCTCACGGGCGGCTGCTCCTCCTCGTCGAGGCGGCGGTCGAGCATCAGCGACCCGAGCACCACGTGACCGATGAGGCTGCCGGCTTCCGTCATCTCGAACAGCCCGTCCCACGAGTAGGCTTCGAGCTTCCCGATGTCGTGCAGGAGCACGCCGGCCAGGACCAGGTCCCAGGTGGCGCCCGAGGCCTTGGCCATCGTCCGGGCGATGGCGCCGACCTCGACCGTGTGCTTGAGGAGCCCTCCCAGCGCCGCATGGTGGTTGGAGAGCGAAGCGGGACACCGCTCGTAGCGGGCGCGAAAGTCGGCGTCCCCGTAGAAGAGGCCCACGGTCCTGCGCCACGGACCGTCGGGCATCTCCGCGACCCACTTGTCCACCGAACTCCACCACGGCGCGACGTCACCGACCGAGGGAAGGAGGCGCGCCCACTCCACCATCTCCCGCTGGACGGAGCGAATGGAGGTGACCTTGAGCTGCCGGTCGCCCCGGTACTCGCCCACGTCGCCGATGACGCCGACCACCGCGCCCTTCTCGAGCCCCTCGACCTTGTGCACCTCGGAGGACCAGAACGGGGCGGTCTTCACCCGGCCGCTGCTGTTCCCGAGAGTGAGGATGACGAACGGGCTGCCGTCGTTCTGGGTGCGCTGCTCGACGTCGTAGACGAGCAGGGTGTCCTCGACGCGGGCGCCGAGCGGAAGATCGGGGAGCGAGACCGGGGTCTGGGGCACGGGGGAATAATGGGGCAGGTGGAAGGTGGTAGGTAGTAGGTGACAGGAGACCACCGTGGCATTTCCTGTCACCTGCCACGCACAACCTACGACCTGCCCTTCGGTTCCCGCAGCCGGTGCAACGAGACGTCCCTGTCGTCCGCGGGCGTCATGCGGTGCGTCGCTTCGCCCCGGTCCGGGAGAAGGTGCGCGATCGAGTTGGCATAGTACTCAAGAAGCGGCCGCTGGCGCGGCATCACCGCCACGGATGCGCCGGTCACGAGAACGATGCGGCGCATCCGGAACATGCGCCGCGCGCGGCGCCAGGTCTCGGCGATGTCACGGTCGGCCCGGACCACCTTCGCGTTGAGCTCGAGGAGCTGATCGCGGATCTCCCGCATCCGTTCGAGCAGATCGCCGAGCGGGATGACGTGCCGCTCGAAGGAGAGGAGCGCGGCGGACGCGAGCGCGACGGCCGTCACGGGCACGACCGCGCGGACGCCGTCCATGACGTCGTCGGCGAGGCGCTGGATGTGTGGCAGCCGTTCCTCGCGGGGCAGGCGGAGCACGTCCGTGGCCTGGGCGGCCAGCCACGCCTTGAGGGACGTGGGCGTGCCGAAGTTGACGGCCGCGCGGCCGTAGCGCTTCAGGCGCCCCGTGAGGAGGCGCGCCGTGTTGAGCCCCACGTACTGCACCACGCTCCAGAACTGCCTCGGCCGGGACAGCCGCAGCTCGGGGTCCAGGCACTCCTGGATCAGCACCCGGTCTTCGAGGGTGCGGTCGTAGTTGAGGGCGACCGGAACGAACCAGATGTCGCGGTCGAACCCCTCCTCCCGCAGCGTCCCGGCGATGTAGTCGAGCAACCCGATCTTGGCCGGCCGGAACTTCCCGTCCCGCGACAACCCGCCTTCCGGGAACAGGCCCTGGGTCACGCCGTGGCGGGTCACGAGCTGCACGTAGCGCTCGAGCACGGCGTGGTAGAGGGGCTCGCGGTAGCGGCGGCGCACGAAATAGGAGCCGAACGACTTGAAGATCGTCTCCAGCGGCCAGATACGGGCCCATTCGCCCACCGCGTAGCTCAGCGCGACGCCGCGCGCCAGGACGTAGGCGACCACTACGTAGTCCACGTTGGAGCGGTGGTTCATCAGATAGACGACGACGTCCTTCCGTGGAATCCGCTCGAGTGACGCCTCGTCCTGGTAGTCGACCGTGACTTTGTAGAGCAGGTTCAGCGTGAGCTTGGCGAGGTTGTAGCCGAGCCGGTAGTACGACAGCACGTTGAAGAACGGCAGAATCTCGTCGATGTACTGCTCGACGCGGACCCGCACCTCGAGCTCGGTGAACTGGTGCGCGTGGCGGTGCTCGCGCATCGCAGCGACGACGACCGGATCGAGGATCAGATCGTCGTGGATGGCGCGGCGGGAGACCAGCTTGAAGCGGGCGATCCGGGCCTGGAAGTCGCGCAGGGTCTTGCGCGCCGAGCGCCGGAGGCGGGCGCGAAAGGCCGCGGTGGTCGTGCGGGTAAGCCAGAGCGCCAGGCCGGCCGCCCCAAGCGCGGCCGCGGCGAGCAGCAGCCAGCCGAGAAAGGTCATGGTGCCGCGTCCCGCCGGCTCAGGCGGTCGGCGCCTGTCCCGCCGCCTTCAGCTGCTGGAACGCCATCCCCTTGAGCCGGGTGATCCGCATCGCCATGGGCGGGTGGGTCGCCAACAGGTCCGCGAGCCGCCCCTCCTTGAGGTTGACGTCCCGGCCCAGCGGGTCGGCGATGCACAGGTGCGCCGCGCCCTCCTTGATGTGCGTCGTCGGGGCTTCGTGGGTTTCGATCTTCTCGAGCGCCGAGGCCAGGGCCGCCGGGTTGCGCGTCAGCTCGGCGCCGGTGGCGTCCGCCAGGTACTCGCGGTCTCGCGCCACGGCCATCGCCATGATGCGGGAAATGAACGGCGCCAGGATCAGCGTGATCACCCACAGCACGAAAACAACCAGCGCCGCGATCAGCAGCGGGCCGCTGGCCTTGCGCCCTTTGCCGCCCAGCAGGCCGAGGCCGCGGCCGCCGCCGCCGCGCAGCAGGCGCCCCATCCCGTTCGACAGCACGACGATCACGCCGACGAGCGCGGCGATGAGGGTCATCAGCCGGACGTCGAAGTTCCGGACGTGGCCCATCTCGTGGGCCACCACCGCCTGCAACTCCTCGCGGTTGAGGATCGCCAGCAGTCCCGTCGTCGCCACGATACAGGCCGACGGCGGGTCGCGCCCGGTGGCGAAGGCGTTGGGGTCGGGATCGTCAATGACGTAGACCTTCGGCTTCGGCAGCCCCGTCGCGACAGCCATCTCCTCGACCACGTTCACCAGCTGCTTCTCCTCGAGCGACTGGGGCGCTTTCACCTCCCGGGCGCCGGTGGACCAGAGCACCTGCTGCGGCCCCTTGCGCCACGACACCCAGGCGGTGATCGCGGCGATCGTGGTGACGATCACCCCGAGCCAGGGCACGCGGTATGGCACCTGCCCCTCGGTCCGCGCCGCGGCGGCGAGGTAGATCGCCAGGTCGCCCCCGAAGCCGAGCCAGGCGAAGAAGAGGATGAACAGCGCCATCCACGCCACCGTGAGGCGGCGGTTCCGCGCCTGCTGCTCGAAGAGATTCAGCCCTGCGGTCACCCTTGCGGCTTCTGCAGCGAGAGGTCCACGGTCGGCACGGCGCGCTCCGCCTTGTCCTCGATCTCCCACAGCTCCGCGATCTCGGCCTTGGCGATTCCCGCCACCAGGTTGGTGGGGAACTGCTGCTGCTTGGTGTTGTAGCCGGTCGCGATGTCGTTATAGAACTGCCGCGCGAAGGCGATCTTGTTTTCCGTGCTCGACAACTCCTCCTGCAGGTCGCGCACGTTCTGGGACGACTTGAGATCCGGATACCGCTCCATCACCACGAACAGCTTGCCCAGGGCGCCGGTCAGCGCAGTCTCCGCTGCGGCCGTTTCCTTGACGCCGGCGCCGGCGCCGCTCTGCATCGCCCGCGACCGGGCACTGACCACCGCGTCGAGGGTGTCCTTCTCGAAATTCATCGAACCCTTGACCGTGTTGACCAGGTTGGGAATCAGATCGTGCCGCCGCTTGAGCTGCACGTCGATCTGCTTCCACGCATTGACCGTCTGGTTCTTCAGGGCGATCAGGCCGTTGTAGGCGCCGACAACCCAGAGGACGAGAACCACCACGACGACGAGGAACAGTATGGGGCCCATGGCGCGAGTCTCCGGGAGGGATTGAGCCAATGTGCGGCGCGCGCCTGATGCTGGCAAGGGAGGCGCGCGCTGGCTATGCTGTTGAGGTCATCCGACGACAGAAAGCGGTGGCCAGGTGAGTTGCCAGACGGCAAGTCGCACAGTGGTTGCCAGCTTCCAGCGGGCTGGGCGGGGCGTCTTCTCCTGTCTCCTCCCCCTTCTTGTCCTCCTCACCGGCCGGGCGGTGGCGCAGGCGCCGCAGGACATCTCGGTGGTCGGGCTGCCGGGGTTCCGGCCGACGGCCGTGCTGCTGCCCCACTTCCAGTTCTGGGTGGCGGTGGACACCGCGGCGGGCGGCGTGGTGCTGCAGGATCTCACGATCAACCCGGCGACGTTCACGGGGTGGGTGCGGATCGAGGGCATCCAGCCGGGGGCGCGGGCGCCGGAGAATGCCCCGTTCCCCGACAGCGTGCACTTCGCGGCGGACGGCCGGGTGACGCTGCTGGTGGCGGACTCGGCGGTAGGGGCGCCGCTCAAGGTCGAGCCGCAGGGGGTCGCGGGCGCGGCCGCCGGCCGGCTGGTGATCACGGCGCCGCACTGGCCCCTGAGCCGCGCTGTCCTGGTGACGATCGACCCGGCGGATCTCTACGAGCATCGCTGGCGCTCCGTGGGTTACGGCGTGCGCGACCGGATCCGGGTGGACGACGTGCGGCACGTGGCGTTCCTCCAGGACTCGACCGCGGCCGCTACGGTCATCGCCGTCGCGCCGGGACGGGACACCCGGGCGGCAATCCGCGTCGAGCAGACTTCGATCATCGTGACGCAGCGCTTCGGCGAGACCGTGGGTCGCGAGCGCCGCCTGCTGGGGCGACTGGTGCTGGCCCTGGAGCCGACGCGCGACGCCGATGGCGGGATGCACGCCGAGGTGATCTTCGGATCGGGAGAGAGCGAGGATGCGGCCGCGCGCGCCATCGCGGTCGCGCTCAGGGAACGGGCACTGCCGCCGACGGCGGCGGGCCCGCGGGTGAGGACGCCGTCGGCCGACGTCGCAACACTTCTGGCGCACATTCTCGGCGCCGCCGGGCCTATGCTGGGCTACGACCGCATCGCGACGTACCGCAACGTCCCCGCCGGCTCGTACACCTTCCTCGCGGCGTTCGACCGCGACGGGTGGTACGGGGCCACCACGGCACTCCAGCTCGGCGACCCGGAGGTGGTCTGCTCGGAGTACGCGCTGATGAAGCAGTTCGCCGATCCGTCCGGCGCGCAGCGCCACGAGGTCTGGAACCGGCTGGGCGCCCGGGGACGCTACGTCTGGACCGACGACTGGGGCGGCCGTTGGATGGGGGACAAGGATCCTTACGAGATCCTCAAGGGGTACGCCTGCTACCGCGCGACCCGCGACACGGTGTGGCTGGGGAGCGAGCTGCGGAATCTGCGGCACATCGCGCACTACATCCTGGCGACGGATCGGAACGGCAACGGGCTGGTCGAGGGGATGAGCTACGCGACCTACTCGGAGATGTCGCCCCTCCTGTCGAACGACCAGGCGTACCGCACGGAGGACCCGTACGTGAACGCCCTGGCCGCGTACGCCCTCGATCGCCTCGCCGAGCTGGAGGACGAGGCGGCCTGGCGGTTCCGCGCGCAGGCCCTTGGCGACAGCGCCGCGGCATGGCGGGCCGCGGCTGGCCGGATCCGCGAGGCGTTGCCGACGCTGTACCGGCCGCAGATGGAATGGTTCACCTACCATGCGATGGTGGACAGCGGCAGGAGCTGGGACCACTACCATCTTCAGCCGGTGGACGCGCTGATCTTCGACGGCGTGTCGGATACGGCGATCAGCGGGGCGATGGTGCGGCGGCTGCTGGGGTCCGAGTGGTGGGACGCGCGCAATAAGGGGTTCTTTGCGGTGCCGAGCGGCGACAGCTGGTTCGACCTGAACGGCTATTGGACGGGATGGGGCTGGCACATCCTCGACTTCAAGGCGCTCGAGGCGGCATTCCGCTTCGGCACGGACACCGCGCGCCGCGAGGCGTGGCGGCGGCTCGACTGGGAGGCGGCGCGGATCATCCGCGTCAATTACGGCCGGCCCGGGGAGCGCGGTGACAACAACGGCCTCTTCATGTTTTCGGCGGGGGCGTACCTCGACCTGCTGGCGCGGGGACTGTTCGGCGTAGATGAGCATCTCGACGCGATCGAGATTGCGCCGCACCTGGACGGGATCGCCGACGATCAGACCTGGGCGCTGGACGGATGGCGGATCACCGGTGACTCGCTGAGCATCGCGTACCGTCCGGCCGACCGGGCGGCGACGGTGCGCCTGAGCGCGCGGCAGCACCGGCGGCTGGATCTCGAGTTTCCCTGGCTGGGGCGCGGCTCGTGCGTGGAGTTGCGGCGAGGCCGGACGGTCGAGCGGCTCGACCTCACGTTCCAGACCGACGGCTCGGCTTACGTGGACGTGCGGGGCGGGCCCGACCCGGCCACCCTCACCGTTGCGGCGCGGGCCTGCGGCGGCTAGCGGCCAGCGCCGCGAGCCAGATCCACCCCAGCAGCAGGGCGGCGTGCGGGCGGGACGCCGTGCGCAGCAGCATCACCAGGTTGATCGGAACGCTGAAGGCGGAGCCGACGCGCGTCTCCGGAAGCCAGCGCCGCAGGGCCACGACCTGATTCGCCGCCACGCCGCCCGAGCGGAAGCGCACGATGAGCGCGTGGGCCAGCGCGATGTCGTTGGGTGAGCGCCATCCCGGCAGCCGCACGAGGTTCCAGACCGTCGCCGCGTTTCCGAAGCCGTGCATGTCGGTCGCCCCGAACATCGCCCGGTTCTCGAGCCGGCAGCGCGCGATCACGGCGCGCCGGTCTTCCGGCGGGATGTCCATCGCGCGCGGCGATTCGGTCCAGATCTCGAACCCGTCCACACCCCAGGAGGTCAGTTCTCCCAGCGGGGCGCCCCAGTGGTGCTCCCGGTACTCGGGGAGGCTCGCGATCAGGTAGAGGGAGTCGGCGTGCAGCGTGCGGATCAACGCCCCGGTCGAGTCCCACGACGCGTCATACGGGCGGTTCTCGATCTGGCCCAGGTTGCCGAGGACCACGAGGTGCAGCCCCGACAGCGACAGCTCCTCGCCGTCGAGGAGCCGCGGCGGTCGCCCGGCGGCGTCGAGCCGCCAGATCTTCGCGGCCCCGAAGACGTTGTGATCGGTGATGAACGCCGCGTCGAACCCCGCCCGCGCGTGCCACGCGGCGTTCTGCGCTGCCCCGAATCCCTTTCGGCCGTCGTGGGATATCGCCGTGTGCGAGTGGACGTCGAGAACCAGCACGTCCGGATCGGTCGCGACGAGGCGCGGAATCGGGCGCGGGAGCCAGTAGCCCCACGCAACGAATGCGGCGAGGCCGCCGAGGAGGACGACGGCGTATGCCGCCTCTCGCAGCCCCCGGCGCGGCGCCCGCGTGCTGCGCACGGCGAGACGGGCCAACGCGTACGCTACCACCACCCAGATCCCGAAGCCGCTCAGGTCGCGGCGCGAGCCGCCGTTCAGCCAGTCGGCCAGCAGTGTGAACGGGGCGAAGACGACGTGGAAGAGCGGATACCAGAGCCGCGCCGACGAAGGCGCGGTCCAGGTCACGACATCAACTATCGGAGAGAGAGGAAGGAGCTGCGCGACGACGACGCATGCGGTCAGAGCGACGGGCAGCCGCCAGCGGAGCCGCATGCGGGGCTACGGCCCCGACTCGCCCGACAGCTCCCGCACCACGCGGGCGACCCGGTCGGCCAGCCGCTGCCGCTGGGCCGCCGTGCGCGCCGCCGGGTGGTCGTGTCGCAGGGAAACCTCCGCCCCGTCGTCCAACGCGATCCGGTACCAGGCTCCCGCAGGCGCCGATTCCTGGCCGCCGGTCGACGGCGAGCGCTGGTTGACGGCTCGTGCGACTCGTCCCCGCGGCGCCACGTTGCCGCGAAAATCGAGGTCCTCGGGGGACGGCAGCGTTCCCAGCGAGGACGCCACCCGCTTCTCGAGCACGTCGCCGGGGGCCTCGGTGATGTCCTTGGTGATCGTGGCCAGCGTGGCCCCTTCCATCTGGCGCAACTTGATCGAGAGCAACTGCAGCAGGTGCCGGTAGCCGTACGTGGCCGCCGTCCCGCGCCCCTCGGGCGGACTCATCAGATGGCGCGTGACGTAGAAGCGGATGGTGCGGTCGGAGGGCCGGCTCTGGGCCGCAGCATTGATCGGCGTCACTCCGGACGCGTTGAGGATTCCCCCGGACAGGGCGGCGAGATCCCGGATGTTCCAGGGCGCGAGCTTCGCGTACTCGCGGAGAGTCAGGAGGGGATCGCTCATGTGGCCCAGATTTCATATCGCGCCGCCGCGCGCTCCGCAAGGAGGGGCCCGGCGCCGTGGGGCGTGCGGTCGTCGCACGTCGCGCCGCGTCGTCTTGACGCGCCACTCGTCGGCGCATACGATGCCGCGTTCCGTTACCGGATCTGGCACGCTTCCGCGGAGCACCCTATGCGACTGGCACTGCCGGCGTGCGCCGGCGCCCTCCTCACCGTCGCCCTCGCCGCCCCTGCGCCCTGTGGGGCCCAGGAGGGCGCGTGGGCGCTGACCAACGCCCGCATCGAGACGGTGACCAAGGGCGTGATCGAGCGCGGGACCATCGTCGTGCGCGATGGGCTCATCCAGGCCGTTGGCGCCGACGTGGCGCCGCCGGCGGACGCGCGGGTCCTCGACCTGAACGGGCGCACGGTCTACCCCGGACTCATCGACCTCATCTCCAATCTCGGCCTCGCTGCGGCCCCGGCTCCCACCGCGGGGCGCGGCGGCGGGGGCGGGACTCCTGCGGCCGAAGGCGCACCCACCGGCCTCGAAGCGGACCGGATGGTCGCGGACGAGATCAAGCCCGCGGTCGCCGACATCCGGAACCTGCGCGACGGCGGAATCACCGCCGTGCTGGTCGCGCCGGCGCGCGGGGCCTTCCGCGGCTTCTCCGCGCTCGTGCCGCTCCGGGACAGTCTCACGGCGCGCGCGATCATCCGCTCGCCGGTCGCCGAGAACCTGGGCTTCGAAGGCGTGCAGGGACGCTACCCGGGAACGCTGCTCGGCGTGATCGCGTATGAGCGCCAGGCGTTCTACGACGCGAAGCGGCAGGCGCTGCTGCTCGACCGCTATCGCGCCAACCCCCTCGGGATGCGGCGGCCGGCTTACGACGGGGCGCTGGCGGCGCTGATCCCGGTGGTGAAGGGAGAGCTCCCCGCCTTCTTCTTCGCGAAGAGCGAGAACGAGATCCGTCGCGCCGTGCGCATCGGGCGCGAGTTCGGACTCAAGCTGACGATCGTCGGCGCGACGGAGGCGTTCCGCGCCACCGACGCGCTGAAGGCCGCGGGCCAGCCGGTCGTGGTGTCGGTGGATTTTCCCAAGCCGACCGAGGTGACGGGGTGGCAGTATCGCTGGACCGAGCGCCACGCTCCGGGTGACAGCGCCGCGGCCGACAGCGCGGCACGCCCGGCCATCGAGGGGAACGCCGCCGCCCTGAACAGCGCGGGAATCCGCTTCGCCCTCAGTTCCGGCGGCTCGCTCCGCCCCTCCGAGTTCCTGGGCAACGTGCGCAAGGCGATAGCGGCGGGGCTGCCGCGCGACGTGGCCCTGCAGGCCCTCACCATCCGCCCGGCCGAGATCGCCGGCGTGGGGGAGCAGCTCGGCAGCATCGAGCCGGGGAAGATCGCCAACTTTGTGGTCACGGAAGGCGACCTGCTCGGCGACAGCGCGAAGGTGCGCGCCGTGTTCGTGGACGGGGAACGATACGAAGTCGTCGCGCCGCCAGCCGCTCCGGCCGGGCGCGGGCGCGGCGCCGAAGCTGGCGCCGGGCCGGCCGCGGACGTCGGTGGCACGTGGGACGTGTCGGTGAGCACGCCGCAGGGGGCCAACCAGGCGACGATGACCGTGACGCAGAGCGGCACGTCGTTCACCGGCCAGCTCACGTCGGAGATGGGGAGCGCGGCAGTGGACAACGGCCAAGTCACTGGCAGCTCGGTCAGCTGGACGATCACGCTCAACTTGGGCGGCCAGAGCATGACCATCACGTTCCACGGGGACGTCGAAGGGAACCGGATGCGTGGCTCCGCCGACATCCCGGGCATGGGATCGGCGGGCTTCACGGCCCAGAAGAGGACTCCATGAATAGAGACCAGTTGCGAGACGGCGAGTTGCGAGGGATCGCGGTCGCGCTGATTTCCGTGGTCGCCGCCGCATCCCTCGCGGCCCAGCAGCCGGCGTCGTTCACGATGCCGATTCCGCCGGCGGCGCACCTCGTGGCCATCACCAACGCCACGATTCTCACGGTGAGCCACGGCACGATTCCCCGCGGAACAATCGTGATCCGCGAGGGCAAGATCGCTGCGGTGGGAGCCGACGTGGCGGTGCCGGCAGGCGCCCAGGTGATCGACGCGACGGGCCGGTACGTGATGCCGGGGATCATTGACGAGCACTCGCACAGCGCCGCAGAGGCGGTCAACGAGTTCAGCAATTCGGTTACCGCCGAGGTGCGGATGGCGGACGTGATCCGCGAGGACATGCCGACGATCTACTGGCAGCTGGCGGGCGGCGTTACCGCGGTCAACGTCCTGCACGGCTCGGCCAACACGATCGGCGGCCAGAACGCGGTGCTCAAGCTGCGGTGGGGGTTGCCGGTGGACAGCCTCCTCTTCGAAGGTGCTCCGCCGGGGATCAAGTTCGCCCTGGGCGAGAACGTGAAGGAATCGAACTTCCAGCCCGGCCCCGGGCGCGAGCGCCGCTATCCGGCGACCCGGATGGGCGTGGAGGAAGTCCTGCGAGACGCCTTCACCCGGGCGGTGGCCTATCGCACCGAGTGGCAGCAGTACGAGGCCGCGCGGCGCGCGGTGCGGCGGGGCCAGGCGGAGCCGATGCCGCCCCGGCGCGATCTCCAGCTCGACGCGCTGGTCGAGGTGATGGACGGCCGGCGGCTGGTGCACGCGCACTGCTACCGTGCGGACGAGATCCTCATGCTGCTCAGGGTGGCCCACGACTTCGGCTTCCGCGTCGCCAGCCTGGAGCACGTGCTCGAAGGGTACAAGGTGGCCGACGAGATCGCCGCGGCCGGCACGGGCGCGTCCACCTTTGCGGACTTCTGGGGCTACAAGCTCGAGGCGTACGACGCGATCCCCTACAACGCGGCGCTCATGACGCAGCACGGCGTGGCGGTGGCGATCAACTCGGACGACGACGAGCGGGCGCGGCGGCTCTACCAGGACGCCGCCAAGACGATGCACTACGGCGGCGTGTCGGAGACGGATGCGCTGAAGATGATCACGCTGAATCCGGCCCGCATGCTGGGGGTGGAGAACCGTGTCGGCTCGATCGACGTGGGAAAGGACGCCGACCTGGCGATCTTCAGCGGCCATCCGTTCGCGCCCGCGTCGCGGGTGGAGATGACGCTGGTGGACGGCCGGGTCTTCTTCGACCGCACCACCGCGCCGACGCTGGAGCACCTGATGCAGCAGCTCCAGGAGCAGCGGCAGCATCGCCCGGCGGCCGCGGCGACGGACAAGGGGGAACAGTGAGACCGGACGCACGGAGATACGGGCCGAGGGCCGCCCTGGCGCTGGCGGCCACGCTGGCAATTGCGGCACCGTCCGCGCTCCCAGCCCAGACGGCCGCCGTGCCTGCATCGCGCGGCTGGGCGATCCGCAACGTCACCATCGTTACGGTCACCGGGCCCCGGATCGAGCGGGGCACCGTCGTGATCCGCAACGGGAGGATCGAGGCAGCCGGCGCCGAGGCCGCGCCGCAGCCGGGCGACTCGGTGCTGGACGGGACCGGGCTGTTCGTCTATCCCGGCCTGATTGACGCCGGCTCCCGCCTGGGTCTCACCGAGATCGGCTCGGTGCCCGGCGGCGAGGATCAGCAGGAGCTCGGCGACTTGAACCCCCAGGACGCGGCGCTCACGGCCGTGAACCAGAATTCGGAAGTGATCCCGGTTACCCGCAGCAACGGCGTGACGACCGCCATCACGTCGCCGCGCGGCGGCCTGGTGAGCGGGCAGGCGGCGCTGATGGATCTGCTGGGATGGACGCCTCAAGAGATGGCCGTGCGGGCCCCCGCCGCGATGGTGATGACCTACCCCCGCACCGGCGGCGGAGGCCGTTTCGCCCGGCGCGCGCAGCCCGGCGCCGGCGATCAGACCAATCGGCAGGTTCTGGCGCTGAAGGGGTTCCTCGGCGACGCGAAGGCGTACGCCGACATCAAGGCCCGGCTCGCCGCCGGCGCGCCCGGTTCGCTGAAGATGAACCTCGGGATGGAAGCGATGGTGCCAGTGATGCGCGGCGACGAGCCGGTGATCTTCGACGTGGAAACGGCCGAGCAGATCCGCGGCGTCCTCGCACTCGCCGACAGCTTCGCTCTCAAGGTGATCCTCCGCGGCGCCCACGAGGCCTGGCGGCTCGCCGACACACTGGCGGCACGTCACGTCCCCGTCATCGTCGGCCCGATCACGACCGGCGTGGGCCCCGACGAGCCGTACGACGAGATCTTCGCGAACCCGGGTGTGCTGGCGAAGGCGGGCGTGACCATCGCATTCCAGACCAACGACGCGCACGACTCGCGCAACCTGCCGTACAACGCGGCCCTCGCCGAGGCCTACGGCCTCTCCGCCGACGACGCACTCAAGGCGGTCACCATCAACGCCGCTCGGATCTTCGGCGTCGCCGACCGCCTGGGGAGCATCGAGGCGGGGAAGGAAGCCACGCTGATCGTGACGGACGGCGACCCGCTCGACGCCCGCGTCGGCCCGAAGTACGTCTTCATCCGCGGCCAGCTGGTGCCGTTCAACGATCGGCACACACGGCTGTACGAGCAGTTCCGCGCCCGCCCCCGCCCCCGCCCCCAGCCGTAGCGGCGCACACGCCGGGGCAGGCGATCCACGAGGGGCCGGAGCGGTTGTCCGGCCCCTCGCGTCTTGTGGCGGCCTGAAGCCATCCACCTCGTCTCCCAAACCCCGGCGCGTTTCTTGCAATTCGTGGCCGCGGACCCATCCCCCTCGCGGAGCGGTGAAGGTGGCCCAGTACACGATTGCGTGGCTGCCGGGCGACGGCATCGGCAAGGACGTCATGGATGCGGCGCGGCTCGTCCTGGACGAGCTGCACCTGGATGCGGCGTACCCGCACGGGGACATCGGCTGGGAGTTCTGGTGCCGGGAGGGGGAGGCCTTCCCCGCGCGGACGGTCGAGCTGCTCAAACAGGTGGACGCGGCGATGTTCGGCGCGATCACCTCCAAGCCGGCGAAGGCGGCAGAGGCTGAGCTCGCGCCGGAGCTCCGGGGCACCGGTCTCGTCTATCGCTCGCCGATCGTGCGGATGCGGCAGATGTTCGACCTCTACGTCTGCCTCCGGCCCTGCAAGGCGTACGGCGGCAACCCGCTCAACTTCAAGGAAGGCATCGACCTCGTCATCTTCCGCGAGAACACGGAGGATCTGTACGCCGGGGTGGAGTTCAGCCCGGTGCCCGCCGAGCTGTCCGCGGTGCTGGCACGGACGAGCAAACCGTTCGCGGTCTTCGCGGATCTGCCGGCCGACGCCTACGCCATCTCCTGCAAGGTGAACACCAAGCGAGGCTCCGAGCGGATCGTGCGCGCCGCGTTCGATTTCGCGAAGCAGCACGGCCGCACGAAGGTCACCGTGGTGCACAAGGCCAACGTGGTGCGGGCCACGGACGGCCTCTTCCTCGAGGAAGCGCGCAAGGTCGCGGCCGGCTATCCCGGCATCCAGATGGACGAGGCGAACGTGGACGCGATCTGCATGTGGCTCCTCAAGAATCCGAAGAGCTACGAGGTGCTGGTCGCGCCGAACCTGTACGGCGACATCATCTCCGATCTCGCCGCCCAGATGGTGGGCGGGCTCGGCTTCGGCTGTTCCGGCAACATCGGCGAGAAGCTCGCCGTCTTCGAGCCGTCGCACGGCTCCGCCCCGAAGTACGCGGGCCAGTACAAGGTCAACCCGCTCGCGACGATCCTCGCGGCGAAGATGATGCTCGACTGGCTGGGCGAGGCCGAGAAGGCGGCTCGCCTCGAGCGCGCCGTGGCCGCGGTGATCAAGGAGGGGAAGGCGCGCACGTACGACATGGGCGGGACGAGCACGACGCTGGAAGTGGCCGAAGCCGTCGTTCGCGCGCTCAGGGGCTGAGGGCGTGGAGACGGCGGCGCGGCGGATCGTCCTCCACGAAGTGGGGCCGCGGGACGGGCTGCAGATGGAGCGGCAAGTGGTCCCGACGGAGCAGAAGCTGCGCTGGATCCGAGCGCTGATCGAGACGGGCGTGGACGTCGTGCAGGTCGGCTCGTTCGTGCACCCGGAGAAGGTGCCGCAGATGGCGGACACCGACCGGCTGTTCGCCGAGCTGACGAGGCCCGAGGGGGTGGTGCTCTCGGCGCTGATCCTCAACGAGCGCGGCCTGGAGCGGGCGCTCGCGGCGGGCGCGGAGCTGCTCTGCATGGGCGTCTCGGCGAGCGAAACGCACTCGCGAAAGAACACCGGGATGGGGATCGCGGAGGCTACCGACCGCATCGTCGCCATCGCCCGCCGCGCCCGCGACGCGGGTATACGGGTGCAGGTGTCCGTGCAGTCCGCGTTCGGGTGCGGCTACGAGGGTCCGGTGCCGGAAGAGAGAGTGCTGGCGCTGGTCGCGCGCTTTCGCGACGCCGGCCTCACCAACCTGAGCCTGGCGGACACGGCGGGCCACGCCGTCCCCGACCAGGTGGAACGGCTGTTCGCCGGGGTCTTCGCCTCGGGCCCGGGCGTCGAGGCGGCGTGCCACTTCCACAACACCTACGGGCTCGCGCTGGCCAACTGCTGGGCGGCGTACCGAGCGGGCGTGACGTGGTTCGAGTCGTCCGTCGCCGGACTGGGCGGGTGCCCGTTCACGAAGATCGCCGGCGGCAACACCTGCACCGAGGACCTGGTGCACATGCTCCAGCGGATGAGGCTGCGGACGGACGTGAAGCTGGGCGCACTGATGGAAGTAGCTGGCGGCGTGGCGGCGTTCTTCGGACGCGAGATGCCGGGCACAGTCTACCGCACCGGCACGGTCCCGGAGCCGGTGGGAGCGAGCGAATGACGACACCGAAGCTGCTCGACGGCATCCGGGTGCTCGATCTGACGAACGTGCTGTCGGGGCCGTTCGCCACGCTCCACCTCGCGCTCCTGGGCGCCGAGGTGCTCAAGATCGAGAACCCGGTGGACGGTGACCTGGCGCGGAAGCTGGGCAACGTGCCCGAGCTCAACGAGCAGTTGATGGGGACCAGCTTCCTCGCGCAGAACGCGAACAAGAAGTCGGTGACCTTGAACCTCAAGGAGCGGGAGGCGCGGGAGATCTTTCTCAAGCTCGCGCGGACCGCCGACGTCGTCGTGGAGAACTTCCGGCCCGGCGTGATGGAACGACTCGAGTTGTCGTACGATCGGCTGCGCGAGGTGAAAGCGGACCTCATCTACTGCGCGATCTCGGGTTTCGGGCAGACGGGGCCGGACGCCCTGAAGCCGGCCTACGACCAGATCATCCAGGGCCTCTCGGGGATCATGGCCGTCAACGGTGACGAGCGGCTCAACCCGCTGCGCTGCGGCTTCCCCGTATGCGACACGGTGGGCGGTCTCAACGCCGCATTCGCGATCATGGGGGCTCTGTACTACCGCGAGCGCACGGGCGAAGGGCAGTTCATCGACGTCGCGCTGGTGGACTCGATCATGCCGCTGATGGGGTGGGTCGCGGCCAATCTGCTGATCGGCGGTCAGCCGCCACAGCTGCTCGGGAACGACAACTTCACCGCGGCCCCGTCGGGCACCTTCGCCACCGCGGACGGGGCGGTCAACATCGCGGCCAACAAGCAGGAGCAGTGGGAGGCGGTGGCGGACGCGCTCGGCGTCCCGGAGCTGAAGACCGATCCACGGTTCGCCGCACGCGACGCGCGGAAGAAGAACCGCAGCGCGCTGACGCCGCTGCTGGAGGCGAAGCTCCGGAAGCACCCGACCGCGTACTGGGTCGAGCGGCTGAACGCCCGGGGCGTCCCGTCGGGAGCGATTCTCCGGCTGGACGCCGCTCTTGCCCAGGAGCAAGTCGCGCATCGCGCCGCGATCCAGACGGTGTGCGCCGACGGCATCGGAGAGCTGAAGCTGTTCAACCTGACGGCGAAGTTCGAGAAGACGCCCGGGGCGATCGAGGCGCCGCCGCCGCGCCTCTCCGATCACACGGAGGAGGTGCTGGCCGGCCTGGGGTACACGCCGGCCGAGTTCGCGCGGCTCAAGGCGCAGGGCATCGTCTAGGACGGAGGAGTATCGGCATGGGCATGACGGTCGCGCAGAAAGCGCTGGCGCGCGCCACCGGCCGACAGATGGTGGGCGTCGGAGAGGTGGTCGAGCCCGCCGTGGACCTGGCGATGAGCCACGAGAACGCGGCGCTGGTGATCAACCAGTTCCTCGAGGTCTACCGGGGCACCGGCCTCGAGCCGAAGCCGTGGGACCCCTCGAGAATCGCGATCATTTTCGACCATCGGGTGCCGGCGGAGTCCCCGAAGACCGCGACCAACCAGAAGAAGGTGCGGGAATTCGTGGCAGCGCAGGGCATCTCGAAGTTCCACGACATCCGCGGTGACGAGGGCGGGATCTGCCACCAGATACTCCCCGAGAACGGCTATGTGCGCCCGGGGCACGTCATCGCGGGGACGGACTCGCACACCACCAGCCACGGGGCGCTCGGCGCGTTCGCCTTCGGGATCGGCGCCACCGAGATGGCGAGCATCTGGGCGCTCGGGTATGCGATGAACGTCGAGGTGCCCGGCACCATCAAGGTCGAGGTGACGGGCGCGCTGCCGGACCTGGTGACGCCGAAGGACCTGATCCTGCACCTGGTCGGCAAGCTGGGCGCCGGGGGCGCGACCTTCCACGTGCTGGAATTCCACGGGGAAGCGATACGAGCGATGCCGACCTCCGGGCGGCTGACGCTGTGCAACATGTCGGTCGAGGCGGGAGCGACGTCGGGCATTGTCCCCGCGGACGAGGAGACACTGCGGTATCTGCGGGACGAGGCGGGCGTCACCGACCACGTCGAGATGATGGTGCCCGAGCCCGACGCCCCCTACGAGCGGGTCATCCGGCTCGACGTGTCGGGGCTGGAGCCTCAGGTCGCGTGTCCCCATACGGTGGACAACGTGCGGCCCGTGAGCAGCGTCGCGGGCGTCCGGGTGCATCAGGTGGTCATCGGCTCCTGCACCAACGGACGGCTGGACGACATCGCGATGGCGGTCCGGATGCTCAAAGGCAAGAAGGTCGCGCGCGGCACCAGGATGATCGTGTTCCCCGCGTCCGGCCGCATCTACCAGCAGGCGGTGGCCGCCGGGTACGTCGGCGACCTGATGCGGGCGGGCGCGGTG
>Ga0326726_10002029_pt1 | contig 18789 bp, 13 predicted proteins | sample MHFenrmetagenome_2_FD_207603 | JGI IMG/M metagenome (GOLD analysis project Ga0326726, IMG submission 207603) | Lab enriched peat soil microbial communities from Michigan Hollow, Ithaca, NY, United States - MHF15MN | ecosystem: Environmental > Terrestrial > Soil > Wetlands > Peat | place: USA... | reverse complement strand
GATTCACGAGGAATACCTCCATCCCCGCTTCCTTCGATGAACCATGAGACCTAGCCTAGGCCTCTGAGGGCTTCCCCGAAGCCCTCATCGAATTGAAAGGGGGGTCTGGAGCTTCCCCATGGTCTCACCTCCTTTGCCTAATCATATTTTAAAATCACTACCCGGATTTGTAAACAAACAATTTCCTTCCTCATTCTTCCGCATTCCGCATTTTCAGGAGTCTAGTCCAGATCGCCTCCCTGCGGGCGTCTCCTGAGCCCCGGCAGCAGCGGCAGGACCAGCAGGAAGAAAGCGGCCAGGATCAGCAATAAGGAGATGGGGCGGGAGAAGAAAATGAAAAAATCGCCGTCGGACATGATCAGCGACTGGCGTAGCGCGTTTTCCAGCAGCGGACTGAGCACGAAGGCCAAAATCAAAGGGGCCCCTTCATAGGCGAACTTCTTCATTAGGTATCCCACGACCCCGAATAGGATCATGATGACCACCTCGTAAATATTGTTGTTGACGCTATACACCCCGATCAAGCAGAAAAGAAGGATGAGGGGAAAGAGGATGGGATAGGGAATCTTGAGGATCTTAACCCATATGCCGATCAGGGGAACATTCAGGATCAGCAACATGACGTTGCCCACGTACATGCTCCCCAAAACCCCCCAAAAAAGGCTGGGATGGTCCTTGATCAGCAGGGGCCCGACTTTGATATTGTGGATGAGAAGGGCCCCCAGAAGGATAGCCATGACCACATTAGCCGGGATTCCCAGGGTCAAAAGGGGAATGAAGGCTCCCTGGCTGGCGGCGTTATTGGCGGCCTCCGGACCAGCCACTCCCTCGATTGCCCCGGAGCCAAACCTCTCCGGGTGCCTGGAAAACTTCTTCTCCACGGCGTAAGAGGCAAACGAAGCGATAACCGCCCCTCCCCCCGGGAGGACCCCCAGGAAGAACCCGACGAAAGTACCCCGGATGATGGAAAAAATGGAGTCCTTCCAGTCTCGTAAGGTGGGCATCAGGCTGGAAAGGCGGGTCTGATAGATTTGCTGTTTACAAGCCTCCTCGATGTTGATAAGAACCTCGGAAACCCCGAACAAGCCCATGATCACGGGGATCAGCCCTATTCCATCCATGAGCGTATAGCTCCGGTAGGTAAACCGTTCGATTCCCGATATCGTATCCGTCCCCACCGTCCCCAGAAAAATCCCTACGCAGGCCATCATGAGCGCCTTGACCATGGATCCGCTGGCCAGGTAGGTCAGCACGGTGAGGCCGAGAAACATGAGAGCGAAGTACTCCGGCGGGCCGAACTCCAGGGCGAATCGGGCCAGCGGGGGGGCGATCATCATGATCAGGACCGTGGCCAGCGTGCCGGCGATGAAGGACCCGAAGGCCGAAATCCCCAGGGCGGGGCCAGCCCGCCCCTGCCGGGCCATCTGATACCCGTCCAAACAGGTAACCACCGATGCCGCTTCCCCCGGTATGTTTACGAGAATGGAGGTGATGGAGCCACCGTACATGGCGCCGTAGTAGATCCCGCCCAGCATGATGATTGCCGAAACCGGGCCGATGTGGAAGGTCGAGGGCAAAAGAAGGGAGATCGTGGCCACGGGTCCCAGCCCCGGAAGCACCCCGACCAGGGTCCCGATCAGGCATCCGATAAAGCAGAAGAGCAGGTTGTCGGGCTGGAAGATGACCGAAAAGGCCAGTTGCAGGTTGGCAAGAAAGTCCATGCCTAAAATCCCAGTATTCCCCCGGGAAGCTGCGTGCGCAGCCAGAGCTCAAAAACGACGTAGCAGCAAAGGGAGGCGATGGCACCCCCTGCAATCGCCCATGTCCACCTCTGGGATTCCATGCCGAAGCGGAAAAGGAAGACCAGAAGAAGGAAGGTGGCAAGGAGAAAGCCAAGGGTCTCCAAAGCCAGCGCATAGGTGAGCAGGGAAAAGAGGACCCCCAGCAGATTTTTCCATCGCTTCGAAGCATCCCAGGGGCCTTGGCGGTCGGCAGGGCTGCCCATCCGGGCCTGCACGAAGGAAATGGTGGACAGCCCTGCCAGGATGCCCCCAACCAGCAGAGGGAGAAACCCGGGTCCGGGTTCGCGCAACGATCCCAGAGGAAGACGAAGGGATTCGACGCAGATCAGGATGGCGAACCCCAGCCATACCAGGCTGCTGGTCCGGTCCGGCTTCTTCATAAGATTCTTTCCCCTGCCCTCGCCTTAAGATTGGCTATTTTATGGCCACGCCCAACTCTTTGGCCACCTTCGAATACACGTCTTCGGCTTCCCGGTATCTCTTTTGGGCGTCTTCCATGTTGCGGTATTCAGCCCACTGCTCCACTTTCCTGAGGCTGTCCTTGATTTCCTGGCCGTACTTCTCGAAAGCCTTTTTCTGCGCCTCCATAAAAATGTCCACTACGTTTTTCGGAGTTCCCTTTGGGAAACAGAAAGAGTAAGGGCTGTCGAGAATGATAGGATAGCCGAATTCCTTGAAGGTGGCTACGTCCGGCAGCCCTTCCAGCCTTTTTTCTTCGGCCACCGCCAGAATGCGCACCGTTCCGGCTTCGAGGTGCCCGGACGCCCCGGAGACCATGGATCCGTGGGCATGTCCGCCCAGGAGTGCGGTCAGCGCCTCCCCGGAGGATTTGAAGGGGAGGTTCACCAGTTTGATCCCGGCGTATTTATTCAGGAGCTCAATGATGAAATCGACGGTGGTCAGCTTGCCGAAGGTGCTCAAGTTGAATTTGCCGGGGTTCTTTCTGGCTTCTTCGACGAATTCTTTGAGCGTGGGCCATCGGGCATCCTTTTTCACCACCAGCCACAAAGGAATCTTCGAATACGTTCCCATAATAATGAAATCTTCCAGTTTATAATCCATCTGTTTCACGATGGGAGAAATGACGATGGGGCTCACGCTGCCTACCAGCACCGTGTATCCGTCCGGTTTGGCCTTGGCCACAAAGGCGGCCCCCAGGGATCCTCCCCCTCCCGGTTTGTACATACTGACCATGGGCTGGCCCAGGAATTCCGCCATCCGGTCAGCCATGATCTTGCTCCCCAGGTCCGCCCCCGAAGCCGGGGCATAGGGAACGATCATGTTGATCGGCTTGGTGGGGTACTTTTCCGCCGCCAGGACCGATGAGCAAATCGCAGCTCCAAAGAGAATTGCCAGAGACAGCGAGACGAATCGGGTACTTCCTTTGGTTTGCCAAACCTTTTCCTGTAATTCGCGCATGGCCTATCCTCCCTTGATCCTGAAAATAGAAAAGTGATGATCGCCAACTCGGCCACTCATGCTTCCGGAACTGACCCGGAAAGATTCTTTTTGAACCGGGTTGATTATGGGTGGATGAAATCTCTGTGTCAAGGAGAAAAAGCTTCTTGCTAATTGCCCCTGCATGTTTGCGACTCTTCTTCCTGTGGGAAAGCAAGCTTGTGGATTGGAAGTTCAGCCCTTGGCGGGATTATGCACAAAAAGCATCGGTCCAGTTATTTCGGATTTCGGATTCTTTTTCTTTTTTATCAATCCGCATTCCGCAATCTGCAATCCGCAATTTCGGCGAGCGGCCCCGCTAGCCCTTGAGGGCGCCAAAGGTCAGTCCGCGGACGATGTGTTTTTGGATAAAAAGGGACAGGATCAGCACCGGAAGGGTGATGATGGTGGCCGCTGCGGTTAACCCTCCCCAGTTGATCTCCTCATAGGAGAGAAAGTTGTAGACAGCGATAGGCAGGGTGCGGGTCTTAAAGCCGGCGATGATGAGGGAGAAGAGGAAATTATTCCAGGAGAAAATGAAGCTGAGGATGGCGGTGGCCACGATACCCGGCTTGACCAAGGGGAGGGCCACCTTCAGGAAGGCCCCGAAGTGCGAGCAGCCGTCGATGCGCGACGCCTCGATCAGCTCCCCGGGAACGTCCTCGAAGAACCCGATCATGACCCAGAGCACCAGGGGGAGCGCCACGATGAGGTGGGTCAAGATGAGGGCCGTGTAGGTGTCGATCATCTTCAGTTTGGTAAAGAGGATGAACCAGGGGATGAGATAGGAGATCCCTGGGGCCATTCGGGCCGTGAGAATGGCCAGGGCGATGCCGGTCCGCTTGAACCGGGCGATGGCGTATGCGCCTGGGAGGCCCAGGAGGAGGGCGAGCCCCGTTGACCCGGCCGCCACCACCAGGCTGTTCCAGGTGAACTGGAAGAAGGGATTCTTTACGAAGACCTCCCGGTAGTTGTTCAGGGTCGGCTCGAAAATCCAGACCGGCGGGTAGGCGGTGTTCTCGACCTGGGTTTTGAACGATGACAGGAGCATCCAGAACAGGGGGAACAGGAAGGGGACGAGGATCAGGACCAGCTGAAGGTAGGTCCAGGGGCTCTTGCCCGAACGAAGAACAGAACTCATAAAACCTCTCATTCCAAACTTGAAAAGCGACCATCGAAAATCAGAGCCTGCCGCAAGTCGATGGCCCGCCTTTCCATCATCCCGTTTAAATCATTTTTTTTTTTTTTTTCTGTGGCTCACCAGGAGCCGCGCCGCACCTTGATCAGGATCAGGCTCACCCCCAGCACGAGGGCGAACAAAATCACCAGGAGCGAGCTGGCGTACCCGATGTGAAAATAGAACAGGCCCACCTGGAACGTATATACGTTCAAGGTCTCCGAGGCGAACCCCGGCCCGCCCGCGGTCATGACGTAGATGATGTCAAAGGTCTTCAGGCAGTCGATCGATCGAAAGAGCAGCGCCACCATGATCGTGGGGCGTAGGAGCGGGAGGGTGATGCGCCAGAACATCTGGGCAGGGGTCGCGCCGTCGATGAGCGCCGATTCGTACGGCTCCAGGGGGAGCGTCGCCAGCCCCGCCAGAGTGATCAGGGTAATGAGCGGGGTCCACTCCCAGGTATCCACGAACGCCAGGGCCGGGATCACGATGCGGGCGTCGCTCACCCACTTGTAGGGACCCAGGCCCACCAGGCCGGTCAGATAGTTCATGACCCCGAGTGTGGGGTTGTACATCATCATCCACACCAGGGCGATGGCCACGGGGGTGGCCACCATGGGGAGGAGGAAGATCGACCGGAAGATCCCCTTGCCCCGGAAGGGCCGATTGAGCAGGAGAGCCAGCGCCACGCCGAGGACCAGCTGCATGGCCGTGGCTAGGACGGTGAAGTAGAGGGTGAGGACGAGGGCATTCCGAAACCGTTCGTCCTGGGTGAAGGCCCGCACGAAGTTCTGGACCCCGATGAACTCCGGCACCGTCAGACTGCTGGCGTACCAGGAGTGGAGGCTCATGTAGACCGTGTAAAAGACCGGGAAGACCATCAGGACGAAAACGACGATTCCGGCGGGGAGGGTGAAGAGGAGGACCGGGTGCTTTTCGGCCAGGTGCGACCACCACGATGCGGGCTTTTCCTCGCCCACCGAGGCCGGCCCTGGTGCGGTCTGAATCTCCTGGTTCATGATTTCGGGGAAAAAATGGAGGAGGTCCTTGCGAACCTCCTCCTCAGCCTTTCTGGATAAATGTTCCGCCTATTTCTTTTCCGTCTCCGCCATGATCCGCTTGACATCCGCCGCAGCCTTGTTTACCGCGGCCTTCACGTCGCCACCCTGGATCGAGGTCACAATGGCCGCCCCGACCGCGTCCCGCACCTCTGCCACAGCTACGACTGGCGGGTTCCAGAGGGGAGTTCCCACCTTGGAGCCTTGCATCAGCGATTCGGCCAGGTCCGCCGGGACCTTCGCTTTCCCTTTCGGGTCCTTCCAGACCGACTCGCGGCAGCCTAAGAAGCCTCGCTCGCTCTGGACCTTCAGGACCTGCTCTTTGGCGGTGGCCCACTGCATGAACAGCCAGGCGGCCTTCTGGTTTTTGCTGCTCTTAGGGATGGCCAGGCCCCAGACTGCCACGGTGGAACCGTATTGGCCCTTCGGGCCGCGGGGGAACAGGCCGTAGCCCACCTTCCCGATCACCTTGGATTTTTGTGGGTCCTCAATCACCGGGGAGAGGGAGTTGGCATCCAGGTACATGGCAGCCTTACCCTGGGAGAAGATCGAGGACGCCTCGTACCAATGATTGTTCTCCGAGCCGGGCGGTCCATACAGGCGAAGCAGACGTCCCCACATATCGAACGCCTTGATCCCCTCTTCACTGTTGAAGGCCGGCTCGCGGTTCGGGGTGAGCCAGGTGGAGCCCATGGCGTGAAGCATCCCCGCGAACTGCGAGGTGGCCGCAGCCCGCTTTCCGCGGAGGGTTATCCCGAACCCAGGCTGGCCGTCGTCGGTCATGGCTTTGCCGTTCAGCGCCTTGGCCGCTGCTTCCAGCTCCTCCAGGGTGGTGGGCACCTTCACGCCGTACTTCGAGAAAACGTCCTTCCGATACATCAGCGCGGCATTCTCGACCTGGATGGGCGGGCCCACCAGCTTGCCCTCGATGATCATGGCGTCCCGGGTCTTGTCCAGGAAGTCGTTCCAGTTGTAATCGGGAGCGGTCAGGGACGCATTTTTCAGGAAGTCATCGACAGGCTGGAGCCACCCGGCCCGCATGTACTTGAGCCCCTCCTGGGCCGGCATGCTCATGAACACGTCGATGCTGCTGGCGCCGGAGGTGAGCTCGACCAGCACCTTGGCGCGGAACTGATCCTCGGGGTAGACCTCGGTGATCAGCTTGATGCCGGTCTTTTGCTCAAACTCCTTCAGCAAGGGCTCGATGGCCGCCTGGAAGGGATGTTTGTTCAGGAGGACCCGCATTTGGGTCCCTTTGAATTGCTGCCAGTTGAACTGCTGGGCCTGGGCAGTGGCGGCAAACACCAGCCCCAGAATTAGGGTAAAGACGACCAGGATACGGAAAAGCTTCATATTCTTGTTCCTCCTTCTTTATGATTGTTTGGTACGGACTCGCCTGGAAGGTGGGAGAATTATAGGAAAGCCTGCTTGGTGTGTCAACCTCTTTTCCCCTTCATTTTTGGGGGCCTCTCAGGGGCGGAGGAAAACTTTTTGCCCTTCCCCATACACCAGCATCCGGTAGGTCTTCTCGATCCGGTCCCAATTCTCCTCCCGGTCCAAGGACCAGTAGCGGCCGATGACCGAGACGATCCTTCCCAGACGAAGATTTTCTAGCTCTTTTTCAATTGTCTCCAGGTACCTTGCGCCGCTTTCCTTCCGTTCGCCTCTGCGGCCCAACATGGCATGATGGTAAAGGTTTTCCACGGATTCCTGCTTGGCCAGCTTGAACAGGGCCATGAGGTGGTCCATCGACCCGTGGGAGCTGAAGAAAGAGACGATTCCCATAAGGTGAAAATTTTTCCCTTCCTTCCTGGCTCCCTTTATGGCCCAAAGAAAAGCATCGTTGTGGAAGAAGGTCCCATCCTGGATGGCCCGGTCTATGACCAGGCGGTCCGAAAGGATTCTGCGTCCGGCCCCGATGTGCAGATGCCCGGCTTCGGAGTTTCCCACGGTTCCGCGGGGAAGCCCCACCGCCTCTCCCGAAGCTTCCAGGGTGATAAAAGGATACCTTTCTTGAAGCTTATCCATCACCGGCGTGCGCGCCTTGGCGATGAGGTTGCCATAAGTTTCCGACCGGTATCCCCATCCATCCAATAAAATGAGGAGGACCCGGTTTTCTCCCGAACCTTTCTTCATCGGCTTTTTGAGCAGAAGACTCTGACCGGTCATGACCGGAGGTTTGGGGATATCCAGGACCTCCAAGACGGTAGGAGCCACGTCGGTCAACCCACCGCCGCTTCGCAATTTCCAGGAGGATGCTCCTTCGGACCGAGGGGGGACGAGAATAAAAGGGACAGGGCTGTCGGTGTGCCCCGTGTCAATGGTCCCGTCAGGGTAGAGCCATTTCTCGGCGGTCCCATGATCGGCGGTAACGATGGTTACCACCCCTGCCTGGCGGGCCGCCTCCAGGCAGCGGCCCAGATTGCTGTCCACGGCCTCCACCGCTTTTCGGATGGCCGCTTCGTTTTCAATATGCCCCAACACGTCGATATTGGCGAAGTTGGCAAACCAGAAGCTCACTTGCCGGGTCTGGAAGCTTTGGATCACGGCATCAGCGACGGCATAGGCATTCATTTCCGGCTTATGGTCAAATTGAGCAACGTCTTTGGGGGTGGGGACGGCAATTCTCTTTTCCCCCGGGAAAGGTTCACGGGTCTTGCCGTTTAGAAAGTAGCTTACGTGAATGGCTTTCTCCGACTCGGAGACCTTCACTTGCCTCAACCCGTGCCTGCTCAGGATTTCGCTCAAAGTATCCCGGATTTCCTCTTCGGGAGAGAAGGCTACCCGGGCTTTGAGCTCTTGATGGTAGGGGATCATGGTTACCATGTTTAGACGGAGATTCTTTCTCACTGGGAAATGAGAAAATTCCCTATCCAGAAGGCTTTGGCAAAGCTCCACCTCCCGCTCCCCCCGGAGGTTGTAAAAAATAATGTAATCCCCGTCCCGGAAGCGGCCGATGGGATTTCCCCGGGGGTCAACCAGGACCCGGGGTTCCAGGGTTTCATCGTCCTCCCCCGAGCCGTAGGCCTCTCGCACCGCCTCGGCCATCTGATATTTACCCAGCGCCTCTTGCAAAAGTCCCCCTTATCCGCAAGCCTTTTCCGTTTCATATTCTCCCAGTGAGCCTCCCTTGTCAACTCCACTTCTCCGGGCAAGGGTTTAAAAAGGCAAGCCGCTCACCAAGGATGCGTATTCAATGTTGAAGGGCCAAGCAATGGATCGAAGGGGCTGTCACAACGGAAACGCAGGCTGAGTATATTCGAAAGCGAGCCTTCGATAAGGCGCATGTTAACCGGATGATCGTTCCCTATCTGGAAAAGTTTGGAGAGGCAAAACGGCGTGACTTGGATAAGCTTCTGCTCGAAAAAATTTCAGAAGCTCTGAGTGACCAACCAAAGGCTATTGGAGTGAGGGAGCTGATCCATCCTTTTCTCGGCGGCAGCTATTTTGGGAGACTTTCGATATTTTTCTCGGCTTGAGCAAAATTTGGGTATAATTCGAGAACCCGGGTCCAAGCCTCCTTTGCCTCCTCTTTCCTCCCGGTGTCTCGGTAGATATATCCCAAAAGATAGAGGGCTCGGAAATCCGTTGGGTCCAGTTGCTGGGCTTCTTCCAGGTACTTTTCAGCCTCATCCTTTTTCCCGGCCCGAACCAGTGCCTGCCCCAGCAGGATCTGAAGTTCATAATCCTTCTTTGTCTCCACCAGCTTCTTCAGAACCCCTGCGGCCTGCTCGTAATTTCGATTATCGCCCAGGCGGCCAGCCAGGTCCTGCCCGATGTCGGCTTCTGTGGGATACTTGTCATACAATTGATCAAACCATTCCAGGGCTTTCCCAAAGTCCTTCCTTCTGGAATATATCTCTACTAACCCCGCTAAGGCAACCTTAGAATCCGGGTCCGCGGTAAGCATTTTCAGGTGGAATTTTTCCGTATCTTGCTTGATAGCGACTATCCGATGAAAAGAAAGGGTCCCTTCGCTCGATAGAATTTCAATATCCCCACCGGCTTGGAGTCCCGGATCATCTTTATCGCTTGAAAGGATTGTTCTCGGGTTGAGGTCTCCATCCCAGCTCGAAATGGTTAGATGGCGATAATTCTGCAGGCCTATATCGACGTCCGACAGGGAAACAATTCTAGTCTTTTTGCTGACGGTGGGGGAATGATTCATTCCATTCACCCAAAGGGCCAGAGCCAGGGCCCCATAAAAAATGGCGACCGCGAAGCAGAGGTGCTTCAAATTCTTGATGATTCGGGAAATTCGGTCCGAATTTTCCAGCAAGAGGAATTCATCGGCCACCAGGATGACCCAGAGATACATGGTGATCGAGCCTATTATCGGCATGAAAACGAAGATGATGTTTCCGGCAACCCGATAATTCAGGAAAATATGATTCGCCCAGAGAAACAGGGAAAAGAGGACGCCGGAGGCCCGAGCATAGCTGAGGACTGCGCTTTGGGTTTTGGGGGGTTTTTGGACTGCTCGACTCATGAAGGTACCCTTTTTTTCCGGTTAGCCTCCAAATAGGATAGGACCCTCTGCGCGCCGGCATGACCGGGTTGAATCTTAAGAATTTCCGTTACCGCGGCCCGGGCTTCTTCAAATCTTCCCTGTCGGCGGTACAAAGACTGGAGAAGATACAGAGTGTCCACGTCCTGGGGCTGTATTCTTAGGGCGTATTCATTATGGACAATCGCGGATTCAAAGTCTTTCAACTCTGCGTGAGCCAGCGCCAGATTCCGCGCGGCGGAAAAGTCTAAGGGCCGGATCGCCCGGGCCTGGGAATAGGACTGGATCGCCTGCCCATATTTTTTCATTTTTATCAGACAGTGGCCCTTCAGCATGTATCCGTCTGGGGCTTTGGGGCAGGTCTGGATCATTTGGTCATAAACCTCGAGAGCGTCGTCAAACCGGCCGAGAATTTGCGAGCAATTGGCGTAATGGAAAGCATACTGGTAATTATCAGGATTCAATCGATAGGCCTTTTGGAGGTAGAAATGGGCCTGCCTAAAATCACCGTATTTTTTCATTAGAACATCCCCCAGGTGGAACGCGTAAAGGGGGTTCTTTTCCTGTACCTCCACGGCTTTCTTGTAGCATTGAAGTTCCTTTTCCAGATTCCCCATTTCCCCATACGTATGAGCCATCCTTTTGTAGGCTTCGGGGTTCACAGGGTTTGTCTTCAAGGCCCGAGAAAATTGCTCCAAAGCCAGATCGATATTGTTCTGTTTGGCATAGACCACTCCTTTAGAAAAAAAGGCCAGGTCCATGTGCTTATTTTTGGAGATGGCGCGATCGGAAAAAGCTATTACCTTATTAATTTTTCTCCCGTCCAGCAGGGCCAAATAACGATAGGCGTCGATGAGCGAGAGATAAGAATCTCTTTGATCCAGGACGTTTGCTTTTTCAATCTTATCCAGGGAGACCAGAAAATTCAGGAAACTAGTGATGTTTCTTTCTTTGGTACCATGGTTGAGAAGGTCTTCAAAAACCTCATGGGATTCTTGATACCTTTCTTCCATCAGCAGGCTGGCCGCTAAACCCACCTTCGCATCATGACCATTCCTATTTCTGACCAGCGCTTTCTGGTAGGTCATCCGGGCGTTTGAATAATCGCCCACGAAAAAATATAAATCTGCCAGCCAAAGATCGTTTTCCAAATTAGACGGATTTTCTTCAATTTGGTCATTTAAAGATTTTCTTGTAATTTCAATAAGTTGCATATTATAAGTGAGTCCATAATGGACACGCCAGGCCTCGGATGCCCTGCGGTAAAACCCTAGTTCGTAGTACACGAGGGCTTCCAGGCCTCGGAAAGAAAATTGCAGCAAACGAGGATTCAATTTTTGATAATGGGAGACCAGATGGGAAAGCCCCAGGATTACCAATATGGCAACAAAGACAACTCGGGATATGGTCTTCCGAAGGTTTTTCATAGGGGATATTACCTGGAAAAAGTATACAAATTTGGGGCCATCGGTGAGGTGATCTATTTCTTCTTCGGTGAAGCTTTGTTCAGAATTCAGGGAGAGGCAGTCTAAACATTTCAGGCCCCACCTCTCAGGACCATCTGCTTCATCAGTTTGTAGCAAACCATTGCAGCCTTACCAGTGTTTGATCTTAAATAATTATCGGCTGTTAGAAAGATTCGCTTTAATCCGGGGATGGCACCTATGAGCTGCCATGGAATGGAACGAGGAAGTGGCCATCCTGAAGCGCGACCGGGGGGAAAGAGGCCATCCAGCCCGCCCTTTGGGGGCGGCTAAATCCTTGGGATGAAGGGAATAGGGGGTAAAACAGCTACTTGATGTCCAAAAATGGACAAGGTGTCCTTTTTGCCGGCGATAAGGGCTACATCCAAGCAAGTCTCACAAATGTTTTTGGAAAGTGGAGCCCGATATAGGATTCGGATTCACTGGGGAGCTTTTATTCTTTCCCACGAACTTCTTTGAGGAACCTCTGGAAAGGCTGAAGGGCGAGGCAAAGCACCTGGGTATCGAAGATCGGGTCATCATATTTCAGCGCGGGCAATCCTTCACCGTCCCGGAATAAAAACTTTTCTCCTGGCAAGTCGCAAATGACACCAGGAAAAAAAGAATTTGCTTGAATCGGGCTTTTTTAGGTAGAATCGCGACAGGGATTTTCCCCAGGCGTTCCTTGCGCCTTGGTGTGAGGGAAAAAATGATCCGCGTGGGGCCGGCGGGGTGGTCATACCAGGACTGGGAAGGGATCGTCTATCCCCCCAAAAAGGGGGCTAAGTTTGACCCCCTGGTTTATCTCTCCGAGTTCTTCGACACCATTGAGCTTAACAATACTTTCTATCGCCCCCCAACTCCGACCATGAGCAAGAGCTGGTTGAGGCGAGTTCAGTCCAATTCCCGGTTCAAATTCACCGCCAAACTCTACCGCAATTTCACCCATGCCAGGGAGGCCTTGACCGAAGCGGATGAGGGGATCTTCAAAGACGGCTTGGCCCCTTTGATGGAATCCGGTCGCCTGGGAGCCCTTCTCCTCCAATTTCCCTACTCCTTTCACAATACCGACGAGAACCGGGCTTATGTAAGGGAATTGGGTGATCGATTCAGAGAGTATCCGCTCGTCATGGAAATTCGCCATGCCTCATGGGACCGGGCTTCGGCTTACCGGTTCCTGCGGGAAATCCAGATAGGGTTCTGCAACATCGACCAGCCCCAAGTCTCCTACTCCATCGGCCCCACGAAAACTGTAACCAGTAAGATCGGATACCTCCGGCTTCACGGAAGGAATGTGAAGGATTGGTTCCGGGAGGATGCCGGGCGGGATGCCCGGTATGATTACCTGTACAATGAATTCGAGCTGTTCGAGGTCTCCGAACGAATCCGCATCATTGCCCAGGAGGCCGAGGAGGTCTATGTCATAACCAACAACCACTACCGGGGCGAGGCCGTCTGTAACGCCCTGGAGCTCAAGGCCAAGCTAGGAGAGAAAAACCCGAAGGTCCCCGAGGTTCTGCTGGCACATTACCCTCAGCTCAAGGAGATCCAGGAGGAAACGGGGAATAAGAGGCAACACTGAAGGGTTGAGTTAAATGAAACTCAGGGTTTTTACCCTGATGATCTATGAATCGGAGGTGTCCATGAAGCTCAGCCAGGTCAAGAGAGTCGCAGTCATTGGAGCGGGGATTATGGGGCATGGGTTCGCCCAGATCTTCGCCCAGAAGGGGTACTCCGTCTTTCTTTATGACATCGATGAAAAAATCCTCAAATCATCCTTGGCCAGGATTGGCGCCAGCCTGGATACTTTTATCGAGCACGGGGTGATCCGCTCCAAGGAGAAGAAGACGACCCTAGAAAGAATTATCACCACAACGAATTTGGAAGAGGCGGTGGGCAAGGCGGATTTTGTCCTGGAAGCGGTCCCGGAGATCATGGACCTGAAGAAGGAGACCTTCGCCAAGTTGGATCGTTTAGCCCCTCCTCACGCCATCCTGGCCTCCAACACCTCCGGCCTGAGCATCACCGAGATGGGCTCTGTCACCCAAAGGCCGGAGAAGACGATCATTGTCCACGGGATCAACCCCCCGACCATCATTCCGGTGGTAGAAATCGTGCGCGGGGAGAAGACTTCGGATGAAACCGCGGAACTCTGTTACCGTCTGCTTCTCAGACTCGGTAAGAGGCCGGTGCGGGTGCTGAAGGAAGTCCCCGGGTTCCTCTTCAATCGCCTGCAGTTGGCCCTCTGGCGTGAAGCTCTCTACTGCCTCGAAACCGGGGTGGCCACGGCGGAGGATATCGACAATGTGGTAAAAACCGGGTACGGTTTTCGCCTAGCCAACCTGGGTCCCCTGGAAACCAGCGACTTCGGGGGCTTGGACACTTTTTACCGTCTTGCCCAGAATCTCTTTCCCGACCTGAGTGCCGCCCAGAGCGCCCCTCCTGTCCTTGAAAAATTGGTGCAAGCGGGAAAGCTGGGAGTTAAAACGGGCGAGGGTTTTTATTCCTATCCTCCGGCAGTTGCCAAAAAGAAAATCAAACAGCGGGACCAGCGGCTGCTCCAGCAGTTGAAACTCTTTATGAGCCGAGAAAAAAAGGGGTAGCCGGCTTGCTTACTTCCATTTTCATAGGATAGGAGTAGCCCCCATTGAATTTCAGGCATTGCCCGGCCCGGAAGCAAGAGTGTGGCGTGCAAAAACCATAAGGCGCACTTCATTTCTTGGCCAGGGCGGGCAAGCATTTTTTCTTCCAAGAACGGGGTGATTTCGTTATAGGAGCGCCCGACGGCGTGCCCAATGCGCCCGCCCCATTCTGCGGAAAAACAGGTGGCCCTTCGATTGAATTTCTTTTCCCGCCGATGCTTTTTGCGCGCCACACTCTTGCTTCCGGACCACAAGAATGTTTTTACCCCGGAAAGAGAATGGTAAAAATAACGCTAAGCAAGGGCTGACTGGCTGATTGGCATTTGACAAAAATCCTTGAAAATGGTAGCGGTTTACTCGAAATCAACGCCATTAAGCTATATTTCGCGGGGCTCTTAAAAAGAGGGGGCACCATGCTGAAGAAGAAGAACAATTACGACGAGGTTTATCAGAGTTTCCGTTGGAAGGTTCCTAAATACTACAACATCGGAGTGGATATATGCGACAAATGGGCCGATGAGCGCTACCGGCTGGCTTTAATTTATGAAGATGAGGACGGCAAGAGCGAAAAATTCACTTTCTGGGACCTGAAGGGGCTCTCTAATCGGCTGGCCAATGCGCTGAAGGCTTACGGCATCGACCGGGGAGACCGGGTGGGGATCCTCCTTCCCCAGTGCCCGGAAACGGCCTTTTCCCACCTGGCCATTTACAAACTTGGCGGTATTGCCATTCCCCTTTTCACCCTCTTCGGCCCCGATGCTCTGGAATACCGCCTGGGAAACAGCGAAGCCAAAGCGGTGATCACCGACGCCGCCAACATCGACAAGATCGAGCAGATCAGGAGTAAGCTCCCCTATCTGAAGATCATCATCGCCACCAAAGCAAGGCCCATAGAGGGAGTCCATGACTTCTGGAAATCCGTTGAAAAGGGGTCTCCGAATTTTGAACCGCTCAAGACCAAAGCGGATGACCCCGCCCTGATCATCTATACCTCGGGAACTACTGGTCCTCCGAAAGGTGCGCTCCATGCCCACCGAGTAGTGTTGGGCCATGTTCCCGGGGTGGAGTTCTTCCACAATTTCTTTCCCAAACAAGACGACCTCTACTGGACCCCGGCTGACTGGGCCTGGATCGGGGGGTTGATCGACGTCCTCTTTCCCAGCTGGCACCACGGGATTCCGGTGGTGGCTTACCGGGCCAAGAAATTCGATCCGGAGCAGGCCTTTCACTTTATCGCCAAATACGGTATCCGCAACGCCTTCATGCCCCCTACTGCCCTGAAGATGATGCGGCAGGTAAAGGAACCTAAAACCCGCTACGATTACCGGATGCGGACCATTGCCTGCGGGGGTGAAACCTTGGGGGAAGAACTCCTCGATTGGGGAAAGCAGGTAATGGACCTTACCATCAATGAGTTCTACGGCCAGACCGAGGTGAACCTGGTAGTTGGAAACTGCGCGGAGATCATGCAGGTTAGACGGGGGTCCATGGGAAAGGCAATCCCCGGACACCGGGTGGAGGTCATTGACGATGAAGGGAACGTCGTTCCCCCCGGGACGGTCGGGGAAGTTGCAATCCTGCGGCCAGACCCGGTGATGTTTCTGGAATACTGGAGAAACCCGGAAGCGACGAAAGATAAATTCATCAAGGACTGGTCCTGCACCGGCGATCTGGCCAAAAAGGATGAAGACGGGTACTTCTGGTTCGTGGGCCGCAAGGACGACCTCATTACCAGCTCGGGCTACCGCATCGGCCCGGCGGAGATCGAAGACTGCCTGCTGAAACATCGCGCCGTTACCATGGCAGCGGTCATCGGCGCACCGGATCCGGTCCGGGGAGAGATCGTTAAGGCTTTTATCGTTCTCAAGCCCGAGGTCTCCCCCAGTTCCGCTTTGCAAGAGGAGATCGCCAACTTCGTGAAGACCCGCCTGGCTGCCCATGAGTATCCCCGGGAGATCGAATTTGTGAAAGAGTTGCCCATGACCACTACCGGCAAAATCATGCGGCGGGAATTGAGGAAGATGGAAATCGAGAAAAAAGCGAAAAGATGATTTATGGGACGCAGATGAACGCAGATGTTCGCGGATAAAGCCCATCTTGCGGGCGGCCACATAGGGCCGCCCCTACAATATTTTTGTCCATAGGTTCCAAAGGCCTTCGGGCTCTGTCTTTCCATCCAATAGGAGAATTATCATGGACCCCGGAGATATTAAAAAACTGCAGGAAAAAGTTCATTTCTACGAAACGATTTTGGACCATGTCCAGAACGGGGTCATGATTACCAATGAAAAGGGAAAGATTGTCTTCTTCAGCAAGGCCTACGGCAAGTTTCTGGGAATCGATCCCGGGTGGGCGGTGGGAAGACCGTGCCAGGAGGTTGTGGAAAACTCCCGGATGCACATCGTGGCCGAGACCAGAGTGGCGGAGATCAACCATCCCCACCGGATCATGGGGCAGGACATGGTAGTACAGCGCATTCCGATTCAAATCGACGGACAGGGGATGTTTGTTTACGGCCAGGTCATGTTTAAAGATGTTCGCGACGTGCAGGCCTTGGCCAAAAAGCTCAACGTTCTGGAGTCCAAAGTCGAACTCTACGAAAAAGAACTGATGAGTCTGCGATCGTCCAAATATACAATCGATAACATCGTCGGGCAAAGCCCGATCATGGTGGAACTGAAGAAGCTGGCCCTCAAAGCCTCCCAGATCAATGCCCCGGTTCTTATTATGGGGGAGAGCGGAACAGGGAAGGAACTCTTCGCCCACGCAATTCATTACGCCAGCGAGCGGCGAATCTATCCATTTATCCGCCTCAATTGCGCGGCAATCCCCAAAGACCTTTTGGAATCGGAGCTCTTCGGGTACGAGGCGGGGGCCTTCACCGGGGCGGGAGCCAAGGGAAAACCGGGGAAATTCGAGCTGGCCCATCAGGGTTCGATCTTTCTCGATGAAATCAGCGACCTTCCGCTGGAGATGCAGCCCAAGCTTCTCCGGGTCCTGGAAGAAAAGGAAATGGAAAGAGTGGGCGGGACCCGGATGACCCGGAGTGATTTTCGTCTCATTGCCGCCACGCACGCAAAACTCGAAACTCTCGTCGAACAGGGAACCTTTCGGAAAGACCTTTATTACCGGCTGAACGTCCTCCCCCTCCAGGTTCCTCCTCTTCGTCAAAGGAAAGAAGACATTCCTCTGATCTCCGAACACCTCATAAGGAAATTTCAAAAAGAGGAAGGCACCAAAATGGCCCTCATATCTCCGGAAGTAATGGAGATATTTCAAAATTATTACTGGCCGGGAAATGTGCGTGAGCTGGCCAATATTCTGGAGAGAATTCTTTACACTATCGACGGGGATACCGTCCTCCCAAGGCACCTCCCCATTATCCTGCAGGGCATGGCCAAGGAATCCCCTAAATTCGAGGAAACAGTGCTGAAGCGTCTGCGGGAAGATATGGAGAAGGAAATACTCTTACATACAATTAGAATCTCCAAGGACAATAAAAACAAAGCAGCCCGCATGCTTGGAATTCACCGCACCTCCCTTTACAAGAAAATGAAAAAATTTAACATTCCATTGAAAAATGCGTAATTATGTAGTTCTTATTCGACATGTATAATTTATGATACTTTCCCGTAATGCTTGTATTTTCCAAAATTGTTCATTGTTGGTGATATTCTGATGTAGCCATTTGTATACATTATTTTCCTTTCACTAAATTCATAACGAATTAAAAAAGTTAAATTATTATAAGGTCTTAAACCATTTTAGGGAATACCATTCCTTTCCGGCTCGGTTCTTGCCTTAGGGTTTTTCAGTTTTTCTCAGTTTCCCTTCCCATCCTTCTTTCAAAAGAAGTTAAGGCACTGGGGCGCTATTGCCAAAAGACTCTTTTAATTTATTCGCTCGGAGGGCATTCAATGGGAGCCAATCAGGCCTTTGATATCAACGAGCCCAAAATCAAAAAAGAAGATATCCTAATCACCAAGGACAAGTATTTTAAGCCCCAGAATGTGGCAATTGTGACCGGGGCCGCCAGTGGAATTGGGAGGGCTATCGCTGTCGCCCTCTCGGTGAACGACCTGACAGTTTTGGGAACCGACATGGATGAAGCCCGCGGGCGGGAAACCGTGGAGATAGCCCGGGATTTAGGGGGATGGGTTATCTTTTTCCCCGGCGACTTGAGCAAAGACGAAGACATCGAAAAAATCGTGCAGAGAGCCGCCCAGATCGGGACCATAAAGTATTTGGCCAACATCGCCGGAATTCAGCACATTAATTCCATAGAAGATTTTCCCATGGAGAAATACGACCTCATGCAGAGAATCATGGTTAGGGCTCCTTTCTTCCTCTCCAAGCTCTGCATTCCCCATATGAAGAAGAGTGAGGATGGAATCGGAGTGATCGGTAACATGTCTTCCATCCACGGCCACATGGTGACCAAAAACAAGCCGGTTTATAACATCACGAAATTCGCCCTCCGGGGTTTGACCCAGTCCATCGCCGCTGAGGGAGAGGGAAAGATCCGCTCTTTCAGCGTGAGCACTGGATTCGTGAAAACACCTCTGGCCCTGAAGCAGATCCCGGAACAAGCCCGGCAGCGGGGAATTACCCCGGAAGCTGTGGTTCGCGAGGTGATGATGGGCCGTTCCCAGATCAAAGAGATGATGTCCCCCATCGAAGTGGGCAACCTTTTCACCCTGGGC
>Ga0326726_10002028_pt1 | contig 18802 bp, 19 predicted proteins | sample MHFenrmetagenome_2_FD_207603 | JGI IMG/M metagenome (GOLD analysis project Ga0326726, IMG submission 207603) | Lab enriched peat soil microbial communities from Michigan Hollow, Ithaca, NY, United States - MHF15MN | ecosystem: Environmental > Terrestrial > Soil > Wetlands > Peat | place: USA... | reverse complement strand
TGGCCCTTTTAGGCAGCCTCATAACTGGAGATTGCGCCCGGGATCAGTCGACCCTGACGACATCTTCGGCGGCGAAGAAGAATGCGCCTTCGATGGCGGCATTTTCTGCCGAGTCGGAGCCATGGACGATGTTTTCGCCCTTGCTGTCAGCAAAGAGCTGGCGGATGGTGCCCGCATCGGCCTGAGCCGGGTCGGTCGCGCCGATCAGGGTCCTGAAGTCAGCCACGGCATTCTCTTTTTCGAGAATCATGGGGACGCAGGGGCCGGAAGACATGAAGTCGACCAGTTCGCCGTAGAACGGACGCTCGCTGTGTACTGCATAGAAAGCGCCTGCGGTCTCTTTGGTGAGGCGGGTTTTTTTCATTGCCACGATGCGGAATCCAGCGCGCTCGATCTTGTCGGTTACTGCGCCGATCAGCTGCTTGCGCACGCAGTCGGGCTTCAGGATGGTGAGAGTTCTTTCCATTGAGAGGTTCATTTACGTTTTCAAAAACGAAGTCGGTGCGAAGATACGCAAACTCGGCCTATTATGGAAGAGCCTGGCTTATAACGATGTGCTGTCGATTCTGCGGCATGCCGTGCCAAAGCAGGAGCTTCCTTGTCGACCGGGTCAGCCGGCCTGGGCGGTGTGCATTTTTGCGGCATCCTGCTCGTTCAGTTCGACCAGGATTCTGGCGACTCTCTGCCCGTCCATCTTGATGACCCTGAACAGGATCCCCTGCCATTTGAGGAGATCCGAGGTGGCGGGAACCTGTCCGAGCTTGTCCATCATGAAGCCGCCCATGGTCTCATAGTGGGGCTCCTCGTCCTGGAGAAAGATGTCCTGGTTGAGGTTGAAGCTGGTGACGAACTCGTCGACCGGCAGCATACCGTCTACAATCCAGGTTCGCTGGCTTCTTCTCACGATTTTCCGGTTGACCTCAAGATCATCGGCAGGCACGTCGCCGACGATGCTTTCAAGCACGTCGGTAAGGGTGATCGCTCCCTGGACAGAGCCGAGCTCGTCTATCACCAGAGCGAGATGGGCCCTGTTTTTCTTGAACACTTCGAGCACCTGGAATGCGGGAATCGATTCCGGGACGAACAGCGGCTCTTTCATGGACTCTATGACAGCGCTTTTTACGCTTCCCGGCCTGGAGAGCTGCAGGTTGACCAGATCGAGCGCCCTGACCACTCCGCTGAGATGATCGAGGCTGCCTTCTGCAACAGGGAACCGTGAGCGGCCGCTGGCCTTGATGCGGGCGATCAGTTCTTCGTCGGACTTTTCGAGGTCGAGCCATTCGATTTCGTTGCGAGGGGTCATGATGGAGCTGGCACGCTTGTCGCTCATGCGGAAAATTCGTGAAATCATATCGTATTCGACCGATTCGAAGACCCCTTTTTTTGCCCCCTGCTTGATCATGAGCATCACATCTTCATCGCTGACCAGCGGTTGTTCAGCCGCATCGATACCGAGCGCCTTCAGGACGACATTGGTAGAACCGTTGATCAGGTTGACCACAGGTGAGCTGATCGTGGAGAGCAACTCGATGAACGCCGCAATTCTGAGTGCGACAGATTCCGGATGCTGGAACGCGATTTTTTTCGGGACCAGCTCCCCGATCACCAGCGATAAATAGGTGACCGTGACGACCACGATTCCGAGAGCGAACGGGTTGGCGTAGGGCTTCAGCAGTGGGACGTTATCGAAAACAGCAGCGAGCGGAGCCGAAAAGACGATCCCGCTGAAAGCGCCGGTAAGGGTGCTGATGAGCGTGATGCCGATCTGGATTGCCGAAAGGAATTTGCCGGGATTGTCGAGGAGTTTGAGTACCAGGCCTGCCGATGGATATCCGGCATCCTTGAGTTCGTGGAGACGTGTCGGCCTTGAGGAGATGATGGCGAATTCCGCCAGGGAGAACACTCCGTTGGCAAAGACCAGGAGCAGAATGACAAATGCAGCTGTACTGTCGGGATTCATAGGGTAAAATCGAACCGGCCTGTTGCTTTGAGTTTGTTATTCCGAAAAGTGCGATTCGCGTCAAGATACCTAAATAAAACAGAATAACTGGCAGATCCCCCTGAACGTTCATTGCCCTGCCGGAGGTTTATGCTCCAGGGATGAAGCTTCCGGAGTCAAAAACGGCCAGGGACGTCTTGCTGGAAGCAAATATTATATGTAAATATAGTTACAGGCCAGATCAACACAGTCCCGGTTTGCCATGAAACGTATCCGAGTACTGCAGTACCTCCTCTTCATTCCTGCCTGCATTCCCTTTCTGCTCTCATCGTGCAGTCTTAAGCAGGGTGCATCGGATCCCGTACCGCTTTATGAGGAGGCTTCCCGTCTTTACCGTCAGAAGAAATATTCCGCCGCACTCGAAAACTATAACAAGGCGCTGGCTGCCGATACCCTGAAAGGGTTCGCGCCAAGGGCTGTTGATGCGCTCTTCAGGAAGAGCTGGATCGAGTTTCTCACCGGCGAATATAATGAGGCGTTCCATACCTTTGCGGTCCTGGACAGGCATGCCGGCCAGGGATTGCCGGATTCACTGCACTCCGCCGCGGTGCTCAACAGGGCAAGGATGTATTCCGAACTTGGCTTCTACGGCAAAGCAGCATCTGTCATGGTGTCGCTCAGGAAACCCGATCCCTGGCAGCGTCTCGACCAGGCCGAGTTGTGGTTTAAAGCCAGGGAGTTCAGCCGGGCTTTGCAAATCTACAATGAGTATGCTGCCGCAGAAGATCCTTCGGTCAGGATCGTTGCCCTTTCAGGGCTTCTCGATTGTTCGCTTGCAAGTCCGGCGCTCGGGCTCGACCCTCCTGAAAAATATTCCGGCAAGATCGCTGCGATTTCGGGCAGGGTCATGAAGATGGAGGCCCCGGCAACGGTCAGGATCAAGGCCTTGCGTATCGCTGCCAGAAGTCTCGAACAGCTCGAAAAGGATCGTCCCAACGCAAGCTTCCTTCTTTTCAGGGCGCTTGCCATAGCTCAGGAGGCCAATCTCCCGAGGCTTGTCCAGATCCTCCAGTTCGAATCCAACGCGATTATCGTCCAGAAGCCCGATGCATACCGCGGCGTGATCGAATACTACGGCCAGAAAAATATGCCGTACGCACGAGTTGCAGCTCTCTACATGCTCGGAAGGAGTCCGGAGCTCACCGATGCAGAACGGATCGACGCGCTGAAAAGCGGGCTCGCAGCCTGTCAGTATTACGGTATTCCCGCCACAGCGACCAGTTATGTCAGGATGGAAAAAGAGGCTGCCAATCAGCTGAACGACCTTCTGATTGCCGGCGGGCGCTACTTCGAACTGTTCGAGGTCAGCGAGCAGGAGCGGCTTCTCGGACTGCAGCGAGATTTGCAGGCAAACATTTCCGGGTTCCGGCTTCCAGCAGGACACGAAGCGCTCCAGAACGAAATCATCGAACTGACCAGGGAAATTTCCGGTCTTCTTGAGCGGAAAATTACCATGACCCAGGAGGGCGCAGGATTTGAACTTGCCGGTCCTGCCGATGTAGCAATCAGGAGGAAACGGGGACGCTTGATCGAACTTATCACAGAAGCTGCAAAAATCGATAAAACAGTCGTTTCGCGCCTCCAGCCGGCACCGGTTACCCTGAGGACCTTACAGCAGAGCCTCAAACCCGATCAGGCGTTAGTCAAGACGTTTGTCAGGGACAGTCTTTCCGTCGGGATGCTGATCAGCAGCAGGGAGATGCAAATCTTTACTTCTCGTGTGTCAGGCGACCAGGTCCTGCAGCAGCTCGCTTCGTTCCGGAAGACCATCTCCACTTCAGGGCCGGAAAAGGTCGCGCTCCTTGCCGGCGACCCGCAGCGCCTGTGGTTGACCGATGCGCTTCTTCAGTCGATGGGCGATCGCCTGACAGGGTATCGACACCTGATTGTCGTGTCGGACCAGCCTGCACCGTTCCATCTGCTCGGCAGAACTCGGATGCTCGCCCGTGACAAACAGATATCCTATCTCGTTTCATCGAACGAGGCGATTGTGTATGCAGGGCAGTCGCCAGCCAAAAGCCAGTCGTCAGGAATCGCTTTTTTCGACGCGTCGAATCCTGAGCAGGCAGGAATCCACAAGATGTTCCATCCTGAAGACAGAGTGTTTCTCTTCTGGAAACCAATGTCAGGACAGGAGATCGGGGAGTTGAAAACGGCAATGGCCGGCGCTTTGAAGAGCGATGCATCATGTTCAGGCTACCTGAAGGGGCTCGCTTCCGGTTCTGGAGCTTTAACAAAGGGTAACTGGCTCTGGCTTAGCGCCTACGGCATCGACTGATTTATTGTTGTTATATATTTTTCTGTACCCCACCTGTCGTCTGGCGTAATATTTCGTAAAATAATTGCTCGGGAGCTATGTTTTTCGTAAAATAAAGGTAATCCCTGTATATATATTATCGCAATTATCTGATCATCCCCCATGGCAGACGAGACACTTGCCGGATGTTCTCTCGAACAGCTCGTACGGGCGCTGAAAAACGCCAGGGAGCAACGGAGCCTGACAATCGACGAAATTGGTCGACTGGTCAAGATTCGAAGCATTCATATCGAAAAACTGGAAGAGGGTGATTTCTCCTTTCTGCCGCCCCTGTATGTTTTTTCTTACATCAGAAAATACGCCGACGAGCTGGGTGTCGGCAACGAAGCCCAGCTCGAACAGTGCCGCAGGGAACTCGGTATTCCCGGCACGCATTTTTCGGTCAGGCCTGCTGAAGGAGCCGGATCATCGCCTGAAACCGGAGGGAAGGGAAGAAAGGTGCAGCTCATCGTTGGGGCGGCGCTCATTCTGGTTATAGCCATTTTTCTTTTCAAGTATCTCTGAAATTCATACCTGCAGGCTTTTCCCGCTTATAGTCGCCATCGGGCCAGTTGACTCGATCCGATTCCCACGGTTCATATTCTGCCTTCAAATAATCAGCGAGCTGCCTCGCAGTATTTGCATTTTATTCAAAATAAGACTACTTTAGTCCTTGATTATAAGGATAGGGAACGTTATCATTCAACATGGTTGTTGAGCTGGAATAACCTTATATTTGACCTGCTTGCGGCAAAATTCACCGAAATTCAGAAACCAGTTATGTCATTAAGGCAGATTTACCTAGATAATAATGCCACCACTCCTTTACACCCGGAAGTGAAGAAGGAGATGATCGCGGCGATGGAGATGTTCGGCAACCCGTCCAGCATGCACGCGTTCGGTCGTGAGGCAAGGGCCAACGTGGAAGATGCACGTCGCAGGGTGGCCGGGTTCATGGGGGCTGAAGAAAGCGAGATCGTTTTTACCGGCAGCGGCTCTGAAGCCAACAATACGGTGCTTTCCCTGTTCGCCTGCGGTTCGAACCAGTGTATTCCCGGTATGAGTCCGACCATCATCACCAGCAAGATCGAACATCCATGCGTACTTGAAACCTCACAGTGCCTGACACACAGGGGCGTCAAGGTTAAATTTCTCGATGTCGACCGTTACGGGAAAGTCGATCTTCAGCAGCTCGATGAGATGTTGTCGGAGGGCAATGTCGGCCTGGTGTCGGTCATGATGGCCAACAACGAGATCGGAACGTTGCAGGATATCGCTGAAATCAGCCGGATTGCGCGTCGGCACGGCTCGTTCATGCACACCGATGCGGTTCAGGCGTTCGGCAAGGTGCCGGTTGACGTCAATGAACTCGGCGTCGATTTCCTTACGATCTCCGGCCACAAGATTTACGGTCCCAAGGGCATCGGAGCGCTTTATGTCCGGAAGGGAATCCCCTACTGCCCGTTCATCCGCGGCGGTCATCAGGAGAAGGGACGACGGGCCGGCACAGAGAACACGCTGGGTATCATGGGACTGGCCATGGCCGTCGATATGAGGGCTGCCGAAATGGAACAGGAGGAGGTGCGGCTGCAGGGTCTGAAGGAGATGCTTCGCAAAGGCATCGAGGATACCATCGACGATTCACTGTTCAACGGTCATCCAACCGATTCGCTGGCAAATACGCTCAATGTTTCGTTTCCCGGTGCCGAGGGGGAGTCGATACTCCTCTACCTCGACCTGGCCGGCATAGCCGTTTCGACCGGATCGGCCTGCGCTTCCGGATCGCTCGATCCGTCCCACGTGCTGCTTGCCACAGGCGTCGACGCCGAGCGTGCGCACGGGTCCATCAGGATCAGCCTTGGACGGAATAATACCGTCGAGGATGTCGAGTACGTACTCGACGTTCTTCCCGGAGTAATCAATCGTATCAGAAATATGTCAACAGCTTATGTAAAAGGAGGAGTTCATGCTGCAGCCAGGTGAATGGGCATATACAGACAAGCTCAAGGAGCATTTCGAGAGTCCGAAGAATATCATGCAGGGCAATAACCCCGATGATTTTGACGGAGTCGGCATGGAGGGAAACCTCCAGTGCGGTGACCAGATGCTGGTCGCTATCATGGTGGACAAGGAGAAAGAGGTGATCAGCGACTGCAAGTGGAAAACCTACGGTTGTGCGAGCGCCATCGCAAGCACCTCCATCCTGTCCGAGATGGTGAAGGGGATGACGCTGGACCAGGCATTCAATGTCTCGCCGAAAGATGTGGCCAGAGAGCTCGGCGGCCTGCCGGACAACAAGATCCACTGTTCGGTGCTCGGCGACAAGGCTTTGCGCGCGGCCATCAACAACTACTATGTCCGTCACGGCATGGAGGATCGCGTCAAAAAGGAGCAGGTCAAGATTGTCTGTCAGTGCATGAACGTTACCGATCACGATATCGAGGAGGCCGTTCTCGAGGGCGCCCGCACCTATTACGAACTTCAGGAGAGGACCAAGCTCGGCACCGTCTGCGGTCAGTGCAAGGATGAGGCGGAATCGTTGATCGAAAAATTCAAGCACATCCATTTCGGCGTCTGATGCAGGCGGATCGAACATGAAGCCGGTCATTCAAACAGGGAGGCTTTGCGGTCTCCCTCTTGTTGTTTGGTCAACAACTCAGCTTCCGTGAAGGAACCATGAACGGAGACTCCCTGCATCGCATCGTTTTTTTCACGGTTCTCTACCTGAGTGCGTTTCTGCTCAATTTTTTCTGGGAATCCGGGCAAGGCCTGCTTTATATAGCCCATCAGGAGTTTGCCGCCAGGGTGTATGTCCCGATGATGGTGCAGATGTCCCTGCTCGACGCACTCTCGATAACTGGGCTCTATCTGTTGACTTCGCTCGTCGCCCGCTCGCTCGTGTGGCGTATCGACGTCAGGAATCTGGCTCTGTTTTCGCTTTCAGGGGCGGTTGCAGCCTGGTCCGTCGAATATGTTTCCGTCAATCTGCTGCACATCTGGGCCTACACCTCAGCCATGCCCATGCTTTTCATGGTTGGTTTGAGCCCGCTTCTTCAACTTTCCCTTACCGGACTGCTGTCGATTTTCGTTGCGCGCGGTTCGGCAGGATTCGCCAATGAATAGGTCCAGCCCTCCCAATACCACTGCACGATGAACAGTACCTTGCCGACTTTTTATTTTCATACTTTCGGCTGCCAGATGAACCAGGCAGATACGGAGATCATGCGCTCGCTTCTTCAGTCCGAAGGATTCCTGCCTGCTGCGGATGAGGATTCGGCGGGAGTGATCCTGCTGAACTCCTGTGCTGTCAGGGAGAACGCCGTCGACCGTATCGGCAATTTCCTGCAGCAGCTCAAAGGCAGGAAAAGACGAAAGAAAGGCCTGATACTCGGTGTCGTGGGCTGCGTTCCCCAGTTCGAGCGTGAGAAGATGTTCAGCGACTATCCTTTTGTCGATTTCATCGCAGGCCCCGACACCTACCGCTCACTGCCCGCAATGATCATCACTGCGCGTGAGAGTTCACGGCTAGCCAACCTGGAGTACGACCACCGCGAAACCTACGCAGGCATCGATCCTGTCCGTTCCGGCTTCATCAGCGCCTTTGCGCCGGTCATGCGCGGCTGCAACAACAGTTGCGCCTTCTGTGTCGTGCCGGTTACCAGGGGACGCGAACGAAGCCTCGAGTTCGGTTCGGTTGTGGATGAGGTCGTTAAGCTCGCCGCATCGGGATATCGAGAGGTAACCCTTCTCGGCCAGAACGTGAACTCATACCGCGATGCGGAAAGCGGGCGCGATTTCGCAGCCCTGCTCGATGCCGTCAGCAGGTGTGCGCCGGAAATGCGAATCAGGTTCACAACGTCGCACCCCAAGGACATCTCCGAGTCCCTGGTGCAGGTCATCGCCGAAAGGCCGAACATCTGCAGCCACATCCACCTCCCGGTACAGTCAGGTTCGTCGAGGATTCTTGACCTGATGCGCAGGGGCCATACAAGGCAGGAGTACCTCGGCAGGATCGAGATGATCAGGAGACTCATTCCCGACGTCGCGATCACCACGGACCTGATCGCCGGATTCTGCACTGAAACTGACGAGGATCATCGCCAGACCCTGTCGCTCATGGAGGAGGTGCGTTTCGATACCTCCTTCATGTTCTACTATTCGGTACGTCCCGGAACCTGGGCGGCGAAAAACCTCCAGGACGATGTGCCGGAAGCGGTCAAGAAAGCGAGGCTGCAGGAGATTATCGACCTGCAGAACACCATTTCGCTCGATCGGTACCGCCAGGATGTCGGCAGGACGGTGGAGGTGCTTGCCGAAACCGAAAGCCGTCGTTCATCCTCCGAGCTCATGGGCCGGACCGGTTCGAACAGGGCGGTGGTATTCGGTCGTGGTACATTCAAACCGGGCGATCTGGTCACGGTCACGATTACGGGGGCCTCTTCTGCCACTCTGACCGGCGTGTTGTCGTGAATCGGCTGCCGGAAGTGATAATCGTTTAGGATGATGTTTTATTTTCCGGTATTCGTAAATTGCGCTAACGTATAATAAAGTCCCCATCAATTGGCCAGTAGCCGTTCCCGAGAGCAGTAGATATGTCAGCAGCCGCACGCATAGGATTTGTCGATAAAATAAAAGCGCATCTTGAGCTTCTGGATCCTGTGACCTGGATCAGCGTTTTTCCCTGCCTGGCAGGTGGAGTCATGGCTTCCGGTGCCATGCAGCCGAATGTGCACGACTACCTCATGCTTTTCGCGCTTTTCCTTCTTTATGGTCCCCTTGGCACTGGGTTCAGCCAGTCGGTCAATGATTATTACGATCTCGAACTCGACCGGGTCAATGAACCTACACGTCCGATTCCTTCCGGAAGGCTTTCCGAAAAGGAGGCGATCTGGAACTGGAGCATCGTGCTTGTCGTGGCTGTGGTACTGAGCACCATACTCGGCATCCACATCGGGGGGCAGCGAGGCATTATTTTCGTCGGATGCCTGCTTGCCGGATTGTTCGTCGGATACATCTATTCCGCCCCGCCGCTCAAGCTCAAAAAGAACATCCTGCTTTCCGCACCTGCCGTTGGCCTGTCCTATGGCTTCATTACCTACCTGTCGGCCAATGCGCTTTTCAGCGAAATCCGCCCCGAAGTCCTCGGCCTTGCAGGTATGAACTTTTTCATGGCCGTGGCGCTGATCATCATGAACGACTTCAAATCGACGGAAGGGGATGCGAAAGGGGGCATGAAATCGCTCACCGTCATGATCGGTTCGAAAAACACCTTTCTGGTTGCCTTCATAATCATAGACCTCGTTTTCGCCGTTTTTGTCATGCTTGCATGGAACTGGGGTTTCACCATATTGTCCTATTTCGTTCTTGCATCCCTCGCCGTGAACATTTTCATTCAGATCCCGTTGTACCGCGACCCCAAAACTGGGGTTTCGTTCATGCAGCATGCAGTCGATGACGGGTTCGGAAATGCCATCGGCAAGAGTGAGGTACAGGAGCACAACGCGTTTCTCAGGTTCCAGGTGGCGAACAACCTGCTGTTCCTGACGAACCAGATGGTTGCCGCCGCGTTTGTCGGCGCTAAATACATGTGAATTTCGTAAACGAAGCATGCCGGGGTATCTGCCTCTGCATGGATGTTACCTATGATTGCCGGACGACGAAACGATGATGATGCGCTGATCGAACTATCGAGTTTCAGGTCATCTTCCTCATAACAATCACCATCCGGAGGCGCCATGACAGACATTGCCCCGACCTTTTTTTCCCTGCCATTGGTGTGGCATAACGCAATTGTCACACTGTTCACGTTCATCTACGTCTTCAGCGTACCGCCGCTGATGGACTATCTGGTGACCAACCATGGCCTTGCGCGGGATATCAGCCGTAAAATCACCCATATCTGTGCCGGCTCGGCCATAATCTTTCTGCCCCTTTTCAGGGAGGGAGACTGGTCGCACTACCTGAATATCACGGTTTTTGCCGTCTGGACACTTCTGCTGATCCAGAAAGGGCTTTTCGCTGCTGCGGACGACCAGGCGGTCAAAACTATGACCAGGACCGGCGACAAGCGTGAACTGCTCAAAGGGACCCTCTACTTCGTGATCGTCGCCATGATCTGCGGAACCATCTATTACAAGACGTTTGCCGGTGTGCTGGCAATGGCCATGCTTGGTTGGGGCGACGGACTTGCACCCATCGTAGGCACGAGGTTAGGGAAGATGAAATACAAGGTGCTCAGCGACAAGAGCGTTGAGGGCACCCTGGCTTTCCTGATCGGAGCTCTCTTTGCCGGTCTTTTCTTCGTCAAGCTGATCGTCCCGGGTGCTTTTGATCCAGTAAAGATCTCCATTATCGCTGTCGCAGCGACCATCGTCGAGGGAATCAGCCCGAAAGAGGTGGACAACATTCTTATTCCTGCGGTCGTCATCGGACTGGCCGCGGTCCTCTGAACTGAACCTGCAGACAGGAAGCGATGCCGGGACTTTACTTTTTAAGCGATGTTCATCTCGGCCTGCAGGAACCGCAGGCCGAGCGGCTAAAGCTCGAGCGCCTCGATGCCCTTTTTTCGATGATCCGCAAAGAAGGCGGGGCGCTCTACCTCCTCGGTGACATACTCGATTACTGGATGGAGTACCGGCACGTGATCCCCAAAGGGTTCACCCGGTTCCTCTGCATGCTTTCCGAGCTTACCCGGAGCGGCGTCGAAGTGTCGTGGCTGGCAGGCAACCACGATTTCTACCTTGGGCGCTATTTCAACGACGAACTTGGCGTAAAGACCTATTATGGTTTGCAGGAGGTGCGCCATGACGGCAAACTGTTCCTGGTAGCCCACGGCGACGGGCTTGGCGAAGGGGATCTCGGTTACAGGCTTTTTGCCCGTTTAGTAAGGAACCGCTTCAATCTTGGCCTGCTGACCGGTTTTCATCCGGATCTGGCTACGGCGCTGATGAAAAAATTATCCCGCCTCAGCCGTACCCACAAACGGGTCGACATTCGGGTGGAATCCACTCGTTTGATCGATTTTGCCACCGCGTTGGCTCGTGAACGCGTTTTTGATTATTTTGTCTGCGGTCATAACCACTTTGAGCGGATCCAGGCAGTCGATGATTCCGGCAGCACCTATGTCAATCTCGGTTCATGGATAGAGGGACAGTACCCATATGGCTTTTACGACCAGGGCCATTTTCAGATCAGAAAGGTTTAAGTCAACCATCATATTTTATCATGAGCAATAGTAACAATGTATTGAAGCTTGGACTACCGAAGGGAAGCCTGCAGGATTCGACACTCGAACTTTTCGCTAACGCCGGTTTCAAATTTTCCGTACAGAGCCGTTCCTACTTTCCGTCGATCGACGACGATGAACTGGAAGCCATCCTGATCCGTGCGCAGGAGATGGCCCGTTACGTCGCCCAGGGAGCGTTCGATGCCGGTCTGACCGGCAGGGACTGGATCATCGAGACTGACGCTGATGTCGTCGAGGTCGCAGACCTGGTTTACTCAAAGGCATCCATGAGGCCTGTCCGCTGGGTGCTGGCCGTACCGGAAAACTCTCCGATCAAAACCGTCAAGGATCTCGAGGGCAAGCATATTGCCACAGAAGTGGTAAACATCACCAAAAAGTATCTCGCGAAGAACAATGTCAACGCATCGGTCGAGTTCAGCTGGGGCGCGACCGAAGTCAAACCGCCGGAACTTGCCGACGCCATCGTCGAGGTGACCGAGACTGGTTCATCGCTGCGAGCCAACAAGCTCAGGATCGTCGAAACAGTGCTCGAATCGAATACCAAGCTCATCGCCAACAAGGCATCATGGGCGGATCCATGGAAGCGCGAGAAGATCGAAAGCATGGCCCTTCTCCTGCAGGGCGCCATCAACGCACAAGGCAAGGTGGGCTTGAAGATGAACGCCCCCAAGGCTTCGCTCGACAAGATCATGTCGGTCATTCCTGCACTTCGCCTCCCGACCGTTGCTGATCTGGCAGATAACGCATGGGTCGCTCTCGAAGTGATCGTGGCAGAAAAAATCGTGCGCAAGCTGATTCCCGAGTTGAAGCGTGCGGGCGCTGAAGGGATATTCGAGTACAACATCAACAAACTGATCGACTGAACGGAATCGCGGTAAATCGGGTTCTCTCTTAACAGGACTAAAGCCCTTGGATTTAAGAGGTTGAAAACCCGGCGAAATCAAGTAATCGATTTTATTGTTCCTTTTTCCAGTTGCCCCGGACTTCAGTCCGGGGATAGCTGATTCCAAAGATGATCTGGACTTCAGTCCAATATCTTCGATAAAAAGCAGGCAGATTGTCGTTGTGTGAGAAATGGAAGATATTGGACTGAAGTCCGAAGAGTATTATTTGAATTTGTTTCACACTCTCTCTCCCCGGGTTAAAACCCGGGGCAACAGAAGAGAGAGTAAGAAGTGAATGTCCGTCGGGCTGAACCCCTCCTGAATATGGGAGGTTAAAACCCGGGGCAACAGAAGAGAGAGTAAGAAGTGAATGTCCGTGTCCCGACAAGTCGGGACTACTGAATGCAAGAGGATTCTGCTTTCCGGACGCTTTGCTGTCGTACCGATCATAACAATTCAAACGGAACATTACAGCGCCATTTATGTGCCGGTTTGACATAGAACCCATTTGAGGCTGCCTGGTGCGGCCTTTTTTTTGCCATGATCATTTATCAGCTTTTTATCCTTGGCTCACTCCTGGTTTTTCTGGGCATTGTCCTGAAAAACCTTGTGGATTTTCAGGACCTGCCTGCAGGTTGTGAAGCTGATCCGTCCGGACCGATGGTGTCGATGCTTGTGCCTGCCCGGAACGAGGAGCTGAACATCGCCGGATGCGTCTCGTCGTTGCTGGGTCAGGATTATCCGGATTTTGAGGTCATAGTTCTTGACGATCAATCGGCTGATGGAACTTTGGCTGAATTGCATAAGCTGGCCGGTGGACCACAGGGCGGCAGGCTAAGGATTCTGGATGGAGCTTCGCTTCCGGAAGGATGGCATGGCAAGGCATGGGCCTGTCAGCAGCTTGCCGATAACGCGTCCGGCGATCTGTTGCTTTTCACCGATGCCGACACGCGGCACCGGCCCGATGCTCTGCGACGGGCAGTCAAGGCTATGGACAAGAGTGGTGCAGACATGCTGTCGCTTACGCCGGCACAGCAGATCGAGACTTTCTGGGAAAAGCTGATCGTGCCGCTGGTCTATCATATCCTGTTCAGCTACCTGCCGATCGGCATGGTCTGGAAGAGCCGCTCTCCGGCTTTCTGCTACGCCATCGGGCAGTTCATTCTTTTCAAGCGCAAGGCTTATGAGCGGATCCGCGGGCACCGTTCGGTTCGGTGCAACCTGGTCGAGGATGTCTGGCTCTGCAAGATGGTGAAGCGTGCAGGCGGTAAAGTTGTCGCCTTCAACGGCACCGATGTGGTCAGTTGCCGTATGTATCGGGGATTCAGGGAGGTATGGAACGGGTTCTCCAAGAACCTCTTTGCCGGTCTCGGCAACAATGTATCGGGACTGTTTGCCCTGATGGTCCTTGTGGTTCTGTTCTATCTGGCGCCGTATGGATTCGTACTTTCGGCATTGTTGCAGGGGGCGTTCACCCGTGAGCTTTTCTGGCTGCCTGCGGCACAGATCGCCATCGCCGTATGCATCCGCATCATTATCGCCGTGAAGTTCCGCCAGCAGGTGTGGCCAGGTTTGCTGCACGCCTTTTCCCAGGTAATTCTCCTCCTTATCGCATTCAACTCGTTCCGCCTGACAACTTTCGGCAGGGGGCCCGAGTGGAAGGGGCGTAGCTACATGTTCAAGGTCGATATTCAGTAGCGAGGAGTGCGTGACGATCAGGGAGAGGCCGCTGTGCGTTCCGGATAAAATTTTTTACATTAAGGGTCAATAATTCCGGCGCTTTCACTCTTTGCGTGTTCCAGCGCGACCAACAATTCAAAAGATCATACGCTCATGGGTTTCTTGTCAAAAATTTTCGGGAAAAAGGAAGAAGAGCTCAAACGTCCTACGGTCAAGGAAGACGTGAATCTCATCAAGACCATGGAGGGGCATCTGGACAGAGTGCTCGGGGTCAAGTTCAGTCCCGACGGCAAAAAACTTGTCAGTGGAGGTTTCGACGAGTTGGTGATGCTTTGGGATGTGGAGAGCGGAAAATCGATTTTCACCATGAAGGGACACGATACCTGGGTGGAGTGCATCGATTACAGCCGTGACGGAAAAAGGCTTGCCAGCGGCAGCACCGACAGCACCGCCAGGATATGGGATGCATCGACCGGCGTGTGCCTGCATGTATGCAAGGGACACGATACGGCCGTTCGCATGGTAGCGTTCAGCCCTGACAGCAAAACACTTGCAACCTGCTCGCGGGACACCACCATCCGTCTGTGGGACGTGGAGACCGGCAGGGAGACCGCAAAGTTTCTCGGCCACAAATCCTATATCGAATGCCTCGCATGGAGCCATGACGGCAAAAAGCTGGTCAGCTGCGGCGAAGAGCCGGTGCTCCGGATCTGGGACGCGGAAAGTGGCCGGAACATCGCCAACTATGAGACCGGCGATTCCCTGTCGCATTCGATCTGTTTCAGCCCTGATGACAGCCTGATCGCCCTGTGCGGACGTGACGCCAAAGTAAAGATCATCGACGCCGCCTCGGGACAGATCCTCAAGGTGCTCGCGGGTCATCTGGACGCCGTACGAAGCGTCTGTTTCAGCCCTGACGGCACCATCATAGGCAGTGCGGCCAACGACGAGTCCGTCCGCCTCTGGGACGTCAAGGCAGGCACTGAGCTTCACAGCTACCGCGGCCATACGCTCGAAGTGCAGTCGGTGGACATTTCGCCTGACGGTCGCATCATTGCCAGCGGTAGCGACGACCGCAAGATCAAGCTCTGGGGTATCAGGTAAGCAACTCATGATCTTTTCCCGTGTGTAATGGACACGGAATCTACTCTCTGCCGGGTTTTCAGCCCGGCAGAACTGTTTCAGGCACAGGGGTTTCAGCCATCCTCGCCGATTGCTCGCGGAGGGCAGGCATCTATCTGTTCCCTGCATAGGGCCTGGTCGGCCTCGGACTGTGGCTGCTGGGAGACATATGCGTAACCTTCACTGTCCTCGGTGAAGAATTCGGGTGCCGCATTGTAGCATATGGTGCAAGCTGTGCAACCCTGGCCATCCGGATCGTCCGGACTGGTAACGTAAAATGGACCGGTTGCGTTGGCGGGATGTTTCATTTCATTGTTGGCCATGCAGTTCCTCCTGTTGGATTTGACCCATGATGTCCGGAATTTCCGTTAGGAAGCATGGGGGTATGCATTATCTGACATAAAAAGCGGTTAAAGAGTTCCGGCTCCTGCTGTTTCCTTAAGCGGAAAAATGTACCTCTTTGCCGCCTGCCGTCCGTTTACTTATCTTTTCACCACAGTACGAGCTCTATCGACGTCGGAAACCGATCTGCGTGTCTTGCTGTTCCAATGCTGTGAGCGTAACGTCTGAACGCGAAGGGATCATTATGGGTATTATTCTTCTCGATATTGGCAATGTTATAGTTTCGGTCGATTTCATGCTGTTCTGCAAGGCGGTTTCACGAAATGGCGACTCCGGAGCCATGACGATCATGGGCAGGTATTGCGAAGGCGACCTGAAGGATCGTTTCGACAGCGGCATGCTCTCCCAGATTGAGTTTCTCGGGATGATCGCTTCCGACCCTCTGACCGTCGATATGCCGATGCAGGAACTCCGTCTGGCCTGGCAGAACATCTTCACCCTTCAACCGGGCTGTATCGAGGCGATAACGCAGTTACAGTCCCGTCATACCGTCTGGATCATGAGCGATACCGATCCACTCCATTTTGCCTTTCTGCTCAACACGTTTCGGGTGTTGAGGAGTATGGAGCGCTATTTCCTCTCCTACGAACACGGATTCCTGAAACGTTCGACCGATTCGTTCCGCCATGTGCTCGACTGTTCGGGCATCGAGGCCCAGGAATTCATATTGATCGACGACAGGCCTGTCAACTGCGCTGTCAGCAGGAGCGCTGGAATCGACAGTATCCTTTTCCGCAATTGGCCGGAAACGCTCGCATCGCCAGCTTTTGCCGGCGACCCCGGATCAGGTCATGCTGTTGCCGATACGGAGGATATGCTGTGATCAGGATCAGTGACGGGATTTCTATTGCCGACGAGGAGATTGAGATCAGGACCATGCGCTCCCAGGGGGCAGGCGGCCAGAATGTCAACAAGGTCGAAACGGCTGTTCATCTCCGGTTCGACATCGGAGCATCGTCGCTTCCGGCAGAGCTGAAGGAGAGGCTTGTGCAGCTTAAGGACCGGAGGATTTCCCGTGACGGTGTGATCGTGATAAAGGCCCAGCGATTCCGGTCGCAGGAAAAGAACCGGGAAGATGCTGTCTCCCGGCTGATCGAACTGCTGGCAGGGGGACTGGTGACCGAAGCGCCGCGACGGCCGACGAGGCCGACGAAGAGCTCCCGACAAAAGCGGCTCGAAGTCAAGTCGCGCAGAAGCGAGATCAAGTCCCTTAGGGGCCGGGTGAACGATTCCGGAGCATGATAGCTATAAAGCATGCCATTTTGCGCTCCATGGGCTTTATGCTATATAAAAGGAATTGCGGGATGGGTGTTCAGCCGTTAATGTCGATGACAGGAACGGCTGAAGGGCTGGCCGCTTATAATTTCACATGAGTTACTATCATCAATAAACAGAGATTCCATGTTTGCAACCAATGAAGATCGTCTCGTAGAGTTCCTGCTTCAGTGCCAGCCCGGCCAGCCACGCACCCGTGGAAGCTGGGAGGTCGACCATCAGGGCACACCGTTCATCCTGCCCTCGATCGGCGGTATCACCACAAACATCCAGGTCGGCGATCCGGCGTTCGGATGGGAAGGCGACCACATCGAACCAGGCGTGAGCTGTACGGCCGATACCCACAAACCTTACGAGCATCCCAACGTTACGGTGCAGGTGCTGAGTTGTGTCGGAAACACGGCGACCGTCGTCTCCGGAGAAGCAAAAGGAGCGACCGGCGTCGTGATCGGCCACCATGGCGGATCGGAGCACATCATCGTCGATTTTCCGAGCGAAGCCAAGGAGAAAATGACCTATAGCGATACCATTATGATCCGTTCAAAGGGGCAGGGGCTGAAACTCATCGATTTTCCAGGCATCACGCTGTTCAATCTCGATCCTTCGCTCCTGAAAAAGATGGCTGTCAGGGTTGCTTCCGACGGCGTGCTCGAGGTTCCGGTCACGACCGTTGTACCCGCATACTGCATGGGTTCAGGCATCGGCTCGGCGCATGTGGCCAAAGGGGACTACGATATCGTGACCAGCGACGAGGGGGCGGTCAGGGAGTTCGGCATCGACAGGATCCGTTTTGGCGATTTCGTCGCTCTCATGGACCAGGACAACCGGTTCGGACGTGCGTACCGGAAAGGGGCTGTCACGATAGGCATCGTTGTGCACAGCGATTGCCGTGAAGCCGGCCATGGTCCCGGAGTGACCACCGTCATGACCTGCGCGACTCCCGGCATCAGGCCGGTGATCGACCCGAAAGCCAATATCGCCGACCTGCTCGGCATCGGCACTTTGTCATAACGGAGCAGGCAGGAATGGCGACCATGATGGACGGTGGCAGAGGAATTATTTTTATGTCCTGAATGTTGACTTTAGATGTTGTTCCAGGCTGTTTTTCGTCAACTTCAAGCAGGATGAAACGATGACACTCAAGCTTTATGGAAAGGATCCCCTGAAAGTATTCGAAGATGTGTTCAATGAAAGACTGACTCCGTTCTTCAGCTCCATGGGTTCGATGATGGCCCCCTCGTTCAAGGTGGACATCAGTGAAGACGACAAGTCTTTTTATCTCTCTGCCGATATTCCTGGCGTGAAGAAGGAGGATGTCAAGGTGACCATGGAGGACGATGTGCTCTGCATCCACGCAGAAAGGACCCAGGAGGAGGAGGAGAAGGCGAAGAATTACCACAGGGTCGAACGCTCGTGGGGCAGCCTGTCGAGAAGCTTTACCATGGGGGACAATGTCGACAGCGAACACATTCAGGCATCTTATGACAACGGTGTGCTGAAGATCGTCGTGCCGAAAAAGGAGGCCGTCGAGAAAAAGAGCAAGGAAATTGCAGTCAGCTGAACCGTCAGATCCAGTAAAAGAAAAACCCTCCGTACTCCGGAGGGTTTTTGCTTATGGTATCGATGTCGCTTATGAGATCAGCAGTTGCGTACGGTTGACGACGTCCTGTCCTTGATGGTCGTTTCGTCGAACTCGTCCCAGTTGTGCTCGTCGTGCTCGCGCTGGTAGCCGGCTTCCTTGAGGCCGAAGCTCATGTCGGCGACCATTTCTGGACGAAGCTCCTTCAGGTTCTTCACCTCTGCTTCGGTCAGGATCCTTGACTTGTCGAACCCAAGGTCGATCTCGATCTTGCGGTTCTTGGTCTTGACGCGGTCGATGTCGTAGAAGCGTTTGGTGA
>Ga0326726_10002027_pt1 | contig 18803 bp, 18 predicted proteins | sample MHFenrmetagenome_2_FD_207603 | JGI IMG/M metagenome (GOLD analysis project Ga0326726, IMG submission 207603) | Lab enriched peat soil microbial communities from Michigan Hollow, Ithaca, NY, United States - MHF15MN | ecosystem: Environmental > Terrestrial > Soil > Wetlands > Peat | place: USA... | reverse complement strand
CCCACAGAAGATTACCTCATTTCAATGTTTGAAAAATCATTGTTCACGATACTGAACGATGTCCCTTGATAAAAATTCACGATTTCTGACAATTTCTCATAATGAGATGCAGTAGCCGGTATCTGGCAATTTCTCACAATGAGATGTCGAAATCGAAGTTTGGCAATTTCTCATTCTGAGATCTCGACGGTAGAGTCGACCGACTTCTCAGAATGAGATAATGCCGTTGGCATCCGTTGTTTTCTCATTATGAGATAACGCCATTAAAAAAAAATGTTGGATACATCTGCCCCAAAGATTGTCGGATAGCTATAAACATATAAATATTATTGACTTAATCGCATCAGCGTTGTGATTGGCACACTTTTTGAAAATCCATGATCGTGATGAATTGCATCAGTTCCGATTAACAAAAATTGTTCATAAACACTAACAACAAGGAGTCCCCTATCATGCCGAAATTCAACCTTTCAAAAAACTTCGCCGACAATGCACACCTGCAATCGTTGAACAAATTCTTCTCAATCAAATCACAAAAAGGCGTAACCATGATCGAGTATGCCTTGATTGCGTCTTTGGTTGCGGTTGCTTCGATTGTAATTCTCGGCACTCTTGGAGGTGATGTAAGCGCGATTTTTACCCATATCGCGACGACCCTCGCTCCTGCTCATTAATACATACAACCTAAGCAGTGAAACCTCCAACCTTTGCTGCCATCGCACTCACTCTGGGAGCGATGGCAGCTTTTATCGCCGCCCGCTCGATGAGCGTCACCCAGACTTCAGGGTCCAAGGTCATCATCGTGGAGCAACCCATCGAAGCTGGCAAAGCTATCAAGGCTGATCAGATTAAGAGCATTAATTGGCCTGGTTCGGCCGTTCCGCACGATGCATCCACTCGCACCACCGATGTGGTAGGTCGAATTGCCCGTGTGTCCATGATCCCGGGTGAGCCGGTTTTGCCTGGTAAACTGGCCCCGAAAACCTCGACTGGAGGGTTATCCTCGATCATCTCAGAGGGCAAACGCGCCATTACAGTTCGTGTAAACGAAGTGATTGCGGTTGCCGGATTTGCCCTGCCGGGTAGCTATGTGGATGTTTTGGTTAGCGGAAAAGATGCTAACAATCAAGCTTTTTCGCGAATAGTGCTGTCGCGTATCAAAGTATTGGCCGTGGCCCAGGAAACCACTGCAGACCCAGATAAACCCAAAGTGGTCAATGCCGTAACCCTCGAGCTTTCGCCGATCGCATCCGAAAAGCTCGATCTGGCCCGCAATATCGGGGTGCTTTCTCTGGTCTTGCGTAATGAACTCGACACCAGCGAAATAAACTCCGCAGGTGTACGTCTGTCAGATATTGTGAATTCACAGCCCAGTCGTGCTACCACCTCTTCGCCGGCTGCAAAGGCGGCCCCTTCACGTCAAAGCCGTGGACCCGAAGCAATCCGTGGTAGTAGCCGCTAACCTGTTGCCACCCCCTAACCAGCATGAACATGAATTTGACATACCAGAAACATTTGGCCTGCAGAATGAGTGCCCTTGTGGCGCTTGCCAGCACCGTACCAATGGCCGCATTGGCCTCTCCCTCGTCCTACCTTGTGCCTGTGGGCGAATCCAGGGTCTACCGGCTCGAACGATCCATTAAACGTGTTGCTGTGGGCAACCCCGAGGTGGCCGACTTTATTGTGCTTAACTCCTCCGAATTCTATCTGCTGGGTAAAAAGCCAGGCGCAACGAATATTATTGTCTGGGACCAAAAAGGCAACTTTACGTCCACACCACTGAAAGTCAGCCGCGACATCAACTCTATAAAAGACTTGTTGAACGTCGTCTTACCGAATGAGACCGACATTCAGATCTACGCCTCGGGGCCAGCTTTGGTACTGGCTGGCTCTGTTTCCAACACCCTGGCTGCAGAGACCGTTTACCGCTTGGTTAAAGCGTTTTTGGGTGGCACGGTTCCGGGTGTCAACCCCGAATCCACCCTTGCAAATTGTGCTACTTCCCTTGGGTCTGCGGTACCGGCCAGCATACTGGGCGTTGCCAATAGTGCATCTGCCTCAGGCTCTGCGGCACCTGCCAGCATATCCGGCGTTGCCAATAGTACCGCCGGTTCTTCGGCAAGTGCCTGTATACCTGGCCTCGTCAACCTCCTGAAAGTCCGCGACCCGCAGCAAGTCCGGCTCGAAGTCCGGATAGCCGAAGTCTCCAAGTCCTACATCGAAACTTTGGGACTGAGCTGGACACAAGGAGTGGGCAATATCCAAGGCAACCTAATGACAGGGTTTGTCAACAACGTTACGCTCAACCTCTTACTGCAGGGTAACCGCAACCAGCTTCTGGTGGAAGCAGAGCGCAAACCCACCTGGATTAAAATCCTGGCCGAACCCACCATAGTCACCATGAGTGGTCAAGACGGGTACTTTCTGGTTGGCGGCAAAATTTATACGCCAACCGTCACCAGCAACGGAGCAATCGACTACGTCGAACGCGACTATGGTGTGGGTTTGCGATTTACGCCGACTGTGCTGGATGCTGGTCGTATTTCGTTAAAGGTTGCCCCCGAGGTCTCTGAGCCAGTCACACAACCGGTCACTGCCGGAACCACAAATCCTTTGCCCGCCTTTAAAATCAGCACCGTTTCCACCACCGTACAGATGAACGAAGGTGAAAACCTGGTTATTGGCGGCCTTCTGCGCAACAATCTCACCGAAGTCATACAGGCGGTGCCCTTGCTGGGTGAAATTCCCATTCTCGGCGCGTTATTCCGACGCACCGAGAAGGATTCTGAAACTACCGAACTCTTGGTTATCATTCGCCCAACCTTGGTCAAAGCCAGCGCCACCGCGCCAGAGCTCCCCACCGACAAGTTTGTCCCGCCTACGCGAAAAGAGTTTTTCATCGACGGAAAGCTTCAGGGCTCACGAGCGAAATGACCACCATGCGCACAGATATTGCCAGGCTTCAGGCCCCGACAACTGAGCACGCTCAATCTCAAAAAGGCAGTGTGTTGGTCGAATTTGCGCTCATCCTGCCCGTGTTTCTGGTTCTCCTCTTTGGGATGGTCTCTTTTTCTGTAGCCCTTTACAACAAAACCGTGCTAACCATGGCCGCCCGGGAGGGCGCGCGTGCTGGAGCCATTTACGTTGCAAACCGGACCAACGTCAACACCAAGAACAGCGCCACCACCGCTGTTACGAATGCCTGTCAAAATGCCCTCATCTCCTTTGGCACTGCCATGACCCCCGCCGTCACCTTTAATGCTGATCCGATTAGTGACAAACAACTCACCGTCACGACCACCGTCAATTACACCGGACTCTACATTTTTCAGACGCTTTCGATCTCGGCCCAATCCAGCATGAGGCTAGAATAACCATGGCGCAGTTACACAACAACATCAAACTGCTGCGCGGCCAGCATGGTGGTGTCGCCATCTGGTTTGCTCTGTTATTGCCGGTTTTGCTGGGTTTTACCGCTTTGGCGGTTGACCTGGCCCACCTCAACCTGACCAAGGTCGAACTTCAAAACGCGGCTGACGCTGCTGCGCTTGGCGGCGCTCTTTCACTCAGCGACCCATCTACTGTGGCGTCGGACAAGCCTTACAACTGGACAGCGGCCACGACCGCTGCGCTGAATATGGCACGGAGCAACTTCGCCAATGCCTCGCAGATTCAGGATGCGCTCATTGAAAAGGGTTTCTGGAACCTCCAAAACCCCTCGCTCGGACTGCGTCCCCCCAACACACCCGGCGTACCCGTTGCAGGAGATGTCCCAGCCACCCGCGCTACGATCGCTATCGACAGCGACCAAAACAACGGACCCTTGAAGTTGTTTTTCGCCCCCATTCTGGGTATTGCCCAAAGCAACATTCAAGCCAGTGCCATTGCCATATTAAACGGTGCAGGTGGTCCTTTTGACTATGCAATATTTTCCGGCAGCACTTCAGTGAATTTGATCATAAATGGCAGTGGTTTTAATATAAAAGGCTCAGTTCATTCCAATGATAATCTACTAATCAATGGCAGTTCAATAACTATTACTGGTGCTGCAGAAGCTAATGGAACAGTTACAACGAATGGAAGCGGCCTTAGTATAGGTTCAAAATCATCCAATGCAGGCTGTATAAGTATGCCGGATTACAGTGCGTCTATAGCAGAAGCGGCAGCGGCAGCTCATCAAACGTATACCGGGTCCAAAATCATTAATGGAAGCAGTATTACTTTAAATCCGATTTACGTTCAGGGAAGTCCAGGCTCTATCACGGTAAATGGCTCTGCATTTACCGCTACAGGTACTGTTATGGCAGACGGCGATATCATTGTAAATGGCAGTGGTATCGCTTCAAGCAACAGTCAGGTATGCTTTTATTCTAAAAACGGAAACATAACGGTTAATGGCAGTAATTTTGCCCTGAATGGGGTGTTGTACGCCCCAAATGGCAGAATTATTATCAATGGCAGCAGTATTAAGGTAAATGGTTCTATTGTAGGCAACCAAGTCCTTATAAACGGGAGCAGTTTTACTGTTGATAGAACAGGTTATCCAATAACATCGTTACCAGGAAGTCATGTTCAGTTGGTTGAATAACTGGATTAAGGAGTGATTTTCTCGTAGCTCCTTTGATTGATTTTAATAAAACAGACGTTAATAAAATATTACGGGTTATTTCATCAACAACGTGCCGATGGGCACCAGCAAAGGGTCGGTATAAGGCGCATACACTTCTCCCGCACTGGTACAATAAATACACATGAACATTGTTACTTACTCTCCCCAGCCCTGGGAGGTTCCCGATACGCAACTTGAGCTGGGTCAACACCAACTAGTGCGATTGGTGGGCGAACCAGAGCGCATGGTGCGCCAACTCACAGCCCAAAACCCCGACTTCGTATTTCTCGTGGGCTTTGACCCCAGCGAGCCCCACTATATTAAGGAGCTGGAGAAACTCTACCTCGCGCTGCCGCATGCCCCCATCGTGGCCCTGCACCCACAAGCACAGCCCGAACTTCTGTTATCTCTTATGCGTGCTGGTGTGCGTGAAGTCATTGTCGACAGCTCCTCCGAAACCCTGCAACAAGTTATCGAACGCGCTCATCTTCGGACCAAAGGCACCAGCATCAGCCTGGGTCGGGTTTTTGGATTTGTCTCTTCCAAGGGGGGGGATGGCAGCTCCTGCATAGCGGCCAACTTAGCCTTTGCGCTCTCTCAGGAGCCCGACACCCGCGTGCTGGCGGTCGATCTCTCGTTACCCTTCGGCGACCTTGACATGTACCTCACCAGAGATAACCACCCTCAGGATCTGGCCGACATCTCCAGTCAATCCGACCGGCTCGACCAGTCTCTGCTCGCCAGCATGGTGCACCGCCTCAGCCCCACGCTCGACCTCATCCCCTCTCCCGCCACGTTCGAAAAAATCGTTAATATCGAACCCGAGCGCGTGAGCAAACTCATTCTCATTGCCAAAAACTTTTACGACCACATTCTGGTCGACTTCGGCTCATCTTTCGACCAGGTCGGCATCTGGGTTCTCGAGCACCTTGACGAACTCTGCATCGTATCCACCCCGTCGCTGCCTTCGCTGCGCCGGGCAGGTCAACTACTCAAACTCTGGAAAGAATTCGAAAAACCCATGTCGCGCATCGAAATCATCCTCAACCGCGCTGACACAACTGTTCCCATCTCCGGTGCCGAAATTGAAAAAGTCATCGGCAGGCCAATTAACAAACGCTTCCCCTCCGACGCCGAAGCCTTACAAGAATCCCTCTTGATTGGTCAGGCCCTCTTGCAGGTGGCACCCAAATCCAAACTTTCCAAAACCATCGTCGACTGGGCTGTGCAACTCACAGGCAGCAGTCCTCGTAAACGCTCGATATGGCAACGCTTAAAGATCAAATAGCTCGCTGGAACCTCTCCACCAAACGGGTTGCGGCTCCCCCTGAATCGGTGCCTGCAAACACTGAGGCACCTGCACAACCTCATGTCGTTGAGGCTCTGACTTCGCCTGCACCGGCGATAAAAACCAAAGCATCCCCAGGGGTTGACTTTTATGCGACCAAAAAGAAGTTGCACCAAAAGCTGCTCACCCGCATCGACCTCAAATCCATCGAAAACCTGACCCCCGGGCAACTGCGCAACCAGCTTGGGGTCTTGCTTGTCGCGCTCATCGAAGAAGACGCCATTCCCCTCAATGATCAGGAACGCGCCAGAATGGTGGCCGACCTCAAAAACGAAATCATGGGTCTGGGCCCTCTGGAGCCCTTGCTTGCCGATGCCACCATTTCTGAAATCATGGTCAACGGCTACCAGAACGTCTATGTCGAAAATCGCGGATGCATTCAGCTCACCGACATCCGCTTCAACGACGACGCACACCTCATGAAAATCATCGACAAGATCGTCTCTCGTGTGGGGCGGCGCATCGATGAGTCCAGCCCTATGGCCGATGCCCGCCTGCCCGATGGGTCGCGCGTCAACGCCATCATTCCGCCATTGGCTCTCGACGGCCCAGTCCTCACCATTCGGCGCTTTTCGGTTGTGCCCCTGCAAATGCACGACCTCGTTCAAAAAAATGCGCTCACACCCGCCATGGCCGAACTGTTGTCGGCTCTGGTTAAAGTCAAGTGCAACATCATCATTTCCGGGGGCACCGGTTCGGGTAAAACCACGCTGCTCAACATTCTCTCGGGCTTTATTCCCACCGACGAGCGCATCGTCACCATCGAAGACACGGCTGAAATGCAGCTTCAGCAAGACCACGTCATTCGCCTGGAAACTCGCCAACCCAACATCGAAGGCAAAGGCGAAATCTCCATGCGCGCGCTTGTGAAAAACGCCTTGCGCATGCGGCCCGACCGCATCGTGCTGGGCGAGGTCCGTAGCTCGGAGGTGATCGACATGCTGCAAGCCATGAACACCGGACACGACGGCTCGCTCACCACCATTCACGCCAACAGCCCGCGAGATGCGCTGGGTCGGCTCGAAAACCTGGTGGGCATAGGTGGCCTCAATCTTCCCAGCAAAACCCTGCGCCAGTACATTTCCTCGACTGTTCATTTTATCGTCCAAGCGACGCGACTAAATGACGGGAACCGCAAGATCACCAGCATCCAGGAGATCAGCGGCATGGAAGGCGACATGATTACCACCCAGGAAATCTTTTGCTATAAGCGCACCGGCATGAACCCGGACGGATCCGTGCAAGGAGTGTTCAGAGCCACGGGGGTGAGTCCCAAAGTATCTGAAAAAATCCGCACCTACGGCATACGCCTCAGCGACGGTATGTTCGACCCTGGTGCCAACGACTAACCTCTGTGCACATGATCACCACGTTTTTGATCTCCTTTTTGGCTTTTGTGGCAGTCATGCTGATCATGCTGCTGGTCTATGGGGTATGGGTCCACTTTTTCGACCGCCGCAACAAAGCAAAAAAACAGCACTTGCAGTCCATCCAGAATACAGTTCAATCGGGTGGGCAAATCCTTAGCAACGCGCATGACAGTGCGCTCGAAACCTGGCTACGCTCACGCTCCAGAACATTTGAGCAACTCGAAACCCTTGTCCAACGCGCCCACAGCCCACTCACCACGTTGCGCTTGATTGGCCTCATGCTCGCCATTTTTACGGTGGTTGTCGTGTTGGGTCTTCTGCGCCAAACCAACCCCTTGCTCCTGCCAGTGCTGGCCATAGCCATCGCCGGCACGCCGGTTCTATGGTTATCCCGAGCGGCCAATCAACGCCACTTGGCCTTCGAAGGCAAACTCCCGGAAGCGATCGACTACATCTCACGTGCGCTGCGCGCCGGCCACAGCCTCACCTCGGCCATCGGTATGGTTGGCAAGGAGTTCCCCGACCCCATAGGTCACGAATTCAAAACCGTCTTCGATGAAATCGGCTTCGGCATCCCATTCAAGGACGCAATCAGTCAGCTCGCCGAACGCGTTGAAAGCAACGACCTCAATTTCTTTGTCATCTCGCTCATGATCCAGCACGAAACAGGCGGCAACCTGACCGAACTACTCGATGGATTGACCAAAACCATGCGCGAACGCATCAAACTGCGCGGTAAAATTCGCACGCTCTCATCCGAAGGGCGCGCATCAACCTGTATACTGGGCAGTATGCCATTTGTTATCGCTGTTATCCTCGCGCTCATAAACCCCAGTTACATCTCTGTGCTCTGGACCACTCCCCAGGGCCAGACCCTCATCCTCATCGGTGCTGGACTGATAACCGTTGGCTTCTTTCTGCTCAACCGCATCACCCAGATCAAGGTTTAACCCTAGCCACGCCCACCATGCAAGTCACCATGCAAATCCTGACCATCGTGCTCTCGGGGGCCGCTGTCGCCTCGGTTGTGCTCGCGTTGCACAGTCTGGTGGTCGACAACGCCTTTAAAAAACGCCTCGCCCAAATCGTTCGCCAAGGCTGGGCTCCGGCCGACACCTCTTTGTCAAAGTCGGCCAACAGCCACAAAGTAGCCGCAGTCATCAACATCCTCTCTAAACTCTCGCTCCCGGAAGAAGGGTGGCAAAGTTCCAGCGTACAGATCAAGTTTTTGCAAGCCGGTATTCGCAACAAAAACGCACCTCGCTACTACTTCGCCGTTAAAACCCTGCTCACTCTGGTGCTGCCGGTGGTGCTGGCTTTGTTTCTGCATTTCACCCAGCCCCAGATCCCATTCGCTCGGACCTTGATTCTGGTGCTGCTTACAGCCGCAGCAGGCTACTACCTGCCCGAAATGTCACTCCGCTTCATCACCCTGAAACGTATCGAACGCATGCGTGACAGCCTACCCGACATGATCGATCTCATGGTCATCTGCACCGAATCGGGCATGGGCATCGACGCCGCCATTGCCCGAATATCGCGCGAAATGGCCCACAACAATCCCGACCTGGCTCAAGAGTTTTACCTCTCGGCCCTCGAAATGCGCGCCGGTGCCACCCGCATCGAAGCCTTGCGCAACCTGGCACTGCGCTCACACCTCGAAGACCTGGAAGACCTCGTCTCCATGCTCGTACAGGCCGACAAACTTGGCAACAGCCTGGCCGGATCATTGCGCGTGCACTCAGAAATGATGCGCTTGCGCCGCACCCAACGCGCCGAAGAGCTTGCCGCCAAGATCCCCGTCAAAATGCTGCTGCCGCTCATCTTGTGTATTTTCCCGACGCTCATGATGGTTCTGCTGGGGCCGGCAGTCATTCAGGTGATTCAAGTCTTCTCAAATAAGCACTAGCCATGCACCTCAGCAACATTTTGCGTGCCCTGTTGGCACTCTGGCCATGGTGGTTGGCCGGTGCGTGGGCGGGCCTTTGGCTGGTGCCTCTGGCCCGCATCATTCCACGCTGGGTTTTTCAGTGCGCCCAAGTCCCCCTGCACGAATGGCAGGGCCCCGGTGGCGGCCTGGAGCAGCCTATTGCGCCGGCCCGCCGCATCTGGGTGCCGGTGGTCAACGCATGCTTGTGGGCCTATGCCGCCGGCACCGCCAGCCACCCGGCATTCCGGGCCGCGTTTCCAGGTGCCTGTCTGGCCAGCACTCTGGTGTTACTCGCCCTCATTGACTGGGATACCACCCTTTTGCCTGACTGGGTTGTCCTGCCGCTGGGGGTGGCGGGCCTGGCCAGCAGCTATGCCGGGTTTACCCAGAACAACCTGCTCGTCAGTGCAGCATCTGCCGCCTTTGTGCTGGTCCTGCTGGGTGGAGTAGCCTGGGTGTTCCAGCGCATCAAGGGCGAGAGTGGCATCGGTGGGGGTGACCTCAAACTCCTGGCCGCATTAGCCACCTGGTGGGGCATTGTCGGTGTGCTTTATGTCGTGTTGTGGGCCAGTGTGGTAACCGTGGTCTGGAATCTGGTGTGGCTCCGTTTCAAAGGCTTCAGCCGCCAGGCCGAATGGCCGTTTGGTCCCGCCATTGTGGTGGCTGCGCTGCTATGGGGCTTATTGGGCGCTTATTTCCCCAGTTTGCGGAACATCATATAGCGATATGTCCCGTAAGCTTCTTACGAAAACATACCCCCTTTAAATATTTCGATTGCAACCCCTATCAGCAGGATTGCCAATACACCTGAATAAGTCACCAATGTCGAAGCAAAGCATCGCCAGCCGCCGATATTTCCTTTGTAGTTATAAAAGGAGAGTATCGCGCCAGCGACCGTGGGAAAAGGATACGCTAACACCGTGTAATATGAGGCCCAGGCCACAGGGTTGTTTTCAGAACCAGGTGCATCAAAAATCATCGGCGACATCATGGCCGCAAATGGCCAGACAATCAAACCGAGCAGTGGCGGCACATTCAGAAACATTATCAATCTTGCTGACCTACTCCGCATGTCAATACAACATTATGTTCAGGAAACTCAGGCACTCATGCCCTGTGGGGTTGCGTTTGCTCAACGTATGAGCTAAAAACAGTATATATTTTTTTTCTGATACCCTTTTCCCCGGTTACGGAAAAACTCCAGGACATCATGATCAATACGCATGTCGAGCACAGTCTTAAGGCGAAAAAGCTCTACAGAGACATTTGAGCAGTCAACGTGCATTCCGCCCTCCTCCTCGTCGTCGGCAATCGCCCTCGTCAATCTCATGGTTCGACCTGGCCGCTGCGCATTTCCAACCGCTTTTATCATCACCGCGGATGTGCATCGCGCGAAGCTCATTGTCCGTGTATCTGACGATAGGTTCTTTCTTCGAGATCTCTTGCCCTCCTGTATGAGATATTCCGGCGGACGTTGTCCCGCCATCTCCAAACCGCAGTCATCAAATCCCCTGAGTGAGGGTTTTCAGCTATTTGAACCTCCCTGTTCAGTATCGTCCCCATGTAGAGCCGACGGTATGAAGCCTTCTCTTGACAAGGCCATAATAATTCCGCGCATCAGAGTGCTGTTACTGAACCATATCGCTTACTGCCGGCGTCCTTCCTTGACTGGTTGCAACATCCTGCGCTCAACCAGCTTCTTGATCTGATTGGTCCGTTGCACCGAGTTCATGTCGGGGATCCATTTGCTCAGGTCTCCCGCTTTGAGAATGCCCACTCTTGCCGCACGGTTCAGGAAAGAACAACTCAAATTCAGTTTATCGAGGAGCGTTTACTCTCAAACGTACAATCTTCCAGGTTAGCTGTTCCTGCATCATTGCTTTTTTGATGCGTCATCAAGTTCATTCTGGACTTCATACAGGGCACCGCTAAAACATGTCATGATCCAGATTCGTCGGAACCAACGTGACGACAGGTTACAGAACCAGTTTTTCAAACTGTCATTGAAAAGGCTTAGCTAAAATACCTTGCCCGAAAAACCCAAATGTTTAACTTTAAGTTCAGGGCGAACAGGATTTCGTCTCGCTCAAACACCGATTTATCGTTTATTTCCAGTGCGGCTCCCGGCAGCCCGGCACCGCAAAACTTTCATTCTTTCGTACCCGGATGTCCTCTCTGCATATCTACAACTCCCTCAGCCGCACCAAAGAACCATTTGAGCCGCTCGTGCCGGGCATGGCAAGCATCTATGTCTGCGGGCCGACCGTCTACGGCCATGCTCACCTCGGCCATGCCAAGAGTTATGTGTCGTTCGACGTCGTCGTTCGCTGGATGCGCCATATCGGCCTCAAGGTGAAGTATGTCCAGAACATCACAGACGTCGGCCACCTGACCGGTGATGCCGACGAAGGCGAGGACAAGATCCAGAAACAGGCCCGGCTGGAACGGACCGATCCGATGGAGATCGCCCAATTCTATACACGAAGCTACTATGAGGACATGGACCGCCTCGGGGTGCAACGCCCGAACATAGCCCCGACGGCAACCGGGCATATTCCCGAGCAGATCGCCCTCATTTCGAAGCTCGTGAAAACCGGCCACGCATACGAATCAGACGGCAACGTCTACTTCTCGGTTGAGTCGTTCCCTACTTACGGATCGCTTTCGGGCAGGACAGACCAGGCGGCTCTCCAAAGCGGAGGCCGTGTCGAACAGCGCTCGGAAAAGAGGAACCCCTCCGATTTCGCCCTCTGGAAAAAGGCCGAGCCCGGCCACATCATGAAATGGATGTCGCCCTGGGGTGAAGGATATCCCGGATGGCACGTCGAGTGTTCCGCCATGTCAATGAAGTATCTCGGGGAAACCATTGACATCCACGGTGGGGGCATGGAAAACAAGTTCCCTCACCATGACTGCGAAATCGCACAGGCCGAAGCTGCGACCGGCAAGCCCTACGTCCGCGTCTGGATGCATAATAACATGGTGACTGTCGACGGCGTCAAGATGGGCAAGTCGTTGAACAACTTCAGGAACCTCAAAGATCTCTTCAAGACCTTCGAGCCGCTTGTGATAAGGTTCTTCATCCTGCAATCCCACTACCGCTCGCCGCTCGACTTCTCGGAAACGGCAATCCGCGCATCCCAGTCTGGCTTCGAAAAGCTGCAGGAGGTCTGTCGCCGCCTGCTTGAGGCCACTCCCGGCACCGGCCAGCTTGATGTTGACCCCTTTGATGCTAAAACATCCGATGCCCTGAATGACGACTTCAACACCCCTGTAGCGATATCGGTGATCTTCGAATTCGTCAAAGCGCTCAACAGCGCACTCGACCGCCCTGACGGACTCAGCCCGGAAGCCGCGACAAAGGCTCTGGCCTACCTCGACGCATTCGCAGGTGAGGTGCTCGGAATCATGAAAAGTCGTGATGAGCTGCTGGCCGGAGGATCGGGAGACGGAGGCAAGACGCTTGACGAAGTGATGGATGTGCTGCTCGAATTAAGGAGCCTGGCCCGTGCACGCAAGGATTTCCCTCTCAGCGACTCCATCCGTGACATGCTGCTTGAACGGGGCGTTGAACTGAAAGACACCAAGGAAGGCACCTCGTGGACAATAAAGAGATCCGTCTGATCGGAGTCGTCTGCCTCAGGAAAACTTCAGCCCTGACGGTCTTCCGACATTGTTAATCCGCCGGCCATATCCCTTATCTGCCTGGAAGTACCGGGCGATCAGGACAATGAATGTTCGATACCCGTCCATTCATTACACCCGCAATATCTCCCGGATCTTCTGATCGAGGTCTCCAGGGATAATAAGAAAGGCAGGAAACAAGGAGGTATTGTTCATACGATCCCTTGTTTCCTGCCTTGTACTGACTGGCTATTCAGCCATTAATCCAGATTACCTTTTTGTCGGCTTCGGAGGTTCCGGCGCCTTCTGCGGCTTCGGAGGCTCGGGCGCCTTCTGAGGCTTCGGAGGCTCGGGCGCCTTCTGCGGCTTCGGAGGCTCGGGCGCCTTCTGCGGCTTCGGAGGCTCGGGCGCCTTCTGCGGCTTCGGAGGCTCGGGCGCCTTCTGCGGCTTCGGAGGCTCGGGCGCCTTCTGCGGCTTCGGAGGCTCAGGCGCCTTATGCGGCTTCGGAGGCTCAGGCGCCTTATGCGGCTTCGGAGGCTCGGGCGACTTATGCGGCGCTGGCGGATTGTGCGACTCCGGCGGTTTCGGCGGCTTCGGCGGTTCCGGCGATTTGTGATGCTTATGCGGCTTCGGCGGCTTATGCGGATTCGGCGGCTTCGGTGGTGGCACATGGGAATTCGACGAATTACCATGCGAGGCATAAGCAGGTTGTTGCATTAACATACCCCCGATTAACAAGAGAGACAATTTCAGCATTCTCATCTTTTCCTCCTCCAGTTCATTTTTATTATTAGAAATGTATTAGAAAGAAACAGCGCAACTCAATGCACAAAGCAACCGTACTCCATCTCCGGAATAGTGGGTCATATCGCCGGCGGCCACGGTCAGCGTCACTGGAATATTTTCATCGAATGTGAGCAGTCCTGTGGAGATGCCTGAATTCATGTTAATTCCGCTCCACTCTACAATGATGTTTGTTGCCTTGAATACTTCATATGCTGTAGAACCAAATACACGTGTTCCATGCTTGCCTTTTCCGGCCGCAATATCATCCGGACTCATTCTGCTGAACATACCGTTACCGACACCAACGCTTACATGCAGTTTGGATTGGTTTGGTTGATATTCAGATGGAAGACTCTGCACTGCATGACTGATAGCGACATAGAAACTTTCATCAGCATCGGATTTGTTCTTGTCATGAAACAGGTTTATACCTCCCAGAGCTATTGAAGTCCCATCGGCGATAATATGGTGCACTTTGATCCCGTAGGAGAAATTATCCATTTTGTCAACATCCATCATGGCCACGCTTAACTCAACACCCATATTTTTTTCAGGGTTACCTAATCCGAAGCCTGCACCGACACTGCCATCGGAATGATTGGTATAGACTTGAGGTGTAACCGTACCAGCACCGACAAACACCATCCCGGCTGAAGCCCCCCAGCCGCCGGGAGTCAGAATACCTGTATCAGCCGAGTTCGGCCATAATGGAGTCGCTGTATTTTCCGCATGAAGCAAAGAAGTCGAAAAAACTGATAGAATAATATTCAGAACAGCTATAACACCTGTTTTTTTCATAATCCGATTAGTGATTTTATATATAATTGGAATATTATTAAATACAGACAAACACGTTACTCTGTACACATATTAATAACATCAGATATAATAAGAATAAAATCAGATATAATAAGAACGAAATCCGATAACAAAAGAAAGTTATGAAATAATAACCATTTAGAATATACCTGCAATATAACGCCCGGTGATCGATATATGATTTTATATATATGATCAACATCAAGAGAACGATTAATGCGTTCTCAATAACTTTTAATGATAGTATGTTCAGCGATAATTATGCCTGTCCATAAATATCTATCCCGCGTAACATGAGATCTCTATCCACTTAAAGTGATCTCCGTTATCGTCAGGAAGCGCAATTGCGGGCGATGAGCCCTCGGCTTTTTGAACATCAATCACTGGTTGCTGGAGATCCGAAAATGGCATGATCGAGCATATTCCGACGACCGGGCGGCTCAGGCGCCCAACGTAACCGCGTCCTGTTTTTGCCTCCGCGGCAAACTATGATGAATATGCCGTGAGTGTATTAAACGCAGTTGCAAGAAGGGGATAATGCATGTTTTTGAAGCTCCGTGCAGTGAGCATCATTCGAAACGTGGCATGATGGTCGCGGGAATTCAGAGAACTGTCGGGAACATTGGGGAGGGCTGATCGTAAGAGATGGCGGTAGTACTCGAGGGATATTCCCCGAAACAGGCAACGCCATGTTTACGGAGATGACGACATGACATTACCGTTTATCCGATATGACTCATAAGCCTGGAAGCCGACATGCTGCATTCACGATGCTCAGGACACGAAATACTCTCCAGTAAAAGCGAGCCGGGAAGGTTTTAAAGACGGGCCCCCTACAGGTATTCGTCCTGTCCTTCCCTGCGAAGCGAATCGACCGCTTTTACGACGCTCTGTGAGGCTCCTGACCTGCAGATCAGCAGGGCGTCAGGGGTATCAACCACGATGATATCGGTCAGTCCGATGGCGACAACAGCTTTCTTATGAGGCTTTCTTACGAAAACATTGCTCGAGTCAATCATGACGACCTCATGTCCGTCCGTATCACGACCTTCCAGTCCGAGCCCCACCTTGATCACCTCATCCCAGCACCCAAGGTCGGTCCAGCCGAAATTACCGGCCAGCATGTACACCTTTTCAGCCTTTTCCATGATTCCGTAATCGACCGATATCGGATGAATCCAGCTGTAGACATCCTCTATGACCGACTCTTCGCGTTCTGTACCGAGATAGGCATGAACGGTCAGCATGTCCTGGAAAAGTTCAGGTAATGACCTTCTGTATTCGTTACTGATGGCATCGACGTGCCAGATGAACACACCGCTGTTCCACCAGAAATCATTGCTCTGAAGAAACTGCTCAGCAGTGGCCTGGTCCGGCTTTTCAGCAAAGGTCTTCACCCTGAACAACGAAATGCTCTTGTCTGCGGCCTCCTCATCTTCAATCATGACAGACGGTTCGACCTGGATGTAGCCATACCGCGTTTCCGGCCTGTCCGGTTGTATGCCGATGGTGACAAGCCCCTTTTTGTCCCTGGCCAGCGCGACGCCTTTCCTGATAGTTCTCAGGAACTGCTCTTCGTCAAAAACGAGGTGATCGGAAGGAAGCACAATGGTTACGGCATCAGGATCGCGTTTCCTGATTACAGTGGTGGCAAGTGCGATGCAGGGCGCGGTATCCCGTATATTGGGTTCTATAATGATGTTGGCGGCATCGAAACCAGGAATGCATTCGTGTATCAACCGCCAGTGCTGTTTTCCTGTAATGATGATAATGTTCTCGGCACGGACGGCTCCCGAGATCCTTGCCAGGGTCTTCTGGATCATCGTACCGCCGTCAAAGAAATGGAGGAACTGCTTGGGAATTTTCTTTCTGGAAAGAGGCCAGAGGCTGCTGCCAATCCCTCCGGCCATGATCACTGCATATACATGACTGTCGGCAATTTGCGTCATATCATTCTTACTCTTCGACATATTGCGGAATCGCGGTTCAACTGGTTGGAATAATGTACGATAATTTTCGACCACTGCTGATAGAGACCGCCTCGGGAGATCAAACATTTGTCAATGGCAGTAAAATATCGTTTTTTCATGTTGTCACCTTTTATTTCATCACTGCATTCCACCCATCCATCATGCAGAACGACCTGCACCTGATACGCGAGCTCTGCCGTGAGCATGCTATTCCAGCTACCGACAAGGCCTTGAAACTTCTCGTACGCTATACCTCCCTCCTGGAAGAATGGAACAGCAGGATTAACCTGATCAGCCGTAAGGAGGATGCTCCGGTCATTCTCAAACACGTGTTCCACTCATTGCTCATCAGCCGCATACACGAGTTCAAGCCGGGCGAAAAAGTGCTCGACCTGGGCACCGGAGGCGGACTCCCGGGAATACCGCTCGCAATCCTTTTTCCGGAAACCTCTTTCCTGCTGGTGGATTCCACCGGCAAGAAAATTGCGGCATGTAAAGCGATGGTCAAAGAGCTTGGCCTGGACAATGTTATGGCACTCCATTCCCGAGTGGAGGAGCTCAAAGGGGTGGCATTCGATACGGTACTGAGCAGGCAGGTTGCCCCGCTGGAAGAGCTGTGCGGCTACTGTTCGAAGCTGCTGAAGCAGTCTGGAGTCCTGATCTGCCTGAAAGGGGGAGCTCTCGATACGGAAATTGCCGATGCTGTGGCATCGAGGGAAAAGCATCTCGGGTTTCCCTCGTCGGTCGATCAGCTGCCGATAGGGGATATCAGCCCGCTCTTCTCCGAAAAGCAGATAGTCATCGCCCGCTGGTAATTTTCTTACAACTGCGGACGATGACTATCGTATTCTTATGATCTGAGAGGGCCGTTATTCGGCTGACTCGTCGGCTCCTTTAGAACCTTCTGCCTGCTTCGAACCCCTGACTCGTTTCGCACGATCCTGTTTGGTGCTCTTCAGCTTTACTGATGGTGCCTCGGTGTAATCGACAAGCTCGATCACGGCCATCTTTGCTGCATCGCCGTAACGCGGTGCAAGTTTGATGATGCGGGTGTATCCACCATTACGTGAGCCGATCCGGCCTACGATCTCTTCGAAAAGGGTACGAACCGCTTCCTTGTCGCGAAGAGCGCTGAAGATCTCACGCTGTGCGTGGAGAGTACCTTTTCTTGCCTTCGTGATGATTTTCTCTACAACCTTTCGCGTCTCTTTGGCTTTTGCCTCTGTGGTCTGGATACGCTTGTAGATCAACAGCTGTGTCGAAAGGTTCGACAGGGTTGCTTTTCTATGGGCGGCCGTCCTCCCAAGTTTTCTTGCTGGCTTAACTTTACGCATGTCTTGTTTCCGCTCTCATTGATTCAATAAAACAAATTGCCTGTATCAACCTTTCATCTGGTAACGGGTGATGTCCATCCCGAACTTGAGGTTGTTCTTATCAAGCTGTTCCTTAAGTTCTGTCAACGACTTCTTGCCGAAGTTCTTGTAGTTCAGCAGTTCATCTTCCCTTCTGGAGACCAGGTCGCCGAGGGTATCGATCTCCGCAAGTCTCAGACAGTTATGCGAACGGACTGAAAGATCAAGGTCCTCGATTTTTGTCTGAAGCAGTTTGCGCATGCTTTCGAACTCGTCGTCAAGCTGCTTGTACTCCTCTTCAGAGAACTCCTCTTCAGTTGGCGAGAAGTCTGCGAAAAAGGCGAAATGCTCGTTGATGATCCGTCCGGCAAGGCTGATCGAGTCGTCGGGTGTGATAGAGCCGTCCGTCTCGACATCGAGGATCATCTTCTCATAGTCTGTTCTCTGTCCGACGCGAGTGTTCTCGACAATGAACTTGACGTTCTTGATCGGTGTGTAAATCGAGTCGATGGCGATAAATCCGATAGGAAGGCCTTCGCTACGATTTTCCTCTGCCGGTACATATCCGCGACCACGGCCGACGTAGATGTCGATCGTGAGTGTCGCTTCGGAATTGATTGTCGCGATGTGCAGGTCTTTGTTGAGAACTTCAAACTCGCCTTCATTGGCGACGATGTCCCCAGCCATGAACTCTTTCGGTCCTGCCAGCGTCAAGCTCGCCTTGCAGCTGCGCTTGCAGTTGGACTTGAAGCGGACCTTTTTCAGGTTTAATACAATCTCGGGAACGTCTTCACGGACCCCCTCGATCGTCGAAAACTCGTGATACACACCATCTATTTTGATCCCGGTGATTGCTGTCCCGGGAAGAGAGGCAAGAAGAACCCTTCTCATGGCATTGCCCAGCGTAACTCCATATCCCCTCTCCAGCGGCTGGGCTATAAAGCGCCCGTAGCTACCGGTGTGGGTCGCTTCATCCACATCGATCTTTGCAGGCA
>Ga0326726_10002026_pt1 | contig 18804 bp, 19 predicted proteins | sample MHFenrmetagenome_2_FD_207603 | JGI IMG/M metagenome (GOLD analysis project Ga0326726, IMG submission 207603) | Lab enriched peat soil microbial communities from Michigan Hollow, Ithaca, NY, United States - MHF15MN | ecosystem: Environmental > Terrestrial > Soil > Wetlands > Peat | place: USA... | reverse complement strand
ACGATGCCAGTAGCTGTAGTGCTCGGATGGATAGCCGTACACAGCTTTGTTCACGCCCCCATGAACCGAGAGGTCGGCCTGGCGATCGCCCTCCAGATTTGTTTCGCGCAGCATAACCCGGCCGTTTGCCGGCTTCTTGAAGATGCCGGTCTTGAAGGTCGCGCCCTTCCAGGCCACCAGCCGCGGCAGGCCAACGTTGACGGATACCAGTTTCATGTCGAGTTATCAGACGATGCCGGGGCCACCGGCGATGCAGATTTCGTGGCGGGCGGCACGCTGACCGTTTCAGAAGTGCGTACTCCTGTGCTTTGCCGATTGCACTTATGTCCTATAAAATCGAGAGTTTGCTGAGTGCTGCTCGAAGCCGCAAGCAAGTGCCTTCCAAGAAGTCTTTTGGCACCGCGCTCCTTGACCGGTTATTGCGAACGACGAACGACGAACGACCAACGACCAGCGACGGTTTTGGAATCATTATGAAAATTCATGAGTATCAGGGAAAAGAGATCCTGAAAAAGTTTGGCGTGGCCGTGCCACGCGGGACGATGGCGCTGACCCGCGAGGAAGCCGAAGCCGCGGCGAAAGCGCTCTTCGATGCCGGCGCCAGCGGCGTGGTGGTGAAAGCGCAGATTCATGCCGGCGGCCGCGGCAAGGGTGGCGGCGTGAAGATCGCGAAGTCGGTCGAGGAAGCCAGCGAGATCTCCGGCAGGATCCTGGGCATGAAGCTGGTCACGCACCAGACAGGTCCCGAGGGCCGCATCGTGCGCCGCTTGCTCATCGAAGAGACGCTGCCCATCGAGAAGGAGCTCTATCTCGGAATCCTGGTCGATCGGGGCGAAGGCAAGCCGGTGTTCATGGCCTCGGCGGCGGGCGGCATGGAGATCGAACAGGTAGCAGCCGAGCGGCCCGAAGCCATCCTTAAGCAGTACATTGATCCGGGCATGGGGCTGGAGCCGTTTCAGGCGCGCAAGATCGCCTTTGCGCTTGGACTATCCGGGGCGCAGATCAATCCCGCGGTGAAATTTCTGACTGGTCTGTACCGCGCCTTTCTGGAGACCGATGCCTCGCTGGTCGAAATCAATCCTTTCATCACCACCACCGACGGCCGCCTGTTCGCGCTCGACGCGAAAATGAACTTCGACGACAACTCCCTCTTCCGCCATCCGGACATCCGCGACCTGCGCGACATTACCGAAGAGGATCCGCTGGAGGTTGAAGCGTCGAAATACAACCTGAACTACATCAAGCTCGACGGCAACGTGGGCTGCATGGTGAACGGCGCCGGCCTGGCGATGTCCACCATGGACATCATCAAGTACGCGGGCGGCATGCCGGCTAATTTCCTGGACGTAGGCGGCGGCGCCAATGCCGAACAGGTTGGACATGCGTTTGAGATTCTGTTGAGCGACAAGAATGTACGCGCAGTACTGATCAATATCTTTGGCGGCATTCTGCGGGTCGACACGCTGGCGACCGGCGTGGTCGAAGCAGCCCGGAAGACGCACATCCAGTTGCCGATCGTGCTGCGTCTGGAAGGAACCAATGTGCAGGAAGGCAAGAAAATCCTGATGGAGTCGGGACTGAACTTCACCATCGCTGAGACTATGAAAGACGCTGCGGATAAGGTCGTGGCAGCGGCGAGAACTTAGTGTAGAGACGCGGCTTGCCGCGTCTCCCCCTGCACCGGATGCAGCCGCTGTCGGCAGGAGACGCGGCAAGCGGCGTATCTACACGGAATGTTTTTTTGGTACGTGGACTGGAAGAGAGCAATCATGGCAATTCTGGCTGATAAAAGAACGAGGTTGGTGGTGCAGGGCCTGACCGGCCGCGAAGGAACATTTCACGCCAAGGCATGCGCCGCATACGGAACCCAGGTGGTGGGCGGAGTTACGCCCGGCAAGGGCGGCACCACCCATGAGGGTTGGCCGATCTTCAATACCGTACAAGAAGCCGCCGACAAGACAGGCGCGAACGCCACCGTCATCTTTGTTCCGCCCCCATTCGCAGCCGACGCCATTATGGAAGCGGCCGATGCCGAGATCGAACTGATCGTCTGCATCACCGAAGGCATTCCCGCGCTCGACATGGTGCGTGCCTGGGAGTTCCTGCAGAATCGACGCTCACGGCTGATTGGACCAAATTGTCCAGGCATCATCTCGCCGGGCAAGTGCAAAATCGGCATCATGCCCGGGCACATCCACAAGGAAGGCAGCGTGGGCATCGTTTCGCGCTCGGGGACGTTGACCTACGAGGCTGTGCATCAGCTCACGCAGCGCGGCATCGGTCAGTCGACCGCGATTGGCATTGGCGGCGACCCCATCATCGGAACAAATTTTGTGGATGCCCTCGACCTGTTCAACCGTGATCCGCAAACCGAAGCCGTCGTCATGATCGGCGAGATTGGCGGCAACGCCGAAGAGACAGCCGCAGAGTTCGTGAGGTCGCACATGAAAAAGCCGGTGGTGGGCTTTATTGCCGGGCAGACCGCGCCCCCGGGACGCCGTATGGGCCACGCCGGAGCGATCATCTCCGGCGGCAAGGGCACCGCGGCCGAAAAGATTGCCGCCCTGGAGAAAGCCGGGATCAAAGTGGCAAAGTCCCCGGCCGACATTGGCGAGACGCTGGCCGCCGCCCTGGGAAAAGCGGCCGTTGGCACTTAGCTTTTTCTGAGACCTGACACCTGAGACCTAAGACCTGAATCTATGAAAACACTGCAACGCACTCTCACCATCGTCAAGCCGGACGCGGTCAAGCGGAGCGCGGTCGGAGACATCATTGAGCAGTTTGAAAAGAATGGCTTTCGCATCCTCGCCATGAAGATGCTGGAGATATCCAAGCATCAAGCGGAGCAGTTCTATGCCGTTCATGCGAGCCGGCCGTTCTACAACTCGTTAACTAACTTTATGTCGAGCGGCCCGATCGTGGTGCTGGCGCTGGAGAAGGAAAACGCCATCGCCGACCTGCGCACGCTGATGGGCGCAACCAATCCGGCGAATGCCGAAGAGGGCACTATCCGCAAGAAGTGGGCGAGCAGCATCGAGCACAACGCGATCCACGGCTCCGATGCGGAAGATACCGCCCGCTTCGAGCTGAGCTTCTTCTTCGCGGGATACGAATTGGCGCAATAGCGAGTTCTCGGTTCCCAGTTGCTCTGGAACTGAGGTTTTTTCTGAGAACTGAGAACCGGGAACTGGGAACTTTCATGCCTCTAATTCAAGTCACCATGCTGCAAGGCCGCACGGCCGATCAGAAACGGAAAATCGCCCAGCGCATCACCGACACCATGGTGGAAGAAGCGGGAGCACGCCGGGAAGCGATTGTCGTGACGTTCGTCGAAGTGTCGAAGGAAAGCTACGCGTCCGGCGGCGTGCTGATGGCGGACAAATGACCGCGGTTGCCAGCTGTCGGTTCTCAGCTCTCAGAAAAACCGACTCTCGATTCAACTGAGAACTGAGAGCCGGGAACTGAGAATTTCCCTCACCCCAGCGGCTCAAACAGATGCCCCTCGGTGCGGTCGGCCACTTTGGGCAGATCCTTCTTGGCAAATTGCAGGAAGTGCGGAGCGGCGCGGTGCGCTTCGAGCGCGGCGTCGTCCTTGTACTGTTCGTAGATGAAGAAGCGCCGCGGTTCGGTCTTGTGCTTGTGCACCTGGTACATGACGCAGCCCGGCTCTTTGCGCGATTCGGCGCTGAGTTTGTCAAAGATCGCCGCCACTTCGGTCTCACGTCCCATCTTCGCCATCCACGTTACCGCCAGCACTACCATCCGTCGCTCCGTTCTTGCTCTCTCTGTCTAGGTCTAGGCTCGGGCCGCGGGGCTCTTGATTTCTTTCAAGCCCAACTGGCTCACAAAATCCGGCACCAGGATCGTTTGTTCCCGATCCGGCCCGGTGGAAATCATGCCGACACGCGCACCTGTCTCCCTTTCGATGAATGCCAGGTATTCGCGGGCGGTCTTAGGTAATCCTTCCAGCGTCTGAATCTCCTGGGTGGGAGTCGTCCAGCCCGGCATTTTGCGATACACGCACTCGATCTTTTCGTAGCCGCAGGCCTGTGCGGGGACCTCGGCAGTTTCCTTGCCGTTGATCTTGTACCCAACGCAGACCGGGATTTCAGTGAGATGGTCGAGCACGTCCAACTTGGTCACCACCAGCCAGGAGATTCCGTTAATCATGCCAGCGTAGCGCAGCAGAGGCAAATCGAGCCAGCCGGTGCGGCGTGGACGTCCAGTGACAGCGCCAAACTCGTTGCCCCGTTTGCGCAGGTCTTCGCCCTGCTGGTCGAGGAGTTCGGTGGGAAACGGCCCGCCGCCGACGCGCGTGCAATAGGCCTTGGTGATGCCGATGACGGTATTGATCGACGTGGGCGGTACGCCCGTGCCCGTAACCGCGCCCCCGGAAGTCGCGCTCGATGAGGTCACGAACGGATAGGTGCCATGATCGATGTCGAGCATCGTGCCCTGCGCACCCTCGAAGACGACCGACTTTCCCTCGGCCAGCGCCTGATTCAGCAGCAGAGCGGTGTCGCGCACGAACGGGGCGATTTTCTGGGCCGCGTCGGAATATTCCTTGAACATCTTGTCGGCATCGAGCGGCTCGGAGTTGAAGAGCGCGTGCCCAATCATGTTTTTTTCGCGGCAGGCGTTCTCGATGTGCGTTCGCAGCAGTGCGGTATCGAGCAGGTCGGCGACGCGCAGCCCGCGGCGTCCCATTTTGTCCTCGTAGGCGGGGCCAATGCCGCGCGACGTGGTGCCGATCTTGACCCGCCCGGGCGCGTTCTCCGCGCCCAGTTCCATCATGCGATGGTACGGAAGAATCACCTGCGCGCGGTTCGAGATGAACAGGTTGCCATCGACCTTCACGCCCGCATCGCGCAGCGACGCCACTTCCCGCAAGAAGGCCAGCGGATCGAAAACCACTCCGTTGCCAATGACATTCATGCAGCCGGGGCGAAGGATCCCGCCCGGCACCAGTTGCAGGATGAACTTCTTCCCGCCGATGATGACGGTGTGGCCGGCGTTATGGCCGCCCGCGTAGCGCGCCACCACCGAAAAGGTTTGGGTCAGGACATCAACAATCTTGCCCTTGCCCTCGTCGCCCCACTGGGCCCCCACAATGACCGCGGTTCTGCCTCTGTTCAATGCTTGCTCCGTGGATTCTCTGCGACCGTCCGGCCGCCCCAAGGGTCGCACACACGGCTTTCCCCGCGGCTGGAAAATGACTTGAGACAGGGATGATCGGCGGAAGCCGGTGTGTACGCCTTAGGATACCGAATTGCGGTGCTGGGGAGCAATCGGGGAACACTCAGCCGCGAGCCACGAGCTTCGAGCTACGAGCGAACCGGTTGGCTCGGAGCTTACCTCTGCAATCTGCCCTCTAACCTCTGGCCTCCTGTATCCTGACTCGGTGCCGGAATTGCCAGAAGTCGAAACGATTGTGCGCGGACTGGATAAGCGCGTCACCGGAGACACGATCGATTCCGTGTGGATCGGGTCTCGGCGCCAGCCTTTGAAGTCGCCCGCAGCGGCAATCGCGTCCACCTTGGAAGGCAAGCGGATCGTCCGTGTGCATCGCGCGGGGAAGCACATCGTGCTTGATGTAGAGCAGGGGCACGGATTGAGTACGCGGCGTGCGGCGGACAAGAGTGTCCGCCCCAGACCGGCGAAGGCGCAGTGGATCATCCATCTGGGCATGACGGGACGGCTCATTGTCTCGGAACCGGCAGCCGAAACTATCAAACACACGCACCTGGTCGCCCGGCTTGCCTCCGGACGGGAGCTGCGATTCATTGATCCGCGTATGTTTGGCAAGCTCAGTGTGCACTCGGCGGGCTTCGACCCCGGTGGCGTGGAGCCGCTGGAAGTGACCGAAGAGCAGTTCCTGGCTTTGTTTCGCGGCCGCAAGACACCCATCAAGAGCGCACTTTTGAACCAAAAGCTCTTGCGGGGCGTAGGTAATATCTATGCCGATGAGTCGCTGTTCCGGGCCGGCATCCGGCCGCGACGCCGGGCCGCCTCGCTGACCCGGGAAGATCTCCGGCGCTTGTATTATGCGGTTCGAGAAGTGTTGAAAGAGGCCATCGCTTTGGGCGGATCGTCGATTTCCGACTACGTTGACGCCGACGGTGAAGAAGGCTTCTTCCAGCTCCAGCACCGCGTCTATGGACGCGAACGAGAGCCGTGCCTGGTGTGCGGGACCGCGGTCAAGCGCGTTGTGATCGTGGGCCGTAGCAGTCATTACTGCCCAAAATGTCAAAAATAGCGGTAGTATAACGATTTAATATTGACGGACCGGAAAGCGCCCGTGTACAAAGCAGACAGGCCCCCGTCGCTGTTCGAAGGACCAAAACAGAGTTTTCCCCATATATGAACGATTTTTCAATCGGAGTGGACTTGGGCGGCACGAACCTGCGGATTGCGGCGGTCGATGGGAGTGGCCATCTCATCGAGAAAGTCACCCTCGGCACGAAGGTCTCACTGGGACGCGATCATGTCATCAACGACATGTGCGATGCGATCCAGCGCCTGGCCGAGAAATATAAGAATTCCGCCTCCTTGCTCGGGATTGGCATTGGTGTGCCCGGCATTATTGATATGGAGACGGGACTGCTGCGCGAATCGCCGAACCTGCCGGGCTGGGCCGACTATCCGGTGCGCGCCGAGATCGAGCGGCGGCTGAGTACCATGGTCATTCTGGAAAACGATGCCAACGTCGCAGCCTTTGGCGAGAAGTGGCTGGGAGCGGCCAAGGAGCACGATGACATGGCCATGCTGACCCTGGGCACCGGGGTCGGCGGCGGGCTCGTGCTGGGCGGCAAGATCTGGCACGGTATGAACGGTATGGCGGGCGAGTTCGGACACACCACGGTCGAGGCCGAGGGGCACCCCTGCGGCTGCGGCAACCGAGGATGCCTGGAGCAATATGCATCGGCCACTGCCGTCGTGCGCATGGCGCGGGAAGCGATCGCGGAGAATGCCTCGAGCGCGCTGGCGCGCGCGTCTCACTCCGATGCCGAGTTCAGCGCCAAGTCCATCTTCAATCTCGCTATTCAGGGGGATGAAGACGCGAAGCGCATTTTCCGCCGCGTGGGTCGTGCCCTGGGCATTGTGCTTTCCGCGATGGTGAATTCCCTCAATCTGCCCATCTACGTCGTCGGAGGCGGAGTGGCCAGCGCCTGGGAGGCGTTTGCTCCCACCATCTTCGATGAGCTGCGCCACCGCTGCATGGTGTACGCCGCCACCGCTCCGCCTGATCCGCTCGCTCAAGCCACCGGTGCTTCGGCTCAGGTCGAGCCCGGTCCCGGGCGGAAGACGATTATCACGCGCGCGCTGCTGGGAAGCGATGCCGGACTGTTCGGCGCCGCCCGCCTGCCCATGGTCGCCGAAGCAAAGCGCTAAGCTCTGAGGAACTCCGCTTTGGGCCGGCGCAGATCTTTCAGCGACGGCCAGCCCATTCTTGATCGATTCGTAGAGACGCGGCTTGCCGCGTCTTGCTGACAGCGGCAGCCCGAAGGCAAAGGGAGACGCAGCAAGCTGCGTCTCCACCACTGGGCGCTCAATCTGCAATTTTCTGCGGTTTCTTCGTTCGTGGTTTAGACCCCGCGGCAGCCGCCTTCAGCCGCGCTACTTCCTCCAGCGTAAGGCTGCGAAATTCGCCCGGCGGCACATCCAGCGACAACGGACCGTACTGCACGCGCCGGATCTTTTCCACGTGGTGTCCCACCTCTTCGAACATCTTCCGGATCTGCCGGTTCCGCCCTTCGACAATCGTCACTTCCAGCCAGGGATTTTCGGCCTCGCGGATGAGGCGGATCTTCGCGGGCGCCGTGCACACCCGGCGGCCGCCCTTTTCGGCGATGGAGACCCCGCGGCGAAGTTTTTCAAGTTTCCCGGCATCGGGCTGGCCGGCAACTTTCACGACGTAGGTTTTCGGCACACTTGACGCCGCCTTCATGAGCCCATTGGCAAGAGCTCCATCGTTGGTCAGCACCAGCAACCCTTCGCTGGCCCAGTCCAGCCGTCCTATCGGGTACACCCGCGCCTTCGCTCCCCGTACTAAGTCCATGACGGTAGGCCTTTTTCCGGGATCACTCATCGTAGTGACGTAGCCTTTGGGCTTGTTGAGAACGATATAGGTGTGCCGCTCCGGCCCGTGCAGGAGTTTGCCATCCACCCGGATATGGTCCTGGTCCGGGTCTGCCTTCGTCCCCAATTCGGTGACCACCTGGCCGTTGACTTGCACGCGGCCCGAGGAAATCAACTCCTCGGCCTTGCGGCGGGAAGCGACTCCGGCGGCGGCAATGATCTTCTGGAGGCGCTCGGGGGGCATTAGGTTCAGACTACCAGAAACAGGATTGAGTGCATTGTGAGAGATCCGAAGCACTCGAATCGATCATCTTACGAGCTGTCATCCTGAGCGGAGCCGGTCCTTCGCGAAGGGAAGGACTCGGCGGAGTCGAAGGACCCCTACTCGCTCCAACTCTCTCTCTGACGATTCGAGGTGTTCTCCCAATGAATTGATGTCACTGACAAGGCACGGGGAGAATGCCTCGACACGGCCGTAAACAGTGCGCAGTGAGCAGGGGTCCTTCGACTGCGTGCCGGCTTCGCGCTTGCGAAGCAGGCACTCCGCTCAGGATAACCGGGTGTTAATGAGTGGTGAACGGTGGGCCTATGCTGCGGGGTTCGTCTTCTCACTGCTCTCGACCACGGCGATCTCAGCCGTAGTGTCATCCTCAGCATCACGCGCAGTTTTCAGGTTTTCGGAGGTGTCAAGAGGTTCCGCAGGCGCACCCTGGCCCGCCGGCTCCGTCAGCAGATCACTCTGGAACGACTGCGCCAGCAGCTTTTCAAACTCTTCCATGCTGGGCAGCTCTCCGACGTCTTTCAGCCCGAAACGCAGCAGAAATTCTCGGCTGGTTTTGTACAGAATCGGCCGGCCGATCACGGCCTTTCTTCCGGCGGTCGTGATGAGCTTGCGATCGAGCAGCGTGGCGATGACGCCGCTCGAATCCACACCGCGGATTTCGCTGATCTCCGGGACGGTTACCGGCTGCTTGTAAGCAATGACGGCCAGCGTTTCCAGTGCCGGAAGTGAGAGGCGAATCGGCGGCTTCAAACTTTTCGCGAAGGCGCGGACCGCATCGTGCTGCTCAGGCTTGGTGGACATGCGGTATCCACCGGCAACCTGGCGGATCTCGATGCCGTGGTCGGCGGCCGAGTAGTCGGTGATCAGCTCTTCGAGCGTGGCGCGGACACGCGATTTCACTTCGGCTTCGTCGGCAGCGCCGGCGGCGAGAACGTCGTCTTTCACCAGTTGGACGATGTGTTCCAGCGTGACAGGTATTTCCGTCGCGTAGATAATCGCTTCGAGTTGGGCTTTTAAACTCATGTCGTTGGTCGTCAGTCGTTAGTCGTTCGTGCGGGTCAATTGTCGGCCGATTTTCGCTGTGCCTGCTAACCACCAGCGACTAACGACCAACGACTGCTTTTATCTCCAATCATCCCGAATCGCCGCCTGCTGCGTCATGACTTCGTCGAAATGCGAATGCTTGCGCACCAGCACCTCGCCGAAGACATGGTCTTGCCGCACCTGGATCGCTTGCAGCCTTACCAGTTCAAGCAGAGCCAGGAACATACACACCAGCGCCTGCCGCGAAGGCACGTTGCGCAGCATCTGCTTCAGGCGGATGGGCCGCGCTTCAAGAGAAAGCCGGCGATGCAGATACTGGATCATCTGCCCGACCGTTACCGTCTCTTCATCGACTTCGAGCACTGGGCGGTTGCGGGCGCGGTCCAGAATCTGCTGAAAGGTCTTGACCAGATCGATGACGTCAGCGGCCAGCTCAGGCTCCGTGCCCTCGGCATCCATGAACTCCTTGAGCGCCGGATTGCTCAACACCGCGTCTTCGATCTGCTGCTTCTGCAGGAGCATTTGCGCCGCCGACTTGAACTTCTCGTGCTCCAGCAGCCGGTTGACCAGCTCGCTGCGCGGGTCGTCCTCGACGCCGGCCGGTGCCAGCGGATCGCGCGGCAGCAGCATCTTGGACTTGATGTGAATCAGCACTGCCGCCATGTAGATGAATTCCGAGGCTACGTTGACGTCGAGCTCCCGGATGCGCTCCACATAGCCGAGATATTGCGCCGTGATCTTCGCGATTGGGATGTCGTAGATGTTGATGTCCTGCTTGCGGATCAAGTCGAGCAGCAGATCGAGCGGACCCTCGTAGACCCCGACCAGGTCCACCGCGAACGGGAAATCGTTTTCCTCTTTTTGGGCGGCTTTCGGCGGCGCGGAATCGGGCACAGGCACCGAAGCCGCGGTCTGGCCTGACGCGAGTTGTGACAGATCCGTCACTTCCCAGAGCTCCGTGGCGGCTCGTAATTGAGCGACATGCCCATCGAATCGCGCACCTCATCCATGGTTGCCCCCGCCACTTGGGCGGCGCGTGCCGAGCCAGCTTCAAGAATATCCCACGCCAGGCGCGGATTGTCCTCGTATTTTTTTCGTCGCTCCTGCATGGGATTGAGGATTTTCACCAGCGCGTCGGCTGCCCAGCCCTTGCATTCAATACATCCGATGCCGGCCGACCGGCAGCCCTCGTTCACCTTGGCCATCGTTCCCTTGTCGCTGAATATTTTGTGCAGGTCGCCCACCGGGCAGAGGTCGGGGTTCCCGGGGTCAGTGCGTTTGACCCGCGCCGGGTCGGTGACCATGGTTTTCAGCTTCTGCCGGACCACCGGCTCGGGATCGGTGAGCATGATCGTATTGCCGTACGACTTCGACATCTTGCGGCCATCGGTGCCGGGAAGCTTGGCGGCGGGAGTCAGAAGGGCCTGCGGCTCGGGGAAGACTTCTCCGCGCTTGCCCTTGTAGAAACCATTGAACCGCCGCGCAATCTCCCGTGTCAGTTCCACGTGCGCCACCTGGTCTTCGCCGACCGGAACGAAATCGCCTTTGTAGATCAGGATGTCCGCCGCCTGCAACACCGGATAGCCCAGAAATCCGTACGTTCCCAGGTCTTTCTCCTTGATGTTCTCTTTCTGCTCCTTGTAGGTGGGGACGCGTTCCAGCCAGCCCAGTGGCGTGATCATCGAAAGCAACAGGTGCAGTTCGGCGTGCGCTGGAACGTGGGACTGGATAAACATCACGCACTTTTCCGGATCGAGCCCGGCCGCCAGCCAATCCAGCAGCACTTCGACCGAGTTCTCTTTGACTTTCGATGTGTCGGCGTAGTCGGTCGTCAGCGCGTGCCAGTCGGCGATGAAAAAGAAGCAGTCGTACTGCTCCTGCATCCGTACCCAGTTTTCGAGCGCGCCCACGTAGTTCCCGAGATGGAGCTTGCCGGTGGAGCGCATTCCGCTCAGCACCCGTTTCTTGTTGGATGGATCAGGCATTCAGAAGATCACCAGCAGGGAGCGATAAAAGATGATGAAGGGCCGGATCAGAGCGGAGAGCAGTCCTCCTCCGAGGTACACGAGCGCGAGCAGGCCAAAGATGCCAATGTTGTCATACACCCGGCGTACCGGTTCCGACAGGAAGTGCCGAATCACATGGCTGCCGTCCAAGGGAGGAACCGGAATCAAATTGAATACCGCCAGAACGATGTTGATGATCATCATTTCGTAAAGCAGGAAAACGACTGGATCCAGAAACGAACCTGACAACCCTCCGATTCCGGAAGCCACCGACCGAACCAGGTCGTGTCCGGTCCCTGACGTGAGGGAGATGATCCAGAGCAGTACGACCGCGCCCGTGGCAACGATGAAATTGCTCACCGGGCCCGCCACCGAGGTCAGGATGTCGTCTCGCACGGGATGGCGGAAATTCCGCGGATCCACCGGCGTGGGTTTGGCCCAGCCCAGCAGTGGGATGTGACTGATCGCCGCAACCAGCGGTAGGACGATCGTCCCGATCGGGTCGATGTGCTTGATCGGATTTAGTGTCACCCGGCCGAGCATGCGCGCCGTCGGATCGCCACACCGCGACGCTGTCCAGGCATGCGCAGACTCGTGCACGCTGATGGCGAGCAAAAACGCGATCATCTGGAACAGAATGTCAGCCAGGTTCGACGGCATGGTGTGAGGTTTGATTCTAACAAAGCGCCGCGCAGCTGCGGCCAGGAGCTTCGAGCGAACCGGTTTTCGAAGCTCGCGGCTCGAAGCTCGCAGCCTACCTCTGCAATCTGACCTCTGACCTCTGCAATGGAATTACTGTCCTGCGCGGACGGGTGAGACGATCAGGCGCCCCGCAGGCCGCTTCTCGCTCTCGCCTTTATCGTGCTGGTAGAGGAGCGATAGGGCGCCGTCAGCGGCGGCGGTGGCGCCGGCCAGTTCCGCGGCCAGGCCCCGATAGGAACGGCCCACCTCGTGGCTCTCCTGCAGAGCCACCGGATTGCCCTTGTCAATGGCTGGCCCGATGACCTGGTAGTTGTTGGGAATCTTCCACAGGACTTTGCAGTTGGTGGCTTTTTCCACGTCTTCTTCGGTGAAGCCAGGAATCTTCTTATAGCGATTGAGCACGATCCGCAGGCGGTCCCGGCCTGCGCCTTCCTGCAAGAATGTCTGAATGCGGCCCGCGCTCCAGAGCGAAACCACATCCGTCTGCGCGACCAGGAGCACCGCATTCGAAAGGTCACAGATCATCTGCATGGTGGCGTCCAGGCGACCGGAGCAATCCACCACCACGAAGTTGTATTGGCTCACCAGCAAGTCAAACAGGCGGGCCAGTTCCGACGCGGTCGGCGCGGCGCCGTGCGGCTGCTGCGCTCCGGCCAGCAGATGAAGCCCGCTGCGGTAGTGCGTCATCAGCCCTTCCAGCAGCGACACGTCCATCCGGTGCAGGTTTTGCAGAGCATCGACCACGGTGAACTGGGGCCGCAGATTCAGTTGCAGCGCGGCATGGCCGATGGGAGCGAAGTCCACCAGCACCACCCGCCCGTGAGCCTGTTCCAGGGCCACTGCTGTGTTGACTGCTGTGGTCGTGGCGCCCACGCCGCCCTTGGCGTTCAGGAAGGTGAAGACGCGGGCCTTTCCGGCGCTGCGTTGCGCTCGGCTCAAGGAGGCCGTAAAGCGGGTGAAGGCTTCGATCATCGACTCGCGGCTCGCGCCGCGGTCCAGAAACTCGCGCGCGCCTGCCCTCATGGCCGACACGATGTTGGTGGGCTGGGACATTTCGCCAACCGCAAAGATGGTGACGTCCCCGGCGGCGGCATGAATCATTTCAATAGCGCGGATGGCCCGTTGCGGGTTCTGTGGGTCGATATCCACCAGCACGACTTCCGCGCGCTGGTCGAGCACCTGGCGCAGCACCGCGTCGCTCGGGCTGGCGGGAAAACCCACATGGCTGAGCACGGTGCGCGCCATATGAGTACTTTCTACCCGGGTGTTCAGTACGACGGACTGTTCGCGGTCCTCGGTCAGGAGGGCGACGGCTATCCCGTGCATGAGTCGGTTCTCGCTATCCTTAGTCATGCTACGAACTTTCTACACTTGGGCCAAATGACCTTCGTAATCGAAGGGGAGACCTCTGACAGATTGGCAGGTTGACAACGGGCACCATAACGGAGAAACCCGCTGACCGCTGGTTTACACGGCATTGTAAGCCAAACTCCAACCTTTGAAAAGACTTGTCAGCAGCCGAGAACGCCGCCTTCAGCGGGAGATCGCGCCGGGACTTTCCCTGGTTGAGTCCGTGGCTGATACCCGCGCCAGTTCCGGCGCCGGCTCGCATTCGAGGGAGGGCAGATACTGATAGGAATCCAGTTGTACGGCGATGCCGGTTCTGGGACCGGCTTGGGAAGGACTGGCACGCAGCACGCGTCCACAGCAGCGCACCCGCATACTCTCCGCCAGAGTGATCTCTGAGGGCATGGTGAAGGTCAATTCCACGCTCGCCCCCTCCGCCAGCTGGGCTTCGGTGTAAAGGAAGAGTCCGCGCGCGCTCACGTCCTGCGTGAACCCGGGCACGGTTTTTCCGTCCACGTGAATCGTCAACGGGAGGTGCAGTTGGAAGCGCTGGGCGGACCGACGCTCAAGCCGGACTGGTTCGGTGCTCATAGTTCATCCTTCGCCCGAGCGGGTTCGAGGGGAGGGCCGCGGAGAAGGGATAACTCTACCGCGATTCCATCGTGACGGGAAGTTGCAAGTTGGTGACATCGGAGGGCTGTGGAAATTCGAGTGCAATGTAAACATCCTGCCAACCGGAAACCTGGTCCTCGCGAATCCCGACGGCAGTTGCCCGCATCCCTAACTTGTGCCAAGGTTTTAGAAGCGTGACTCAAGCGCAGGACTCCGTCACAGAAAAATCCGACCCTATCCAGTCATCCCCCTCCCGGTGGGCGGTCACGTTGCGCGCGCTGCGCCATCGCAACTTCCAGCTCTTCTTCAGCGGACAAATCATCTCCCTCACCGGCACCTGGATGCAGAGCGTGGCGCAGGCCTGGCTGGTCTATCGCCTCACTGGGTCTTCGCTGCTGCTGGGAGCAGTGGGCTTCGCCAGCCAGATACCCGTCTTCCTGATCGCGCCGTTTGGCGGAACGGTTGTCGATCGTACCAACCGGCGCCGGCTCATCATCGCTACCCAAACCACATCCATGCTTCTGGCGGCGATTCTGGCCTGGCTGACCTTGACCGGGCGTGTTCAGAAGGAGCACATCTTCGTTCTGGCATCGCTGCTGGGGGTGGTGAATGCCTTCGACATCCCCGGCCGACAAGCCTTTCTGGTGGACATGGTCGGCAAAGAAGACCTGATGAACGCCATCGCACTCAATTCCTCGATGTTCAACGGCGCGCGCATCGTCGGTCCTGCCGTCGCTGGGATCCTGGTGGCCAAGATCGGGGAGGGCTGGTGCTTTGCCGCCAACGCCCTCAGCTACATTGCCGTCATCATCGGGCTGGTGTTGATGAAAGTGCATTGCCCACCCCGTTCCACTTCTAGTTCGCCGCTCGCCGACATCGTCGAGGGCTTCCGCTGGGTGAACAGCACGAAGGTGATTCGAGCGCTCTTGCTGCTCATCGGACTGGTCAGCCTGGTGGCGATGCCCTACACCGTCCTGATGCCGGTGTTCGCCGACCTGATCCTGCACGGCGGCGCGCGCGGGCTGGGAATTCTGATGGGTGCCACCGGCGTGGGCGCTCTTCTGGGCGCGCTGACCCTGGCCTCACGCACCGGCGTCAAGGGTCTGGGACGCCTGGTGGCTTTGAGCTGCGGCGGCGTCGGGATCGCCCTGATTCTGTTTGCCTGCTCGCGCTGGTTTTGGCTCTCGACCGCCCTGCTGCTGCCCGTCGGGTACTGCGTGATGTTGCAAATGGCGTGCTCGAACACGCTCATCCAGACGATGGTTCCCGACCAGCTCCGCGGCCGCGTCATGGCTCTCTACTCGATGATGTTCATGGGCATGGCGCCGTTTGGTGCGCTCTTCGGTGGCGCGCTCGCCGAGCGCGTGGGTGCTCCGATGACGGTCGGGGTTGGCGGAGTGGCCACAGTGATCGGGGCCATCTGGTTCGGCCGCGAACTGCCCGAGTTGCGGATTGAGGCGCGCCGTCTGATCGTTGCCCAGGGTTTGGCCGGGGGCGAGCCCGCCCAGGAGCTGACGACCCAGCCGGTGGAAGAGTAACAGGTGCTCAACGTCGAGTACTATTGGCCACTGCGTTCTGGATGCTTCGTGGCTGGAGATCCCGCCTCGAGCGTAGCGCCGGCGCCCCCGCCGGCTGTCGCGCGGGCACCCTGCCCGCGCACCCAGACCCATTCCCAATCCTTCAACCCCGCCTTCAGGGGATTCTCCACTACATACTTCACGGCCCGTTCGAACTCGGTTTCGTCGCGCAAAAGGTGATCGTAGTACTCGCGCTGCCAAAAGGCCCCATGCGCCCTCAGGATCCGATTTCCTTCCTTCGCCGTGTACGACTTCCAGGAATGCAAGACTTCGGCGAGCTGGTGAGTCGGAAAGACGCGCACGACAACGTGCACATGGTTTGGCATGACGCACCAGGCAAACAGCCGGTACCTTTTCTCGTCGAATAGCAGGAGCGTATCCGCCATGTTCGCTGCAATCTCTGGTAATCGCAACGAGCACGAACCTGCCCCAGAGTCGAGATATTGCTCGATTCGCACTGAGCTGAGGCGCTTGAGGTGCTGCTGTTCGCTGGGCGTCAGTTCTCGCGACTGCTGGCGGGCGAGTTGCATGATGCTCGCGCGTTCAGAGGCGATGCGGTCGAGAACCGTGCGCGGAAGAGAGTCAGCGAGGCGAAACGTGACAAAGTAGGTGGCGTTGTCTTTCTCCCAATGCGGTAGACGGCCGCGCTCGCGGACCTTGACCTCGCCGAAGCGGGGGCGGGTCGCCCCCGCGACAGCCGGCGAGGCGCCGGCGCTACGGTCGGTGGGAGCGTTTGTGCTCATGGAACTACTGGCCGAGAAACTCTTCGCTTATTGGTTTCCGCTCTACTGCGCTTCCTGCGAGAGCACTTCTTGCTGCTCCAGATCTGGTGCCTCCGGCCCGGCGGCCAGCGCGCTCTGCCCGTACTCGTAGCCCTTGTCGAAGGCTTTCAGATTCAACTCGCGGAAGCTCGCGGGGACAGAATCGGCAACTGCCTTGCGCACCGCTTCGGGATCCAGCAACTGCGTGATGGCCGTGAAAAAGCCCACCATCACAATATTCAACACCATGCGCTTGCCCAGTTCCTCGGCAAGGCGCGTCGCCGGCACGCTGTACACGCGCGTTTCGGCCGGAATATCGGTCACTCGGACCAGGTCGCGTTCAATGAGCAGGGTGCCGCGATCCTTCAGCTCGGGACCGAATTTCACATACGCTTCCTGCGACATCACCACCAGCACATCAGGACGGGTCACATAGGGATAGAGCACCGGCTTATCCGAAAGCACCAGCTGCGCGCTGCACGCGCCGCCGCGCGCCTCGGGGCCAAAGTTCTGCGTCATGGTGGCAAACTCGCCCTGGTGAATCGAGGCGGCTTTCCCCAACACGATGGCCGAAAGAATCACTCCCTGGCCGCCGAATCCTGCAACACGAATCTCCGTTAGTGGCATGAGTCCTCCGCGCAGCCGCCGTCGCCGCATGCGTATCCTTGCTCGTCGTCGTAGTCCACGTAGCGATCGCCCAGGCTCTCGTGCATCTGCGCCTTCAGCAGCGAGCTGTAGTCGGGACGGTCGCGGTCCACGAACTTGCCGACGATGATCTCGCCCTGCATCGTGAGCCCGACTTCGCTGGTCGGCGCGCCGTGTTTGGTTTTGCTCTTTTCTTTGTAGTACTTCATCGTTTCCAGTCCGTCGCCCAGCTTGTTGCGGCGCTGGTAGAGCGTCGGACACGGAGAGATCACTTCGATGAAGCTGAATCCTTTTTTCTTGAAAGCCTCCCCGATCGACCGCGCCAGTTGCCGCACATGGTAGGTGGTCCAGCGCGCTACGTAGACCGCGCCGGCGGCTTCGACCAGGTGTGGCAGATTGAACGCCGGCTCGAAGGTTCCGTAAGGCGAAGTGGAAGTGATCGCATGCCCCGGCGTCGTTGGAGCCGTCTGCCCGCCCGTCATGGCGTAGATCAAGTTATTGACGCAGATTACTTTCAGATCGATGTTGCGCCGCGCCGCATGGATCAGGTGGTTGCCGCCGATGGCCGAGAGGTCGCCGTCGCCCGAGTACACGACCACATCCAGCTTCGGATTCGCCAGCTTCAGCCCGGTCGCAAACGGAATCGCACGCCCGTGGGTGGTGTGGAATGAGTCGAGCTTCACGTAGCCCGCGACACGTCCGGTGCAGCCGATGCCGGAAACCAAAGCCAGCGTTTTCAGCTCGATCTTCGATTCGATCAACGCTTGCGCGAAGCAGTTGACGGTTGTCCCGATGCCGCAGCCCGGACACCAGATGTGCGGCATGCGGTCGGAGCGCAGAAACGGTTCCACCGGGTTGATCGGGGTGGGGTTCACCAGAGTACTCATCGGACGGCCTCCTGGATGGCGGCGAGAATCTCTTCCGGACGGTGCACGCTGCCTCCGGCATGCGGAACCAGAATGGTCTTCGCCTTGCCCCCGGCAGCCCGCTCCACTTCGCGGACCATCTGCCCGAGGTTCAGTTCCGGCACCACGAACGCCTTGGTGTGCCGGGCCAGTTCGCGAATTTTGTTCTCCGGGAAGGGCCACGCCATGATCAGCCGCAGCTTGCCGACTTTCAGCCCGCGCTCGCGCGCCATGTCGATCGCGCGTTGTGCCACTCGCGACGTGATGCCGTAGGAAACCACGATCACGTCGGCGTTTTCGGTCGCTTCTTCTTCGAACATGGCGATGCGGTCTGCGGCCGAGCGAATCTTGTCTTGCAGACGACCTACCAGCTTCTGCTGCGTTTGCGGCGTCATGTTGGGATAGCCGCGCTCGTCGTGTGTAAGCCCGGTCACGTGGAATTTGTAGCCTTCTCCGGCGTGCGCCATCTCCGGCACCCGGTCGCCGTTGGTCGCGTACGGAAGGTATTCCTCCACCGTCTTGTGGGTGTGTTTCCGTGGCACAACCTCAATCTGATCGGCCGGCGGGATTACGACCTTCTCGGTCATGTGCCCGACCACTTCGTCCATCATGAACATCACCGGCACGCGAAATTCTTCGGCGAGGTTGAATGCCTTCACGGTCAGATCGAAACACTCCTGCGGTGAGTTCGGACAGAGCGCGATGATCTCGTAGTCCCCATGCGAGCCCCAGCGCGCCTGCATCATGTCGCCTTGGGCAGGAAGGGTAGGCAGGCCGGTCGACGGCCCTCCGCGCTGCACGTCCACGAACACGCACGGGGTCTCGGTCATGGCAGCGTAGCCG
>Ga0326726_10002025_pt1 | contig 18823 bp, 16 predicted proteins | sample MHFenrmetagenome_2_FD_207603 | JGI IMG/M metagenome (GOLD analysis project Ga0326726, IMG submission 207603) | Lab enriched peat soil microbial communities from Michigan Hollow, Ithaca, NY, United States - MHF15MN | ecosystem: Environmental > Terrestrial > Soil > Wetlands > Peat | place: USA... | reverse complement strand
GCGTTGGTGATCATCGCCCGCAAAATCGCCCGGTCTGCCTGGTCTATACACCATTACCACTCCACCTTTAACCCGGAACGGATTACAAAATGCTTGACGTAAACCATAGAATCTCAGGGCGAACGGCCACGTTGTCATGACTTACGGAAACATCAATAGCAAACAGTTTTCTACAATGCCTTTCTTCGCGTTCCTTCGCGTCCTTCGCGGATAAAAAAGATGTCCACCGACGCCCGCATCAACACCGAACCTGGTTTCATCCTCCACACCTATCCCTTCAAGGAAACCAGCGTGGCGGCGGAAGTGTTCACCCGCAGCCATGGACGAGTGTCGATGATCGCGCGCGGCGCCCGTCGCCCGACCTCGGCCTTGCGCGGACTCATGCAGCCGTTCACCCCATTGCTGCTGTCATGGTTCGGCAAATCCGATCTGAAAACCCTGCACGCTGCCGAATGGCAAGGCGGCCTGATGGCGCCCCAGGGGCGCGCGCTGATGTGCGGGTTTTACCTCAACGAACTGCTGCTGCGCCTGCTGGCGCGCGGTGATGCGCATGAGCTGTTGTATGACCACTATATCGACACGCTCGATCAGTTGGCAGGCGAAGTGTGCGCCATCGATTACGAGCGCATCCTGCGGCGCTTCGAGAAAAACCTGCTGAGCGAGATCGGTTATGGCGCGACTTTCGACGTGGATGCCGACCGCGGCGCGCCGATCAATTCGAATGCCCGCTATGTATTCCATCCAGAACGCGGCGCGTTGCGAGCCCTGGAGGGCATGAATTCGAGCGGACAGCCGGGCTGTCTGGTGTCCGGCCAGACCCTGATCGACCTCGCTGCCGATCGCTTCGAGCGGCCGCTGACGCTGGCCGAAGCCAAGTCGCTGATGCGCGCCCTGATCAACCATACCTTGGGCGGGAAGCCGCTTTATACTCGCCAACTGTTACGCGAACTCACCGAATTGAACCCATGATTCCATTCCAAAATCAAAAATCTCTTTGTCGGCTTCGCCTTGCCATACTGCTTGTACTGTCTGCGGCTCACCTTCGCGAACTTTATAATTTGGAAATGGAATGAGCATCTTCCTCGGCGTCAACATCGACCACATCGCCACCCTGCGCCAGGCACGCAAGACCCGTTATCCCAGCCCGGTCGAGGCCGCGCTCGTGGCGGAAACCGCTGGCGCCGACTCGATCACCCTGCATCTGCGCGAAGACCGGCGCCACATCCAGGACGCCGACGTGGCGATCCTGCGCCAGGTGCTGAAAACCAAGATGAACCTGGAAATGGCGGTGACCGAGGAAATGCTTGCCATCGCTTGCGCCACGCGGCCGCAGGACGTTTGTCTGGTGCCGGAAAAACGCGAGGAACTCACCACCGAAGGCGGGCTCGATGTGGCGGGCCAGCAGCCAAAATTGCAGGCTGCCTGTGCGCGGCTGGCGGATGAGGGCATCCGCGTGTCGCTGTTCATCGATACCGACTTTGCGCAGATTGATGCAGCGCATGCTGCCGGTGCGCCGGTGGTTGAAATTCATACCGGTCATTACGCAGATGCGTTGACCGATGCTGCACGCATCGTCGAGTTCGAGCGCATTCGCAAGGCTGTGGCCTATGGCCGCAGCATCGGCCTCACGGTGAATGCGGGGCACGGCCTGACCTATCATAACGTGCAGCCGATTGCCGCGCTGCCGGGTATCCACGAACTCAACATCGGCCACGCGATTGTCGCGCAGGCGCTGTTTGTGGGCTGGAAAGACGCGGTGGCGGAAATGAAACGCTTGATGGTGGAAGTGGCGGGCTGAGTTCGGGCAGGAAGAACTGCTGGCGGTACCGGGAAATCTCGTCGGTGATTGACTGGTCATACTGACGTAAAAGACCTTCTGGAGAGCTTGCTGGATAACTCGAGCTCAGACAGAATGACTACAGGGTCTCCATTGCTCAAAATACCGCTCCAGAGCAGTGAGTCATTAACAGGTAGGCCGCAGAGTTCGCCATCCGCACCGTCTCAGAATCACGGGTTGCTGCCTGCATTATGCTTTGCTTGCTGTTGCAACTCTTATTACTGCCTACTCGTCGTCCCCTTTTCCATCTTCTGGCGCTATGCTTCTTGCGCTTGCTGCTGAGCCCCTTGAGGTCTGCTGAGCCTCCTGAGCTTTTCGTTCCGCAATCAATCTATGCGCTACTTCTGAAAGGTCTGTTTTAAACTTGACCAGTGAAGAAGCTTTGCTTTTTGCAAAATCACTATAGGTAATCTTACCTTCATAAAGGTCTGTCATGAGTGACCTGGCCAACACTACATACTGCTCAAATAGAGAGATAGCTGCTGGAGGCCAGTTCTTTCCTCTCCATTTCTCCCCTTGACGCAAGCATTCCTCTAACTCGCCAGTTAAGGTCGAGATGGCTTCCATCTCGACCTGAGTAGGTTTATTGGTGTTAGCGAGCATTTCTTGTGTTGGGCTGCGGATGGCCCCAATGTCGACCTTGCCTTTTAGTATCTGCAATTCTGGCTTGCTCTGCAGCGACTTAAAGCAGGCTGCAGAAGGGTCCTGAGGCACTTGACCGGATAAGCAGTTGGCCGAAAAGGCTAGCAGCGTGAGAAGGAAGTAACGTCCAATTGTAATCATGCTTTGTCTACAATCCGCGTTTCTTTGACTTTGCGCCCCAACACCTAAAGAACTCAATTCGATTTTCATAAGCTGAATATCATTGTTTAGTATGAGCCAAAGTAATCATTTGCTTGGGTAATGCACTGCGATACTTGATCGATCAGTGGCGACCATAAATACGTAAGAGGCCTGTTGGCTAACGTGGACAGCGCGTTTGGTTGATGCCAATTTTGTAAATGCACAAAAATATCAACCAATGAAACGTAGCAGAGACCTTCTATGCACACGAAGGTGGACTGCTATCGGGGCTATGTGACTCGTCACGTAATCAAACATATTGTGGTCCGTGACATTCTTTCTCGGATCAGCTTGCGGGAAGACCAATTCTGGCTGCGCGCTCAGTATGTTCATGCCTTATTTCCGCAAGTAGCAGGCGGGCCTGATCTTCTTCCGACACCGAAGACATAAGCCTTCCCGGAAAAATTTCGATATCGGACATTAGTGACATATGCTGGTTCGCGCATTCCTGGTACAAACCGATATAGTGGTTAATTACTTGCTCAAAAGCCTCAGTCATCAGTATCGAAAACTCACGCATCAGAGTTTGAAGCTTTGATTTCTTGGATGGATCTAGTCCCCTAAGATGGTACTTGATGATCGCTTCGCCGTAGGAAACATGGTGCACTTCATCGGCAAAAGCGCCGCGAATGATCTGACTCAAAGACGGATCGATCTTTGACCAGTACTTGATCTCATATCGATAAAGCGGATAGGCCATACCTTCCATTACTATGTTCTGCGCCAGGGAGCCTGCGATAAAGTCGCGTTTATCCACCTGCTCGAGCACCAAATCATAGAACTTCCTGATCGCAGGAGTGGTGTAACGCTTAACAAGCTTGTCGCGCTGTTCCGGTGTAATGCCAAAATCAGCCATTCGCCGGCAAAAGACCTCAAAATGTCGGCATTCGTCCATTACTTGGGTTCCGAGATAAATCTTGCTGTTTTCATCCGGAGCGCAGCGCAGTAGTCCTGCCACTGCTTCAAATGATGTCCTCTCTGCTCCAATAAACGTTCCAATATCGATCAGACAAACCTGTCGAAGCAGACCATCGCTGTATAGCTCGGGCAAGACGCCCTCCTCTATCCTCGGGCGCCCATATTCTGTGTCCTTCAACGTTCGCCATGCTGTCCTTTCCAACCACTGCTGAATATCCCACCTGCCATTGTCCCAAGCTTGTACGCTAAATGTTGGCGTCTCTCGACTAGGCTGGGACTGAGACTGGTCCTCAGCTCCCGCCGGTCGGTCAGAATTTGTGGAGTCCATGATGGGTTCCCGATTTACTGGCAAATGGTAGGATTTATATGCCCCAGAGCAATAGGCTGATGGCGTCTAGCTTGACCTGATCATTGTCGGTCGCAAAGATTTCTAATTCACCGTTCAAGAATGCCTCCGCGGGATTGAATCTGCCGTCGAAGATCGCAATCAATGTTTCTTCGGAAGAGCGCAATTGGACAACATGGGTAGCATCTTCGAAGTTTGATCTGATCCCGGTAATACGACAGTCGCGAACAGGAAGATATTGTTTCCATCCTGTGTTGAGCACCTCGATCATAATGACGGGCTCCCAACCTCGCAAAATGCTCCTTAATCGGGAATCGCCATTAACCTTCGTGCGAAATTGCTCAAGTGTTTCTGACAGAGACAGCGTTGAAGATGGCGTGGTCATGGCGAGGCACTCTTACGTCTTCCGATATGCTGCAATACGCCGCGACTTCGCAACATTAATAGCGGCGATGCCGGAGAGAAAGGAAATCAAGGCGAGCAACGGGAGCCTTGTTGAAATGCGATCCGCTGAACCAAGGAAGGTTGCAATACCAAGCATTAACAGGATGGCGGCTAATAGATAATATAAGCTAATAGGCACGAAGCTGCGAAACAAGACTCTATCCACGGTTTGCTTGCGTAGCCGAATGTGTGACGCAACGAAGGCGCCGTAGACCAAACAATAGAGTCCGGCGCACACCTGAGCGACGTTTTGGGCTGCGTCCAGGTAAATCTCCAACAAGGAGGACAGCAGGCACAGACCGCACAATAATACGATGCTCGCCGGAGAAACACCTTTAGGATTGAGAACCGATAGGCGCTTATTGAGCCAACCAAAGAATGATCGGTCTCGACCCAGGATATAAAGGAGACGGGAAGCGCCAATGACGCCAGCATTTAATATCGTAACCAACGCCAGAACCGAAAGGCATTGCATCAACAGATATCCATGAAGGGGAAACAGCCGTCCCCCAAGCAACACGTGGGGTGCCTTGGATTGCAGCAAATCGTTGCTAGGCAATGCCAACTTCAGAGCCACGGCAAAGAATAGGTACGTTATCGCAAGTGTCGCAATTCCGATAACCATACTTACCGGAATAAGCAGCCGCGACGATTCGGGTGACTTGGCAATTGGTGTTACCCATTCGAAACCAATAAATACAAAGAAGGCCATGCCGATGGCAGATATGAGCGATCCTTGAGGCCCACTTGGCACGTAGGAATGCGACATGTCGCCTTGCGTCAGGGCAGCCCAGGACACCGTAGTGGTCCCGGCCACAAGTGCTGTGAAAATGAGTACCTGTATAAGACGCGGCAGTTCGCGCCCTGTGATGTTCAGGTAGCCAAGTACCCCAATCAAAGCAAAAGTAGCTAAGGCGCGCGCATGTGGTGACGTGCCGGGCCACAAAGCATCCCAAAACACCCTAATCTCAATGCCCGCGAAAAGCGTGATGACCAGTAACGACAGGTAAGTAAAAAAAAGACTGATCTCGTCGCCGAACGCTCGTTTCAGGTAGGTGCGTATTCCGGGCGCTGATGGAAAACGGCTGGCCATTTCACCGACAGCAAGTGCCACAGCAATGCACAATGTCGCCGCAATTGCAATTGCGAAGCTAATGTGGAGGACAGAGTTGGCTCCAGCGATAACTCCAAGGACCAAATAGCAAGATGCCCCGAACATCATCCCGGCACTTACAGCCACGTATTCCAGTAAGTCGACCACTTTGTGATTTTGAATTAGATTACGCGCCACATTGTGCCCCATTAAATTGCATCGGCAGAACGATCCTATGCAGCTTTTAATTCCTTCCAATCAGCCGTACTTTTCAGACCGCTCGGATTTCTAATTTTGGATTACACTGCGAATGGCATGTTATCCCAAACTAAAATTGCCTTAGTAAGCACTCAAACGTTCCTTTTGATTTCTATCAAGCAGCTGTTCTTTATTCGGCCATTCAGCCGATGTTTTTTCCGATTTTGATCTGTATTCTGTGGATCTGAGTCCACGATGCGCTTCAATCCGTCCGTCCGATGATCCCACTCTCGAACTTGCATCCGAGCCCTTTCGCTCTGGCGGCCTATGGTAGACGTATCAGTCCACAAGCGCTTCAATATATTGGCGTGTTGCCGGATCCTTCTAGCTTGTCGGAATCAGCCACAATCCACCAGGGAAAGGATGACTAGGCGAGCTATGCTTGAAGGGGCGCAAGGTGAAATTATAAATAGCAGTCGGCTTAATCCGGCCCTTCGCCGGTTGCTCGCGTTGCTGCGAATGGACCGTACATGGGAGCATGCCGAAGGGGTCTGGTTGGTTGACGCCAACGGCAGGCGTTTCCTGGACTGCTACGCTCAATATGGAGTACTGGCTCTAGGGCACAATGCGCCCAAAGTCATAGAGACAGTCCGCGCGGCGCTGGACAGTGGCGAGCCGGCCATGGTTCAGCCTTTTCGGGCCCGCTACGCTGAAGCTCTTGCCCATGCCCTGACGGAAACCGCCCCAGGAAACTTGTCCCGTGGCGTGTTCACTAGTTCCGGAGCCGAAGCCGTTGAGGCTGCGATAAAGTTGGTGCGCGCACGTACAGGCCGTTCCATCATTCTGGCGGCCACTGGCTCTTTTCATGGCAAGACTATGGGCGCACTGGCGCTTACAGGACAGCGGCAGTACGCGGAAGGATTTGGGCCAACTCCACCGGGTATGGAGTTTGTTGAGTTCGGTGACGGTGAAGCACTTGAGGATCGGCTCAGTCGCGACGGAGACAATATTGCTGCCTTTTTCCTTGAACCCATTCAGGGAGAGCGTGGCGTTCATCTTCCACCACCCGGTTATTTGAAACGGGTCCGAAGCCTGTGTTCGCAGTACGGTGTGGCTCTGGTCCTGGACGAGATCCAGACAGGTCTGGGCAGGACCGGGCGACTTTTCGCCTGTGAACACGATGGGATCGTGCCTGATGTGCTGTTGCTTGGAAAGGCGCTTGGCGGTGGCATGTTCCCGCTTAGCGGCTGCTTCAGTTCGGCCGAATTCTGGGATGAGAGTTTTTCGCTTCTGCATTCCTCCACCTTTGCCAACAATAATATTGCCTGCCGGGTCGGGTTGACCGTGCTGGAAACACTGAAGAGCGAAGCGTTTTGCGCAGAGGTGAGCCGCCGTGGTGCGAGACTCATGCATCGTCTTGATCAGATGGCCAATCGCTATCCCCAGCTTATCGCTGCCGTGCGTGGTCGCGGGCTGATGAGCGCCATCGAATTACGCTGTCCCGACGAGCAACAGGGCACGTTCTTGTCCTTTCTCGTGAACCAGGGCCTTTACAGCTATGCTGTGGCGGCAACGATGGCTGAACTGGGCTCCGTCCTGGTGCTGCCGACCCTTGGGAAATCGGATGTCATTCGCATAACACCTCCCCTCATCATCTCGGAACAGGAACTGGAGCTTGCACTCGATGCAATCGATGAAGTCTTTCAAGCGTTACAGCAGGACACGACCAGTACCATCCTCCGGGCCATCGGGGCGTTTGATGGTTTTCCCCTCGCGGTCAATGCTGCGCCAAACCAGGCACCGCTTTTAACTCCGAGGGTGCCGAAGGGGGCAGCAAAACCGCAGTACGCCTTCCTCGTTCACTACACTCGCCCAGAGGATATTGTGGTGACCAACCCGTCGCTTCGCGGGTCCAATACCGAGACCCTGCAGCAATTGTGCGACTACACCAGCGCATTTGCACCTGGCGTGCTGATGCGCGCTCCAACCATCCATTCGGCTACCGGAGAAAAAGTCGATGGGCTCATCCTGGCACTGCCGATCCTGCCTGACGAAATGGCCAGGCGAGGTCGTCAGGTTGCCCAGGATATCAACAGGGCAGTCGACCTGGCAGCAAGCCTGGGAGTTCGCATTGTCGGGCTTGGTGGGTACACCGCCCCCTACAGCCAACGCGGACTTTCTGCCTGCGGACGGGGACCTGCAATTACAACCGGCAATGCGCTTACTTCCGGCATGGCAATAAAGGCAATCCTGAAGGCAGCGGAAGCCCGGCATTTTCGCCTGAGTGATGCCTGCGTTGCAGTCGTTGGCGCGCGTGGGTCGGTTGGCAGTCTTTGTGCGCGTCTGCTCGCGCGCGAGCATCCGCGGCGCTTGATTCTGGTTGGCAACCCAAGTCGCCCGGTTACGGCACTGCAGTCTCTGGCCGAGGAGCTTAGATCAACATTTCCCGCGGTTGACATCACCAACGATATTTCGGTGCTCAATGACTGCCAAATAATACTGACGGCCACGACCGCCGCTCGGCCAGTGCTGGAAGCCGTAAGGCTCGCGCCAGGCACAATCATCTGCGACGTAGCCAGACCCCCAGACACCTCTCCAATGCTTCGGGCCCGCAATGACCTTACCGTTATTGATGGCGGCCAGGTCGCATTGCCGGATCCCACGGTCCAGTTTGGCGTCGGAAATCTTAATGACTTGCCCGCCGGCGTTACGCTTGCCTGCTTAGCAGAAACAATCCTGTTGGCATTGTCGGGCGAGACTCGTGATTTCGGTGTCGGCCACAACGTGTCGTTGGCGGAAGTGGATCACGCGCTCTCGCTCGCTAGCCGCCACGGCTTCAGTCTCGCCTTACCGCGTGCCACGCGCGAATATTCGACCGAGCATGACTCGACCCTTGTCATGGGCGCGGCCTGAGGAACAACAATGAGCACAGCCTCTCTACCGAATCAAGGAGCTTCCTGGTGGATGCGAGCCGAGCATCTCGCCATAGTCGTGATTTTCGCGGCTCTGGGCCTTGTGCATCTGCAGGACATTTCCTGGAGCCGGTTTATCGCCGCCTTTTTGCTCATCGATTTGCTTGGATATCTGCCAGGGGCAGTGGCGTTTCGCAGGGCCCGGGGCAAATCGATTCCGCCCATTTACTATCTGCTCTACAACCTGACCCATAACTATGTCGTCGTGGGCGCGGCAGTCGCACTCTGGGCGCTCGCCACCGGAGGCCTGGAATGGGCGATGGCGGCGGTACCGATTCATCTGTCCGGTGATCGCAGCCTGTTTGGCAATTTTTCGAAATCCGTATCCCTGCCGTTCGAGTCGCAACATGCGGCCAAGACTTAGCGAGGCAACCATGAGCAGCATTCCTCAAACGCCCGACTACGACGTCATCATTGTTGGTGCGGGTGTCGGCGGAACCGCCTGTGCCCTCGCCCTGGTCCACGGACGCAATCTGCGCGTGCTGCTCATCGAACGGCACGAAGGGCCGGGCAATATCAACCGTGGTGAAAGCCTGCTTCCGCCGGTGACTGCATTGCTCAAGAAATGGGGTGCGTTGGACCGCTGTATAGCTGCGGGAGCCCGTCCGATAAACACGATGCAATTCTTCCATTATCGCGATGGTCTGCTTCTCGATGTTCCACTTGCATTGCCGAAAGTCGATGATCCATACCTCGTGCTGCCTCACCCCCAGATCGAGTGCGCTTTCGTGGAGTCGGCCGTGGCAACGGGGCGAGTTGAGATCCGATATCGCACCAGCCTGTTGTCGCTGATCGAGGAAGAGGGTCGCGTGCGCGGTGTCCGGGTAAAAGGCAGCGATGGCAATGAGCAGCAACTAAGCTGCCGCGTAGTGATCGGCGCTGACGGCGCGAACTCCAAGGTCAGAACAGGACTGGGGATCGAGGTGCAGCGTTCGCCGTATAACCACAGTTTATTCATTGTGGACATAGACCGGCCTGCCGGCATGCCCGATGTCCTGCGTACCGAAATGCACCCTGATGGCGGCGTGCTGGTCGTTCCCGGTTTCAATCGTCTTGGCCTCGCGGCGGTGATTCGCAGGGAGCACGAGCACCTGTTTCGCTCTGGCTCGATAGAGGAAAGATACGCTCACATGGTGGGCCGCTCGCCGCTGTTCATGTGTCGCCGCCCGGTCGCGGAAGGCGCTCACCTATATAAGCTATGGCGTGCGCATGCGCCGCGCTATTCGGCTCGCGGCGCAGTGTTGCTCGGTGATGCGGTCCATGTTATCAACCCCGTGATGGCCCAGGGAATGACGATGGCGATAGAGGATGCCGCTGCCCTCGCGCGCCGCCTGGGCGCAGCCCTCGAGGGCAACGCCACGGCGGCAGGAATCGATGCGTGCTTTGCCGCCTACGAGCGGGAGCGTCGCCCCTACAACGCAGGAATTATCCGCAGTTCGCACTGGATGAGTCGGTTGTTTGCACTCGGCGGACCCGGCGGAGATTTTGTCCATCGTCTTGCTTTCAAATTTGCTGGCTCGCCCGCCGGATCATTCATCCAAGATCGGATATGGTCATCGTTCGCAAAAAGTCCGGAGCCTGAATATGGCTAGCATCCCCACCTCGCACCCTTGGATCATCTCGAAGCGCGACGACTTGCTCTGGTTTCAGGGCTCGGTGATAGCCGGGCTGTGCCTGCTTGCCTTTTTCGTTGCTGCTCCCTTTCCCTACAGCGCGCACCTTTCCCCCAGCGACCCTGTCATTCTGGTTGTTTTTTTATGGGGGGTGATGTTCGATGGCACGCACGTTTGGGCCACTTACGCGCGCAGCTACCTTGCCCCGGATGCCGGTTCGCGAGCCGGAATTCCGAAGCCATGGTGGTGGCTGATCCTTGCCGCAGGGCCCATCGTCGCCATCGTCGATGCCCGGCTTCCTGTGCAGGGATCACTGTTCAGCTTTTTCCTCCTTGCTGCCTATCTGTGGGCCTATTGGCATCTGGTCAGGCAGCATTATGGCTTTCTCATGCTCTACCGAAAGCGGGACGGCCAGGATAGCCGGCAGGGCCAGTTGCTTGATTCTTTCATCCTCTGGGTCGGCTGCCTTTATCCGTTCCTGCGCTTCTCCCTTAGCGAGCCATACCTGCACAGCGGCCTGCCGCAACTCGTTCCCATCGCTGCGCTGCCCCAGTTAAGATTCATTCTGGATGTTGCATTCTGTGTGGCCATGGTCGCGGCCGTGATGCTCGTTCTCGCAGGGCGGTTTGAGCAGTTTCGTCTGCGACCCAAACACCTACTGTTGAGCATTGTGATTCTGTTTCATCTGCTGGTCTTCAGCCTGTTAACCCATTTACTGACCATCCTTGCCACGCTGACGATTTTCCACAATCTCCAATACCACCGTATTGTTTGGCAATACGAGGCTGGCCACGGACGCCGCCCGTTGGGCGGTATGCTTCCCTACCTTGCGGGTGGATTGATGCTCGGTCTGGTCTGGTATGGGCTGCGCGTTCCCGCCGTGGTTGCCCTGACCAATGAAACGGCCCGAAATATAGTGCTTGGGCTGTGTTGGGGGGTTGCGTTTCACCATTATCTGGTAGACGGCAGGATCTGGCGCGTTCGTCGAACCCCGGCTCTGGCACAGGCGCTCGAGGTCGGGGCAACTCAGCGGTAATGCCGATACATTGAACAATGAATCATCGCTGCAGGGTCATGTCTTTTTTCGTGAGCAATCAAGCGTTGAACTGCCTAACCCGGCCACAAATCTGAGGGGGTTTACTGCGCGTGCATGCAGCCACTTTTCGCAACGACGTAGCAGCTTGCACCGCTAATGGCTGCTGACGTGAAATTGCCCCGACGCGATGAATCTGTCGTTGATCCAGCAGAGTTAATTGATCATCCGTCCGGCTTTCTTGCCCTTTCTTCCAGGAATCAACACTTCACCGTACCGGGAATAAACGGGTTTATTGCCTTCAGAGAACAGGGACGACATGTTGTCGCGCTGGGTGGAGTGCAAGCGCCCGAGTCACAGCGGGGGGCCCTGCTCGATCATTTGCTTGAGTTTGCCAGAAGCCGTCAGCGGCGGCTGCTTGTTGTTCAATTGCGAGCCGAACAGGTTCCGTTGTTCCTTGAACGCGGATTCTCGGTCAACCAGTTGGGAACCAGCTTTGGCCTTGCACTGGCAAAGTTCACCCTGCGCGGGACCAAGAAAATGCAGCTCCGTAACAAACTCAGTCGTGCCCGGGCCGCTGGCCTGAAGGTCGTTGAGTTTGGCGTGGATTGGCCTCGTAATGAAGCGACGTTTGCCAAGCTGCACTCAATCAGTGAAGCCTGGCTCAAGGCCAAGGGCAAGAAAGAACTTGATTTCATGATTGGCGAGATTGGTGTTCCTGAGGACACACGTCGGCGGATTTTTGCAGCTGTTGATTCAACTGGCCAGTGTGTGGCATTCATTACCTATGTTCCCGCCTGGGGACGCACACCCGGGTACCTGCACGATCTGAGCCGCCGGCTTCCCTCCGCCCCGCCTGGTGCCCTGGAACTGTGTAATGCCCGTGCGATTGAGGTCATGCTCGCTGAGCACGTGCCTTACCTGCACTTTGGCTTCACACCCTTTGTCGTGGAGGGCCCTGAGTTCCCAAGCGCAAACCGCTTGGCCGCGTGGGCGGTACCGCTCCTGTATCGATATGGAGGTGCCATCTATCCGGCGGCGAGCCAAGTCAAATATAAACTCAAGTGGACGCCGGACATTATTGAGCGTGAATACCTCGCCGCCCACCCGTTATCGCTACGCGCTGTCTTCGATCTTCTCCTGCTGACCCGATCCCTATAGGCGTGATGAGCTCCGCAAATAACCTGCGCACGATGGTCATCGTCAATCCTGCTTCTGCTGCTGGCGCCACTGGCCGGCGTTGGACGCGTATAGCCCGGTCGATTCGTGGTGCGATTGGCCATTTTGAGCACGCCTTCACGGAGGGGCCATTGCATGCGACGGAACTGGCCAGGCGTGCACTTGAAGACGGTTTTCAGATGATTGTCGCCGTTGGCGGGGATGGAACCTTGAATGAGGTCGTGTGCGGCTTCTTTGAAAACGGTCGCCCGGTTGCACCGAAAACGGTGCTTGGCGTCGTCGCTCAGGGCACGGGCTGTGACTTCGTCAGGACCCTCGGCGAGTCCAGCCTCGAGGAGACATGTGCGCGATTGCGCGGTAGCAGTAGCCAGCTCGTTGACGTGGGTCACGCCAGCTTCGTCGATCATGATGGAAAGACCGTGGAAAGAGTCTTTCTGAATGAGGCTTCGTTTGGCTGCAGCGGACAAGTCGCCCGCATGATCAGTCCGGCCATCAAGCGCACCAGCGGCTCTCTGGCTTTTAGCGTGGCGACAGTCCGGACCTTGCTGAGCTACCACGATCAAGTCGTCTCGATTGCACTGGACGACGAAGTGCCACGGGAATATTCGATTACCAACTGCGCTTTTTGCAACGGACAGTATTTCGGCGGAGGCATAAAGGTCGCACCGATGGCCCAGATCAATGACGGGAAATTTGACGTTACGCTTTGGTCAGGTTTCGGCCTGCTGGATTTCATCCGCAAGCGACGGTCCTTATACAACGGTGATCATGTCCGCGAAGCGGGCACGCAATTGTTTCGAGCCTCCCAGGCCACAGCCACGAGCGCTTCCCAGGTGCTGTTTGAGCTTGACGGTGAAAGTGTAGGTTACCTGCCGGTCAAGTTGAAAATACTCTCGCGATCACTGCAGCTGAAAGTCTGATGCGCAAGCTACCCGGTTCCTCGTTGCAGGCAAAAGAAGGCCAAGCCCGCGGCCTTAAGCCTGGCCGGAATGAGGATGTCCCGCAGGCGGCACCATGATCGAAGCTTCGGTTTGGAACGACACTCCACGTGCGCAGTATGCTGCATGCCCACAGGGAACCGTTCACGCCGACGTCGCTATAGTCGGTGGCGGCCTGACCGGACTGTCAACCGCCTATCATCTTCTATCACGTTATCCGGCTCTTCGTGTGATCGTGCTGGAGGCCGGCAATGTCGGTTCCGGTGCATCAAGTCGCAACACCGGCATGCTAGGGCCCGGCGTCGGTCAGGACTTGCTCGGATTGATCAGGCGCTTGGGCAATGTCGGTGCGGAAGCCCTCTATCGAGAGACGCTGCGCGCAGTTACCCTGGTGTCTGATCTTGTCGCGACAGAGCATATCGATTGCGAACTGTCCATGACGGGTCAGATCTATTGGGCACGTTCCGCCGCCGGACGCCATCGCCTGGCTGCTCAGGCCAAGTGGCTTAACGCCCGGGGATTGACCGCCGAGCTTCTGAATGACAACAGTTTGAACAGGCATATACGATTGCCCGGGGCTGCCGGGAAGGGAACTGGTCAACCAGCAGCACTTCGCTTGCCGGTTGCCGGGATATTGCACCCCGGAAAGCTCGTCGCGGGACTGGCCAGGGCGGCGAACGACCGAGGGGCATGCATTTTTGAATGCAGCCCGGTTTCCGCTCTGACCACTGGTGCAGAAGGCGGCAAGGTGCGTCTGTCTTTGACGGGTGGCGGGGAAGTCCTTGCCGACCAGGTGGTTCTTGCCACCGCTGGTTACACTGCCAGATTGGGGCCATTGCGTCGTCGCGTCATTCCGCTGCAATTGCAGGCGCTCGCTACCGAGCCGATTCCACCCAACCTCCTAACCAACATCGGTTGGACTGGCCGTGAGGGTATCGTTGAGGCACGTCGAATATTCAATTACTTTCGCCTGTCGAGCGACAACCGACTCATATTTGGTGGCGGCGCGCCACGACCCTGCCACGTGCGGGGTGCCATCGATGAAAATATTCCAGCGAGCACCCTGATAAACCTGCAGCAGAGCCTGTTCTCAACATTTCCGGACCTGGCTCGTGAAGGCATCAGAATCTCGCATGGCTGGAGCGGTACCATCGGTTATGTCCTGGATGGATTGCCAGCCATCGGCAGGAGTAGCAAAACACCAAACATGCTTCACGCGGTTGGTTGGTCCGGACACGGACTGGCGCTCGGCATCGCCGCGGGTAACTGGATAACCGATATGCTTGCCGGCAACGATGTGATCAGTGCGCGTGAAGGTGGGCTTGCCTGGTTCCGGGACGAGCCGCCGCAGCTTCCTTGCGAACCGCTTCACGGTCTGGCCGTTCGAACGGCTGTCGGCGCAATGAAACTCCTGGATTGCGTCTCATGAACCCCTTGGTGTGGATTCAAAAAATGGTGACGAGCCGCCGTTGGCGCGCCTCCATATTAATTTTGGCGCTCGCGTCTGCGGTCCCGGCCGGGCGCGCCATGGTGAGTCTCTACTCGAACCTGAGATCCGATCTCGAATCACTTTTACCAGCCGATTCCCCAGCAGTCCGCGGCGTCCAGACGATACGCATACGGATGGAAGGCTCTCAGCATCTGGGAGTCGTCATCAGGGGCACGAGCAGCGGCCCACCGTTAGCGTTTGCAACTGCCCTGGGCGAGCGTATTCGAGCCTATGCAGCCACGCGACCGGATCTCATACGCAGTGTCCGAACCGATGTCAGCGCGGAGCGGCACTTCATTAGCAAATACGGCCCACTCTATATTCCACTCGCCGATCTACGCCGCGTGCATGAACAGGTGGTCGACCTGGTTGCGTTCCAGCAAAGCGGCCTGTCATCGCTGCTCTCTTCCCTTGACTCCGACGCGAATCCGGAATCTGAAATTACGGATCTGCTTGAACGCGAGAAGAAACAGGATCCCTTTGCCGGTCGTTTTCCAAACGATCGCCTTGTTTCCAACGATGGGCACACAGCCGTTGTCCTGGTTTTTCTCGCCACAACTGACACCGGTATAGACACCATCGGACCAATGGTCGAACGCATCAAACAGGAGGTTGCCGCTTTGGACCCTGTGACCCATGGACTACAAGTGGGCTACGCAGGGGACGTCGCCATTGCCGTGGAAGAGCTTTCTGCCTTGAAATCAGACATCGGGGTCTCGGCAGTACTGGTGCTTCTGGGCATAGCTGGTGCAGTCGTGCTTTTCTTCAGGTGGTGGGGTGCGCTTCCAGCCATCGCACTTCCCCTCGCCATAGGCACGTCGTGGGGTTTTGGTATCGCTTCTTTCTTCGTCAAGTCACTGTGCAGCAGCACTGCATTCCTCGGCCCCATCGTTGCCGGCAATGGCATCAATGCAGGCATCATTCTGACCGCCCGCTATACGGATGAACGTCGCCGAGGTGCTGCCCCGACGGAAGCAGCCATGACGGCAGTGCGTTGCACTTGGCCATCGACCCTAGCTGCAACGATGGCGGCCTCCGTCGGTTATGCCTCGCTCCTGACGTCGACATTTCGCGGATTCAACGAGTTTGCTGTTATCGGTTCCATAGGAATGCTGGCCTGCTGGTTGGCAACTTACCTGTTGCTGCCCATTATGCTGGTCCTCATTGATCGCCGTTCCCACGTTCCTGAAAGAACTCCTGGATTCGCAACTAAAGCGGGTACTTGGCTTGAGCACCTAGTCGCGCACCGGTCGCGTGCAATCCTTTTAACGAGCGCTGCCGTTTTGCTGGCTGCGTTGGCGGCCGCGCTCCAATTCGATTCCTCCCGCATTGAATACGACATGAGCAAGTTGCGAAGCCGTGACTCCGCGATACATGGCGAAGGTTACTGGTCCCGGCAGATGGACGCGGTGCTGGGCCGCAATTTCACAGCGGTCGCGCTGATGGCCAACACTAAAGCGGATGCGCAGATCATCGCCGCACATCTGCGCCAGGACGCACGTCGCGAGCCACTATTGGCCATCACATCGCGCGTGATCTCGCCAGACGACGTGCTGCCGCCAGATCAGGATCAACGTCGTCAGGAAATCCAGGCGATTGTGAAACTTCTGACGCCTGACGTGCGCACAGCGTTTCCAGGCAGCGCCAATGAACTACTGGCAACCTTGGCGACGACCGCTGAAGCGCCTGCTTTCTTGGCAGCAGATTTGCCCGAACTATTGGCGTTGGGCTTGAGGGAAAAGGATGGACAGTTTGGCCGAACCTCCATTCTTTTGCAGAGCCTGAACGGATCCACCTGGAATGGGGTCCTGACGATACGAGCTGCGTCAGCATTGCGAAACATAGCCAATAAAGTAACGCCCCCTGCTGAGATAGCGGGCGGTTTCTTCGTGTCCGCTGAAATTTTGGAAGCCCTCCATCATGACGCATTGCCCACGACTTTGGCCTCCTTCACCGGCGTTGTCGTTATCGTTTTAGCGCTCTTTCGAGCGCGCCGCCAGGCACTGAATGTACTGGCAGCGCTGCTCGCCGGTGTCACCCTGCTCGCTGGAGCCATCGTCGCATTTAACATACGCATCAACTTTCTCAACTTCATGGCGTTTCCGATCACGTTCGGCATTGGTGTTGAATACGCCATCAATGTGCTGCAGAGATATCGCGAGAATCCCTCAGATGTGACTGCGATCGTGAGCAAGACCGGTGGCGCAGTGGCACTCTGCTCCTTCACTACCATACTCGGCTACGGATCCTTGCTTGCTGCAAGGAATCAAGCTCTCTTCTCTTTCGGGGTCATTGCGGTGCTCGGGGAAATCATGTGCCTGCTTACCGCCGTAGTGGTACTGCCGGCGGCACTTGCCTATAGCTTACGGCCATCGAAGTTGTTGGCGCGCGGTCCGGATTGACTAGAATGCGCTTTTTCGGTTGATGAGGGACAAACGTTTGAACCGGCGCTGCAGGATAAAGAAATCAAGCAACCATTTGTGCATCACGATCAATTTTCGTCAGGCATCCAGCAGATGCCTTACTTCGCCACATCGCAGCCGGAAGGCGGATTTTTTTTCAAAGATCAAATGGACAGTGGAGCGTTGGCTGCTGATGGCGAATACGGTGCAAGGCGGCGCCTTTTGATCCCGGCTGCCGTATGACGTCTCCTTGCTAGATTTCTTCAACACATTCAGCTTTGACATCATCGTCTGCGACGCTCAGTCCGTGATTACCAGTGACGGCGTCCGGGTGGCATTCTTCAGCGATGGTGGTGGCACGGGCGACACCGTGACGGAGCCTGCTCGGCCTGGTTGCCAGGTTTTCGGCTGGGAAGCTTGATGCTGATGCGGCACAAGCACCGTTTGAGTGGAGCGGCGTAAGGCTCAGCTTGTGAATGGCCGTTCATGGTTGGACTGGAACTTAGAATAGTATTGCCAGTACGTGGACGAACGTAATCTGGCTTTGCCAACCAATGACAGTCATCTTTGGCTGCCGATCATCCACCCCACAATTGATTTCAGCCACCGTCGGATCTGGAACAAAGAGCAGTCATTGGATCTTCGCCGGCGCCAATGGAAGAAACGGATCGAACCCGGACCTTGACCAATACTCAGCGTCGCTTCTGCCACCACACATATCCGCCAATAATGAGCGAGACAAACAAAATGACGCCAATGGTGATGTGGTGCTGATATTCCTTGATGAGTTCCTCGTTACCACCCAGAAAATAACCGAACAGGGTGAGGATGAGTGACCACAGTCCCGCACCCAGGCAGGTGTAGAAAGCAAAAGCGCCCGCGTTCATATGGGTGAGCCCGGCGGGAATTGAAATCAGGTGGCGAATGCCGGGAATCAGGCGGCCGGTGAAAGTGGATACCGCACCGTGCCTGACGAAAAACGCATCGGTCTTGTGCAGGAGCCCAGGACGCACGAAGAAATAGCGGCCCCAGCGCTCCAGGAAGGGCCGACCTACCCACAGCGAAAAAGCGTAGTTCACCGAAGCGCCCAAAAGGCTGCCCGCCGTCGAAGCCAACAAGATCAGTCCCAAACTCATTTGCCCCTGATGGGCAAGATAACCTGCGGGAATGAGCACCAGTTCACTCGGTACCGGCAACACGGTGGATTCCAGCGCCATCAGGACGAAAATGCCGGTGTAACCCCAGTCGTGAACCGTGGCGAGGATCCAGGTGATGAAATCGTGGAGCATGGGGGGCTGGATGGCCTTCGACAGGCTCAGGCCGAACGGTGGTGGGTTTCGTTGTTGGCGGAAGCGGTCAAACTCACACGACCGCTTCTTCCTTCTTCTCCACCGGCTTGATGAAGTGCTCGCGCTTGACGCCGAACATCAGCAGCAATGGCGAGGCGACCAGCACCGAGGAATAGATGCCGAACAGGATGCCGATGGTGAGCGCAAGCGCGAAGTTGTGCAGCGCTTC
>Ga0326726_10002023_pt1 | contig 18836 bp, 17 predicted proteins | sample MHFenrmetagenome_2_FD_207603 | JGI IMG/M metagenome (GOLD analysis project Ga0326726, IMG submission 207603) | Lab enriched peat soil microbial communities from Michigan Hollow, Ithaca, NY, United States - MHF15MN | ecosystem: Environmental > Terrestrial > Soil > Wetlands > Peat | place: USA... | reverse complement strand
GTTTCGAATGGACCGCGCGCCCGTCTCGTGATTCGACCGCCGCCTACCAGTTGTGTGTCGGCCAGATCGCCGCCCGCGACGACGAAGCGCTCCGACGGCATCTGACCCTCGTGGGCTCGCAGCTCGTCTTCTTGATCGACTGGAATCGCGCCAGGAAACGGCTGTCGAGATTCGTCAAGAAGTCCGACGCGATTGAGATCCTGAAGTGGGCGGCGGATCACCAGGTCGGTCACCGCGCCTTTCTGCAGGTCGGCGACGTCCGCCTGGTGTACACCGCCATGGAACGGGCCGCGCGCGCGCAGATCCGCTTCGGCGCGAGACTCGACGAAATTCTCGGCCGTGAATCCGCCCGTACGTTCCTCCAGGCGGTCCTGCGTATAGCGGCAGAGGGACTGCGAGGCCAGAAGTCGTCACGGTTGATTCAGGACGAGATTCAGGCGGAGCTCTTGACGCATCTCCAGTCAAGCGAGCAGGGGGCGCTGGCACTCGCGGCCGAGCACGGGATGCTCGTAGCCGCCCTGGCTGGTCTCGTCCGCGATGCGCTGGCCCGGGCCGACACCGAATCCGATCCGAGCGCGCTGCGGAGCGTTGCCGCGCGCGCCAAGGCCTGGGAGACGCGGGCCGACCAGATCCTCAGCCGTTCGCGGACGGTGCTCGACCAGGCCACGGGGGGCACCACGCTGATGCGGCTCCTCGGAAAGGCGGATGATGTCGCCGATGGACTGGAAGAAGCCGCGTTTCTCTTGACACTGGTGCCCGATAGTCGAGCGAGCCATGCGAGCCTGGAAGCGCTGCGCGAGTTGGCCGATCTGATGACGCGGGGCGCGCGCGAGTACGTCAAATGCCTCGAGTGCGCGCGTGACGCCCATCACCTCGGCACGCGCGAAGATATCGAAGAGTTTCTGGTCGCGGTCGACGGGGTCATTGCCTTCGAGCATCAATCCGACGATCGCGAGCGGATCGTCAAGGCCACCCTCGTCGACGCGGCGCGTGATTTTCGTGAGCTGCACGTGCTGTCCGAAATCGCCGGGTGTCTGGGCGACGCTGCCGATGCGCTCGCGCGCTGCGCGCTGATCCTGCGCGACTACGTCCTTGAAACCCTGAACGTACGCTGATGGGCGCGACGACGACCCCGGAGGTCTTCTGGATCGGCAGCCGGCAATCCGACGGCGCTCCGATCGCCGCGGCGATCGGAGGGAACAAAGCCGCGGGCTTGTCCCGGCTCGACAGCCTCGGCCTCCGCGTACCGCCCGCGATCGTACTCAGCACGGGCTTCTGTGAGGAATATTTCGAACGCGGCGGCACACTGGGGCCGGATTTCCCCCAACAATTGGCCGGCTACGTGCGGCGGCTCGAGGAGTCCACCCGCACGCGGCTGGGCGGCCGCCACCCGTTGCTGGTGTCCGTACGTTCGAGTCCGCCGACGTCGATGCCAGGGATGCTCGACACCATCCTGAACGTGGGCTTGACCGAGTCGACGGTGCGAGGCGTGATCCGCACCACCGGCAACCCGGCGCTTGCGTGGGACGCGTATCGCCGATTGGTTCGCTCGTTTGCAGAGACGGTTCACGACGTGCCAGCCGGCGTCTTCGACCGGTTGACGTCGCGCTACGTGACGGACGCTCGAGCCAGCGCCGTCCAGGACCTCGATCCGTTGACGCTCCGCTCGCTGGCCCGTGAAAGCGCCGACCTGATGCGCGCGCTGACGGGTCAGCCGTTGCCCGGCGATCCGCTGATGCAGATCGTGCGCGCGGTAGACGCCGTCTGCCGATCGTGGAACTCGGCGCGCGCCCGGGAGTATCGGCGCCTCAACGGACTCGAATCGCTGAGCGCCACCGCCGTGCTCATCCAGGCGATGGTCTTCGGCAATGCTGGAGGCGCGTCAGGGTCCGGTGTGGGGTTCACGCGCGATCCGACGGATGGCCGGGATGAGCTCTATCTGGATTTCTTGTTCAACGCGCAGGGCGAGGACGTCGTGTCGGGCCGACAGGCGGGCAGCGACGCCGCGCGGCTGCGCCGCGTATTGCCCGGCGTGCACGCGGAGCTCGAGCAGGCGAAGGCGCGGCTCGAAGCCGAGTTCCGCGACATGCAGGATTTCGAATTCACCGTTCAGGACGGACGGCTCTACTTCCTGCAGACACGCGCGGGGAAGCGCACGCCCTGGGCCGCGCTGCAGATTGCCGTCGATCTCGTCTCCGCCGGCATCATCGATGCGGAGACGGCGCTGCAGCAGCTGACGAATGTCGATCTCGACGCCGTCGAACGCACTCGGCTGGAGCCCGGATCCGATGAAGTCCCGATTGCGACGGGCATACCCTCCAGCCTCGGTGTGGCTGTCGGCGCCATCGCGTTCGATCCGGTCAGGGCCCAGCAGATGGCCCTGGAGCAGCCCGTGATCCTCGTGCGATCCGAAATATCGCCAGACGACATCGCCGGCCTGGCTGCCGCATCCGGCGTGCTCACCGCGTTCGGGGGACGAACGTCACATGCGGCCGTGGTCGCCCGTCAGATGGGCAGGGTCTGTGTCGTCGGGTGCCGCGCACTGCGGCTCGAGAGCGGGCCGCATCGCTGCTCGATCGGCGATCGGACGTTCCGCGAAGGCGAGTCGATCACCATCGACGGCGAAACCGGTCACGTCTACAAGGGACGCGTGGCTGTGGTGACCGAGAAGCCGCTGGACGCGCTGGCCACGATCGCGGGATGGCGACAGCCATCCCCGATCTCGAACGGATCTGCCTGACCGCCACTCCGGTCGAGCGATACATAAGACGCCGTGAGCCTCGGCGCCAGGACGCGGAATCAACCTGCAAGAGTGTCACCGCCCGCCCCGCCACGGCGCGGGCGCGCTGCCGGTCGAGGGGTTGTATTGCGGGTGCCTGGGACTGGTGGGCTGAATCATCTCAGTGCCGCCGGCTCGTGCCGTTGATTCGCTCTCGAGCCACGCGGTGTAGACCAGATCGCGGAGGAGCGTTGCCGCCTCGGCCGTGCGCGTGTAGACGCCGCGTCGCACGGTCACGCTCCGGTGGCGTGTTCGATCGTCAGCTCGCGCTCCGCGCGGATCCAATCGGCCACCGGATCAGCGGGACCGCCATTCCGCTCGAGAGACAAGTAGTACGCGCGCTCGCGGATGAGGGCTTCGGTCACGCCGCTGGCCTGTGGCGGCACCGCGGTCCTGGATCCCCTCTTACGTGTGGTCGTGAGTGTCTTCGTCGTCGTGGGTTTCTTCGTCGCCATGGTTTTCGAGGCCTCTCTCTGAACGTATGATCGAGCGTTCCCATCGGGAACCGCACACTCAGCATAGCGCTCCAAGATTTCCGTGTTGTAACGGAGGAATGCCACATGCGGATAGGTATTGTCGGGGCCGGGATGATCGGATCGACGCTGGCCAGGCTGTGGGTCGATGCCGGCCACGACGTGCGACTGGCCTCACGTCACCCAGGCGACTTGCAGGCGCTCGTCGACAGTCTTGGAACCCGGGCGACGGCTGGAACGCCGGAGGAGGCCGCGACATTCGGTGATGTGGTGATGCTCACGGTCCCGCTCCGCGCCGTCCCTGATCTCGCGCGCGATCTGGCGGCTTCGCTCGCCGGCAAAATCGTCCTCGATACGGGCAACGCCTACGAGAAGCGCGACGGTGACGCCGCGCGCGCGGCGACCGCACACCCGCAGGGTTCCGCGGGGTGGGCGGCGGCGATGTTTCCCGGAAGCCGTTGGGTGAAGGCATTCAACACGGTATATTTCAAGACGCTCGCGAGCGAGGCCCATCGCGCAGGAGACCGGGTGGGCATTCCGTTGGCCGGCGACGACGCTGACGCGGTGGAGATCGCCGCCCGGCTCGTGCGGGATGCGGGCTTCGATCCGGTGAGGGTCGGCGCGCTCGCGCGCGGGAAAGAATTCGAGCCGGGTACGCGGCCGTACAACACCGGCATGAGCGGCCGGGATCTGCGGAACATCTTTGCTGACGTTGACTGAGGTAAGGAGCTGAACATGAGCCAGCGACGCACACCCGGCGTCCCTCGTGCGGTGATCGCCGACCAGGAAATGCGCGATCAGGAAGTCCTTCGCGCGAACAGCGAGCTCACGGAGTATTTCAAAGGTCAACGCACCGAACGCGAGGCGCGCGCGGCTCTGAAGATCATCAAGGCGTTCATTCGCAATCGGGAGCACGCGGACGAGAATAACCGCCGGCCCTTACCGGGCGTCGAGGTGGCGAAAGCGAAGAGGGCGCCAAAGCCAAAGAGGACGCTGAAGAAGGCCACGAACCGAAAGGCCGCGCGCGACACGAACGAAGGGCGCCGGCGCAAGCCGCGCCGGAAGTCGCCGAAGACCTCGTCCGTTCCAGTTCCCGCGCCGGATGTCCCGGACCTCATCGAACGCCCGCCCGAGTAACGCGCTGACGCCTCCGCGGCCTATCCCTTGTACGCCTTCGCGTAGTGCGTATTCCAGTCGACGAGATCCAGATTCAGGAACTCGTGACGCGCGTTCTTCGCGTCGACGCGCACGATCACGTACGCATTCGGGTCGTACCGCGTCGCGGCCATGACGAGATGCGGCGGGCCGTACGACCGCCCGAACTCGAACCAGCGGTGCCAGTGACCTGAGACGACGTGCTGCACCGTGTCGCGATGACGCTTCAGGATCGCGTGCAGCCCGTAATCCCTCACTTCAACCGGCGTGACGATGTAGAGCGGGAAGTGGACGAAGACGAAGCTGGGCTTGCGCTCGTCCAACTGCGCCTCGAACCAGTTCAGTTGCCGCTCGCCGAGCGACCCGACGGACGGGTTGAAGTCGTGATGACCGGTCGTCATCGTGTCGCCCAGAAAATTGTTCAGGTGGATGAACTTGAAACCGCGATGCTCCACGGCGTAGTACGGCTCGACGCCGAGCTTCCTCCGGAACAACTCGTGCGACGCCTCGCGCGACACCTTCTTGATCGCGTAGTCGTGATTGCCGAATCCCACGTGCACCGGCATCTCGAACGCGTCGGTGATCGCCTTGGCGTGATCGATGCGCGTCGCGTTCCGAAAATAGAATTCCAGATCGGCCGACGGATAGTCGTGAAAGTAGTCGCCGATGAGGAACACCCGCTCGATCTTCGGCCGCAGCGCGTTGATGACGCCGCGCGCCGCCGTCAGCCGCTCGGCCGTCTTGAACATCGACTCGGTGTCCTCCGGCGAGTTCTCCGGCCCGCGGTAGAAGTCGTCGATGATGTGAGAGTCCGCGATCAGCGCGACATGGAATGTGTCGGGTTCGGCGGCGGCACGCGAGAACGGCCGCAACATCGCGGAGGCTGCCGCCACGCCCCCGAGGCGGAGGAAGTCGTGTCTGGTGATCGCCATGCTCCCAAGTATGAACGGCCGGATTACTTTTGTGTCACGCGTGTACCGATTTTGCAAGTGTGTCAGTCGAAAGATTGCGTGCAAACTCCGCGCAGCCACGGCGGAACCGCAGGATCGCTCTGCTACAGTGCGAACACGGCTGCAGACCGGCAACTCCACAGCAGAGCAGACGCCGCACGACAGATTGTGGGAGGACGCAGATGGCTATCACGATGCAAGGATCCTGGACTGTCTCGGTCAAGTCGAAGAACGCGTCGTTCGATCAGCGGTTCGTTATTTCCGGCGCCGCTGGCGGCAACGGGCCCCATGCCGGCACCGTCGGCTCGTCGGCGTTCATCACCGGGCCGCAGTGGTCCGTCAACATTCAGAGTCAGGCTCCGGGTCAGCCCTGGATGGACTCGAGGCAGCGGATCACGTTCCCGACGGTCTCCGCCGGCCTCGTGCAATTCGACATTCGTTCTGACGACACCGGAGCGGACGGCGACTTCAACGACCTCGTGCTCACGTGTTCGATGCCGGTCAGTGCGTCCGAGTTTGTCGTCTACGGCAACGCCAAGACGTATTCCGGGCTCTGCCGTTGGAATCCCTGCTATCCGTGGTACCTCGTCATCGAGACCGTTGCGCAGTTCCAGCAGGCATTGCTGGTGCCGGATCTGCGCCGCGCCATCGAGAAGTTGTATCCCGAGCGAATCCCGCGGCGGCCGGGCCCCAATCCTCCGCCCGGGCCGCTCTTCCGTCCACTCGTGATTCCAACCGGTGTGCAGACGGAAACCACGGGACTGGTCTTCCGCTCCGCGTCGACCGGGACCTTCGCTGCGGATGCAGCAGTCACGCAGGCGAAGGACGTCGACCGGTTACAGCAGGCGGCCGTTGCCAAGTTGAAAGGCACGGCGTCCCCGGTGACGTTCGATGGGTCGCCCGTGACCGCGGGTTCTGCGCTCCTTTCGCGAGAAGAACAGCTCGCGATCGCCCGGCTGTCCGACAAGGTCGCTCGCTTTCCCATCTGCGACGTGGAGGCCGCGCCTGGCCTGCTCCTCGAGTTCCAGGAGTACGACCGCACGGCCGCGGAAAAGCTCGGCGGTGCCTACACCGGCACGGGGCCGCGCGAGAACCTCGGTCTGTCGGCGACTGACGAGCAAGGGAACTACATCTTCCGCTTCAGCCGCTCGTTGTCGGACATCGCGAATGAAACGTTGGACGTTGGCCCCGGGGAGTCGCTGGCGACGCAGATTTTTCCAGACGTGATTGTGCAGGTGCTCGGCACCGGTATGGGCGTCGATTTCGAGACCGCGCCGTACTACAACGTCCCGAATCTCGTCCGCATCGACTTGTGCATGCCCTATGGCAGCGTGCACCCGAGCGGGTCGTGCGCCGGCCACGATCGCATCATCACCAAGATCGGGGACATCATCGTCCTGCACTCGGCGCTCGGCGGACACCCCAACACCCTGAACAACGGACGGATCACGTGCCGCAATGCCAATGCGCCGCAGGTCGATTGCGCGGCCTGGCGCGGCCCGCTCCGCGTCTATGCCTGCTTCGGCAAGCCGGCCGTGGCGCGCTACACCATGCGCTACTTCCGGCACGGGATCGATGCCGACTGGCAGTTCGTCAACGAACCGTTCCTGCTGAATCACATCCCGGACTTCGCGCCGGGATACACCGGCACGCTCGTGGGGTCCACGCCGGTCTCGGTGCACGTCGATGGCGGCGCGGCCTCCACGCGGCCGACCTATGCGAACCACGAGGGCGATTCCAACTGGATCGAGAACGATCTGAAGCTGATCTTGAACACCGGCTACTATCGTCCCGCGGGAGATCCGGGCCTCGTGGACTTCCGGATCCAGGGCTACGATTCGGCGGGCACTGTCGTTGCCGGCATCGACGACACGTTGACCCTGTACATCGACAACGACGCGGCCATCGGTGATATCAAGTCGATCACCATGGGCGCCGTCGAGCTCAGTGATTGCGCGCTCTTCACCCTGGCGTCGCCCAACGAACCGCTCTCGGTGAAATATCGGGGGTTCGATACGGCGGGCTTCGTCGAAGATTGGCGGTTGTCGGTCACTCGCGGCAACAACTTCCACTTCCCGATTCATGTGTCGAGCGGCGTCTCGATGGCCGACCAGGCGGGAGATCCGTTCGGCGTCATCCGGAGCTACCCGACGCCTGGCGCGTGCTCCGATTTCCATGGCACCGCAGACGAAGTGACGGCCGACGCCGACAACTACGTCATCACCACGCTGCAGCCGCGCAGCGGCAACTGGCTGCCGACCGGTCAGAACTTCTGCGCGTTTGCCTTCACGCTCGAAGTGTACGACCGCGTCACCGATGGCCGTGACGGGTATCCGCGCGCGGTGTTCTGGCAGGACGTCATCGGACTCAGTGTCTGATGCGCTTCTACTGGCTCACCCTGGGCATCCTCGGCGTCTGGCGAGTGACGCACTTGCTGGAAGCCGAGGACGGCCCATGGGACGTGGTGGCGCGCACGCGGCGCCGGCTCGGCCAGGGCATCCTGGGCCGATTGTTCGATTGCTTCTATTGTCTGAGTCTATGGGTGGCCGTGCCGTTCGCATGGCTGCTCGGCGAATCCATCACGGAACGGTTTCTGCTCTGGCTCGCGCTGTCCGGTGGCGCCATCGTCGTCGAGCGCCTGACAGAGTCCCGGCGCACCACTGCGCCACCGTATTGGAAGGAGGAGGACCCAGATGCCTTGCTGCGGAAAGACGCGAGTGACGCCAGGCCGGACGACTCCGCGGACGGCGAGCGTCGGCACTGACGAGGGTCCGTCTGCCGGGCCCGCGATTCGCGAAACGCTGTTCGAATACCGAGGTGGCCGGGTGCTCACGGTGATCGGCCAGGGCACGGGCTTTCAGTACCGCTTCGTGGGGTTCGGCGCGCGCGTGTTCGTCGACGCGCGCGACCGCGCCTCGCTCGCGGCGGTGCCGCACCTGCGAGAAGTCCGGGCCTGAGCTCAGGGGCGCAGCGCTTCCGGCAGCGACTGCATGAACTCGCGGACGGATGCGATCTGGCTGTTCTCCGAAATGAACTCGAAGGCCGTGGCGCTGACCGAACGCGTCCGGGAGTCGCGTGATGCGGCGATGCCCGCGTGGATCACGGGGCACTCGGCAATCAGGCCGAGCAGCGCGGCCCACGCCGGCATGTCCAGGCTCGCAATCACATCCAGCGCGTCCCGGGCGCGCCACGGCGTTCCGGCTCGCCAATCCCCCGTCATCTGGATGCGAAGCGCGTTCAGTCCCATCTGCGTCTCCCGATCCTCACAGCGAAGGCGGGTCAGCACCTCGATCAACCGTTCCGCCGCGTACATGCAGACGTCGTCGTGGAGGACGGTCCACCCGACCTGGAACACGCTGACGAGGTCGTGATCGACGAGAAAGTCGTCAGGTAGTGGACGCGGCCAGTTCTCGAGGCCGAGGTTGCAGGCGGCGACGGCCGCATCCGACGCCTCCTGCACAGCAAAGGGCCGCGCCTGGATGGAACATCCCGCCACGATCGTGTTCGCGAGATAGGCCAGTTCCTCGCTTCGGATCGAAAAGGCGGCGTAGTTGCGCTCGCGCGCGCACAGCATCAGCGCTTTGATGCGCGCGAGACGCGACGAGTCGCCCTGCGGTCCGTCGAGCAGCGCTCGGGGCGGCTGCGGGGCGAGGACGCCCGCGTCATTTAGTACGGCGAGCACGTCGACGAGGGCGGCGACTGCTTCCGCGGAGTCCCCCGGAACGGGCGGCGCCTCCGATGACGCAGGCAAGCCGCGCGGTTCGCTGCTCGGGTCCGCGGCGGTCGTCGATTCGACGGCCCGGAAGTACGCACGTGCGATGGGATTGGCGGGCGCCGCAGCGTCGTGCCCGAGCCGGAACTCCCGCGACATCTTGAGAAACACGCGCGCCTGCTCAGGCGTCGCGTACCCCTGCTTCTCGCGGCGTTGTTCACGATCGAATACCAGGTTGAACATGGCCTGCTCGCTGTCGCCGAGCAGATCGTCCAGACCATCGAGCTCGGGCGTGGAGTTCGAGAGGCGCCGGCATCCGCGAATCACACGACGGAAGCAGTCGGGATGCTCCGCGTCGAGAGCGGCCAGCACGGCGATGATGGCGTCCCACGAGTCCGTGCGCCTGGCCACGATCAGCTGGCCCGCGATCTCGCAACTGAGTCCATCGCCCGTGTTCAGTACGATCGGCTCCTCGCCGTCCTCCGACAGTGTGAGCGACACCGCCGCGCGGTCGAAGACGCGCACGTGCTGTGCGAGCGCGGTAACGACCAGGCCGGCGTCCATATCCGCGAGTGTCTTCGCCGCGACGCCGGCGCCGGATTCCATCAGGACTTCGAGCCACACGCCGAAGCGATCGGCGTCGAACTGCTCGGCGTGGCCTGGTCGATCGGCGCGCCACAAGTCGAGATCGAAGACACGTGCCAGCTGCTCGGGTGTGGCGAGCGCGACGATTTCGCCGCACTCCTCGAGTCCGCAGCTCTCGATGACCCGGTGAAGCACCTCGGGTTGCAGTTGCGGGACGACGCGCGCCAGGTTCGGCGTGTCCAGAATGCGGTCGAGCAGACCACGCTCGTCCCGCGTGTCCCGCAGCGCCTGGCTGTCGGGCGGCCGATCGCGACGAACGGACTTCGGCATCGGGTCGCGATGATACCGGCTCCGCCCCGCAATAAACAGTCTTGAACAGCACAGGAACGTTGACGGACAATAGATGTAGGGAAAAGGGCGACGCCCGTCGCCTCGCGCTGCCGACATCTCCTCGCCAGACACTATCCTCCGGAGGCTCTCATGCGACGATCGTTGACGCTCGGCATTCGCGGGTTGGCGGCGCTTGTCTCAGTGTCGGCGATGGGTGCGATGCCGATGCGTGCCGCGCAGGCTCCAGCGAAGGCGAACGCCGGCCGCGTCCTGATGGACGAGATGACGATGACCGAGGTGCGCGACGCGATCGCCTCGGGCAAGACGACGGTGCTCCTCTTCAACGGCAGCACGGAACAGACGGGCCCGCACGTCGTGCTCGGGAAGCACAACTTCAAGGCGCGCTATCTCGGCGAGCGGATGGCGCGGGCGCTCGGCAACGCGCTGGTCGCGCCGGTGCTGCCGTTTGCGCCGACCGGCGGCGAGCTGATGAAGTTTCCCGGCACGATCGATCTGTCGGCCGAGACGTTCTCGCGGGTCAACGAAGAAGTGACCGCCAGCCTGGTGAAGACCGGCTTCAAGTACGTGATCCTGCTGGGCGATCACGGGGGCAATCAGGATCCGCTGAAGGCGCTCGCGCCGACGCTCGACGAACGGTATCGCGCACAAGGCGTGCGTGTTTTCTTCTCCGGCGATGCGTACGCCAAGGCCGACGCCGAGATCGAGGCGTATCTCAACGCGCACGGCTTTCCGCCCAGCAATCACGGCGGTGTGGCGGACACGTCCGAGCTCTGGGCGGTCAGCGCCGCCTACGTGAGGCCGGACAAGATCGCGATGGGCGACCCGGTGAGCCGTGGGCCGAACGGCGCGGTGATCGGGCCGACCGGCGTCGAAGGTGATCCGCGGCGCTCGTCGCCGGCGCTGGGGAAGATCTTCGACGACATCAAGGTGAAGGACGGCGTCGACCAGATCCGGCGATTGATTGCGGCGGCGTCGGCGCGTTAGCGCGCCGCGTCGCGTTCGCTCGCGCGATATCCCCTGAGCAGGTTCTCCAGCGAGTAGTTGCCTTCGTGGCAGGCGTATTCGTAGATGCGCGCGGTCGTTCGCGCCATGGTCAGCTCGCCCTTCCAGGGACGAGTGAAGGCCGTCGGGTCGTCAATCTCGAACCGGTAGAGCAGGGTGTCGGCGTCGAGCAGACTGAATCGCTCGATCAGGTGAAGGTTCCGATCCCATCCGAAGTTGCCACCCGCATCCCCGTAGAAGCCGCCGGCGTCGTTGAAGTTCGTCGTGTCGACGACGAGCGTCGCACCTTCCCAGTGACCGATCGAATCACCGAGCCACTGCCTGATCTGCGGTGGAAGATGCGGGCGGCCGTCGAGGTGGATGATTCTGGCGTCGTGCATCATCTCCACGTGGACGACGACCGCGGCCTTCGTTTCCACGATCTGATAGTTGCTGTTGTAGGAGTAGGGAAGCATCGGCGGCCCGGCCGTGAGGAATGCCAGACACTGATCTTGAAGACCGAGGTCCTGTGCGCTCGCTGCGTTCTTCATCGCGTCGACACGGCGGCGCTTGGCGTCGGCCGCCGCGGGCGTGAGTGCGGGGATGCGGCCATCCGGAGGATCGGTGACGATCGAGGTGCGACGGGTCTTGACGACGCGTGCGCCGAACTCGCGGAATACCGTGTTGTAGGTGCCGGTGCCGCGACTCTTCGCGGCGGCTTCGGGTGACGGCTCTTCGTTGCTCTTGGCAACCTCGCGTTCCCACGCCGCGGCTTCTTCCGGCGTGAAGAACGCCTTGTCCTTCAGCCGCGCGGGCCGTTCGATCGGAGTGGCCGTGGCCGAGTTCCAGATGCCGTCGAAGCCGGGATGGATGTTGGCGTTTGGACCCGCCGCGACCGCGCGCGCCAGAAGCGGCGCGGCAAGGAGGAGGCAAAGTGGCGAGAATTTCGTCACGCGATCGCCCATGCGCCAAATCATACTGCCGGCCGTGGGACGTCACCTTTTTCACTCGCCGGCTACTTAGGTGGTAAGAGGTGAGTGATGACGCTGAACGCTATTGCCAAGTATCTGTTGACCGCCGCCCTGTGCGTAGCGACGCTCGATGGTACAGCTTATCCCGCTGCCGCGGCGGAGATCCGATCCTTTTCCGTATCGGTTTCCGGTCCGACGGCCGGCCGGCAGATGATCCTGATTCCCGGTCTGATGAGCTCCGGCGACGTGTGGGCCGAAACCGCCGCGCGTTACGCCGGCCGCTACCGCGTCCACGTGCTCACGCTGTCGGGGTTCGCCGGCCGCGCGCCGATCGGGGGCGACGCGTTTTTGCCGGTCGTGCGCGACGAACTCCTTGGCTATATTCGTGCAGAGCACCTCGATCATCCGATCATCGTCGGGCACAGCCTCGGCGGATTTCTGGCGTTCTGGATCGCCGCGACCGCGCCCGACATAGTGGGGCCCATCGTCGCCGTGGACGGCGTGCCGTTTCTGGCGGCCTTGATGAATCCGGGGGCCACGTCCGCCGCGATGACGCCACAGGCCGATCGGATGCGCGCGATGTATGCGACGCTCAGCAGCAGCCAGTTGGGGGCGCAGAGCCGGATGAGCCTGCCGACGATGATTTCGGAGCCGTCCAACGTCGAACGCGCCGTTGCATGGGCCGCGGCGTCCGACCCCGGCACCGTGGGCCGCGTCATGGCGGAAATGTCCACGACGGATCTGAGAGAAGACATGCCCCGCATCCACTCGCCGGTGCTTCTGATCGGCGCCGCGAAGGACGCGCCCGACGCGGACGCGCTCGCGCGTCTCACGAAGGCGTACGAGGCGCAGGTCGCGAAGGCACCGCACGCGACGGTCGTGATGGCGCGCCGTGCGCGCCACTTCGTGATGATGGACGATCCGGCGTTCTTCTTTGCCGCCCTCGACGCGTTCCTGGACGAGGCGCCGGCCGCGCCGGCGAAGGCGCGATGAACCTCGAACCGCTGGTCGTCGCTGCCGCGGGCGGTGACGTCGACGCGTTCGGCCGGCTCGTCTCGGCCACCAGCGCGGTCGTCTCGTCCATCGCGCTGGCGATCGTGCGCGATCTCGACCTCAGCAAGGACATCTCGCAGGACGTGTTCCTGGCCGTGTGGTGCGATCTCGGCACGCTGCGCAATCCGTCGAGCTTTCTGCCCTGGCTCAGGCAGATGACGCGCAACCGCGCGCATCACACGCTCCGGACGCGAATCCGTTCGCGCCGGCGCGAGGGCGATACGGTGGACGAAGCGGTCCTCGAAGCCGTCGCCGACCCGCGGCCGACGGCCGCCGATGCGCTCGTCGCTGCGGAGGATGCGCGGGCGCTGGCGGAGGCGCTCGCGTCACTGCCTGACGAGACGCGCGAGATCGTCCTCTTGTACTACCGCGAAGATCGATCGGCGAAGCAGGTGGCGGCGCTGCTCGATCTCAGCGAAGACGCGGTGAAGAAGCGTCTGTCGCGCGCTCGCGCGGCGCTCCGCGAGACGCTGCTCGAGCGGGCGGGTGATCTCGCGCGCCGGACCGCGCCAGGCGCCGCCTTCACGTCGGCAGTAGTGGCCACGGCCCTCTCGATCGGCGCACCGTCCACCGCAGCGGCAGCGACGACGATCGCCGTGTCAAAAGCCTCGGGGTCCTCCGGCGCCGGCGGCGTGCTCGTGAAAATCGCCGCCGCGCTCGGCGGGGCCGCGCTCGGCGCCGTGGGCGGGCTGGCCGGCGTGCTATTCGGTGTGCGCCAAGTGATGCGCGAGGCGCGCGACGACGAAGAGCGGCGGGCGCTGAAGAGGTTCGGCGCGGTCGCGAGCGCGGTAGTGATCGTGACCGCGGTGATGTTTCCGATCGGCTGGGCGCTTGCGCCCGGGGCATTGGCGCAAGTCGCGGTGTTCGGTGCGTTCATCGCGACGCTGATCGTGATGTATCAGGGATGGTTGCCGCGGATACTGGCGCGACGCTTCGCCGCCGAAATGCGCGAGGATCCCGCGCGCGCCGCACGACGCCGCGCGCGCGAGCGTCGGGCGATGGTGGTGGGCTGGACGCTCGGTCTGCTCGGCGGAACAGCCGGGCTGCTCTACGGCCTCTGGCGAGCCGGGGCATTGAGCCGTTGAACGCCAGCCCCTCACGCCTTCTTCAGCGGCGTTTTCCTGATCGGAAGTTCGCGGACACGAATTCCCGTCGCGGCGTGGATTGCATTGACGAGCGCTGGGGCCAGCGGCGGCACGCCGGGCTCGCCGAGGCCGCCGAGCTGGGCATCGGACCGGATGAACGCCGTCGTGATCTTCGGCGCGTCGGCGAGATGAATCATCGGGTAGTCGCGGAAGTTCTTCTCAACGACGCGACCATCCTTGATGGTGATCTCGCTGAGCAGCGCGGCCGACAGCGCGAAGATGATCCCGCCTTCCACCTGCGCGGTCGCGCTGTCCATGTTGATCACGTCGCCGCAGTCCACGGCGGCGTACACGTTCAGCACCTTGAGCCGCCCTTCGGCGGAAACCGCGACGTGCACCACTTCGGCGACGATGCTGCCGAAGCTTTCGCAGATCGCAATGCCGCGCCCTTCACCCGGCGGGAGCGGCGTCGTCCAGCTGGACATCGCCGCCGCTTTCTCGAGCGCCGCCTTGAAGCGCGGTTGATCGCCCAGCAGCCCGCGCCGGAATTCGAACGGATCTTTCCCGGCGGCGTGCGCCATCTCGTCGATGAACGATTCCTTGAAGAACCCGTGCTGTGAATTGAGCACGGACCGCCACGGTCCGGTCCTGATCGGATGGGCGGCTTTCTTCTCCTTGGCGCTCTTTGCGGCGATCGCATAGGGCATGAAGACCGATTCGCCGTCGCCGCCGCCCGCGTAGTTCGAGTGCGCGGCGATTGGGACGCCGTTCGCGTCCAGCGCGCCGGCGTGACGCGACATCGCGGCGCCCCGGTAGTAGTCCCGCTGGATGTCATTCTCGCGCGACCATATCGTCTTGACCGGCACCGGCGACATCGCCTTCGCCACGCGCACGCCGAGATCCACGTAGTCGTGGTTGAAGGGCAGTCCGCGTCCGAAACCGCCGCCGAGCAGGAAATTGGTGAGGTGGACGTTCGCCGCGGGGACGCCGGCTGCCTTGGCGGCGACCGATCTCGCGTTCAGCGGATCCTGCACGCCCGTCCAGACCTCGGCGCGGTCTCCCTCGACCTTTGCCGCACACACCATCGGCGACATCGTCGCATGTGCCAAGAATGGCGCGCGATAGTCCGCGGTCACGACCTTCGCGGCGTTCTTCGGTACCTCAGGTGGAGCGCCGAGCGCCGTGTCGAACGCGGCGAAAATCGACGCGGTGGATACATCGCCATGCCCGGCATCGCTGAACTCCGGCTTCAACACCGCGAGCGCGCGGCGCGCGCGCCAGAAGCTGTCGGCGACGACGGCGACGACGTCATCGAGCTTGACTATCTTCTTAACGCCGGGCATCGCTTCCGCGGGCGCGGTGTCGACGGACACCAGCTTGCCGCCGTACACCGGCGCCATCTCGATCGCGGCGTACAGCATGCCCGGCGTGGTGAAGTCGATCGCATACTTCGCGCTGCCGTCCACCTTGGACGGGATATCGAGACGCGTCGGCGACGTGCGGCGGATCGTGAAGCTGTCCGCGTTCTTGAGCGCGGGGCTCGTGGGTACGGGTTGTGTGGCGGCCGAGCGCGCGAGCTCACCGAACGTGGCGCTGCGCTTGGATCCAGCGTGCGTGACGCGCGAGCCCTTCGCCACGCATTCGGAGGCGCTCACGCCCCATTGCTTCGCCGCGGCGGCCAGCAGCATCTCCTTCGCCGCTGCGCCGGCGACGCGCATGCCGTACTCGCCCGTGCTGCGGACGGCGGTCGATCCGCCGGTCACCTGGAAGCCGAACCACGACATCAGCTTGTAGGCGCCGTAGTCCACGCCGCGCGCCATCACGGCCGGCACGTAGTTGCCGCCCGCCGCGCGGACGATGTATCCGTTCGCATAGGCGTCCAACGCCGGCGCTTCTTGTACGCGGACCAGCGTCCAGTCCGCCTCGAGCTCCTCGGCCGCCATCATCGCGAGCGCCGTCGGCGTGCCTTGTCCCATCTCGCAGTGCGGGATCAGGATGTTGATGATGTTGTCCGGCGTGATTGTGATCCACGTTGTGAGCTGACCTTTTTCCGCCGCGTCGGCGGAGACCAGCGAGTACCGGCTTGGCGCGAAGGTGAAGCCGGCGACGCCGAGCAGGAAGCCCCCGCCGGCGACGGTGCCCGCACCGATGAAGGCGCGCCGGCTCCATTTCTTGAGCGTTGGGTGCGGTTTCACGAGCGCACTCCTTCGCCCTCGGCGGCGTCGTGGATCGCCGCGCGCATGCGTGCGAACGTGCCGCATCGGCAGATGTTCGTGATGCCCGCGTCGATCTCGTCGTCGGTCGGTTTCGGAATCTGCGCCAGGAGTCCCGCGACGGCCATGATCACGCCTGACTGGCAGTAGCCGCATTGCGGCACCTGATGGGCGATCCACGCCTGCTGCACCCTGTGGAGCTTGTTGAGCGCGCCGTCCTGCGCGAGCCCTTCAATCGTCGTCACGGTCTTGCCGTTGGCGGCGGACATGGGCAGCGTGCACGAACGCACTGCGCGTCCGTCCATGAGCACGGTGCAGGCGCCGCAGGCGGAGATGCCGCAGCCGAATTTGGTGCCGGTGAGGCCGAGCGTTTCGCGGAGCGCCCAGAGGAGCGGCATCTCCGGCTCGACGTCGAGCGCGTGTGCCTCGCCGTTGACGGTCATCGTGATAGCCATGGAGTCCTCACTGCGAATGTCCAGTTCGAGGAGGTCCATGATACTGCCGGCGACCATCGATCGCCGCACGCCGACCGGATCTTTATCGCCGCAGCGCCGCTCGCACACGGGCGAGGTGGTGGTAGCTGTGCCGCACCGCGTGATCCTCGAGCATGAACTGGCACGTGATCGGGGCATCCGCGTACAGCGACGCCGGCGCGGCCTGATCGAGCTGATCGTCACCGAGCGCCCGGATGGCGGCCGCGGCCGCCGCGCTGTTGCGACGAAGGAGATCCAGTGCGGCGTCTTTCGTGACCGCGTCGTTCTCCTTCGCGTGCCCGGCATTCATTTCGTGCACGTTGTCCATGGTCACGCCCGTGATGGCGTTCCCTCCGGCCAGCGCCTGCGCCAGCTGGATCTCCAACGGGTAGACGCTCGCGACGTGATGCACGATGACGCCGATCTTTCGTCCGTCCCCGGGCACGCGGGTCTGCCACTCCCCGTCTGTGAGCGTGCTGGCAAAATCGGCAAGGGCGCGGGCCCCCTGCTCAAGGCGTTCGGCCAGCGCGTTCGCGCGCTGAATGGAACGTTCCACCTTGACTGCAGCCACTGTCGTCATTGACCTGTCCTTTCGGTATTCGCCGGCGCTTCGCTGCGCCGCCGTTCTTGTCCCCTGTTTAGGAGATCGAGAACTGCGCACCAAAGACGACACGAGTCCCTTATACCCGCCGAAGGAACCCTCGGCCCGGAACACCGACCCGCGCCGACCGCGAGAGGCTGGCCTCGGGGGCGCCTCCCACGGTCGACGGCAATCGCGCTGGTGCTACGTTACTCTTCGTGCCCGCCGTGGTGGATCTTGAAACCGGAGATCTTCAACAACGCTCCGTGGTTCGTGTTGCCCAACGCATCATTCGCCGCTCGATGCTGGATGTTCACCAACGCGGATTCGCCAGAGCCGAGGAAGATGAATCCCGTGGGCTCGGCGCTCGTGTCCGTCAGCGACGCGAAGCGCACGCACCCGTCCGAGAGCGTGTCATCGTCGGCGCCGTCCGGCAGGCAGATCCAGAGGTCGTTTCCTCGCGGCTGTTCCCCTGACGGCGTGATGATGCTGGTCGGGCCGTCTTCAAGCACCACGAGGTTGCCCGTGTGCGGCTGGAAGGCGACGTTGTCGAACATTCCCGCCTGCTGGCTGCCGATGATGAACCGCGACACCACCGGAATGGTGCCCGTGTTCGCGGCCGCGTTCGGCTCTTCGACGATGCACAGGATTTCTCCATGGACGGCGGAGTTCTCGGTAATGGAGCCGCCACCGAAGTCCAATCGCCCGGTGTTCGCCCAGCAGGCCCTGAACTCGCCGTTCGCGGCGGCGACGGGATCGATGTCCATGTCCTCCGGCCTGTAGTAGCCGGTGAACCGCTGGAGACCCTGGGCCGCGCGCAGGTTGATGTTGCCGTTCATGTCGATCACCCCAACGGGCACGGTGTCGACTGCTACCCACTTCCCTTTACCGATCTCTGCGCCCTGTCCCCAGTTCGACGACCCGTTGGCTGCGACGCGCAGGCCGAAGATGCTTCCCGACGCCAACGGCGACAGTTGCGGCTGCGTAATGGGAGGTTGGCCCGTGCCGACGTACGGAACGGTCGGGACGAACTTGTAAAGGGCTCCTCCAGCGACACCACCGCTCGGTGCGAGCTCGTCGCCGTAGATCATCGTTCCGTCGTGGCGGATCGCAAGGCCTTCAAACGCCAGGGCTCCGACGGCCTTGCGTTTGACGAGCCGATTCGCGTCGGTCGTCGTGCCTGCTGCCCGACTGGTGACGTTGATCGGCGAATTGATGTTGAGCGGATCGAGAATTTCGTAGAGGCCGCCGTCAGCGCCGTGTTCTTCGCCGACGAGGATGGTGCCCCAGGGCGTGCGGCGAACGGGATCGCACGACAGCAGGCCGGTGACGATCGTCGTCGCGTTCGATCCAGCCGGCGCCGACAGGTTGATGCGCTGGACGGCTGGAATCGACGTTTCCTCGTCGCAGACGAACAGATGCGTCGGATGGTTATCGTCCGGCCACAGCGCGATCTGATCCGCGGCGGATGCCGT
>Ga0326726_10002022_pt1 | contig 18854 bp, 23 predicted proteins | sample MHFenrmetagenome_2_FD_207603 | JGI IMG/M metagenome (GOLD analysis project Ga0326726, IMG submission 207603) | Lab enriched peat soil microbial communities from Michigan Hollow, Ithaca, NY, United States - MHF15MN | ecosystem: Environmental > Terrestrial > Soil > Wetlands > Peat | place: USA... | reverse complement strand
GGCTTCCCGCAGAATGGTGAAGGTGTCTTCCGTGGCCCAAATATCGACGGCTGACGGCAACAAAGGAATCAGCAATAGGCCATGTATGGCCGTGGTGATCGAAGCCCGAAGCAAAATATTGTCTCGCCCTCCGGCATCAATTAAAACGAGATCAAAATTATTCAGCTTTGGAACGTCAGAAAAAATTGAAGGCTGAATAATGGACATGGCGCTAATATCGTCCGTCTCGCGCAAGGATCGAAACTGCATACTCGTTCCCTGTGGGTCGGCATCGACAAGGGCAACATTCAAGTGGTCTCTGGCAGCACAAACGGCCAGATTACAGGCTATCGTGGATTTTCCTACGCCACCTTTTTGATTGGCAATAACGATGACCTTCATTTTGTCCCTGTTTGTTACAGAAATTTATATTGAGTTACTATAAGTAACCATAACTATAAATAACGAAAACATCAAATAAAAAGTACGCCCAAGCGGGATTACTGAAAACGGAAATCCTTCATAACTATGAGTTCAAACCATTAGTTTTAGGAAGTTACAGAGCCCTGCGGATGAATTTGTGGCGAAGGCAACAGAGGCATGAAAACGAAAGGCTGTTGATGACGGGATAACCATGCCGCCAAGAAAGAGAGCGCCTGAGGCATCGGGGTTACTTTTCCCCGATCAGGGATTGTCGCCGATCCAGACGAGGCTGGTCAATTCCAGTCACGATATCATGCTGAACGACTCTGAAGGGATTACCTATCAGCACACTATTTTTTGCCAGACAGGACTTCCCTACCGCAATCCTGGCGATGAGTTGCGACGTTGGGAGCGAAAACAAGGGCAGTCGTCACTGTTAATTCACGCCGGGGAAATTATCAATCCTGATACCCAGGATTTTGTCGAGGTAGGATTGCCTTTTGGTCCGAAACCGCGTTTGATTTTGACGCATCTGAATAGCCTGGCGCTCAAAACAGGCTCACCGGTGATCGAGGTTGAATCCTCCTTGACGGCTTTTGTCAAGCGACTGGGACTCGATGGCAACGGCCGTGATATTCGCTCGATCAAAGATCATCTCTCACGGCTCTCAGCCGCGACGATCAGACTCGGTTTCGTGGCCGAGAACCGGGCCGTGCAGGTCAATACGCAAATCGTCAAGGCATTTGACCTCTGGTTCCAGAAAAACGAACGTCAGCGGGTTCTGTGGCCCTCTACGGTGCAACTCAGCGATGACTACTTTCACAGTCTGGTCAATCACGCCGTGCCGCTCGACGAGCGGGCCGTTGGCGCCCTGTCACATTCAGCGATGGCCCTTGACGTGTACGCATGGCTGGCGCAGCGCCTGCACCGGATTACAAAGGAGCAGCCACAATTCATCACCTGGGTAGCCCTCAAGGAGCAGTTTGGTTACCACTATGAGCGAATGGACAATTTCAAGAGAGTGTTCACTCATACGCTCACAATCGTCCATTCGCAATACCAGAATGCCCGCTTTCAGATCGATGGACAAGGCATGACTTTGCGGCACAGTCCACCGCCGATCCGAAGCCGCTCGCACCTGCTTTGTTAGGAACTTGTTTGCGCACCGTTATCCACAAAGTTCTGTTGATTCTGGCAGTTATCCACGGGCATTTTGCAGGGAGATTCACGGGCACTTTGTAGGAGATTTCGGGAGAAATTCACGGGCACTTTGCAGGACAAACCTATAGTTAATTACCTATAGTTAATCCTGTAGTTGATTGCCCCAAAAATGTTGATAACTCATGAAAACAGGCTGCCATTGGAAAAACGCTCGCTCTGCTTTTAACATCTCGATGTTCCCTTCAAAGATCATCAGTTCAAAACAGGAAAAAACTTCACTGAAAAAGTGATATTCATACAAATAGATCGGGTCTGACTATTGAATTTTACAGTTTTTTTATATAAAGTAGTGCGATAGCAAGTATCTCACCAGTTATTTTTTGCTATTTATTACGTAATGTCAAAACATTCCATAAAGAATTATCAATAGAGCCTCAAGATAAATACCGCTAAACTACAATAAAATATACACTTAGATGTAGCCGTTGTCTAAATGGTCGTTATACCGGGGCAATTCAATCAAATTCACCAGTTACTCACGCTCGTCAGCAAAGAGCCAATAATTCTCATCGAGAGGAATCGCTATGTCAAACATGTTTTTCGACACCAAACTGGCCATCGAAGCCATACAAGCGACCCTGAACAAGCTCTTTGGCATCAAATCGCAAAAAGGTGTAAACTTGATAGAATATGCCTTTCTCGGAGTTTTGATGGCCACGGCTTTAGTTGGATCTATTCAAAGCATAAGGGATAAAACAGCTGAACTGCTTGCCAGCACCATAAGCGCCTTCCCATGACAAAGTCCGACTATCACAATGACTGAATCACCCGGTTTACTAATACGGATTATTCAGATACATCAAAAATTCACCACTATAGCTATTCTGTTTTTTGTGGTTCAGGAAAAAGTGCTTCACTGACCATTTAGCAATGACTCTGCTTTTTCAGTGCTCCTCCAATGCGCCAGAAAGCCACGAGAATCCTCAATCTCGAGTGATTCAACCAAACCCTCGAATTGACAAGATTCTGACCGTATAGCGCCATTATCACCGCAATCAGCTTTAATTCCCGGTTGTCAGAACAACTAGCCTCCACTAGTGTCGAGACAATTCCGATCAAGACCCCACGCAGCAAATCGATGGTCTGAAATCTTTTGCTAGCGCTATGATTCACCAGCACATGAAAAAATCACTCAATCCCGAAGAGGTGGCCTCGATTTTTTATCTCAGCGACCATTGCAAACAGCGGGTCGTCGTTTGTGGCAGCTATGGTGAAAGCACGAAAGTCATGACTTGAGCTTCTGGGCACCCTCAAAAGGCAAGGCATTCAGTCTCCGAAACGCTGTATCAGCTGCAGACAAGGCTGCGCCTAATAAATCCACGGAATAACCCGCCTCGTTCGCGCGGCATAGTCGGCATAGTCGGAAAAAGTTTCTGTCAAAACTTTTTCCTCATAATGCATCCGCGTGAATTGCATCGCAGTTTGCACGACGAAAAGCAAAACAGCTTGCCATGACCAGTAAAAGATGACGGCTCCCAACGTACCGACAGCCTCTATCAAATACAGAGGGTGACGCACAATAGTGTAAGGTCCGGTCGTGATCAGCTTCCGACCCTCGGGCAAAATGGAAAAGGATCGTCCAAGCCAAAACAAAACCACAATTGCGCCGACATTTCCTGAAACAAGCAAAGCACTCGACAATATCTGCGCCCAGGACGGCAGCGCTTTGCAAGGACCGATCAAAAGAAGCGCAAAAAACATAAACGATCCCAAAAATGCAGCCATCGATGGAGCCATTCCTGCAAATCTCGATGTTGTACGCAGCCGCATCACATAAAGAATAGCGATCATCACCCAGTAAAACCCGATGGAAAAAAAGGAGAGAGATTTTCCCAAAACCTCAAGGTTTGGATCCGTGAGGTCGAATCCTTCCACATGGGCAAGACCTGCTCGCCAGTACCCCCCTGCTGAAAAAGCGCAAAGTACGCCAGCGAGAGATCGGATGATGATATCCTTGGAGCTGGATTTATGCGGATTAGCGTCTGTCTTTTGAAAAGACATTGTTGTAAAAATTCTTTATAAAGAAAACCACTTTTTAAAAAAGTACCAATTTTCAAAGCCGTTTTTTAAACGCGCTCATAGGTTGTTATTAAAAAAAGGAACGTATGATGTATTTTTATTGTGAGACGGCACACAAAAGTATGTAAACGGTAATAGATTTTCAACATTTAAAACAAGAGTACATTTTTTTGTTCTTTGCGGAATTTTGTGAGTAGCAACAATCTGACAACGCTTAATAATTTAGCGCTTTCTTTCGTCATTTATGAAAATACGCCAAATCAAGCTATTGAATTTTACATTTTTATTATATAAAATACAGCCGCAACACAACCAGCTATCTGCCGTTTTTATATAATAGAGTGTATATAGTGTAATATCGTATTCGCAAGGCGATTTTTAATATTTGAGTCATGAATTAATAATTTTTCACCGGGAGGAAAATCATGTCAAGCATGTTCATCACTATCAAATTGGTCGCTGGCGCTATGCTCGCCAGGCCCAACGGGCGCTCCGAAATCAAATCACAAAAAGGCGTCACCATCATCGAGTACGCCTTGCTTGGCGCCTTGATTGCCGCTGCTCTGGTTACATCTCTTACGACCCTTAAGGACAATATTTCCGGGTTGTTCACTACTATTGGAACTGCCTTATAACGACTTTATGGGTAAAAACTTTTTAACTGCCTGAGCAGTGAAATTACCAGTATTTGCTGCTTGGCTGCTTTGTTTTTCAGAGTAAAGTAATCCCCCAAGTTTAGGAATTACCTTTAAAAGGTCATGTAATTCGTTTCTTTTAATACGGTTACCAAGAACTGTACCAATACAAAAGGTTACTTTACTCGTTTTTCGTCGTTCAGGAAGAAGATAACCGTTCATTCAGCGGTGATCCAGTGTCTTCCGTCCCAATCCGATGCCCAAGAAGGCTGCGTGAATTATCGATCTCAGATCGAAAAAATCAGGTCGATTTTTGCCCTGTGGCGTTTTTTTCATTCCCAGCCGCATCGACGGTAATGCTTCTGTTTTTTCCGGCTTGGCTTTCTCGATAATCGGGTAATCTGCGCCGAAATAGTCCTGGTTGGTTGCTCCGACAAGCTTCGTTTTCCGCTCGATTTCAGAGGGACAAGATAAAAGCAATGGAAATATCTGACCTCAAAAGCCGTTTGCATCGAATTAAATGGTGATAAGAAAAACGACCAGATTTTGGTGAATTCACTCTGCACGGCGGGAGCACCTGGCAAAGCCGAACCATTTGGCGTCGGTTTACAGCGATTCAACAACGAAATGGGCCGTATTTTTCAGGATCATGTCAGGAATTCTCTCGTTGTCCATGAACATAGATCAAATCTAACCATTGAAGTATAGGCTTTTTATATTAATATATATATATTCCTGCTGCCATCTGGCAAGCAGGTGATCAAGTTTTGCTCTGGTTTTGCCACGGTTTTTGATCGCAAATGGTCAACCTGTCAGGAAAAGCTAAAACTGTAGACAGGGATAATGGAAGGTTACCGGATCAATGCTCACTTCACTGAGGCTTGAGTTTCATGATTGATGGGTATTTTTGCTTTGCTATAAAAAGCAGTAGCAAAATCAAAGTCGGTTGGTTATTTATCGATCTTACTTATTATAAAATAAATTGTTACCTTTCCTTTTGTGGGCTTTTTTGTCGCAGATCGTTCAAGTCATGTTATGGATTCTCTGGTGGTCCATAAAAATAGATCAAATTTAGCTATTGAGTTTTACATTTATTTTATATAAAATACAGCCGTAGTACAATTTATCATATTAAGATATTGTATAAATAAGTGACTTTGACGTAATAGTATTTGAAGGGCGTTTTTTATATTTCATTAATAATTAATAATTTTTCACCGGGAGGAAAAACCATGTCAAACATGTTCATCGCTATCAAATTGGTCGCTGCTGCCATGCTGGCCAAGCTCAACGAGCGCTTCGAAATCAAATCACAAAAAGGCGTCACCATCATCGAGTACGCCTTGCTTGGCGCCTTGATTGCCGCTGCTCTGGTTACATCTCTTACTACTCTGAAGACTAGTATAGCTGCGCTGTTCGCCACTATCGGTGGTAGTTTGTAATTGCCCTGTGGGTAAAAACTTTTTAACTGCCTGAGCAGTGAAATTACCAGCATTTGCTGCCATCGCGCTCACTCTGGGCGCGATGGCAGCTTTTACCGCAGCCCGATGGTTCGACGGCAGCAAAAACGGAGATCAGCCTTCAGGGCCGAAGGTAGTCGTCGTTGAACTGCCTATCGATGCCGGCAAAGCGATTACGGTTGATCAAATCAAGGCTATTGATTGGTCTGGCTCGATCGTTCCGACCGGTGCGATTGCTCGTACCTCCGATGTGGCTGGTCGAATTGCCCGGGTCTCCATGATCCCCGGCGAGCCGGTGTTACCTGGTAAACTGGCCCCAATCAACGCAACCGGCGGCTTATCCTCGATCATCACGGAGGGAAAGCGTGCGATTACCGTTAAAGTGAACGAAGTGGTTGCGGTTGCCGGATTTGCCTTGCCTGGCAGTTATGTGGATGTACTGGTCAGCGGCAAGGATGCCGAAAATCACCCTTTTTCAAGAACCGTGCTGTCGCGTGTCAAGGTATTGGCCGTTGCCCAGGAGACCACTACGGAAAAGGATAAGCCGAAAGTGGTCAACGCCGTAACTCTCGAGCTTACGCCGTCTGAAGCTGAAAAGCTCGACCTGGCCCGCAGCATCGGAGAGCTTTCTCTCGACTTGCGTAACGAGCTTGACACCGCCGAAATAAACTCTTCGGGGGTTCGTCTGTCAGATATTATTTCTCCACAGTCCACTCCTGCAACCACCCCTTCGCCGGATGCAAAAACGGTAACGGCCACCCGAAAGGTGTCGGCGTCTTCGGGTCATAAAAGTGAACTCGATGAAATCCGTGGCATCAGCCGAAACCCTGTTGCCACCCACTAGTATTTTTATCTGGTTAATTGATTGGCGTATAAAAGCGTGAAATATTCTATGCCACGATACCAGAAGCCTCTCTGCTGTTTTTGCCATGTTGGGAGGGAAAGCCATGGGTTGGATTACCAAAAAACAACGATCAAAAGAATTTTTGGAATTTTTTCAGCAGGTAGAACACAATACGTTGAAAGACAAAGACTTTCATCTGATTCTCGACAAGAGTTCCATGCCTGAAACAGAGGCGGTTATGAAGTGGTTTACCGCGCATTCTTGAAGCCTCCGCCACTCCTGATTCAGGGCAACGCGCTGAATATCTCCTTTTCGATACAATGCTTTAACCAAACAGGACACTATCCAACATGCACATGAATTTGACATGCCTGAAGCGTTCTGCCTGCCGGATAAGTGCTCTTGTAGCGCTGCTTGCCGGTGTTGTACCCGTGGCCACAGTGGCCGCTACCGCGCCTGTCGCCAAAAAGGCCGTGCTTGAACCCGTCGTGAAAAAGGGCTCGCCGGTAACCGTCGTGTCCGCGATGAACGCGCCATCGATCTATCTTGTGCCTCTGGGCGAATCGAGGATTTACCGGTTCGCGCAACCCATCAAACGCATTGCCGTGGGCGATCCACAGGTGGCCAACTATATTATGCTGAACACCTCCGAGGTCTATCTGCTGGGGAAAAAACTGGGGTCAACCAATCTTGCTATATGGGATCAAAACGGCAATATGACCTCCACGCCACTACAGGTCAGCCGCGGCACCGCTTCCCTGCAAGCCTCTCTGAAAGTTCTTTTTCCAAAGGAGAACGATATTCATATTCTTGCTCTGGGTCCAGCGTTGGTCTTGTCCGGCTCTGTGTCTGACGCCCTGGTTGCCGAAAGCGTCTCCCGTTTGGTGACGGCGTATCTGGGCGGATCGGTCCCGATGAGCAACCCGGAATCGGTCCTTATCGGCAATGACCCTGCGGCATTGAAAGGCATCATTAGTGCGAACAATAATGTCTCTATGCCTGTCTCTGTGAGCGTGAACACGAGCAGTGCCTCTGGTGGGGCCAATATGGCATCTGCCGCTGCGGGAGCTGACAGCACGCGCGGCGTGGTCAATCTTCTCAAGATTCGCAATTCGCAGCAAGTCCGGCTCGAAGTTTGCATTGCCCAGGTGTCGAGGACTTACCTCGAATCTTTGGGCCTCAACGTCACGAAACTTTCGGGCAATCTCACGGGAAGCCTCTCGACAGGGTTGGTCAGCAGCGCTACACTGGACCTTTTGCTGCAGCCTCACTACGACATCAAAATGGCTGCTGAACGCAAACCCTCGTTGTACAGGGTACTGGCTGATCCTACCATTGTCACCATGAGTGGTAAAGAGGGGTATTTTCTGGTTGGCGGCAAAATTTTTGTGCCCGTCAGTATCGATCGCCTCACAGGCGACGTTCACTACGAATCACAACTCTATGGAGTGGGTTTACGCTTTATGCCCATCGTGCTGGATGGTGGCCGTGTGTCGCTCAAGGTGGTATCCGAGGTTTCCGAGCCTGAGACAGGAGTTCTCTTTGCAGGAACGTCAACAAATTGGCCCGCGTTCAAACTGAGCACCGCGTCAACCAGTGTTGAGATGAACGAGGGTGAAAACCTTGTTATTGGAGGACTTAAGCTCGACAAGCTCCTCAATACGATTGATTCGGTGCCCTTGCTGAGTGAAATTCCCATTCTCGGTGCGCTCTTCCGGAATGCCAAAAAGAATGGCGAGCAGAACGAACTCATGATTGTTGTTCGTCCCACCCTGATCAAAGCCAGCACCACCATGCCGGAACTTCCAACGGACAAAGTGCTCCCTCCTACCCGAGGAGAGCTTTTTCTCGGCGGAAAACTTGAAGGATCACGAAAAAAATGACCACCATGTGGGCACATAGGGCCGTGCTCAATGCCACGAGAAAGGAGCACGCTCGACGCCAAAAAGGCAATGCGCTGGTCGAATTTGCGCTCATTTTGCCCGTGTTTCTGTTTCTTCTTTTTGGTGGAAGTACTTTTTCCGTAGCCTGGTACGATAAAACCATGCTCACGATGGCCACACGGGAGGGCGCTCGCGCTGGAGCCATTTACGTTTCGGGTAGCTCCACCAGCGCCGAGAGAATCGATAGAGCCCGAACTGCGGCTTTGTCGGCCTGCAGCGGCAAAATCATCTCTTTTGGGGCAGGTTCTCCTATCTTCGATGCGAGCATTAGCGGCGACAATATCATTGTCACGGTCAACTTCAATTACACCGGAGTTTACATTTTTTCGTCAGGATATCCCATTACGGCCCAAACCACCATGAGGCTTGAATTACCATGACACGGTCACGCTCTATCAACAAACGGCTGCACGGCCAGAGCGGCGTTGTCGTCATTTTGTTTGCCCTGCTCTTGTCGGTATTGCTCGGTTTTATGGCTTTGGCGGTTGATGTGGCCCGCCTCTACCTGGTCCAGGTCGAACTGCAGAATGCGGCTGATGCTGGCGCTCTTGCTGGCGCTCTTTCAGTCTCCGGATCTGCTGGCTCTTACAACTGGTCAAACGTAACATCCGATGCGCAGAAAATAGCGCGAAGTAACTTCGCCAATGGCTCGAAGATTCAGCAGGTGACCATTGACATGGGTTACTGTACCCCCTCAAGTCCTTCGGCTGGTCTGCATGCCGTGGACGCCGGTGCAGATTTTCCGGCTGTCCAGGTTACAATTGATATCTCCAGCACCAAAAACAGCGGTCCCCTGCATTTTTTCTTCGCCCCGATTCTGGGTACTGCCAGCAGCGACGTTCAAGCCAGCGCCATTGCCGCGCAAACAACACCTGGCCATTCCATATTGGTACAATAAACAACTATGAACATTGTTACATACTCGCCCCATCCTTGGGATGTGCTGGATACACAGCTTGAACTGGGTCAATACCAGTTCGTCCAACTGGTAGGCGAAATCAAGGACATGGTGCGCCAGCTTTCGGCCAAAAAACACGATCTGGTCTTTCTCCTGGGCTTTGACCCCACCGATCCGCACTATATGCATGAGGTAGAGAAACTCTGCCTCGCCTTGCCTCGCGCCACCATCGTGGCTCTGCATCCGGGAATACAGCCCGAACTGCTCCTGGCGCTCATGCGCGCGGGCGTGCGTGAGGTCATTACCGACAGCAGCTCCGAGACCTTGCAATACGTTATCGAACGCGCTCATCTTCGCGTCAAGGGCGTGAGCGTCAACCGGGGCCGTGTCTTCGGATTTGTCGCGGCAAAAGGGGGAGATGGCTGCTCCTGCATAGCCGCCAACTTCGCTTATGCGCTCTCCCAGAAGCCCGGCGTCCGCGTGCTGGCAATCGATGTCTCTTTGCCCTTTGGCGACCTCGACATGTACCTCACCCGGGATAACCACGCTCAAGACCTGGCCGACATCTCCAGTCAGTCCGACCGGCTCGACCAGTCGCTGATTGACAGCATGGTGCAGCACATCAGCCCTGCGCTCGACCTGATTCCATCGCCCAACACGTTCGAAAAAATCATTCATATCGAAGCCGAGCGCGTGAGCGAGCTCCTTCGCATCGCGATAAACTTTTACGACTACATTCTGGTCGATTTGGGCACCTCGTTCGACCAGATCGTTCTCTGGGTTCTCGATCGCATCGAGGATCTCTGCATCGTTGCCACCCCATCGCTGCCATCCATGCGCCGGGCGGGTCAACTGCTCAAACTCTGGAGAGAATTGGAAAAACCCATGTCTCGCGTTGAAATCATCCTCAACCGCGCCGACTCGAACGCTCGCATCACCAGTGCCGAAATCGAAAAAGTCATCGACAAGTCAATTAACAGAAGCATTCCCTCCGATGACGAAGCCGTCAAGGAGTCCCTCTTGATGGGCAAGTCTTTGCTGCAGGTGGCGCCAAAATCCAAACTTTCCAAAACCATCGTCGACTGGTCCGTGCTCATCACCGGCAGCAGTCAGCCCAAACAATCGCTATGGCAACGCTTAAAGATCAAATAGCCCGCTGGAACCTCTCCACCAAAAGGGTTGCCGCTCCACCGGCATCGGTGGCTGAAACCACGGAGGAACCGGCAGTACCACCTCGTGTCGTCGATGCCCCGGTTGCGTCTGCGCCCGCCGTGCTGTCGCCGTCGATAAAATCCAAAGCATTCATAGGCATTGACTATTACGCGACCAAGATGCATTTGCATCAAAAGTTGCTCACCCGTATCGATCTGAACTCCATTGAAAGCCTGACTCCCGACCAACTGCGCAACCAGCTTGGAGTCATGCTTGTCGCGCTCATCGAAGAAGAGGCCCTACCCCTCAATGATCAGGAGCGCACCAAACTGGTGGCCGACCTCAAAAACGAAATCATGGGTCTGGGTCCTATAGAGCCTTTGCTCGCCGACCCCGCCATTTCAGAAATCATGGTCAACGGCTACCAGAACGTCTATATCGAAAAAAGCGGGTGCATTTACCTTACCGACATCCGCTTCAACGATGACGCGCACCTTTTGAAAATCATCGACAAAATCGTCTCTCGCGTAGGGCGGCGCATCGATGAAAGCAGCCCGATGGTCGATGCCCGTCTGCCTGACGGATCGCGCGTTAACGCCATCATTCCGCCACTGGCGCTCGATGGCCCCGTGCTCACCATTCGGCGTTTTGCGGTCGTGCCACTACAAATGCGCGACCTCATTCAAAAAAACACGCTCACCCCCCAGATGGCGGAACTGTTGTCGGCCATGGTGAAAGTCAAGAGCAACATCATCATTTCCGGGGGTACGGGTTCGGGTAAAACCACGCTGCTCAACATTCTTTCGGGCTTTATTCCCCACACCGAACGCATCGTCACGCTCGAAGACACTGCCGAATTGCAGCTTCAGCAGGATCACGTCGTTCGCATCGAAACACGCCCACCCAACATCGAAGGTAAAGGCGAAATCTCCATGCGCTTGCTGGTGAAAAATGCCTTGCGTATGCGGCCCGACCGTATCGTGGTGGGCGAGGTGCGTAGCTCCGAGGTGATCGAAATGCTTCAGGCCATGAACACCGGCCACGACGGTTCGCTCACCACCATTCACGCCAACAGCTCTCGGGATGCGCTCGGACGTCTCGAAAATCTGGTCGGCATGTCTGGCGTCATTCTGCCCAGCAAAGCCCTGCACCAGCTCATCTCCTCGTCGATTCAGGTTATCGTCCAGATCGCGCGACTGGACGATGGCAGCCGCAAGGTTACGAGTATCCAGGAGATCAGCGGCATGGAGGGGGAAGTCATTACCACCCAGGAAATCTTTTGCTACAAGCGCACCGGCACCAACCCGGACGGATCGGTGCAAGGCGTGTTCACCGCCACGGGTATTCGTCCAAAAGTGGCTGATAAAATCCGTACCTATGGTTTCGGACTCAGCGACGGCATATTCGAACCCGTCCATATAGACTAAACCCTGCGTGCATCATGACCATCTTTTTGTTCACATTTTTTGTCTTTGTGGCAGTCGTGTTGATCATATCGTTGCTCTATTGGGGTTGGAGCAACTTTTTCGATCGCCACAACAAAGCAAAAAAAGAGCGCTTGCAGACTATCCACGATGCCGTTCACTCGGGTGATTCAAGACTCGGCAGCGCTCTTTCCGCCCAGCCCGGAAACGAACTCGAAACCTGGCTACGCTCACGGTTCAGAATATTCGCGAAGCTCGAAACCCTGATCAAGCGAGCGCACAGCAAGCTTACTGTTGGCCGCTTGATGGGTCTCATGCTTGTTTTTTTTACCGCGATGCTGACGTTTGGTTTTACGCTCAATGCCAACCCCTGGTTTGCGCTTGCGCTGTCGACAGCCAGCGCAAGCGCACCGGTTCTGTGGTTATCCAAAAAGGCCAAAAATCGCAGCAAAGCCTTTGGAAACAAACTCCCGGAAACGCTTGACTACATCTCACGCGCGCTGCGCGCCAGCCACAGCCTGAACACAGCGATCAGTATGGTTGGCAAGGAGTTCCCCGATCCCATCGGCACCGAGTTCAAAACGGTCGCGGATAAAATCGGCTTCGGCATTCCATTCAAAGACGCCATCACCCAGCTTGCCGATGGCGTTCAAAGCAACGACCTCAATTTCTTTGTCGTTTCGCTCCTGATTCAGCACGAAACTGGCGGCAACCTCACCGAGCTGCTCGACAGACTGGCCAAAACCATGCGCGCCCGCATAAAATTGCGTGGTAAAATTCGTACGCTCTCATCCGAAGGACGTGCATCAGCCTGGATATTGGGCAGTTTGCCATTTGTGCTCGCCGCTATCCTCATGCTCGCAAACCCAGACTACATCTCGATACTCTGGACAACTTCACAAGGTCGCACGATCGTCCTCATCGGTTGCGGGCTTATGGCCGTTGGCCTCTTTGTACTTAATCGCATCAGCCAGATCAAGGTTTAACCATAGTCGCGTCCACACCATGCTAGCCATCCTGCAAATCCTGACTATCGTGCTCTCGGGGGCTGCTGTCGCCGCGATTGTTCTGGCGTTGTACAACTGGGGGATCGACAAGGCCTTCAAAACACGCCTTACAAAAATCGTTCCTCAAGGCTTGAGCACTGCTGGCTCCTCCTTGTCCCAGATGGCCAACCCACCCAAGGTAGCTTCCATCATCAACATTCTCTCCAGACTCTCGCTCCCGGAAGAAGGGTGGCAAAGCTCCAGCGTTCAGCTGAAGTTTTTGCAAGCTGGCATCCGCAACAAAAAAGCGCCGATCTACTATTTTGCTGTTAAAACGCTGCTCACGCTGGTGCTTCCTGGAGTGCTGGCTTTATTTCTGTATTTGACCAAGCCGAACGTCTCCTTGGCGCTTGCTGTGTTCATGGTGCTCTTCACCGCAGCGGCAGGCTATTATCTTCCCGAGATATTGCTTCACATCATTACCAAAAGCCGTATCGAACGCATGCGCGACAGCCTGTCCGACATGCTGGATCTCATCGTCGTCTGTACCGAGTCTGGCATGAGCGTCGATGCCGCCATTGCCCGCATATCTCGCGAAATGGCCCGCACCGATCCCGATTTGTCCCAGGAGTTTTACCTTTCGTCACTCGAAATGCGCGCTGGCGGCACTCGCATCAATGCCTTGCGCAACCTGGCGCTGCGCACACTCCTCCCGGAGATGGACGACTTCGTCTCCGTGCTCGTACAGGCAGACCGATTTGGCTCCAGCCTTGCAGAATCGTTGCGCGTGCATGCCGAGATGATGCGCACCCGCCGCAGCCAGCGAGCCGAAGAGATTGCCGCCAAAATTCCCGTCAAAGTGGCGCTGCCGCTCGTGTTGTTTATTTTTCCGACGCTTTTCATAGTAATGATTGGCCCGGCAATCATTCAGACGATGCAAGCGTTCAGCAATCAGCCCACTCCATGAGCCTCGACCGCCTGTTGCGTGTCTTGTGGACACCCTGGCCATGGTGGTTGTCGGGTGCGTTGGTTGGCCTTTGGCTGGTGCTATTGGCCAACATCATTCCTCGCAAGGTGTTGCAGCGGGCTCAAGCCAGCCAGCACGAATGGCAGGGCCCTGGCGGTGGCCTGGGGCGCCCTGTTCCGATGACAAGACGCATATGGGTGCCGTTGCTCAATGCCGGCTTGTGGGCCTTCGCAGCAAACTCCACCAACCATCCAACCCTCTGGCTCTCGCTGCTCTGGGCCGGCGTGGCCAGCACGCTGGTGCTGCTTGCCCTCATGGACTGGGACACCACCCTGTTGCCAGACTTGGTGGTCTTTCCGCTAGGGCTCGTGGGCCTTTTGAGCAGCTATGCCGGGTTTACCCCGCACACCCTGGTCGTGAGCGCGGCATCCGCTGTCGCGGTGTTGGGCCTCTTCGGTGGTCTTGACTGGGCCTTCAAGCGTGTCAAAGGCATAAGCGGGATCGGTGGTGGCGACCTCAAGCTCCTGGCCGCGCTGGCGACCTGGTGGGGCATTGTCGATGTGCTTTACATAATGATGTTGGCCAGTGTGGTTACCGTCATCTGGTATTGGGCGTGGCGGCGTTTCAAAGGTTTGAGCCCTCAAGCCGAATGGCCATTTGGCCCGGCCATTGTGATAGCTGCACTCGCATGGAGCCTGTAGGCGTGCAGACCCATACCAGATACGGACGCATCGCTACAAGTCTATTCGCCTCTCGTTTTCCGTTTTAGTTATGATAATGTATTTTATCATAACTAAAATATCTTCAAGAAACGCCCGCCAACCCGAAGCACACGCCATGACCGACACCCTTCAGCTGACTCTTGAAAACCGGATGCTCTCCGATCCGGAATTTCAGGCTCTCAAGGCCATGCCGCCGGAACTCGAATGGTTCACCAACATACGGAGCGAAAAAACTCGCCGGGCATATCGAAACGACGTGCAGGAGCTTTGCCGCTTCCTCGGCATAGAGAAACCTGAAGATCTTCGGCTGGTCACCCGGGCGCATGTGCTTGCCTGGCGTCGCCGTCTCGAAGATCGTCACCTTGCCCCGGCAACCATCCGGCGCAAGCTTGCTTCGATTTCCTCACTCTTCGACTATCTGTGTGAACAGAACGCCGTGGCGCATAACCCGGTACTCGGCGTCAAACGACCTGCGGCCAACAACAACGAAGGAACGACGCCTGCTCTTGGTGACAGCCAGGCAAGAATGCTGCTCGATGCACCTGCGGCCGATACCCTCAAGGGCAAACGCGACCGGGCGATTCTGGCCACCCTGCTCTACCACGGCCTGCGCAGGGAAGAGCTCTGCCGTTTGCAAGTAAGGGACCTGCAACAGCGTAGCGGCGTGGCGTACCTGCACGTACAGGGTAAAAGGGAAAAAATCCGCTACCTGCCATTACACCCGATGGCCCAGCGGCTCATCGACGACTACCTTGCCGCCGCCGGTCACCGGCACGACCAGAAAGGCCCGCTTTTCCGGCCTGTTAAAAACAACACCACTGGCACGTTGCAGAAACCCCTCGATCCCCATTCGGTTTACAGTTGCATCATCCACAAATACGGTCGCCAGACCGGCATCAGCGCCATGGTCAACGGCTTCTGCGTACACTCGCTCCGCTCGACTGCCGCAACTAATGCGCTCGAAAACGGGGCCGATATCGGTAAGGTTCAGGAATGGCTCGGTCATGCCAACGTCTCCACGACGAGGCTTTACGATCGACGGAAAAGTCGTCCAGAAGAGAGCCCTACATTCAGCGTGAGATACTGAGAATGCTCACACGCATAAGGGCGATTTCAGGCTCACCATCCACTGGTTTCAGTGCACCAAAAAGCGCATTGTGAAGCCACATGGACAGCGTTAATCGGTCATCCCCAATCCCTCGTATAGCGAATACCAGCAAGCCGGATTTTCGATAGAATTGCATGTTGTGACGATCCGTTTTCCAAGCGTTTTCTGACTGACCAGATATGGAGAAACGCCAATCGTGCAATTCAGCTCCCCAATTCCTTGATGAAGCGGCTAAAAATGGTCGATGACAACCGGTTGTTATCCACTCGGAACCGAACCCCGAAGCTGCCCGGAGATCCCTCCTCTATCGCTGGTTAGTCCAGGGTTGCAATCACATTGCCAACGGGCACGTCGAAGGTGGCAAAAATCAGGTTCACGCAGAGAACCCGGTCCATGTCCATATTACCCCGATAAAGAGCGGTATTAACACATTAAGATATTATTTTATAAGTGAATACAGCTTTTATAACACCAAAATATGAACACCACAACACACCGCGTTAACACCTTAAGCACATATTTAACAACACCTTAGCGAGGTGGTGTTCACTGCCCTTTATCTTGCGTTACCGATACTCCTGATTTCAAATTCGATCCTTCCAAAAAAATCAGTATTTTTTCAGGTGTTTTTTTAACCCTGATCATTGCTGTAATCCTGTTGATCAAGCACTGGTTTTGGTTCAGCGAGGATTGGAGAAACCTGACTTTGGGAACGTTGCGATAAAGGATGATTTGATACCTCGCTGCTTGCTTTTGGATAGTTGATTTCTTGCCGAAACCTTGACATTTTCGAAGCTGTCGGTAAATCATCATAGAGAGTTAACCGTACGATAACAGGATTGATGATGCCTCATGGCTGCCGCACTCGAACCATTCAAATCCGCCATCCACCTGATCGAGTTGAGACACCCTGACCGGGACAAGATCATCGTTGCCAAAACCACAGCGGCGGTTGCCTAGGCAAAAGGAAAAAAGAGAGCCTGCTTTTTATCCCGATTACCCGTACAGATTGCCAGACAACTCAAGCCACAAGATTCGGTTTATCCACACCAGCTTCGCTTTTAGCTATATGGATTTTTCTATATGAAAAAAGATATATGGATTAGGGTGGTGGTCATGTCACATAAAAACCCGGTTCAAATGGTGGTGATGTCACATGCTCAAGTGGTGGTGATATCACGTGGACAAGTTGCCTTATCCACCTACTTTTTACCCGTTCCCCATTTCTTGGCAAACCCGATGAAGGCTTTCTGATAATTCGTCGGTTGACTCCTGCCTTGAAGCCAAGTATCGAAATCGACTTGGCAAGCGTAAATATCCAACCCTGGACAGAGCGTCCTGAATTGCTCTCTGGTGTGTTCTGTGAGCGTGGGAGCTGTGGTAGTAGCCGGAATGGGTTTTATTTCTTCCTTGGTGATCCTGCGGCCTTTGGGAGTGGCTTTAATGGGAGGATGCGAAGGGTGCAGCACAAGGCCGCCTGTAACCTGCTTGATATTTGCGGATGGGTAGATCGCCATTACCTGCTTCATCGCTCCTAAAAACTCTCTTTTGAAGTTCTGATAATTCGCGTATTCCTGTCCGAATTGCTCCTTGAACGAAACAAAGGGGACTTTGACTGCTTTATCGAGTTCATGCAACCGGCGGGCAAGAAAGGCGTAAACGTCGAGCGCAAGGGCTGAATGCGCCAGAGCGCCAAGCGCACGCGGGTCGAGCGGCACGGCATGGGCTAAAAGGCTGTCAAAGTAGTCTCTGGAAAGCGTCAATTGACCAGGCCAAAGGGTTTGCTGGCGTTCGTTGTGCCCTATCCATGCCCTGAATTCCTTGATGGGCTTCGCGCTGATTGTCACGGCTTCGTCGTGCGTGGTAAAGCCAAGGTTCAATTCCGTGGCGGCAAGAGCCATCATCTGCCGTTTGAACAGGCTATAGGTTCTGCCGTCTTGGTATGGCAAGCCGATGCGCCGGAGAAACTCGGCGCAACTGCGCCCGATCTCAATTTGCGGGTTCTGCGTCCGTATCGCCTCGCCGTTGATATGGATAAGCGCAAGGCGTGGCTTGGGGCCATAGGGCAAAGGCTGTTCAACCCATTTGCCTCCATCCCATAACTCCCCTGCCTTGATGCGGATCGAGGCGTTTTTGAAGTTGCGCTCGAACACTCGGCCTTCGGTCTTTTTGCGTGGCAAGCCGACCTGACACAGAATGCCGTGCTGGTATTCGATTTCGTTGGCGGCATCAAGCCGGACTTCGGCGGCGGTTTCGATGATACGGCGGTTTATCGGCGTAAGGTCGTTCACTCGTTTTATCCTCGGCAGATTATCTACGGCTTTGTTCAACCCTTTCGACTTCCTTCAACACAGCCGTATTCATGAACTCTTTCAAGCTCAAGCCTTCATATCGGGCGGCTTTTACCATGCGCTCATGAAAAGTCTTCGATGATTTGAAGGGAAACGTCTTGGTTTGATCGATGGCCTCAAACTTCATGCGTTGCCCCTGCTCAAGCTGTTCATCTTTGGCCGAACCAATGAAGTCATTGAACTTATTGGGATCAATAACCGATGCAGCACTTGCTTTCGTCGGCATGACTGGCGTCTTTCTGGTCATGGCATTACCCTCCGTAACTAACGATTGGTTATTTATGGTTACTGTTGATAACTAACAGTATTATACAATTAATATCAAGAACTAAAAATTCAGTTTGCTGCGAAGCTCCTGATAAAGAGCCTCAACCTCTACAGCCGCCTTGCTTTCCGGTTCATATTCAATCGCCCCAAGGCCGCTCATAAAGGATTTCTTAAAATCCTCTCGGTCTCCAAGCTGGCAATCAAGCAAGGTAACGTCATTATTTGCGGATAACTTCGTCATGACCTCTCTGGCTTGCTTGCCTACCGTTGCATTGGGTTTAACCTGATTGAGAACGGCATAAGCGGAGATTTGAGCGCCGATGCTTCGGGCTTCCCGCAGAATGGTGAAGGTGTCTTCCGTGGCCCAAATATCGACGGCTGACGGCAACAAAGGAATCAGCAATAGGCCATGTATGGCCGTGGTGATCGAAGCCCGAAGCAAAATATTGTCTCGC
>Ga0326726_10002021_pt1 | contig 18862 bp, 18 predicted proteins | sample MHFenrmetagenome_2_FD_207603 | JGI IMG/M metagenome (GOLD analysis project Ga0326726, IMG submission 207603) | Lab enriched peat soil microbial communities from Michigan Hollow, Ithaca, NY, United States - MHF15MN | ecosystem: Environmental > Terrestrial > Soil > Wetlands > Peat | place: USA... | reverse complement strand
GCGCTCTACACGGCGCGCGACCGGCGGATGCTGCACCCGGACTACATGGAATGCCTCGGGGCTTCCGGCGCGATGCGCTACCCGGGCCTCTCCAAGGACCCGCTCGACGCGTTCCGCCGGCTCCGCGCGGACCTCGTCCGCTTCGCGGGCCCCTTCCTGACGGGAAAGGGGCTCAAGGACTTCGAGCGCTCCTTCGACGCCCGCAAGGCAAGGGAGGGCCCGGCGAAGTCGGCCTAGCCAGGCGGTCGTGCGGGCAGTCTCGTCCAGGCCACCGCGAGCAGGGCGGCGGAGAGAAGAGCCAGAGCGCACCCCCACCGGAAGGAGCCGGGGCGGTAGACGAGCTCGACGCGGTGCATTCCGGCCGGGACCTCGATGGTCATCGCCTCGCCCGGTCTGGCTGCCAGGGATACGGCGTTGCCGTCCAGCCGCGCGTTCCAGCCCGGAAACATCGGATCGGCCACCGTCACGACGACCGGCTGCGGTGCTCGAACCTCGAGCCGCCAGAATCCGCTTGCGCGCGCCTCGACCGCCGCGCTCCCGGGGCCCGCGAGGCGAACGCGGGGCAGCGCGCGCCGGTTGCGCAGGATCCGCCCGTCGGCGCCGGAGTAAACCTCTTCGAGGTCGAGTCCGAGCCGCTCGTTGATCTCGGCCGCGCCGAATCTGAACTGCGGGTGGAGCAGGACGTACTTCACGTTCCAGAAGTCGAGCGCCGCGCCTCCGGGCCGCAGCCCCCAGGGCTCGATGACTTCAGTCTGCGTCGGCGTTGATCCGACACGGCCCATCGCTTCGAGCTGCCGGCCCCAGGCGCGCGGCGAAAGCGCGTCGTAACCGCGCACGTCGTCGAGCCCCGCGGCCGTGGCGCTGTCGGGCGGCAGGAAGGTGTGCAGCGGCAGGATCCGGAAGGGCTCGCGGTCCGCGCCGAGCCGATCGAGCAGCGGCGTCGTCACCGCGAGATCCGACGCCGGCGAGATCCCATGGACGCCGCGCGCCGCGACCAGCAGCTCCCCGGCGACGAGAACGCACGCCGCGACGCCTGCGCCTCGGGCGACCGCGGGCCGGCCGCGGGCGTCGAGGCGAGCGCGCAGCGCGTCGAGGGCCTCCGAACCGAGAAACCCCGCCGCCAGAGGCAGGAAGATCAGAGCGCGCGTCCAGTACGCCGGCGTACGGGTCGCGAGGGCCCGCGCGAACGGGTTGTCGTACGCCGCGAGCAGGATGAGTCCAGCGACGGCGCACCAGAAAATCGCGCCCGTGCCGCGCCGCGCGCGCACCGCCCCGGCGACGGCCAGGAGCAGCAGCGTCACGGACACCGTTGCGGCGGCTTCGATGACGTTCGAGCCCGACCGGCCGGGGATCACGAATCGGGCGAGATCGACTGCGGGCAGCACGAAGGGGTGGCGCCCCGAACCCGCCCGCGCGGCGCTGTTCAGGAAATACTCGACGAACGTCAGGAGCAACGGCGCCGCCAGGCCCGCACCGAGCAGCGCGGAGCCGATCGGCAAGAGCGCCGAACGTACGCGGCCCCGCGACAGCGCCGCGACCCAGGCGGCCGACAGCAGAGCGGCCATCACGAGCGTTTCCGGGTGCCCGCCGCTGGCCACGAGGTATGTCGCCAGGCCGAGGCCCGCGAAATCCTGCCGGCTCGGCGCCCGCACGAGGCGGCGCGCGAAGAGCAGCACCAGGGGTGTGGCGGCCGCCGTCAGCGTCTGAGGATGTTCGAGCCAGGCGATGAAGGGGCCCGACAGCGCGAAGGCGGTCGCGCCCATCAGCGAGGCCACCTTCGAACGGCCGACGTCTCGCAACCACAGGAAGGCGCCGCCGAGCGCCACGAGCAGCCGCAGCACCAACGACAGGTTCCAGGCGGGCGCGACCCCGAGCAGGAGAACCGGCCACACGAGGGGGCTTCCGAGCGCCGACACGGCATTGCCGAGCAGCGGCGCCCCGCCGCTCTGGTGCGGGTTCCAGAGAGGCAATCGCCCGGCGAAAAGCTCCTGCCGCGCCAGCTGCAGGAACGGCACGAACTGCCAGACGGGGTCGGACAGGGCCGGCGCGGCGATCGTGTGGCGGGGAAACACCGGAGCCCACGGCCAGACCTTCGACTTGATGTCTTCAGAGAGGAGCAGGCCGCGGTGCATCCCCAGGCCGAACCAGAAGACGGCCCCCGCAGCGAGAAGGCCCGCGAGTCGGGGAACGCCGGCGCGCCGAGTCACCCGCCGATCTCAGCGCGCTTCGTCGTACGCCGCGGCGCAGCCGTCCTTGAGCCGGTTCGCGTAGCCGTCGTAGGCCTTGTAGGCCGGCAGGTCCACGGTCGCCAGGAACTGTTCCTTCGACTTGCCCGCCGCCTTCGCGGCCGCGGCCGCGGCGAGGACGTCGGAGATGAACTGGCGCTCGGCCTTGAGGCCCGCCAGATCGGTGACGTGGCCGTGGCCCGGGATGACCACGACGTCCGGCGGCACGCGCGCAATGACCCTGTCGAGCGCGGCCAGGTACCCCTTTACCGAGCCGCCCGATTTCACGTCGATGAACGGCACCATGTCGTGGAAGAGCACGTCGCCCATGTGCAGGACGTTCGCCTTCTCGAAGTAGACGACGCTGTCGCCGTCGGTATGGGCCGGCGGCGTGTGCCAGACCTCGATCGTCTCGCCGCCCACGTGGATCCGCAGCTCCGAGTCGAACGTCACGACGGGCGCGGCGATCTCCTCGAGGCGCACCGTCTTCGCCGACGCGAGGGCCTCCTCGAGGAATTTCACGTCCTCCGCGTTGCCCGCCTTCCTCGCGGCCTCGAGCTCGGCCGGGTAGTCGCGCAGGATCGTCGCGGGCGCGGCCAGCATGCGGGTGCGGACGTTGTCCTGCGCGATGATGACGGCGAAGGTCTTGAAGACCTCATTGCCGCCGGTATGGTCGCCGTGGTGGTGCGTGTTGACGAGGTACTTGATCGGCTTGTCGGTGACCGATCGGATCTGGGCCACGATCCCGGGCGCGATGTCCTTGAACTGCGAGTCGACGACGACGACCGCGTCGGGCCCGACGAAGAAGCCGACGTTGCCGCCCCGGCCGAAGAGCGCGTAGACGTTTCCCGGGAGCGGCTCGAGGCGAAAGACGGTGTCCTCCGGCCGGGCGTGGTGGTCGGGCGTCGGGGTGGGCGCCGGGACCGGGGCGCCGGCCGCCGCCGCCGCCGCGAGAAGGAGCAGAACGCCGCCGATCCTCGTGAGCATGCGGGCCTCCATTTCGAAGCGAAACTTTATACTCTCGCAAGGATGCCCCGCCCGGTTTCCAATCCTCCGAATCCCTGGGAGTCGCTCCACGCCGAGTGGCTCGGCGAGCCCCCCGCCGCCCTCCTCGAGATCTTCGAGGAGGAGTCGCGGTCGATCATCGCCGAGAACGAAAGCCCCGACGTCGGTTTTCGCTACAGCGTCAATCCGTACCGGGGATGCTTCCATGCGTGCGCCTACTGTTACGCGCGCCCCACACACCAGTACCTCGGCTGGGGCGCGGGCACGGATTTCGACCGGAAGATCGTCGCGAAGGTGAACGCCCCGGAACTTCTGCGCCGCGAGCTCGGCCGCCGGTCGTGGGAGGGCGAGACGATCGTCTTCTCGGGCGTCACCGATTGCTACCAGCCGGTCGAGGCCGTCTACGGTCTGACGCGCCGCTGCCTCGAGGCCTGCCGCGACTTCCGAAACCCCGTCGGGATCGTGACCAAGGGAGCCCTCGTGCGGCGCGACACCGACGTGCTCTCGGAGCTCGCGAGAGAGACCGAGGTCATCGTCTACGTCAGCATCCCCTTCGCCGACGACCGCCACGCCCGGGCGCTCGAGCCCAACGTCGCTCCGCCCTCGCAGCGGCTCGAGGCGATCGCGGCGCTGTCGGCCGCCGGGGTGCGCACCGGGGTCGCCGTGGCGCCCATCATCCCGGGCCTGAACGACAGCGACATCCCGAAGGTTCTCTCCCGCGCCCGCGAGGCCGGGGCGGAGAAGGCGTTCCTCACGCTGCTGCGCCTGCCCGCCGAGACCCGGCTCGTGTTCGAGGAGCGCCTCGCGGAGGCCTTTCCGGACCGCGCCGCCCGTATCTTTTCGAACCTCGAACAGACGAGGGGCGGCAAGCGCAACGAATCCCGCTTCGGCGCGCGCATGGAGGGCATCGGACCTCGCTGGCAGGCCATCGAGAGCCTCTTCGAAGTCGAGTGCCGGAGGCTCGGTTTGAACCGCGCCGACGGCAAGACGATGCACACGAGCACCTACCGACGGCCGGCGCCGGCCCAGAAGGGGCTCTTCGACGAGCCCTGAACTTTATGCTACAAAGTACTTGACAGAATGCCGGGAGGCGGAGGAGACTCGCTCCATGAAGCCGCTCGAGACGCACGCCGCGGACAACCTGCGCTTCATCCGGGACGCGATGGAGAAGGCGTCGTCGTTCACGGCCGTCCCGGGCCTCGGCGGCGTCGCGATGGGCGTCACGGCCCTCGCCGCGGCCGCGATCTCGGTCAACGCGAAGACCCCGTCGGAGTGGCTCGGCGTCTGGCTCGCCGAGGCTTGCGTCGCGCTCGCGATCGGCGCCTGGGCGATGGCCCGCAAGGCCCGCCGCGGCGGCTCCGAGCTCTTCTCCGGGCCGGCGCGGCGCTTTCTGCTGACCCTCACGCCGCCGCTCGGCGCCGGCGCCGTCCTCACGCTCGCCCTCGAGCGCCAGGGCCTCGTGCCCCTGCTGCCCGGCGTGTGGCTTCTCCTCTACGGCACGGCCGTCGTCACCGGCGGCGCGATGTCGGTGCGCACGGTCCTCGTGATGGGCGGGCTCTGCATGCTCCTCGGCTGCGCGGCCCTGTCCTCCCCCGCCTCCTGGGGCACGGCCTACATGGCCGCCGGTTTCGGCGGCCTCCACATCGGCTTCGGCCTGGCGATCGCCCGGAGGCACGGCGGATGACGCCGAGCCCGAAGCGACAGGCCCGGGACTCCCGGTCCGCCCGCCCGGTCCGCTCGAGGCCCGGGCCGCGCACCCTGCCCGACCTCGACCGCCTGATCCACGAGCGGATGCGCCTCGCCATCGTCAGCGCGCTCGCGGCGAGCGAGAGCCTGACGTTTCTCGAGCTGCGCAAGCTCCTCGACGCGAGCGACGGGAACCTCTCGGTCCACGCCCGCCGCCTCGAGGAGGCGGGCTACGTCGCCTGCACGAAGGCCTTCGAGGGCCGGGTGCCGAAGACGGTTTACCGCCTGACCGCCGAGGGCCGCCGCGCCTTCGAGCGCTACCTCGGCCACCTCGAGGCCGTGATCGAGCACGCCCGGAGGAAATGAGCTTTTTTTTGGAGATCTACTTTATGATGCAAAGTTCTCTGTTGGCTATAGTGATCCTCGACGCCTACACGCCCGCCCTCGCCCCGCTCGTCGCTCTGGCCTTCCTCGGCGCCGGCTTTCTCCTCGTCTGCGCCGCCGTCGGCTCGGGCGTCGCCTTCGCCGCGCGGCGCGTCCGCCTCGCCAGAGCCCTCGGCGGCGCGGGACTCGCCGTCGCCGTCGTCTACGCGACGCTCCTCGTCGGCGCGGGCCTGCTCTCGCGCGACCGGACGCTCGCGCCGGGCGAGCGCAAGTACTTCTGCGAGATGGACTGCCACATCGCGTACGCCGTGACGGCGGTCGAGGCGCCCGACGCCAGGACACGGGCCGTGACGGTGCGGACCTGGTTCGATCCCGGCACGATCGCGTCCTTCCGCGGCAACGGCCCGCTGGCACCCGGGCCGCGCACCGTCTACGCCGTCGACGAAGCCGGCCGCCGCTACGACCCGTCGCCCGCGGCGACGCGGGCGTGGGAGAGCGCACACGGCTCCTCCACGCCGCTCGGGCGGGAGCTGAGGCCGGGCGAGTCGTACACCACGACCTTCGTCTTCGAGCTGCCTCCCGACGCGCGGGCGCCGCGCCTCTTCGTCGGCGATCCGCCTGGAGGGATCGAGGGCGTCCTGATCGGCCACGAGAACAGCCCCCTGCACGGGAAGACGTACCTCGCGGTGCCCTCCCCAGGACGGCCGGCGGGCGCATGAGGAGCGCGGGCGTATCGTTGAGGTCCGTGCCCTCCGCCCTCGACGACCTTCGACGCCACTTCCGCGGCACGCTCGCGTCCGACCCGGTCGGCGCCTACCGCGACTGGTTCCGCGCGCAGGAGGAGTTGCGCGAGAACGGCGACGGGAACACGGCCCGGGCCCTGGCCGACGACCTCTGGGAGCTGATGCCCACCCTTGCGTTCGGCGCGGCGGAGGAGCGCGCCCGTTTCTTCCACAATGCCGCCGTCTTCTTCGGCAGTCCCGGCCCGGCCGCCGACCTCGCGCGCTCCCGCGCGGCCTTCGCCGTCGCCCTCGACCACTTCGAAGGCGAAACCGAAACCGGCTGGCACGCCCGCGCGCTCCATAACCTCGCGACCGCCCTCTCGAACCTCGGCTCGACGCCGGCCGAGCTCGCCGAGGCCGTCGCGCTCTTCACGCGAGCGCTCGCGTGGCGCACGTCGGAACGCGAGATCGCCCGCGGCGTTTCGCTCCACAACCTGGGTCTCGCGCTGCGCCGGCTGTCCGAGCTCGAGCCGGGCCGGCAGCTCGATCACCTCGCCGCGAGCGCCGCGGCGTTGCGCGAAGCCGTCGCGATCCGCGAGCGGCTCGGCCTGGCCGAAGGGCGCGCTCTCTCGGAGAGGCATCTCGCGGTGTCGGAGGAGCGCCTGGCTTCTAAACCGCGATAGATTCGGGGACGATGACGCCGCGGCGCTGGATCGAGTACCTGGTGGCCGTCCTCGCCGGAAACGGCATCTACTTCGCCGTGCTCCACTCGACGCTGCCGCCCGCGCTCCGGCACCAGCCGTTCGGCTTCGATCCGGGGCTTGCGATCGACTTTGCCTGCTGCGTCCTGGTGTACGGCGCGATTCGGCTCGGCAGCCGGCGCGCCGGGCGGTTCTCGGACGACGACGGCGCCCCGTAAGGCTCCCCGCGACGCCGCCTTCACCAGCCGAACAGCGCTCCGTGGACGCGGAGCGAGACGACATTGGCCACGAGGGCGAAGACGGCGCCGGCCCACAGCAGCGGCCGCGCGGCGGACGGCGAAACGGTTCCGAGATCCGACACCGCGACGGCCACCCACGGGCTCCAGCCCCAGAAGTACCAGCCGGGAACCCCTTCCCAGACGCCGTAGGTCAGCCGGAGCGCCAGGGAATACGCCGCCACGCCGGCGGCGCCGACGGCCACGGCGACGGCGTGCGCCGGCAGATGCACCGGGCGAGCGCGTGGACGCCACGCGGCCAGAGCGGACACGACCAGGATCGCGTAGAAGGCGACCAGGGCGCGAGGCGGCCGCACCAGGCTCCAGCCTCCCGTCCAGAAAATCGTCTTCACGAAAGAGTAGGCCGTGCGCGCGAGGCCGACGGCCGTCGCGGACACCGGCTCGACGAGCCGGCCGAAGTGCGCCATCTCCCCCCAGGCTCCGCCCCGAAGCGCCTGCACCGGAACGACGAGAGACGAAACGGCCGCACCCAGAAGCGCCGGGGCCCACCGGCCTTCGTCGAGGAGGGCCAGGAAGCCAAAGGCCGCGACGGGAAGCGCCGTTAATTTCAGGAAGAGTCCGCAGCCGAGCAGGATCCCCGCGGGCAGCCCCGCCGAGCGTTTCTCGACGGCCGCGACGACGAGCGACGCCCACAAGAAGACGGCGGCGTCGTTGGAACAGCGGGCCAGTCCCTCCGACGCGCCCGGCAGCAACAGCGCGAGCAGGCCGGCCAGGGCGAACGCCGGCGGCCGGCCCCGCGAAAGGGTCCGCAGCGGGCCGAAGAGGGCGGCCGCGACGAGGCCGACCGAGAAAAGGCGAGCGGAGAGCAGCGCGCTCGCCGGCGTCGGAGCGCCCGGCGCCAGCCGCAGGAGGAGCCCGGCCACCAGGTAGTAGAGCGGCGGCTGCTTGGCCTCCTGGTTGGGGATCTCGTCGGCCGGTCCCGGCGCCGGAGGCTCGCGCAACAGATTGAACGCCGCCGCCTCGCTGCCGTAGGGCGGACAGCCCGCGTCGGCCCGGGGGCAGGGCGACGCCCGGACGGCGGCGACGACGTCCGCGGGAACGCGGTCTCCGCGGAAGGCCTCGCCGAGCGGCCGTCGGGCAAAGTCGAGCAGGCGCGCCAGGTGGTGAGGCTCGTCCGGGCCCTCGAACGCCGGGAGCCAGAGCGCGTGGAACGCCATGCGAACGACGACCACGCCGGCGAGCAGGCCCGCGACCTTCCTTGCCCGGCCGGCCCTCACCGGAGCACCGGAACGACGACGGGCCTGAGTCCGAGCGCCCGGCGGCACGCGCGCTTGACCGCGACGGCGATCTCCGCCTTCAGCCACTCGGGGTCGCGGAGCTCATCGCCCGTCGCCCGCGCGAGGACGGCGCGCGTCGCGCGGGAGACCTCTCCGGCCAGAGCCTCGGCGTTGGCCACGACGCCTCGCGAGACCACCTCGACGGCGTCGCCGCGCACGAGGATCACCACGACGCCCTCCTCGGCGAGGTGGCGGCGCTCGCGCACGATCGCCGGGTCGACCGCTTCGGAGCGCGCGTCGAGAAAGACGGAGCCGGCGGGCGCCGCCCCGCTGTCGACGCGTTCGCCGCCGGGCGTGAGGATCAGGCGGTCGCCGTTGTCGAGCAGGTGAATCCGGCCGGGCGCCACACCCGCGGAGGCCGCGACTTCGGCCGCGGCCGCGAGCATCCGCCGGTCGCCGTGCACGGGCATGACCGCGCCGGGCCGCACCAGGCGGAGCCACTCCGCGATCTCGCCGCTGTGCGCGTGGCCCGAGACGTGGATCGGCGGCTCGCTTTCGCGCACGACCCGCGCGCCCCGACGCACGAGGTGGTCGCTCATCCGGTTGACGGACCGCTCGTGGCCGGGGATCGTGCGCGCCGAGATCAGGACGAGGTCGCCCTCCTCGAGCTCGAGATCGGCGTGCTCGCCCAGCGCAAGACGGTGCAGCGCCGAAAACGGCTCGCCCTGGCTGCCCGACGTCAGGCACAGCAGGCGGCCCGGGGCGATGTCCCGCAGGTCGGCGGCGGCCGGTCGCGAGCCCGCGGGCAGCCGCAGCCGCCCGAAGCGCTCCGCGATCTCGGCGACCGCCCGCATGCTCCGGCCGAGGATCGCGACGCGGCGGCCCATCGCGAGCGCCGCCTCCGAGGCCTGGGCGACGCGCGCGACGTGGCTCGAGAAGGTCGTCAGCACGATCCGGCCGGGCGCCTGCCCGAACGCCGCCCGAAGACCTTCCCCGGCGACACGCTCGGATTGCGAGCGCCCGGGCCGCTCCGCGTTGGTGGAGTCGACGAGCGCGAGGTCCACGCCCTCCCCGATCGCCGCGGCGATCCCGTCGCGGTCGGTCTTTTCGCCGTCGGGCGGATCGTCGTCGAGCTTGAAGTCGCCCGAATGAACGAGGCGGCGGCCGCCCGCCTCGATGAGAAGGGCCGCCGAATCCGGAACCGAGTGCGAGACCCGGAAGAAGGTCACCGTGAAGGCCCCGGCGCGGACCGGCTCGCGCCCGCGCGCCTCGACCAGGCGGTCGAGGGGCGATTGCGCCTCCTCGAGGCGCCGCCGGGCCAGCGCCAGCGTGAAGGGAAAGCCGTAGACCGGCGCGTCGCAGAGCTCCCGCAGGAACGAGAGCGCGCCGACGTGGTCTTCGTGTCCGTGCGTCAGGAAGACACCGTCGATCCGCTCTGCGCGGAGGGCCGAGAGATCCGGGGCGATGCGGTCGATGCCGGGAAGACTCTCGTCGGGAAACGAGACCCCCGCGTCGACGAGGATGCTCGAGTCGCCCGACCGCAGCCAGAGAACGTTCTTGCCGAATTCGCCCACGCCGCCGAGCGGCACGAGCTCGAGGGGCGCGGTCACGCGAGCGTTCGCCATTCCCGCGCCAGCGCGAGGAAGTCCTCGAGCCCGAGCTCCTCCGCGCGGGCGCGAGGGGTCTTGCCGAGCGCCTCGAGGGCGCGCGCCCAGTCGGCGCGCGGGCCGGCCGACGCGAGGGCGTTCGAGAGCGTCTTGCGCCGGGCGTTGAAGCCGAGCGAGGCGAGGCACAGGGCGCGGCGCACGAGCTCCGGGTCGGGCGGATCGGCCCGCGGCTCGAGGGCGAGAACGCTCGAGAACACCTTCGGGCGAGGGCGGAAGGCGCCCGGCGGCAGGTCGAAGAGGATCCGCCCCGTCGCGTGGGCCGCGACCCGGACCGAGAGATACCCGTACTCCTCGCTGCCCGGCCGCGCGATGAAGCGCCGCGCGACCTCGCGCTGGACCGTCGCGAGGCAGCGCCGGATCACGCCGGGCGCCTCGATCGCGGCGCAGAGGATCGGCGTCGCGACGTTGTACGGGAGGTTGGCCACGAGCAGGGCCGGACCCGGGCCGCACCCGGCGGCGTCCAGCCAGGCGCGAAACGGGCGGGAGAGGACGTCTCCCTGGAGCACCCGCACGTTCGACTGTCCCGCAAATTCGCCGGCGAGAGCCTCGGCCCTCAGGGGATCGATTTCGACCGCCACGACGGCCCCTGCCCGGGCCGCGAGCGGCCGCGTCAGCGCGCCATCTCCGGGGCCGACCTCGAGAACCGTGTCGTCCGGGCCCACGCGGGCGGCGTCGACGATCCGCTCGGCCGTGGCCGGGCTCGCCAGGAAATTCTGCCCCCAGCGCCGCCGGGCGGGGATGCCGGCCCGCCGCGGGCCGGCCGGCCGATCATGCGGTGGCGGCATCGCGTCTCGTGACAGGGGCCACGATCCGCGAGGCTATCAGATGGTAAACTTTTTTCCGGGCGTAGAGCGTGTTGCAGGTTCACACTCTGGAAAATCGGCGCCTCGAGAATTTTCTCGAGAGGCACAAGGCTTACTACGCCTACACGGGCGAGATCGAGATCGACCGCTTCCTGCGCGAGATCCTCCAGAAGGCCAACGAGTTCGTTCCGTCGGAGGCGGGCTCCATCCTCCTCGACGACCCGATGACGAAGAACTCCGACGACCGCCTCGAGAACGAGCTCGTCTTCATCGCGACCTACGGCGCGCACGGCGAGGGACGCCTCGGCAAGCGCATGAACGCCCGCGCCGGAATCGTCGGCCACGTCTACGCGACGGGTGTGGCGTACATGACCGACGACGTCATGGACGACCCGTTCTTCTACCCGACCCTCGACCTGACCGACGGCTTCCAGACGAAGTCGGCCCTCTGCGTGCCGGTGCGGATCGAGTCGTCGGTCTGCGGCGTGCTCGAGCTCGTGAACCGCTCCGGTCCCGGCGGCTTCCGCGAGAAGGACCGGCGCCTGCTCGAGATCTTCGCCGACTACGCTTCGATCTCGATCCAGAACCTGCTCGACGCGCGGCGCGCCTACGAGGTCGCCAAGCGCGACGGCCTGACGGGCCTCTACAACGAGCGCTACCTCCACCTGCGGCTGACGCAGGAGCTCTCGCGCATCTCGCGCGACGGCGGCGACTGCTGCGTGATCTTCCTCGATCTCGACAACCTGAAGGCCGTCAACGACCGGCACGGACACCTCGCCGGCAGCCAGGTCCTGCGCGAGGTCGGCTACCTGCTGCGTCGCACCGTCACCGACGAGCGGGCGACACTGACGCGGTACGGCGGGGACGAGTTCGTCCTCATCCTGCCGGGCCACAGCCTCAAGGAAGGGCTCGAGGTCGCCGAGGCGATCCGGGTCGCGATTCGCACGGCGACGTTCCTGTTCCGCCCCTACGGCTTCAACGAGCCCGCTCTGAACCTGCAGGGCGTCATCACCGCCTCCCTCGGTCTTTCGTCCATCCGCTCCCACGCGACGCCGGGTGCCTCGGTCGAGCAGCAGAAGAACGAGCTTCTCCGCGCGGCCGACACCGCCCTGTACCGCGCCAAGGAGCACGGCAAGGACCGCTGCACCGCGGCCAGCCTGGAAGACGCGCGGATTCCGGCCCTGTCCTACCCTTAGGAGCGCCGGCCCTTAGGAGCGCCGGTCCCCAGGGGGTTCCCTTCCCCCCGACAGAAGTGCTAGCGTTGCAGCCTCGCAACGGGTCTTTCGCCCGATTTTCGCCTGAGAGACTGAAACAGGGGGAGCCTCATGTCCACCACCGTCGCCCGCGAGCAGCTGTCGCCGAAGAACGTCCTCGACGTCCTCTCCCGCCACATCCTCGTGGACGGTTACCACGTCGTCATGGACATGGAGCGCAGCAAGGGCTCCTACCTCTACGACGCCCGCAGCGACCGGCCGATCCTCGACTTCTTCTCCTGCTTCGCCACGCTGCCCATCGGCTACAACCACCCGAAGATGGCCGATCCCGAGTTCCGGGAAGCCCTCCTCGAGGCGGCGCTGACGAAGCCCTCGACGAGCGACATCTACACGGAGCACTTCGCCCGCTTCGTCGAGACGTTCTCGGAGCTCGCCATTCCGAAGACCCACAGCGACCACATGTTCTTCGTCGAGGGCGGCACCCTCGCGATCGAGAACACGCTGAAGACGGCCTTCGACTGGAAGGTGCGCAAGAGCCTCGCGGCCGGCAAGGGCGAGAAGGGCAAGAAGATCATCCACTTCAAGAACGCCTTCCACGGCCGCTCCGGGTACTCGATCTCCATGACGAACACGGCCGATCCGCGCAAGACGCAGTACTTCCCGACCTTCGACTGGCCGCGCCTGTCCTGCCCGCGACTGCGCTTCCCCGTGACGGACGCCATCCTCAAGGAGGTCGCCGCCGCCGAGGAGCAGGTCGAGCGCGAGATCCGAGCCGCCTGCGCCGCGAACCCCGACGACATCGCCGCGCTGATCATCGAGCCGATCCAGGGCGAGGGCGGCGACAATCACTTCCGCCCGGAACTCTTCCGCCGCCTGCGCCAGCTCGCCGACGAGCTCGAGTTCCTGCTCATCTTCGACGAGGTCCAGACGGGTGTGGGTCTGACCGGCTCGATGTGGTGCTGGCAGCAGATGGGGGTCGAGCCCGACATGTTCGCCTTCGGCAAGAAGACGCAGGTCTGCGGGTTCGCCGCCAACCACCGCGTCGACGACATCCCGGACAACGTCTTCAAGGTCTCCTCCCGCATCAACTCGACGTGGGGCGGCAACCTCGTCGACATGATCCGTTGCGCGAAGTACCTCGAGATCATCGCCGAGGACAACCTGGTCGAGAACGCGCGCGTCGTGGGCGAGCACCTGCAGGGCCGCCTGCGCGAGCTCGCGGAGGAGTTCCCCGGCGTGATGTCGAACGTCCGTGGCCGAGGCCTCTTCATCGCCTTCGACCTCCCGGACAAGGAAACGCGCGACCGCACGCTCGCCGCCTGCCTCGAGAACGGCATGATGGGCCTGGCCTCGGGCGCCCACGCCGTCCGCTTCCGGCCGCATCTCGTCCTCTCGAAGGACGAGGCGGACGAGGGCGTCCGTAAGCTGCGTCGGGCCATCACCGCCGCCAAGAAATAGTCCGGCGCCCGGCCTTCGTGATCCGGCGCGCCCTTCTCGTCACTCTGGCCGCGGCCCTCGGGGCCGCGGTCCTGTTTTGGGCCACCCTGCCGGACGTGCGGCCCCTCGCGAAGACCTGGCCGGCGACGACCTCGTTCATGGAACGGCGCAAGGCGGAACTCGCCAGGAAGGGCGAGTCGACGCGCCTCGAGTGGACGCCCGTGCCCCTGTCGCGGATCGCCCCGGACCTGCAGCGCGCGGTCATCGTCGCCGAAGACGCGCGCTTCTGGGAGCACGAGGGCGTGGACTGGGAGGCGATGCGGGGCGCCCTCGAGGAGAACTGGGAGAAGGGCAAGGTCAAGGTCGGGGGCTCGACGATCACGCAGCAGCTCGCCAAGAACCTCTACCTCTCCCCCGCGCGCACGCCCTGGCGCAAGCTCCGGGAGCTCCTCATCGCGAAGCGCCTCGAGCGCGAGCTCTCCAAGAAGCGCATCCTCGAGCTGTATCTGAACGTCATCGAGTTCGGGCCGCGCACTTTCGGCGTCGAGGCGGCGGCCCGGCGCTACATGGGCGAGCCCGCGCGCGACGTGTCCCGCGTGGAGGCCGCGACGCTGGCCGCCATCATCCCGTCGCCGCGCATCTACGACCCGGTGCGCCACCCGGACCGCGTCGCCCGCCGCGCCCAGCGAATCCTCCGGTGGATGTGAAATCGTGTATCCTCGAAACGCTCAACCTCAGGAGGGAAAAGGGATGCGTTCCCGTCGCAGCGCGGTCTGGGTGCTCGGCGCGGCGCTCGTCGCCGCCGCCTGCTCCCGCAAGCCGGCTTCCGTCGAAATCGCGGAGCGGAAGGCCACGATCTACGGCATCGACCACTCGACGCGCCTGACTGCGCGCGTGCTCGACTCGAAGGGCCGGCCCGTCGAGCAGACCACGGCGAGCTGGTCCTCCTCGAACGGCGAGGTGGCCGAGGCCGAACCGGGCGGGCGGATCGTCGCCAAAAAGGCCGGCAAGACGCTGATCACCGCGACGTACGAGGGCCTGAGCGCGAAGGTCCCCGTCGAGGTCATCGACGTCGCGACGATCGAGATGGCGTCGCCCTCGATCTCCCTCGTCGGCCCGGCGGGCACTTCGGTCCCCCTCACCTGCACCGTGAAGGATTCGCACGGCAAGGGCCTGGCCCTCAAGCCCGGCTGGACATCGTCCAACCCGAAGGTCGCCACGGTTTCCGCGGACGGCGTCGTCACGTCCGTGTCCCCCGGCACCGCGACCGTCATCGCGAGCATCGGCGACACGAAGGGACCGGGCCGGAAGGCGGAGACCGGGGAGATCCAGGGCGGATGCGACGTGACGGTGACGCTGCGCCCGATCGCCCGCGTCGAGATCCGTCCGGCCACGGCGCTCGCGCGCGTCGGCGAGACCCAGCACTTCGAGGTCACCGCCTACGCGCCGGACGGGGCTCCCATCCCGGAGGTCGCCGCGGTGTTTCGATCCTCCGATCCGAGCGTCGCGTCGATCGATGGCGCGGGGGTGGCCTCGGGCCGCAAGCCCGGCGCGACGAAGATCCGGGTGGAGCTGGCCGGCCAGTTCGCGGAAGCGACGCTGCTCGTGAACTGACGGCACGACCGTGGCGCTGCGCCCCCCCGCCGTGGCAGGTTCGTTTTACGAGTCACGGCCGGCGCGCCTCGAACAGGACGTCCGTGCGCTCCTCGACGCCGGCGCGACCCCCGAGCCCGCCTTCGGCGTGATCGCGCCGCACGCCGGCTACGTCTACTCCGGCGGCGTCGCCGGCGCGGTCTATGCCCGCGTCTCTATCCCCTCGACCTGCGTCATCCTCTGCCCGAACCATACCGGGCGCGGCGCCCCGGCGGCCGTCGATCCATCCGAGGCGTGGCGCACTCCCCTCGGGGAGGTGCCGGTCGACCGGCGCCTGGCCGAGCGGCTTCTCGCGCTCGCCCCGTCGCTCGAGGAGGACGCCGCGGCGCACGCCCGAGAGCATTCGCTCGAAGTGCAGCTGCCCTTCCTCCAGGTCCTGCGCCCCGACGTCGAGCTCGTGCCAGTCTGCCTCGGCGAGCCGAGCCTCGCACTCTGCCGGGAGGTGGGTGAGGCGCTGGCGCGCCTGCGCGCCGAGGAGGCCGAGCCGCCGCTCCTGATCGCCTCGTCCGACATGAACCACTACGAGAGCCGCGCCGTCGGGCGACGCAAGGACGACCTGGCGCTGGCCCGGGTCGAGGCCCTCGACCCCGAGGGTCTCTTCCGCACGGTCCTGACGGAGTCGATCTCGATGTGCGGCTTCCTTCCCTCGACGGCGCTGCTCTTCGCGGCCCGGGCCGGCGGAGCGCGCCGCGCCCGCGTGGTGGCGCGCGCGGACAGCGGCGACCAGACGGGCGACACGGCGAGTGTGGTTGGATACGCGGGAGTGATCCTGGACTAGCCGCCCCACGGCGGAGGAGAGCGCAATGAAGACGTTCGTGGCAGTGACGATGGGCGTGTTCCTCGGGGCCGCCGCGGCGGCGCAGACGCACGTGGAGGTCGAGACCGTGGCCCCTCGGCCCGAGGACGTCGCGACGATCGACGGAATGGTCAAGGCCTACTACGAGGTCGTCTCCGGGCCCGCGGGCCAGCCGCGGGACTGGGCCCGCGACCGGACGCTCTACATCAAGGACCTGAGGTTCGTGCAGGTCGACGTCGACAAGAGCGGCAGGCTCGCCCCGCGCATCACCGATCACCAGCAGTACGTGGATTCCGCCGACGGGCTCACGAAGTCGGGCTTCTTCGAGAAGGAGATTCACCGCGTCACCGAGCGCTTCGGGCCGATCGCGCACGTCTGGAGCACGTACGAGTCGCGCAGGACCGAGACCGGCCCCATCATCATGCGCGGCATCAACTCGATCGAGCTCTTCTGGGACGGCCAGCGATGGTGGATCGCCAACGCGATCTGGACCGATGAGACGAAGGAAAACCCGATCCCGAAGGAGTACCTGCCCTAGCCGGAGGAGGCCGGGGCGCTCTCGCGAGCCCCGTGTTCCGCCATGCTGCCGCTGATCCTGCGATCCGTCGCCGTCTACGGCGCCACCGCGGCGGCCCTCCTCTGGCTGGCAAACCGGTTCGTCGCGCCGATCCGGCCGAGGATCGGTCTCGTCCTGGCCTGCGCGCCCCTGCTCTTCACGGGCAGGGCGACCTTCACGGGCTCCGTGTACGGCGCCGTCGACATCCTCTACAACGCCCCGCCCTTCGAAGCTCACCGGGAACGGCTGCGCGTCGCCGCGCCTCGATCCCCGTCGCTCGGCGACGTCGTCTACCAGCAGATTCCGTGGCGAGCCGCGGCGCGGCGCGCCGTCGCCGAGGGCCGGCCGCCCCTGTGGAATCCGGCCGTGCTCGCCGGCGAGCCCCTCGCGGCCGTGCAGCAGCCCGGAATCCTGCAGCCGGGGGCCTGGATCGGCCTGCTCCTGCCGATGCCACAGGCCTGGACCTTCGACATGACGCTGCGCTTCCTGATCGCCCTGCTCTGCGCCTACCTCTTCGCGCGCGATCTCGGCTGCGGGGAGCTGCCGTCGCTTCTCGCGGCGGCCGGATGGGCCTTCTCGGACTACTTCGTGTTCTTCCTGGGCTTCCCGAACTCGGCGACCATGGCGCCCTTTCCCCTGGCCCTGCTCGGCGCGCGCGGTGACGCGCGCGAGCAGGACGGCCGCGGCGTCGCCCTCCTGGTCCTCGCTCTGTCCGAGAGCCTGGTGGGAGGCCACCCGGAGACCGCCCTCCACACGGGCGCCGCCACGGGCCTGTACTTCCTGTTCGAGCTCTCGAGGGCCGAGCGAGGCCGGCGCCGCCGGGCGCTCCTGCTCGCGCTTGCGTCGGTGGGCCTGACGCTCGGCCTCTGCGCGATCATTCTTCTCCCGCTGGCCGAAGTGCTCCCGCTGACCGCGCAGCACCAGGGGCGAAAGAACTTCTATGCATTCACGCGGCGGTCGGTGCCGTGGTCCGAGAGCCTTTTCCGGCTCGCGCCGCAGGTCGTGCCCTACTCGATCGGAGTCGACGGCCACGGCTCCGTCAAGGACGGCTTCATCGTGCCGTCGCTCTACGCAGGCTCGCTCCTTTTTCCGTTCGCCTTCGCCGGGGCCTTCTCGAGGCGCCGCGAGGCGTGGTTCTTTCTCGGCCTCGGCTTCCTGAGCCTTTCGGTGTGCGTCAAGACCGTCGCGGCGGACCTTCTCGCCCGGCTCCCGTTCTTCGACATCGCGATCAACGAGTACATGATCATCCTCGCCACCTTCTCGGTGTGCGTTCTCGCCGGGCTCGGCGCCGAGAGCCTCGGGCAGGCCGAAGGACGCCGGGCGCTCTGGGCGGGAGCCCTTTTGACCCTCGCCGCCGTCTCCGTTCTCTACCGGATCCACGCGCCACTGATGAAGTCTCTCGGGATGTCCGCGGCCTACCGGCGGGAGCGACTCCTCCTCCAGATCCTGCCGCTGGTTCTCGGCGTCGGCGCCGCCGCGCTCGGGCGCCGCCGGTTCGCCTCGCTCGGTCTGGCAGCGGCGCTCGGCCTCTTCCTCGTCTCCCGGGTCCTCGAAGCGGGCCGAGTCAATCCCGTCATGCCGGCTGCGACCTGCTATCCGCCGCTTCCCGTTCTTTCCGGGATCCCCCGCGGGACCCCCTATCGGATGACGGCGCTCGGACTGAATTTCATCCCCAACGCGGCCGCCGTCTACGACCTCGAGGACGTGCGCGGCTACGAGGCCATGACGCTCGCACTCCTGTACCAGACCTTTCCGATCTGGAGCGTGCAGCAGGGCTTCTGGTTCAATCGGGTGGATGATCCGACGACACCGTTCCTGTCCTTCCTGAACGTGCGCTGGGTGCTGACTCCGCTGGACAGCCACGTGCCGGCCGGATGGCGCGCCGTCTCCGAATCCGACGGCTTGAGGCTCGTCGAAAATCCGCGGGCTCTCGAGCGCGTCTTCGTGCCGCGGCTCTATCGGGGCGAGCCGGATTCCGAAAAGCGGCAGGTCCTGCTCGGCCAGATCGGGGACTTCGGCGAGCGCGGCCTCGTCGCGGCCGACACGGGCGGCCGGTGGGTCGAGAACGGGCGAGCGGTGGTCATGATCGACTCCTACGAGGCAGAGCGGCTCGGGCTGACGGTCGAGGCCGAGGCGCCCGCCCTCGTCGGAACGTCGATCCCGGCCTGGCCCGGCTGGAAAGTCGACCTCGACGGGGCGCCGGCGAAGACGATCCCCTTCAACCACGCCTTCCTCGCGTTCCACGTGCCACCGGGGTCGCACCGCGTCACGCTGCGATACGCGCCGGATGGCTTTCGTCATGGTGCGGCGGCGAGTCTCGCGACGGTCGTCCTGAGCGCGATCCTTCTCCGACGGCGCCACCGCGCGCCCTGACCGGCCCCGCCCCCGCGAACGGGGTCGCCCCGTTCACCCGTCGGTCTTGCGCTCGAACACGATCACCAGCTCGTCGTTGCCGCGCCACCACCCGGGCACCGGCATCGTCGGCTTCTTGCCCGCGCGG
>Ga0326726_10002020_pt1 | contig 18867 bp, 19 predicted proteins | sample MHFenrmetagenome_2_FD_207603 | JGI IMG/M metagenome (GOLD analysis project Ga0326726, IMG submission 207603) | Lab enriched peat soil microbial communities from Michigan Hollow, Ithaca, NY, United States - MHF15MN | ecosystem: Environmental > Terrestrial > Soil > Wetlands > Peat | place: USA... | reverse complement strand
CGTGCAGAGCCGCGAGGCCGTCGCGACCACGCGGCGTACGTGCACCAGGCCGTGACCGGGATCGCTGCCGGGCTGGTCCGACAGGAAGCGCTCGAACAGCGGCTCCCATTCCTGCTGCAGGCTCGCGACACTCTGCATACGGGGCGCGCCTAGCGCCGGCCCGCCGGGCGCCGGCGGCGCGCGCTGCGCTTCCCGCGCGCGGCGAGTGCAGCCGCGAGCGCCTCGCGGGTCCACTGCCGCAGCTCTTCCGCGTCTTCCAGCACCTCGGCGGGCACTTCCCAGTAGGCCATCACGTGACCCGGCCGGTCCGGAAACGGACAGAACGGCCGGCTGCCGGCCTTGACGTAGCGCGGGCGGCTGGCGTCGCCGGTCTTGAAATACAGGGAATCGTCGTCGATCAATGCGAAGAAAAGGCCGTCGAGATAGAGCCCGATCCCGCCGAACATCCGGCGCGGGACGACCCTGCCCGCGGGCGCGAGCTGCTCCAGCACGAAATCGCGGAATTCGTCCGAGACCGCCAAGCCCTACTCCTTTGCACCGAGCGCGATGTGGATACGATCGCGCAGTTCGCGATGCTGCTCCGGGTCGAATTCCGCAGCCGCATTCCAGTCGTAGGCCCAGGGATGGGTCGTCGCGTACTGCGCCGGCTCATCGTGGAAGCGCGGGATCACGTGCGCGTGCAGCGCCTGCTCCTGGTTGCCGAGGATCGCGTAGTTGATCCGCAGCGCCCGCGTGACCCGGAGTACCGCGTCGCCGAGCGCCGCCATGTCGGCGAGGAACTGCGTGCGCTCCGGGATCGCGAGCGCATTCAGCGTCGGCACGACCGGATCCGGCAGGAGCAGGCAATAGCCCGGCAGTACCTGTCGCTCGCCCATGACCGCCCAGCCAGACGCGAGCCGCGCGATGAAGGTCGGGTCGTTGCCCGCGCGCAGCGCATCGACCCGGCCATGGATCGCCGTCGTCATCGTCAACCCGACCAGCTCCTGACAGGGCCGCTGTCCAGGTGCACGAATTCGGAGACCGGATAATAGCCGACGCCACCTGCTTGCCTGGCAAGCGCGAGGTCGCGCAGCGCGATCACCGGCAGTCCCACCAGGCGAACGTCGACGGCGCGTCCCTCCATGTGCAGGCTGTGCGATGACACGCCGTTGGTCGTCGCCACCAGCATCGCGTTCGTCGCGGGAGAGCGGTAGCCGGAAATGATTTCGTAGCGTGGCTCGCGGCCGGCCGCCAGCGCGAGATCATGCAGCAGGTCGAAGAGCCGCGTGTCGATCGGCAGGACCGCGCTGTTGCGGTAGTCGCGCAGCAGCCAGTCGAGCTCGCCCAGCTGGTCCTGGTTGTAGGCGCCGCCGGTGAAGTAGCGCGCGTCCAGGCTCTCGCCGGTGTGCGTATTGACCAGGAGCAGTTCACGGTCACGGGGCGCTTCAGCGGCCGCCCGCGCGGCCCGGGCCATTGCAGCTGCGGCCGGCAGGCAGACGACCAGTCCCGTGAGGAAACGGCGGCGGCTCCCGCAGCCGCAGGCAGGGTCAATCGGCGGCCGGCTCGACATTGACGGTCAGCAGGTGCGCGCGCGGGAAGAAATTGAAATCGGTCGCAGTCGCGCTCGTGTAGGCGCCCATCTGGCGGCCGAGCAGCAGGTCGCCGTCCGTGAGCTCCGGCATCGGGATGTCCTCGGCGATCACGTCGATGCTGTCGCAGGTGGGCCCCGCGAGCACGCAGGGCATGCGCGGACCGGCATGCGGCGCGACCGGTTCGACCGGATAGCGTGAATGGTCGTACAACTGGCCGCTGAAGGAGCCGTACATGCCGTCGTCGAGGTAGTACCACCAGCGGCCTTCGCGCCTTGCGCGGCCCATCACCGTGGCCAGGCAGAAACCGGCCGGCCCGCAGATGAAGCGGCCAGGCTCGGAAATCACGCGTATCCCTTTCGGCAGCCGCGCAAGCGCGGCGCGGATCGGCCGGCAGAATTCTTCGATCGCCGGCGCCTGCTGCAGGTAATCGATCGGGAATCCGCCGCCGATGTCGAGCACGGTCAGCGGCGGCAGGCCGCGGGCGGCCGCCTCCGAGATCAGGCCCGCGCTGATCTCGATGGCGCGGGCATGCGCATCGGCGCTGCCGACCTGCGAGCCGACGTGGAAGGAAATGCCGATGATCTTGATCCGCGCGCGTGCCGCGGCCTGGATGAGCGCGATCGCGGCTTCCGGGTCGCAGCCGAACTTGCGGGACAGGTCCACCATTGCGTCCGCGCTGCGGTGCGCCAGGCGCAGCAGCAGCCGCGCGCGGTCGCGGTAGGGCCGGAACTTGGCGATCTCGTCCGGGTTGTCCACGACAAAGGTCGTCACGCCGAATTCGAGCGCGTGGCGGATGTCGATATCGCGCTTGATAGGGTGCGTGTGGATGCAGCGCGCGGACTCGATGCCGGCCGCGCGGACGCGATCCACCTCGCCATTGGTCGCGAGATCGAACCAGGCGCCCTCCGCGGCCAGCACCTTGACGACCGTCGCATCGGGCTGTGGCTTCAGCGCGTAATGCAGGTCCACGCCCGGCAGGGCAGCCGCCAGCGCCCGGTACTGGCGCCGGATGATGTTGCAATCGATGAACAGCAACGGCGAGCCGAAACGCGCGGCCAGCGACCGCAGCGCCGCCTCGCTGTAGGGCTCGGCGAGACGAAGCCCGGCAGCGGCGTCGCGATTCCTCCTGATCCTGGCGGGCGTGTTCAAGTTGCGGGTCATGATAGCAGCGGGTCCACGAGCCGCAACAAGCGGTCGAGCGCGCCGCGATTGGAATCCAGCACGCCACGGCCGGCTTTGCCCATCGAAATGCGGAGCGCCTCGTTTCCCAGCAGTTCCGAAACGACGGCGCCGAGCTGACTCGTGCCGGTGACGATACGTGTGGCGCCCGCCTCGAGCAGCAGCCGCGCGACCGACTCGCTGTTGAAATTGTGCGGCCCGGTCAGCAAGGGCCGGCCGAGCGAAGCCGGCTCGAGCAGGTTGTGGCCGCCGACCGGCACCAGGCTTCCGGCGACGAACGCGACGTCGGCGGCCGCGTAGAACATCATCAGTTCTCCCATCGTGTCGCCCAGCATCACGGGCGTGGTCCGCGGGATCGCCGCTCCGCTCGAGCGATTCGTGTGCACTTCACCGCGCCGCGCGAGCAGGTCGCGGACCGCGTCGAAGCGCTGCGGGTGGCGCGGCACCAGCAACAGGAGCGCTTCAGGAAACTGCCGGCATACGGCCCGGTGTGCGTCGAGGATCATCTCCTCCTCGCCCTCGTGCGTGCTGCCGGCCACCCAGATCGGCCGCCCCGGCGCATTCGCCTCCCGCCAGCGGGCGCCGCGCTCCTCGATGCCGGGCGGCGGCTGGAAGTCGAACTTGATGTTGCCCGTCACGTGCGTGCGCGCGGGATTGGCGCCGATCGAGCGGAAGCGCGCCGCATCGGTCTCGCTCTGCGCGGCGATCAGGATCCCGTGCGACAGCGCCTGGCGGAACAGCGGCACGAGGCGCCGGTAACGCCCGACCGAGCGCGGCGAGATGCGCGCGCTGGCGAGAACCAGCGGCACGTCGCGCCGGCCGCATTCCGCATAGAGGTTGGGCCAAAGCTCGGTCTCGAGGATCATCGCGAGACGCGGCCGCACGCGGTCGAAGAAGCGCCGGACCGAACCCGGCAGGTCGAAGGGGATGTAGCGCAGCTGCACCGAGTCCCCGAACAGCTGCCGCGCGCGCGCTGCGCCCGTCGGCGTCACCGTCGTCAGCAGCAGCGGGTATTGCGGATGGCGGATCAAGAGCTTCCTGACCAGCGATTCGGCCGCCTGGACCTCGCCGACCGATACGGCGTGGATCCAGATCGTGTTGCCGGGCAGCGCAGGCCCGAAGCCGAAGCGTTCGCCGAGACGCTCGCGGTAACTGGGATCGCGCAGCCCGCGCCAGACCTGCATCAGCAGCGCGACCGGCGCCGCGAGGTAGATCAGCAGGTTGTATATGAACCGCAGCATTCAGGCGTCGTGCGCGGAGCGCAGCAATGAGAATCCGCGCCGCCATTCGATGCGCCCCGCCGCGATCTTTCCGAGGCTGCGCGCCAGCCGGCCGAGCACGCGCTCGCGCCAGGCCCCTGGCTCGCGCAGGCGGCCGCGGTCGAAGTCGAGGACCCAGACCTCGCCGTTTCCGCCCAGCATGATGTTGTTGGCGGTCAGGTCGGCGTGCTGCACGCCGGCGTCGTGGAATCGCCGCAGGCAGCGGCCTATCGCAATCCAGCTCGCATCGCTCATGCGCCCGGCGCGCAGCGTCTCGATCAGGGACGCCGCGCCGACCAGCCGCTCGGTGATCAGTTCCGCGACGTAGGTGCACGCGCGGCGCCGATACCCAGCGGCCACCGGCGCCGGCACCGGCAGGCCCATCTCCCGGAGCGCCTCGAGCAGGCGCAGCTCGCGGAACGAGCGCGTGCGCTCCTCGCCGAGGAACAGGAATCGCTCGCGAACGAGGTTCGCGATGACTCCGCCGCGCAGGTAGCGCCTGAGCGCCCAGTGCCGGCCCCGGTCCTCGATGAAATGGATCGAGCCGCGCCCGCCGGTGTGGGCGGTCAGCGCGCCCTTCGCCTGCCAGCGCGCACGGTCGAACAGTTCCCAGCCGGGATCGTCGACTCGCTCCGGATCATAGAGAATCGCGCCGCGGCCGACCTCGAGCCGTTTGAACATCGCTCGTCAGCGGCCCGGAAGGGCGCGTCTGGCGGTTGCCGTCGGCTTGTTCCGTCCTGTCTCGGTGCTTTGCACGGAACACGGCCCCTGGCTTGCAGGCCGCGATTATATCCAGTGGTCCCTAGTCCCGCAGTATCCGCTCGCCCTCGACCGGCCTGAAGCGCGCCTGAAAGAAGCGCAATTGCCTTGGCTCGTAGGTGAATTGCAACCCGACGATCCCGGCTCGCTGCTGGTGCAGCGCGACGACCGACTCGGCGGTGACGTCCATGTGCGCCTGCGTGTAGACCCGTCGCGGGATGGTCAGCCGCACCAGCTCCAGTCGCGGAATGTTGTTCATGCCGGTCGCCGGATCGCGGCCCGCCGACACCGCTCCGCGCTCCATGGAGCGCACGCCGGAATCGACGTACAGCGCGGCGGCCAGCGCCTGGGCCGGGAAATGCTCGCGCGGCATGTCCGGCAGGAACTCGAGTGCGTTCAGGAAAATGCCGTGTCCGCCGATCGGCCGCACGATCGGCACGCCCTCGCGCTTCAGGATCTCGCCGAGGTATTGCACCTGGCCGACCCGCGCGTGCATGTGGTCGAACTGCACGGACTCGCGGATGCCGATCGCCATCGCCTCCATGTCGCGCCCGGCCAGCCCGCCGTAAGTGTGCAGTCCCTCGTAGATCACGACCATGTTGCGCGCCGCGTCGGCCAGTTCATCGTCATTGAGCGCAAGGAAGCCGCCGATGTTGACCAGGCAATCCTTCTTGCCGGACATCGTGCAGCCGTCGCTGCAGGAGCAGAGCTCCCGGAGGATCTCGGCGAGCGACCGGTCCGCATATCCGGGTTCGCGGGTCTTTATGAAGTAGCAGTTCTCCACTGCCCGCGTCGCGTCCAGGAAGACCTTGATCCCGTGCCGCCGGCACAGGGCCGACACCTCGCGCGCATTGGCCATGCTGATAGGCTGGCCGCCCGCCATGTTGACCGTCGCGTGCAGCGAGAGATACGGAATGCGCGACGCACCGACGCGCTCGATCAGCCGGGTCAGCTTGTCGAGGTCGACATTGCCCTTGAATGCGAACTCCGAATCGGGGTCGTGGGCCTCGTCGATGATGACGTCGACGAACTGCCCGCCGGCCAGCTCCTGGTGGACACGGGTCGTCGTGAAGTACATGTTGCCCGGCACGAAATCGCCCGGCTTGATGCACGAGCGGCTCAGGATGTGCTCGGCGCCGCGGCCCTGGTGCGTCGGAATGACGTGCTTGTAGCCGTAGTACTCGCGCACGGCGTCTTCGAGGTGATAGAAATTCGCCGAGCCGGCATAGGCCTCGTCGCCCAGCATCATGCCGGCCCACTGCCGGTCGCTCATGGCCGACGTGCCGGAATCCGTCAGCAGGTCGATGTAGACGTCGTCGCTGCGCAGCAGGAAGGTGTTGAAACCCGCGTCGACGATGGCCCGCTCGCGCTCCGCGCGGGTCGTCATCCGCAGGTGCTCGACCACCTTGATCTTGAAGGGTTCAGCCCAGGATCGACGCTGCATGCTACCGACTCATCTGCCGCCGAGTCATTGGTCGCATGCTGCGGCCGGCGCGGCGATGCCGCCCTGACCTAGGTCAATGGGCCCGAGGCGTCAGCGCTTCAGCACGAACTCGGCACTGCAATACGGGCACTTGGCCCAGCCGGTCGCCTCGATCGGCAGGTAGACGCGCGGATGGCTGTTCCAGAGGGACATCGACGGCATCGGGCAGGACAGGGGCAGGTCCGCGGCCGTGACGTCGTAACGGTTCTGCGCATTCGGCAGGATCGGTTCGCGCTCGCCTGTCTGTGTGCCGGTCACCGGGGATCCCCTGTCAGCCTGCCTGCGATTATACCGGCGCAGGGTCGGCGCCCGCGACCATCACCTGCTCCCAGATCGCCGTGACCCGGGCGCGCGTTTCCTCGAACGCCCCCGTCTCGACGACCGGCGGCTGCTGTTCCAGCGAAAGATGGTGCGCCGCCTCCCGGTAGCGGCGGTAGGCGTCCACCAGGACGTCGATGGTGCGGTGGTCCACGAGCGCTGCGGAGCCTACCGATTCGAGCTGGCGGATCGTGTCGGCGAACTCGCAGAGCGGCGGCTGCCGGTCGGTCCAGCGCAGCACCCAGTACTGCGCCATGAACTCGATGTCGGCGATGCCGCCGCGATCCTGCTTGAGGTCGAAGGATCCCTCGCGCGAACGGGCGAGCTCCGCGCGCATGCGCTCGCGCATGGCGACGATGTCCTCGCGCAGCGTCTCGCGCCGCACTGAATGCATCAGCACGTCGCGGCGGATGCGGGCGAACTCGACGCCGAGCCGGCCATCGCCTGCGACCCAGCGCGAATGCAGGAGCGCCTGGTGCTCCCAGGTCCAGGCTTCGCGCCGCTGGTAGTCCTCGAAAGCCTGCATCTGCGTGAAGGCGAGACCGCCCTTCCCGCTCGGCCGCAGCCGCACGTCCACCTCATACAGCCGGCCGGCGGCCGTGTGCACGGTCAAGAGGTGCACGAGCCTTTGCGCGAGGCGCAGGAAGAAGACCTCGTTGTCCACCGGCTTCGCGCCCGCCGTCTGTTGCTGCTCGCCCGACGAATCGTGCAGGAACACCAGGTCGAGATCCGACCCGTAGCCGAGTTCCATTCCGCCCAGCTTGCCGTAGCCGACGATCGCGACCCGCGCGGTGCGCGGGCCTTCCGCGTCCGTGCAGCGTGGCTCGCCGTGGATCGCGCGGGTCTGCCGCCACGCGAGCGCCAGCGCCTGATCGAGGATGAGTTCCGCAACATCCGTCAGCCGGTCGCTGACCTGCATCAGCGGCAGCCGCCCGGTCAGGTCCTGCATCGCAATGCGGAAGGTCGCGGCGCGGCGGAAGTGACGCAGCGCATCCACCTGCCGCTCCTCGTCGAGGCCTGCGTGCTCGAGCCGGATCGCGAGTTCCTGCCGGAACTGCTCCCGGTCCGGGAGCGTGTCGAAAACGCGCGAGTCCAGCAGTTCGTCGAGCAGCAGCGGATGCGCAGCGACCTGGCGCGCCAGGTAATCGCCCAGGCGGCAGATGCTGACCAGCCGCGACAGGGCGCTGGCATTCTCGTTGAGGAGCGCGAGGTAGGCGGTGCGGCCACCGATCGCCTCGATGATCCGGATCAGGCGCGCGAGCAGCTGCAGTTCATCGGCTTCGCGGTCGCCGCCGGCGGCGCCGGCAATCCCTGAGAGCAGCCGCGGCAGGAGCAGCGCGAGGCGGCGCTGGCCAAATTCGTCGAGGCGCCGGAAATACGCCGAGCGGCGCAACTCGAGCAGCTTGCCGGCCGCGCCCGCGGCATCACGGATGCCCAACCCCGACAGTTCGCGCGCGATGGACTCCGGATCGGGCTCCGCCGCCCACAGCGACTCGAGACGCGCGGCCGGCGCCCCGGCGGCGCCCCCGCCCGGGCCGAACACGATGTCATTGAAATGCGCGGTGACGGCACGGCGTTTGACGTCGAGCAGATGCATGAATTCGGTCCAGCCGGCTGCTCCCATCGCTGCCGCGAGCCGTTCACGGCCAGGTTCGTCTTCCGGCAGCGCATGCGTCTGCTGGTCGGCGACCATCTGCAGGCGGTTCTCGGTCCGGCGCAGGAATTCGTAGGCGTCCTGCAGGTCGGCGACCGCCGCCGCCGCGAGCAGCTTTGAGCCCTGCAGCCGCGGCAGCACCGCGAGCAACGACGGCGATTGCAGGCCAGGCTCGGAGCCGCCACGGATCAGCTGCTGCGCCTGCACGATGAACTCGATCTCGCGGATTCCGCCCGGCCCGAGCTTGATGTCCTGCTGCAGTTCGCGCCGCGCGACCTCGCGCGCGATCATGTCCTTCATCGCGCGCAGGCTTTCGAACACGCCGAAATCCAGGTAGCGCCGATAGACGAACGGACGGACCGCCTCGTCGTACAACTGTTGATAGGATCCGGCACCCGTCACTGCGCGCGCCTTGACGTAGGCATAGCGCTCCCAGTCGCGACCGTGCTTCTGCAGGTATTCCTCGAAGGCGCCGAAATTCACCACCAGCGGTCCGGAATCCCCAAACGGGCGCAGGCGCAGGTCCACGCGGAACACGAAGCCCTCCGCCGTGCGCGAGTTGAGGAGACGCACCAGCGCCTGGCCGAGGCGCGTGAAGTAATCCTCGTTCGCGATCGGGCGCCGGCCATCCGTCTCGCCCGCCTCCGGGTACAGCAGCACGAGGTCGATATCCGACGAGAAGTTGAGTTCGCGGCCGCCCAGCTTGCCCATGGCGAGCACGACCAGTTCCTGCAGGTCGCCCGCCGGCGAGCGCGGCTGACCGTAACGGGGCGTCAGCGATCGTGCTGCAAACGCGACGGCCGCGGCGATCGCTGCATCCGCGAGATCCGATAGTTCCGCGAGCACCTCGGCGAGCGGTGCGGCGCCCGTGAGGTCGCGCCAGGCGATGCGCAGCAACTCGCTGCGGCGCAAGCGCCGCAGGCCATCCATGAAGCGGCCTTCATCGTCGCCGCCCTCGAGCAGCGCCATCGCTGCGGCGCGGATTTCGCCGGCGCCGCGCGCGCGTCCCAGTTCGCCGCTGCCGGCAAGCCGGCCAAGGATCGCGGGCTCCCGCGTCGCTGCCTCGGCAGCGAATTCGCTGGCCGCGAAGACGCGTTCGATATCGGCGGCGGGAAGCGCGGCCGACCCGCCGGCCTCATGCCAATGGGCAATCAGGGCAGCGGCGCGGTCCCCAGGCATCGGGCCGATCCCGTTCAATCGCGATTCACGAGCCAGAGCCCCGCGAAACACAGCGCGACGCCGACGATGTTGGTCACCGACAGCCGGTCCCTGAAGAAAAGGTAGCCGAGACCGAGCAGTGCGATTGCGGCCGACACCTGGGTGACGAGCGCCCCGATCGACAGCGGAAAGCCGCTGCGGTACAGCAGGATGAACGCGAGGTCGATCACCACGATGGACATCGCGAGCGCCGGCGCGGTCCAGTTGACCTGGGCGAAATGACTGCGGAATCCGGCTTCCGCCGGCATCACGAGCAGGATGGCGGCGCAGAGCATCATGCCGACCACGTAGGCCGTGAACAGCATTGCAATCGGGTTCGCGCCCGCCGGCACCAGCTTGGTGACGAGGTGATAGCCGACGGTCCCGCCGATTGCGAGTACTAACGCGATGGATTGCATGGGGCTTCTCCGCGGGTTTGCGCGTGCAGTGCCAGGAGTCGATGCAGCGGCGGCCGTGCGAACGCATCGATCGCCTGCCGCAATTCCGGCGAAGCGGCCGCCTGCTTCGTCGCGGCATCGCGAACGAACTGCACCGCCTTCCCCAGCGGCGCCTTCGCATGGGTCTTCGCAGCTTCCGCCATCCGCGCGCGTTGTGCGGCATCGATCGTCAGCGCGAAATGCGGCGCGACGACTTCCCAGACGGCCGCCGGCAGGCCTTCATAGGACACGAGCCTGCCGCGTTGCGGATCGAGGCCGGCCGCGGCATCGCAGAACGCGCCATACAACCGTGCGACGAATTCCTCCGGCGAACGCGACAGGTCCTGCGGGTCCACGAATGCGGAGAACTGGCCGCCAGGACCCACAGTATCCCGGAGCCAGCCGGGTCGCTGGGCGAGGATCGATACGCCGACCTCGACGGGATCGCGAATGCTGAGTACCCAGGGCGTCGCCGGAAAGGCCTCGGCAAGGATGTCGCAGAAAAATGTATTCCAGCTGCTGAGCTTCAGGACATAGGGCTTCCCTGCATGCCGGGCCAGCGCATCGCCGAGCGATCGCAGCGCCGCGACCAGATCCTGGCGCGGCCATGCCTGGGGCGGCACCAGGATCTCGTTCACGGGCAGCGGCTCCGCGTAAACGACCAGCGATTTGTGCTGTTTCAGGAGCTGCGAAATCAGCGTCGAGCCGCAGCGCGCGACATGAAATATCAGTCCCGCCGGCGCGGTATCAGCGTCCGCCTTGCCGATGTCCTCCCGCGCGATGTGGACGACGGTCTCGGCCGCGGGAATCCGCGTGACGGTCTCCTGCATGAAGGCGTCCCGGAGTTCCTCCGGGTGGATGTCGCGGAGCGCGAGATAAAGGCCATCCGGGCGAAGGGCCGCGCGCACCGGCAGCCGGTTCCCTCGTGTCTCAAGCATTTCGCGGCACCCGCGGTTCCTCGACAGGGGCGGATTGGCAATGCTAACGTCTATTCGTCATGGAATTTGCAGATTTCATCGCGCCATTCGACGCAGCCAGCTTCCGCTCGCAGTACTACGGCAACTGCCCCGTCCACATCCAGCGGCAGGGCGGCGGCGCGAGCCTGCTCCCCTGGCAGCGCTTCAACGATGTGCTCGCGATCACGCCGTACTGGAACGAGGACACGCTGAAGGTCTTCTTCAAGAGCCGCGCGGCGCTGCGCGAGAACTACTGCGACACGACCGACCTGCGCGCAGGGACGAGCGCCCCCGTCAATCCCGCCAAGGTCAAGGCATTGCTGGGCCTCGGGGCGAGCCTGGTCGCCAATCAACTGCATCGCGTCTGTCCGGAAGTCGGCGCGGTTGCCGGTATGCTCGAGCGCGAGTTCGCGGCCCGCGTTTCCGCGAACGTCTACTGTTCCTTCAAGGGCGTGCAGGCCTTCCAGACCCACTACGACCTTCACGACGTGTTCGCCGTGCAGGCAGAGGGCGAAAAGACCTGGCGCATTTACGAGTCGCGCGCGGATGCGCCGGTGGCGCCGCTGCCGCCGGGCGACGAGATCGAGAAATGGCTGACCGAGTCCCGCGGCAAGCTGCTGTTCGAGGCGCAGATGAAGCCGGGCGACATCCTCTACCTGCCGCGCGGCCAGTATCACGACGCGCTGACGGGATCGCAGGCATCGCTCCACGTCACCTTCGGCGTTTCGCCGGCGACGGGCCTCGCGCTCTTCAAGCTGCTGGAGAACGCAGTGACGCAGGAAAGCGAGTTCCGCGCCTATCTGCCCGATGCACGCAAGGAGCCGGAGCTGCGGACGCGGCTCGCCCGCCTTGCCGACCGGGTGAAGGCCGTGATGACTTCGCCCGCATTCGCCACCGACGTACTCAATCACCAGCGGGGTCTCGCCCGCACCGCGGCTGACTACGAATTGCCGGCGCAGTCGAAGACGACCTGGTATTCGGTGGCGCGACGGGTGCAGGTCGTGCGTCGCGACCGCGGGTTCGCCGTCGTCTTCGACGGCGGCGAGATCGCACTGGGCGCCGACTATCCGACGGTCGAATGGATGCTGAAGCAGCGCCTGTTCTCGCTCGAGGATGCGATCGCGCGCCAGCCCGGCCTCGACCGGCAGGAACTGCGGCGCGACCTCGAGCAGCTCGCCCGGGCCGGCGTGATCGTCGAAACCGAAATGCGGTAACAACCTGCTGAAGACTTCCGTATCGGGCGCAATCCTGGTGACGGCCTTGTCGGTCGTGGCGGTCACGCGGGTCGACGCAGCACCGGGCATGACGGCAGCCGCCTCACTTGCGCGTGCGCAGGGCGCGAGTGCGGCCGGTGACGCGCTGGCGGGCATCCTGCCGCGGCCGTCGGCCGTGCCCGGCGGCGTCGTGTTGCTGCCGATCGAGGGGCCGGCGGGCATTGCTCCCGTCGTCACGTTCGACGGCGCCCGCGCGATGGTCCTGCGGGAGTCCGGCCACTGGCTCGCGATCGTCGGCATTCCGCTGGCCGCGATTCCCGGTCATGAGCAGGTCGCCATCGAGCAAGGCGACTCGAAGGCGCAGGTCGGCTTCGAGATCGCCGCCAAGGAATACGCCGTGCAGAAGCTCACGGTGCCGCCGAGCCAGGTGAATCTCTCGAAGCAGGACCTCGCGCGTGTCGAGAATGAGCGCGTGAAGATACGCGCGGCTCTGACGACATTCTCGGCGCGCCCGCCAGAAACGCTGCGGCTGCTTCAGCCAACGGCAGGCCCGCGCTCGAGCTCCTTCGGCCTGCGCCGGTTCTTCAATGATGAGTCGCGCAATCCGCACAGCGGCATGGACATCGCGGCGTCGCTTGGCGCCCCCGTGCAGGCCGCCGCCGCCGGCACCGTCCTTGATGTCGGCGATTATTTCTTCAACGGCAACACCGTGATCGTCGACCATGGCGCCGGGTTCGTGACGATGTACTGCCACCTGAGCCGCATCCGCGTGAAGCCAGGGCAGCCGCTGCACGCGGGCGACCGGATCGGCGACGTCGGCGCCACCGGCCGGGTGACGGGCCCGCACCTGCATTTCGGCGTGACGCTGAACGGTACGATGGTGGACCCGGCGCTCTTCCTGCCGGCGGAAGACGCCGGGCTCTGAAGAGCGTCCTGAAAAGAAAAGGCCCGGGAGTTTCCTCCCGGGCCTTCGTGATCGAACCGCAGAGCCTTGCGGCCTTACATGTCCATACCGCCCATGCCGCCCATGCCGCCACCGCCCGGCGACGGATGGTCGTGCTCCTCCTTCGGAGCCTCCGCCACCATCACCTCGGTCGTCAGCAGGAGGCCGGCGACGGATGCCGCATTCTGGAGCGCCAGGCGCGTGACCTTGGTCGGGTCCAGGATGCCCATCTCGATCATGTCGCCGTACTCGCCGGTCGCGGCGTTGTAGCCGAAGCTGCCCTTGCCCTCGCGGACCTTGGCCAGCACGACCGAGCCGTCTTCACCGGCGTTCTGCACGATCTGGCGAAGGGGCTCCTCGATGGAGCGCGACAGGATGCGGATGCCGACATTCTGGTCCTCGTTGGCACCGGCAAGCTTGTCGAGCGTCTTCTGCACCCGGACCAGCGCAACGCCGCCACCGGGCACCACGCCCTCTTCAACGGCCGCACGCGTGGCGTGCAGGGCGTCCTCGAGGCGGGCTTTCTTTTCCTTCATCTCGATCTCGGTGGCCGCACCGACCTTGATCACGGCAACGCCGCCGGAGAGCTTCGCGACCCGCTCCTGCAGCTTTTCCTTGTCGTAGTCGGAGGTCGCTTCCTCGACCTGGCGGCGGATCTGCTCGATCCGGCCCTTGATCTCGGAGGGCTTGCCGGCGCCGTCGATGATCGTCGTGTTTTCCTTCTCGGCGACGACCTTCTTGGCCCGTCCGAGGTCATTCAGCGTCGCCTTTTCGAGCGACAGGCCGACCTCGTCGGAAATCACGGTGCCGCCGGTCAGTACGCCGATGTCCTGCAGCATGGCCTTGCGGCGGTCGCCAAAGCCCGGCGCCTTGACCGCGCAGACCTTGACGATGCCGCGGATCGTGTTGACCACGAGTGTCGCGAGCGCCTCGCCCTCGACGTCCTCGGCGATCACCAGGAGCGGCTTGCCGGCCTTGGCGATGCCCTCGAGCAGCGGCAGCATCTCGCGGATGTTCGAGACCTTCTTGTCGTAGAGCAGGATGTACGGGCTCTCGAGTTCGCAGGTCTGCGTCTGGCCGTTGTTGATGAAATACGGCGACAGGTAGCCGCGGTCGAACTGCATGCCCTCGACGACTTCGAGTTCGTTCTCGAGGCCCGAGCCTTCCTCGACCGTGATCACGCCTTCCTTGCCGACTTTTTCCATCGCTTCGGCGATCTTCTTGCCGATGGCCTCGTCGCTGTTCGCCGAGATCGTGCCGACCTGGGCGATCGCCTTCGAGTCCTTGCAGGGCTTGGAGAGCTTCTTCAGCTCCTCGACCGCGGCCGTCACGGCCAGGTCGACGCCGCGCTTGACGTCCATCGGGTTGATGCCCGAGGCGACGGCCTTCATGCCCTCGCGGATGATTGCTTGCGCGAGCAGGGTCGCCGTGGTCGTGCCGTCGCCGGCCTCGTCGGAAGTCGACGAAGCGACTTCCTTGACCATCTGCGCGCCCATGTTCTCGAACTTGTCCTTGAGCTCGATTTCCTTCGCGACCGAGACGCCATCCTTGGTGATGGTCGGGGCGCCGAAGCTCTTCTCGAGCACCGCATTGCGGCCTTTCGGGCCGAGCGTCGCCTTGACGGCGTTCGCGAGCAGGTTGACGCCGCGGACCAGGCGGGTGCGCGCGTCATCGCTGAATCTAACTTCCTTGGCTGACATTGGTGCTTGTCCTCTTTACTTTTCGATCACGGCCATGACGTCTTCCTCGCGCATCACGAGGAGCTCGTCGCCGTCGACCTTGACTTCGGTTCCGCCGTACTTGCCGAACAGGATCTTGTCGCCGACCTTGAGGTCGAGCGGACGCACGCTCCCGTTCTCCAGAATCTTGCCCTTGCCGACTGCGACGATCTTGCCGCGGATCGGCTTCTCGGCAGCGGTGTCGGGGATCACGATGCCGCCGGGTGATTTGCGCTCTTCATCTTCGCGCTTGACGATCACTCGATCATGAAGCGGACGGATCTTCATGGTTCAACACTCCTTGGAAATTCGCCTGTTGGTTGCCGGGAGGGGCCACTTTTGCTGTTAGCACTCTCCCTAGTCGGGTGCTAATCATAGGGATTAGCGACCCAATTTCAAGCGGCATCTGGCACTTCCCTGTGGCTATTCTCAACCCATTGAGATACAACGCTTTTCTTCGCCGCGCGTTGCCACGATTTAAGCCGAAATCCACGAAACTGGGCAGGCGGTCGCGACAAGTGCGCGGCGGGTCGCTAACCTCTCGGCCCGCGTCCTGAAAAACCGGCTTTAAGGAACCCCAGCGAATGAAGAGTCCGAGGACTGTACTGGCCGCGTTTCTGCTGGCCGCGAGCGCTGCGGCGACCGCCCAGGGGCTCCTGGGGCCGGCAATCAATGACGATCAGTTCCTGCCGGTCGACGAGGCTTTCATCTTCACCGCCGCTGCCGATGGCGGCGCGCAACTCGCGCTCGACTGGCAGATCGCACCCGGCTATTACCTCTATCGCCACCGCGTTTCGGTCAAGACAGCCACGCCCGGATTCGCGCTCGGCGACATCGCGATGCCGCCCGGCAAGAAGAAGACCGACGAGTTCTTCGGCGAGGTCGAGGTTTACTACCACGGGCTCAGTGCCACCGTGCCGGTCACGCGCCCCGCGACCCCGTCGACGCTCGAAATCACGGTCGGCTACCAGGGCTGTGCCGACGCCGGCCTTTGCTATCCGCCGGTCACCAAGACCGTCTCGATCGAGCTACCGCCGCCCGGAACGCCGTCGCATGCGGACGCCCCGCCGATGGTCTCCGAGCAGGACAATCTGGCTGCCAAGCTCGCGACCGGAAACCTGCTGGTCGTGATGGGGCTCTTCTTCCTGGGCGGACTCGGCCTTGCCTTCACTCCCTGCGTACTGCCGATGATTCCGATCCTCTCCAGCATCATCGCCGGGCAGGGTGCGGCCGCGACACCCCGCCGCTCCTTCCTGCTGTCCGTGATCTATGTGCTTGGCATGGCGCTGACCTACACGATCGCGGGCGCGGCATTTGCCGCCGCCGGCAAGCAGGCGCAGGCCTTTTTCCAGCAGCCCTGGATCATCATCAGCTTCGCAATCCTGTTCGTCGTGCTGGCGCTCGCGATGTTCGGACTGTTCGAGCTTCGCATCCCGGCCGCGCTCGAGACGAAACTGTCAGCCGTTTCCGGCCGGCAGAAAGCCGGCAGCCTGGTCGGCACCGCGATCATGGGTGCGCTGTCGGCATTGGTCGTCACGGCCTGCGTTGCCCCACCGCTGGTCGCGGCGCTGGCGGTCATCGGCCAGGCCGGCGATGTCGTGCGCGGCGCTCTCGCACTCTTCGCAATGTCCATCGGCATGGGCGCGCCGCTCCTGCTGGTCGGCGTGGCCGGCGGACGCTTCCTGCCGCATGCCGGGCCCTGGATGACGACGGTCAAGGCCCTGTTCGGCGTCATGATGCTGGGGGTCGCGGTCTGGATGCTGGAGCGCATCCTGCCGGGTCCCCAGACACTCGCCCTTTGGGCGCTGCTCACCATCGTCGCCGGCTATTATTTCGGCGGATTTGGCCGGCCCGATCCCAAGAGCGGCCCCCGTCCCATTGCCCGCGGCACCGGCATCGCGGCGATCGCCTGGGGCATCATCATGATGATCGGCGCCGCGGCGGGCGGGAACGATCCCTTGCAGCCGTTGCGCGGCGTTTCACTGCCGGGCACGCTCGGCAGCTCACAGGCAGCCGCCCCTGCGGCCCTTCCCTTCCGCAAGGTCGCCTCGGTCGAGGACCTCGACCGTGAACTTGCGGCGGCAGTCGCCGCCAGCCAGCCCGCAATGCTCGATTTCTATGCCGACTGGTGCGTCTCCTGCAAGGAAATGGAGAAGTACACGTTCTCCGATGCCGACGTTCGGAAGGACCTGGCCGGATTCGTGCTGCTGAAGGCCGATGTCACCGCCAACAACGAAGCGGACCAGGCCCTGTTGCACCGCTTCGGCGTCTACGGCCCGCCGACCACGGCCTTCTTCGCGAGGGATGGACGCGAGTGCCGCGGCTTCAGGCTGGTCGGCTTCAAGGCTGCCGCCAATTTCCGCGAGCACCTGGCCCGGTTCGCCAGCGAATGCTGAAACTGCCGCGCGGCTTGCAATGGGCCGGCCTGGTGGTCATCGCCGGCCTAGCGGGCTTCGGCGCGTTTCTTGCGAGCCGCAATCTGCTGGCACCCGAGCCGCTCCCGCTGCCCGCACCGGCCAGCCACCCGGCTGTGATCCCGGAGCGCCGGCCCGACATCAAGCTCGCCGATCGCGACGGCAAGCTGCGCGCACTGTCGGAGTGGGACGGCAAGGCACTGGTGGTCAACTTCTGGGCGACCTGGTGCGCGCCTTGCCGGCGCGAGATCCCGATGCTGAATGACCTTGCGCGCGAGCAACGCGCGCATGGCGTCGAAGTCATCGGCATCGCCGTGGACTTTCGCGAGGACGTCCTGAAGTACCTGCAGAAGATGCCGATCGACTACACGGTGCTGATTGGCGAGCAGGACGGCCTGGATGCGGCCCGGGCCTTCGGCATTGAGGCGATCGGCCTGCCTTTCACCGCTTTCATCGATCGATCGGGCCGTATCGCCACGATCCATGTCGGTGAGTTGCACCGGCCGCAGGCCGAGGTCATCCTGAAGCTGGTTCAGGAGGTCGATTCCGGCACCCTGGACATGGCCGCAGCCAGGGCCCAGATCCGCGCAAAGCTGGCCGAACTCGGCCCGTTCGAGTCAGACGCTAAGCCAGATTGACCTGTTTGGCGTCAAATCGACGCCGTTCGACGCATTATCCCCGCATGATGTGGACAAAGTGACCTTTGTCCGGTTGAATGGTCGCCCACCGAGGCTGGCATGAACGGGGGATTGCGCGGCCGATGCGTCGGATTCTGCTCATCAACGGGCCCAACCTCAACCTGCTCGGCCAGCGGGAACCCGACCATTACGGCCGGGACACGCTCGCGGCCATTGAAGGGCGGCTGAAGTCGCAGGCCGCCGGCCGGGGTGCGACGCTCGAAAGCTTCCAGAGCAATGCCGAGCACGAACTGGTCGATCGCGTCCAGGCGCTCGCCGGGCAGCCCGCCGATTTCGTGATCCTCAATCCCGGCGCCTTCACCCACACGAGCATTGCGCTGCGCGACGCGCTCCTGGCCGTGGCCGTGCCCTTCATCGAGGTGCACCTGTCCAACGTCCACGCGCGCGAACCCTTCCGCAGGCATTCCTATTTTTCCGACATCGCGGTGGGGAGCATCGCCGGCCTCGGGGCGCAGGGCTATGAGCTCGCGCTCACGGCCGCACTCGACCGCCTCGACCGTCCGCAGGGGAAATGAATGGACATACGAAAGATAAAAAAGCTGATCGAACTGCTCGAGGAATCGGGGCTCGCCGAGCTCGAGATATCGGAGGGCGAGGAATCGGTGCGCATCGCCCGCTTCACGCAGGGCGCCCATGCCGTGACGCAGGGCCCGGCCGTCGTGATGCAGGCCCCGGCGGCGCCTGCACAGGCCGCGGCCGCACCCGCCTCGGCGCCCGCCGAGCAGCGCGATGAAAACCTGGTGACGGCGCCGATGGTCGGCACTTTCTATGCCTCGCCCGCGCCGGGCGCCAAGTCCTTCGTCGAGATCGGCCAGGAAGTCCGGGTCGGACAGGTGCTGTGCATCATCGAGGCCATGAAGATGATGAACCAGATCGAGAGCGAGCGCGCCGGCAAGGTCGTTGCCGTGCTCGCCAAGAACGGCGAACCGGTCGAGTTCGGCCAGCCCTTGTTCGCCATCGAGTAATGCTCGACAAGATCGTCATCGCAAACCGGGGCGAGATTGCGCTCCGCATCCTGCGCGCCTGCCGCGAGCTCGGCATCAAGACGGTCGCGGTCCACTCGACGG
>Ga0326726_10002019_pt1 | contig 18868 bp, 23 predicted proteins | sample MHFenrmetagenome_2_FD_207603 | JGI IMG/M metagenome (GOLD analysis project Ga0326726, IMG submission 207603) | Lab enriched peat soil microbial communities from Michigan Hollow, Ithaca, NY, United States - MHF15MN | ecosystem: Environmental > Terrestrial > Soil > Wetlands > Peat | place: USA... | reverse complement strand
CCTGATGGAGACGCTGGCGGGCCTTGATCTGTAGGCATTTCCGGGATTTTGGGAATCCATCGGCAAACCTTAGCCCGTCCGTAGGGATTTTCGGTTACCCCCGGACCTAGATTGGCGTCGTCTCAACCCATCAGGAGAAGACGATGACCAGAACTACCCTCGCCGCTGCTGCAGCACTCACCTCCCTTCTTGCCGCCGGGACCGGCCTCGCGCATGAAGGCGAACTCGGGAAAATGCACTTCCCGACCTCGTGCAAGCCGGAAGCGCAGGCTCTCTTCGACAAGGCCATGCTCTTCCAGCATTCGTTCTGGTACAGCGCCTCGGGGCGCGCCTTCGAGGACGTGCTGAAGGCCGACCCCGGCTGCGCCATCGCCTACTGGGGATACGCGCAGAGCCTGCTCGCCAATCCCTTCAACCCGACTCCCCCCAAGAGCCTCGCCCTCGGGGTCGAGACGGTCAAGAGGGGGCAGGCGGTCGGCGCGAAGACGCAGCGCGAGAACGATTTCATCGCCTCGATCGGCGCCTACTACGCCGACTACGACAAGCTGGACCAGCGCAAGCGCGCTCAAGTCTATCTCGCGGCGATGGAAAAGCTCGCGAAGAGCTATCCGGAAGACGACGAGGCGCAGATCTACTACGCCCTCGCGCTCAACATCGCGGCCTCGCCCTCCGACAAGACCTATGCCAACCAACTCAAGGCCGCCGCGATTCTGGAGAGGATCTTCCAGCGCCAGCCGCAACACCCAGGAGCGGCGCATTACCTGCTTCACAGCTATGACTATCCGCCGATAGCGGAGAAAGGCCTGAACGCGGCGAAGCGCTACGCCGAGATCGCCGAGGCATCGCCGCACGCGCAGCACATGCCCTCCCACATCTTCACCCGGGTCGGCTACTGGAAGGAGTCGATCGCATCGAATGCGGCTGCGGCGCGCATCGCCAAAGCGGAGAAGGAGCCCGACGACCAGCTGCACGCCTCCGACTACATGGTCTACGCCTATCTCCAACTGGGTCAGTATCAGAAGGCGCGTTCGATCATCGACGAGATGAATACCGTCACGGGATTCAATGCAGAGCGGAACACGGGCCCGTTCGCGCTGGCCGCGAGCCCGGCGCGCTACGCCGTGGAGCGCAGCGACTGGAAGGCCGCCGCGCAGCTCGAGGTGCGGCCGACCAAGTTCGCCTACGTGGAAGCGATGACCCGTTTCGCGCGCGCGCTGGGCGCCGCGCGCAGCGGAGACCCGCAGTCGGCAAAGTCGGAAATCGCGAGCTTATCCGAGCTTCGCGACAAGCTCGGCCGGGCGAACGACGCGTATTGGGCCGACCAGGTCGACATCCAGTTGCAGGCCGCCACGGCTTGGGCGCTGTACGCGGCAGGCCGGCGCGCCGAGGCGCTCGCGGCTATGACCAACGCGGCGGAGGCCGAAGACAAGACGGAGAAAGGCACGGTGACCCCGGGCCCGCTCGCGCCGGCGCGCGAGCTGCTCGGGGCCATGCTGCTCGAGCGCGGCGCCTACGCCGACGCGCTCGCCGCATTCGAGGCGACGCTGAAGAAGGAACCCAACCGGCTCGGCGCCACCGCCGGCGCCGCGAGAGCCGCGGAGAAGGCGGGCGATGCGGCGAAGGCGAGCGAGTATCGAGCGAAGGTCGCGGAGCTGATCCGGGGCTCGATCATGGTCTCGGGCCGGTCGATGTAGTCCGGCAGCGAGCGCTCGTGAGCGAACGCGTTGTGGGCCCCGATCGCCGCGAGAACGATCAGCGTGAGCCAAACCGACACGATGATCGCGGCGCCGATGCGCCCCATCCATGAGCCGCTCGCGTCCAGCTGTGAGGCACGCGAGCGGCACTCCGCCATCACGCCGGCCGGGATCATCTTCACGGCGAGGAGGATAGCGAACGGCAGGAGGATGATCTCGTCCACCAGGCCGAGGACCGGGATGAAGTCGGGGATCAGGTCGATCGGGCTCAGGGCGTAGGCGACGATCGCCGCGAGGAAGAGCTTCGCGTACCAGGGCGTGCCCGGGTGCCGCGCGGCGAGATACAGGGCGATGACTTCCCCTTTGAGCCGGCGCGCGCGCTCCTTGAGCTCGGCGATCAGGGGCACGGTCTAGTCGGACTTGATGCCGGCCGCCTTGATCACCGGCCACCACTTCTCGATCTCGGCCCTGTGGTGCGCGCCGAGCACGGCGGGCGACTGCTGTTCGCGCGGCGGAATTTCCTGGCCGAGATCGCCCAGGCGCTTGCGCACCGCCGGGTCGGCCAAGGTCTCCACTATGGCGTCGTTGAGCTTCGCGACGACAGCCTTGGGCGTGCCGGCGGGAACCCAGATCCCGTGCCAGACCGCCATGTAGAAACCCGGCAGGCCGGCTTCATCGACCGTAGGAATGTCCGGCGCCGCTTCCAGGCGAGACTTGGAGGTGACGGCGTACGGCCTGACCTTGCCGGCGCGGATCTGCGGAAGCGAATTCGCCGCCTGATCGAAAGTCAGGTCGACGTGACCCGCGAGGATGTCCTGCATCGCCGGCGCCGCGCCGCGATAGTGAATGATCTGGAGCTTTGCGCCCGTGACGTTCTGGAAGTAGACGCCGCTCACGTGCGAGGGCGTGCCGGCGCCGCCGGTCACGACCGAGACCTTGTCTTGGTTCGCCTTCACCCAGGCGATCAGCTCCTTCAGATCCTTCGCCGGCACCGCGTTCTTCGACACGATGATCTGGGGGTTGCTGGCGATCATCGCCACGGGCTCGAAATCCTTGAGCAGATCGTAAGCAAGCTGGTAGATCGCGCCGTTGATCACGTGCGTGCCGATGTGCCCGATGCTGAGCGTGTAGCCGTCGGGCGCGGAGCGCGCGACCCTACCGACGCCGATGCTGCCTCCGGCGCCGGTGATGTTCTCGACCACCACCGTCTGCCCGAGCGAGCGCGACATCCGCTCGGAGACGATGCGCGCGATCGTGTCGGTGGGGCCGCCTGCCGAGAATGGCACGATCATGGCGACCGCGTGGGCCGGATAGCCCTGAGCGTGGGCCGAGAGGACATTCGCGAAAAACGCGAGCGCGACAACGACGCGGAACATTTTCATCCTGTCACCTCCCTATCGGTTATTGCCTTCGCGCGGTTCGGCCATTGAGCCAGCACGCCGACGAACAGCAGGGACACTCCCAGCAAGGTCACCCCGCGCTCGGGCGTGCCGCGCGGAGCCTCGAAGAAAAACGCATAGAGCAGCACAAATGGCGCCGCCAGGATGAGCACCGATCCTATGAGTCCAACAATACCGCGCCAGCCCGGACGAGAACCGGTTCGATAGATCCCGACCGCGAGGTTGATGAGGCTGCCGAGGAGCAGATACACGTGGTTCGCGCGATACATGTAGCGGATCGCCTCGTGGCCTTCGTACGCCGCCGGGAAATGGGTCGCCATGTAGGCTCCCGTGCCAAGAAAGGCGAGCACTCCGCCGACGCCGACCAGAAGATGCAGCAATCTGAGGGACACGGAGAGCCCGCCGTCGCTAGCCGCGCCACACGACGTACCAGGCACAGGCGACAGCGAGCACCGGTACTGCGAGGATCCAGCGCGATTTCGCCAGGCCCAGCCAGACGAGCCCGGCGAGCGTCGCATAGACCGTGACGTTCGCGAGCGCCGCGATCGCAAAGGAACCCCAAGAGCTCAGGTCCGGAGCGCCCGGCTCCTCCACCGGGACGAGCAGCAAGGGAGTAGGCCAGATCATCAGCTGCAGGTAGTCGAAAGCGGTCAACACCCCGACGGGTGCGTTGGGAGAAAAGTCCAGCGCGGCTAGTACGAGCCGCAAGACCAGCGGGATCGCGAGTCCGATTCCGGCGCCGGCCAGGATGAAACGCAGTGCTCCTGCGGGTTCTCGCGAGATCATCTTCGGTCCTCCATTCTTCAGACCCGTTTTCGGCTATTCGATCTTCGGGGCGAGCAGCATCTCGCCGCCGCCCAGGATCAGGCGGTTCCAGGTCGGCGTGACGACGATCTCGTTGATGCAGACGTGCGAGGGCGATTCCGCGACAAAGCGCACCACGCGCCCGAGGTCTTCCATCTTGAGCATCCTCGCCTGGTCCTCCGGCGACGGCGGCTTCGGGCGCGCGCGCTGCAACGGCGTCACCGTCTCGCCCGGATGGACGACGCAGGCGCGGATGCCGTGCATGCCCTCCTCGAGGTTGATCTGGTGCGTCAGGCCGGTGAGCGCCTGCTTGCTCGCGTTGTACGCGGCGCCGCCGATGTAGCTCTGGTAGCGCGCGAACCAGGAGCCGATGTTGATCACCAGCCCGTCGCGCCGCTCGCGCATCGAGGGCAGCACCGCGAGCGTGCAATACAGCGCGCCGTTCAGGTTCGCTTCGACGACGCGGTCCCACTCCGACGCCGCGAGGTCCTTCAGGAAGCGCTTGGGGATGTTGACGCCGGCGCAGTTGACCAGGATGTCGACGCGGCCGTGGCGCGAGAGAATCGCTTTCGCCGCGAGTGCGACCGCCTCCCGGTCCGCGACGTCGACCGCCTCCGCGTCGGATCGCCCGCCAGCCTGCTCGATCAGGCTCCGAGTTTCTGCCAGGGCCGCGGCGCGGCGTCCCGACACGACGACGGTCGCGCCGCCTCTCGCGAGCTCCACTGCGGCGGCCTGCCCGATCCCGCTGCCGCCGCCCGTGATCCAGGCGACCTTTCCCTTCAGCACGCTCACGCGGTGGTCTCCTTGGCTTCCAGCTCGGTTTCGATTATCGGCGGGAGGGGCGAGTCGAGCGCCGCGCAGATCGCGCGCATGAGCTCGCCCTCGGCCACCGTGAGTTTACCATCGGCCATCACGACTTCGAGGCAGGCCTTGATGAGTATCGGCTTCTTCAGCGGCGCGAGCAGCTTCAATTCGTAGAGCGCCGACTCCACTGCGGCGATCGTGAGTTCCGCCGGGGCGCGCAGCACGCCGCCGGCGAGGCCCAGGGCCCTCATGCCTGCGTCGAATGCGGGCATGCCGGTGCCGCCCGCGTGCGCAAGCAGCGACATCAGCACGCCGGCCTCGCCCGCGACCGAGTCTATGCTGCGGTGCTTCACCGGCGGGGCCCCCCTGGGCGCGGCGCCGAGATGGCGCTCGCACAGCGTGAGCAGCACGAATTCGCCGACCGTGACCTTGCGGTCGGCCTCGGCCAAGTCTTTCAGCATGCGCCGCAGGAGATCGCGAGCGTCCTGGTCCATGCGCTTCAGCGAGGGCAGGGCAAGGTCGAACAGCGGCATGCGCGCGCGCGGGCCGAGCGGGCGCATCAGCTCGGCGAAGGACGCGGCGCGCGCGGCCACGGTCTCGCCCGCCTGCGCGCGGATCGTATCGAGCTGCTTCGCGCGCACTGCGCCGTCTCCGAGGAGCATCGCGGCGAGCAGCGCCCGCCCGCCTTCCGCGTTGCCTGCCGCGACGCGCAGCTCGCCAGGAAGATCCTCCAGGATGCGCCGCGCGTGTTCGACGTGCTCCGTGGACGGTCTGCCCAGGCTGGCGATCAGCGCGCCTTTAGTCGTGCGCAGCTCGCGCTGCGCGGGGGCGCCGATTCCCGCCGCAGCCAGCATCGCCTCCGGCAGGGTCACCGCGCCGGCCGCTTCCTCCGCGGGCGCGGCGGGCGCGCGCTTCTCCCGCTCCTGCAACAGCCCCACTCCGCGAGGTCCCATTACGCGCTCGATCCGCTCCTCGAGGGGCGGGTGGGTGCTGAACCAGTCGAAATCGAAAAAGTCCGCGACCGGCACGCTGATGCACATGTGGGAGATTTCCTCGGCATGCCGCTCGCTGACCGCGCTTCCGTGCTGGCCGATCTTGTAGAGCGCCCCGCCGATTCCCTCCGGGTTGCGCGTGAATTGCACCGCCGAGGCGTCGGCGAGAAATTCGCGCTGCCGGGAGATCGCGGACTTGATCAGGCGGCCTGCGACGACGCCCACGGAACCGAGCAGCCACAGCACGAAGCCCGCCAGCCAGACGCGGATGTCGCCGCGGGTGCCGCTGCCGCCGCGTCCGATTCGCATGATGAAGCCGCCGACCGAGCCGATCAGCACGATGCCGGCGATCACGCCGAGGAGGCGCACGTTCAGCCGCATATCGCCGTTGAGGATGTGGCTGAACTCGTGCGCGATCACGCCCTGCAACTCGTCGCGGCTGAGCAATTCGAGAGTCCCCTGCGTGACGATCACCGCCGCCTCGTTGGGCGAATAGCCGGCCGCGAAAGCATTGATGGCGGCCTGCCCGTCCATGACGTACACCTGCGGCACGACAATACCCGACGCGATCGCCATCTCCTCGACGACGTTGAGGAGCTTCCGGTCGGGCGGCGACTGCGAGTCGCGCTTCACGCGCCTTGCGCCGACCATCAGCGCGAGCGAGGCGCCGCCGCCCGAGAGATCGTACATGCGCGTCAGCGTTCCCCAGGCGACGACGCCCAGCACGACGAGCGTGGTGACGACGTAGGCGGAGCGCGGCACGGCCGCGAGCGCGCGGACGACGGGGAGCAGCGGCCTGTCCGTCGCGTAGAGATAGATCCAGCCGCCGACGACGTTGATCGCGAGCACGATGCCGGCGACCGCAAGCAGGAACATGAGCACCATGAGCCCGGTATGGCGCCGGGCGCGGTGCTGCTGCTCGAAGAAATCCATGGTGCAGCCTTCGCGGCTGCTGGCCTTCGCGCTAGAACGAGACCTTGACCGCCTTGCGCTCTTCCGGAGACTCCGTGGCTTCGAGCAGCGTCGCTTCCTTGAAGCCGCCGAATCCGGCGACGAAATTGTTAGGGAAGCTCTCGATGTCGGTGTTGTAGCTCATCACCGCGTCGTTGTACGCCTGGCGCGAGAAAGCGATCTTGTTCTCGGTGCTGGTGAGCTCCTCGGAGAGCTGCATCATGGTTTGATTGGCCTTGAGGTCGGGATAGGCTTCCTGAAGCGCGAACAGCCTGCCGAGCGCCCCCGAGAGGCCCGCCTCGGCCGCCCCCAGCTGCTTCATCGCCTCGGCGTCCGCCGGATTGGCGGCGGCGCGCTGGTTCGCGCTCTGCGCGCTCGAGCGCGCGGCGATGACGGCCTCCAGCGTTCCGCGCTCGTGCTTGATATAGCCCTTCGCAGTCTCGACGAGATTCGGGATCAGATCGTAGCGGCGCTTCAGCTGCACGTCGATCTGCGCGAAGGCGTTCTTGAAGCGGTTGCGCGCCGCGACCAGGCCGTTGTAGATCGAGATCAGCCAGACGAACGCCACGACGACGATGCCCACTACGGCCCAGAAACCCCAGCTCATATCTCCTCCCTTGTCAGTGATCGTCGAGCACTACCACCGTGCCTGCAATCTTGTCGTGCCAGCCCTGCTTGCGCTTGTCGAAGGCGATCCAGAGGACGCCGATCAGAGGAACGAAGAGGAGCCACATCACCAGGAGCGCCACAGCACGCACAGTCAGCTTGCCGACCGACGTCGGCGCGAGCGTCGTCGCGTCGACGATCTTCGCCGATACCAGCATGAGTCCAGGGGTGGCGCTGCGGTAGCGCCACAGCACGATCATCGCGAGCAAGGGCAGGACGAGCTGGATCCAGATGTCGACCGCCAGCGTTTCGCCCGCCATCGCGAGCGATGGATATTCAAGCCCGAAAACGGCGATTTCGATCGGGGCGATGATCGCCAGAAGGACGATGATGTCGATGACCGAAGCGCCGAACCTCAGCCAGAATCCGGCGTACTTGGGCTCGCTCGGCGGCAGCTTGTCGGCCATGGCCACTCTCGGCTAGCGCATGGTAGCCCGACCCCGGCGAGCGAGGCAACCGCAGGAAGTGCCTTTAGTTCGTGTAGCCGCTGGCGCCGGGGACGACCTGCACCCACGGCGAAGGACAGTTCGGAACGTTCGGGTAATAGTCCTGGTAGTCCGGACAGTAGTAATAGATCTGTCCCTGCTGCTCGATGTAGGTCGGTACCTCCGTGTAGGCCGGACCCCCGTACCCGGGAGGAACATAAGCGTACGGATAGTACGGATACGGGTACGGCGGCCACCAGTACCACGGCGCGCCCACTACGATCGCGCCGGAAACGATCACCCGGTGGTGAGGAAAGCCCGGCCTGCCGACGACCCCCGGAGGATGCACGATGGGGTGCACGGGATGTCCACCCGTGAAGTGCACCGGACCCGTGGTGAAGTGCGTGGGCCCCGTGGTGAAGTGCGTGGGCCCGCCGGTGAAATGCCCGCCTCCGCCCATGCCCGGATGCCCGCCCGCGCCCGCGTGGCCTCCGCCGCCGCGTCCTCCGCCGCCGCTGCCGCCGCGACCGGCCTGCGCAAACCCTGCGCCGGCGATCAGCGCCAGCGCCAACAGAACCGTAATCGCTCGCCTCATTTGAGCCTCCTGACCGCGGAGAACCCTACGACAAAGTGTAACGCCGCGCAGCCGTCGGTGTTGACCTTTTACACCTTTTACACCCTGTTACATCCGGCCATTCACTGGCATTCCGGCTCACCGGCCGGCGGGGTGGGACGCTGCACGAAGCCGAAGAGGCGCGGAACTTCCTCGCGGCGAACCGGCGCGATGCGGATGCTCCCGCCCCGCAGCAGGGCACGCGCCTCCTGCCCCCTCGCGACTTCCTCGAGCAGCCGCTCGGCTGTCCTGCCGCGCGGGTCGGCGAGCTGCTCGACGAAGGCGGGCAAGTCCCGGTCGAGCAGCACGCCGACGCCCAGCTCAGACTCGAGGAGCAGCGCACCCGCGTCATCGACGAACAGGGTCTCGAGAGCGCGCGGCACGGCGCCGGTGTGCGCGAGCAGGCCCTCGCCTGCGTCGTCGAGCCGGTACACCCACGGCGTGTAGTCGAGCGCGACGAACACGCGTTGCGGTCCGTTCTGGAAATACCAGCGGCCTTGCGCATCGGCCGCGTAGTTCCTGGCGATGAACTCGCCGACCGCGGGATTGGCGATGCGCTCGAAGCGACCCGCGGTGGTCTTGATCATCCAGCTGCCGCGCCGGTCGAGCGAGAGCCAGCCGTACACCGACGGCACGTTCGGCCACCTCAGCATCCCGCGGATGACGATCTCGTCCATGCCAGATCCAGTATAGTGCGCCGTGGCGGAAGAGCGAGATGCAGCGCAGCGATTTCACCCTTGTCCATCCCTTGAGAGTGCGCTGGGCCGAAGTGGACCGGCAGGATGTGGTTTTCAACGGGCACTACTTTCTCTACTTCGACGTCGCCGTCGCCGAATACTGGCGCGCGATCGGCCTCCGCTATCCGCAGGACATCGTCGAGAAGTTCGGCACCGACATCTATGCGGTGAAGGCGAGCGCGGAGTACCACGGGTCGGCGACGTACGACCAGCTTCTCGATGTCGGCTGCCGCGTAAGCAGCATCGGCCGCTCCTCGATGCGGTTTGTCCTCGGCGTGTGGCGCGGCGACGAGCACCTCACGAGCGGCGAGCTCGTCTACGTGAACGCCGACGTGCGGACGAAAAAATCCGCGCCGTGGCCGGAACCGATCAAGCAGATGATCCTGCGGTTCGAGCGCACGCCTCCCGCGCTGTCCTAGCGGACACGCGGCCTTAGCTCCCCAGAGCGGAGAGCTCTCCCCTGATCCGCGAGCGGAAGTCGCGCTCGGACGGGTCGTCGGTATAGGGCGCGGACGCGACGAAGTGTTCGATCAATTTGCGAGTCGGCGCTTCCGCGCGGAAGCGGTCGAGATCGCGGGCGAGCCTCCCCTGCTGCTCGTACAGGTGATTGAACTGCGCGTCGCAGCGAGGAATGGGCGTGGGGTAGCCGCGGATCTCCTCGGCGAGCCGCTTCCGCAGTCCGCGCAGATACTCTGCGATCTCCCGCTGCAGGGTGGCAAGACTTCGTTCGGCTACGGTCGGCACGGGGTGAATTCTACTCCGGCTCAGTCGGCCCTGATGTTCGCCGCGCGCGCGATCCGGGTGAAGACGGCGACGTCGTCGCGGATCAACCGGTCGAAGTCCTCCGGGCTCATGGGGCGGGGCGTCATCCCGATGGGCCCGAAGCGCTCGTAGGTCCCGGAGTCGCGGAGAATGCGCACGATCTCGCTGTTGAGCTTGTTCACGATGGGGCGCGGAACGCCGGACGAGGTGAGCAGCCCGAACCACAGGATCGATTCATAGCCCGGCACGCCCGCCTCCGAAACGGTCGGCAGGTCTGGCAGCAGCACGTCGCGCTTTGCCGAGGACACGGCGAGTCCCGTCAGCTTGCCTTCGCGAACCAGGTTGACGCTGTTCGCGATCGGCGCCATGAAGAACTGCACCCGGCCGGTCATGGTCTCGGTGAGCGACTCCGGAATCCCCTTGAAGGGCACGTGCACCACCTCGATCCCCGCCATCGCCTTGAATTGCTCGCCTGCGAAGTGCGTGCCGCTGCCCACGCCGGCCGAGGAGAAATTGAACTGACCGGGCTTGGCTTTCGCCGCGGCGAGCAGCTCGCGCACGGAGCGGATGCCGAGCGAGGGCGAGACCACCAGCACATAGCACGAGCTCGCGGTCTCGGTGATGCCAGCGAGATCCTTGAAGGTGTCGTAGGGCAGCTTCGGGTAGATCGCCGCGGCGACCGCATGGGCGGAGGAGACCGACAGCAGCGTATATCCGTCCGGCGCGGCGCGCGCCACCGTTCCAGCGGCGATGGTGCCGCCCGCCCCCGGCCGGTTGTCGACGATCACCTGCTGCTTCCACGCATCGGTGAGCCGCTGCGCGATGTAGCGCGCAGTGATGTCCGGTCCGCCGCCGGGGGTGAATCCGACCAGGATGCGGATCGTACGCGACGGGTAATCGGCGTCGGCGGCTTGCTGGGCGCGGGCGGGGGCGGCCATCGCAAGCGCCAGCGCGGCGACTGCGGCAATTCGAATGATCATGTGCTTTCCTTTCGCCTGCGCAGCATTTCGCGCCCGAGCAGCGCCGCGCCCAGGGCGAGCCCCGCGATGTCGGTGAAGATCGCCCCGTGGAACGCGTCCGCGGGGATGAGAAGCAGCAGGCCCGCGACGACGAACAGCGCGCGCAGCGGCGCGGGGATCGGCCTCGAATAGTAGCCCACGACGCCGATCGTTCCCATCCAGATTCCCAGCCCGGCGGTGAACACGGCCCACGCTATCGTGAGGGGGTCGCCACGCATCAGGAGGCTGGGCGAAATCGCGAACAGGAACGGCACGATGTAAGCCGCCCAGCCGATGCGCGTCGCCGTCCAGCCGGTCTTGTCCACGTCGGCTCCGGCGATGTTGGCGGCGGCGAAGGCCGAGAGGGCCACCGGCGGCGTCACCATGGACATGACGCCGAAGTACAGCAGGAACATGTGCGCAGCCATCGGCGTGACGCCGACTTTTACGAGCGCCGGCGCGATCAGCGTCGCCATGATGATGTAGACGCCCACGGTCGGGAGGCCGAGGCCGAGCAGCACCGCCATCCCCGCGGTGACGAGCAGCATGCCCCACAGGCTCTCGCCAGTGATCGCAAGCAGCTGGAGGGTCATGCCGAATGCGAGGCCGCTGATGTTGAGAATGCCGATGAACATTCCAGCCACCGCGCAGATGAGGATGAGGTCCACGACCGTCCCGCCCGCCGATACGATCGCTTTCAACACATCCCTCACCGGTACGCGCTCGCCCTTGTAGCCGAACGCGAGCGACAGCACGATGAGCACCGCCGTCGCAAGCAGCGCCGCGTGCTCTGCCTGCCAGTTCCATTGAATGAGAGCGTACACGAGCACGACGAACGGCAGAGGAAAATACCAGCCCGCCTTCAGAACCGCGAGCGACTGCGGCAGCCGCTCCGGGGCCTCGCCCTTGATGCCGCGCTTGGCGGCCTCGACGTCCACGGCGAAGAACAGCGCTAGGTAGTAGAGAAACGCCGGGATGATCGCGGCGATCATCACCTGCGCGTACGGTACCTGCAGCACCTCGGCCATGAGGAAGGCCGCCGCGCCCATGACCGGGGGCATGAGCTGCCCTCCGGTCGAGCCGACCGCCTCGATGGCGGCGGCGATCTGCGCCGGAAAGCCCGAGCGCTTCATGAGCGGAATGGTGACCACGCCGACCGCCGAGACGTTCGCCACGGCGCTGCCGGAGATCATGCCGAAGAACGCGGAACCGACTACCGCGACCTTCGCCGAGCCGCCGCGGTAGCGCCCCATCCAGGCGCGCGCGAGATCGGTGAAGAACTCCGAGCCGCCGCAGCGTGCGAGCACTTGGCCGAGCACGATGAAAGGCACGATGACGATGATGGCGATCTGCAGCGAAGTTCCCAGCAGCGCGTTGGTGTCCAGACTGAGGTACACGAGCAGCCGCGTGAATTCCACCGGCCGCGCCTGGAACACGCCGGGAAGGTAGTGCCCGAACATCGCGTAGACCACGCCGACGAGTGTGAAGCCGACGAGCGAGAATCCCGCCATACGCCGGGTGCCCTCGAGCACGAGGAGCGCCAGCGCCGCCGACATCAGGATGCCGTCGAGGGGCCGCAGGGTCAGCCGGTCGCTGAGCTCCGGGTAGCGCCAGGCGAGGTACAAGCACAGCGCGAGCCCGCCCATCGCGGCGGCGAGGTCCCACCACCTCGTCGTCCGCCCGGTGATGAGGAAGCAGATCGCGATCGCGAGGCCGAGCACCGCGAGCAGCAGCTGCTCGGTGTAGAGATTGAGGCCCAGGAGCGAGCGCTGCAGATCCAGAACCCAGCCGCCCACGCAGAGGATGAGCAGGGCCTGCAGCGCGAAGAGCGTGCGCGCGTAAGCTCGCTTGGCCGGAAACCTCTCCTCGATGAATTCTTCAGCCATCGAGGATCATTTCTTCGCGCCCGGGCCTTTCTCCTTGAAGAACTTCAGCGAGCCCGGATGGAATGGCGCTGGCATCTCCTTGTCTATGGTTGCCGGATCCCATCCGTTGAAAGCGCGCAGGCTCTCGGCGAGCTTGGGTTTGTTCTCGTACATGGCCTTCGCGATTCTATAAACCGTGTCGTCCTTGACGTGCGCGCCGACCGCGACGAGGTAGTCGTAGGCCATCAGCTTGGTCGGGCCGTCCAGACCGACGAAGGCCGGCGAGGGGTTCACGAGCTTGATGTAGGCGTACGGCATGATCTTCTGCATCGCGGCGACCGATTTCGGATCGTCCGGGAGCGGAAGGTAGCGGATGCCGCCGACTGACTTGTCCACCTCCGCCACCTTCGCCGCGCCGAGCGCGAAGAAACCGCCGTCGATCTTGCCTTCGATGAAATCATCGGCACCTCGCACGACGTTGGGCACGAGGACCGGGACGATGTCCCTGCGCGCGAGGCCGCCGGTGGCGATGATCGCGTCGACGATGTGCTCGAGGGTCACCTGCGCGGAGAAGCCGTAAGGCAGGCGCTTGCCCTTCAGCTCGGCGAGCGACTTGATCGGCGAATCCTTCCTCACGAAGATGCTCGAGTAGAGCGGGAAGATCACGCCGAGCACGCGCAGGTTCGCCTGCTTGCGACCCTCGTAATGGCCTTCGCCCTTGGTTGCCTCCTCGATCTCCATCACGTTGCACACCGCGAGGTCGAGTTCGCCGGTATTAACGAGCGGCAGTACGGCGCTCGAGCCCGAGTAGGGCTGGACCCTGCTCTGGATGTTCGCGGCCTCCGACATGACGCGCGCGATCGCCGAGCTCATGTTGTAGCCGATCGAGCCCTGCGGCGCGCTGCCGAAGCCGAGAACCTGCGCCTGAGCGCCGCAGGCGATGAGCGCCGCCGCGAAGGCGGTCAGAATCCGTTCCATGGTTTTCCCTCCTCGTGCTGGATTTTTGCGGCCAATGTAGCAAACGCTCCCGCGGGAGGCAAACTCCTTTTTCCGCGGCCGCCCGCTGCGGGAACGCCGGGCCACGTTCACGAGTCTATGTCCGGTGACCAGCCCAAGGAGATACTCATGGCCCGAATCGTGAAGCGCCATCGCGACCACCCGTATGAAGTGAAAGTGGGCGGCGAAGCCCAATACATCTGCGCCTGCGGCCTGTCGGGCAACCTGCCCTTCTGCGACGGCTCGCACAAGCTCGCCAAGGGCGAGGCCGCCGGGAAGCTCTTCTGGTACGACGAGGACGGCAAGCGCAACGAGGCGAAGGACAGTTTTCCGGAGATGCGCAGCGACCAGTAGCCGTCAGCCGGGCCGGGCGCGAGTCCACTGCCTTTCCGCCGCGCGGAAAACTTCCCAGCGGGCTTCGAGCTCTCCGCCGCGCACGGCCCGCGCGGCCGCGATCCTCTTGGCAAGGAGCTTGCGCGCCTTGCGCCGCTGCGGGCCGCGCGCAGCGGCGCGCGCGCGCTCGACCAGCTCCTCGCCGACCGCACAATCGTTGATCCCACCCATAGTCTCCTGCAGCGCTTCGACCGCTCCGGCGAGCGGCCGAACGCGCGTTTCGAGGAACAGCGGAGCGAGAAACAGCAGACCGTAACGCAGGCGCCTCACCGCGATGCGCAGCCGGTGGAGATCCCTCGCATCGAGGCGCGCGAGCTTGCGGCCCCGCTTCCTCGCCCTGCCGAGGAGCGCGGCGATAGCGGAGACCGCGTGCCGCCGCATCGGCAGTGAGCGCACCGCGCCTGCCGGACGCGGCGCGGGCTGCACCTCGCCATAGCTCAGGGCGCGCAGCGCGCGCATGAGCGCGTAGTAGCGCCGCGATTCGAGCGCGCGGTGCGCGATCTTCCTCGCCTCCACGCTCAAGTCCTCGCACGCCGTGCGCAGCGCGCGCAGGCCGGCGTGGCGCGGGCGCAGTGACAGCGCCGGCTTGAGCGTGCCCGCTATGAACACGTCCCAGTCGCGCGCGCCCCCCAGCGCGCGCCTCAGCCAGCGCAGCTCGCCGAGCAACTCCGCCGCGACCGGCTCGGGAAGCGCCCCCGCGAAAACGTCGAACGCGGTGCGCAGGCGCCTCAGGGCGACGCGCATCTGGTGCAGGTATTCGGGATCGGCGGCGACCAGGGTGCCGTAGCGGTTGGCCTCGAGATGCTGGACGCACGCGGCGCACACCGCGCGGAAAGCATCGAGCGGGGTCATCCACTTCTCGACCACCCGGTAGTTCGCCTTCACCGGGCCGGATTCGCCAGCGCGCAGCTCGCCGTGCTCCCGCCGGATGCCGGCCCCGGAGATGCGGATCAGTCGCTCATCGGGCGCGTCCATCTTCGAAACCGCACCGCGGCTGTCGTCATTTTTTCGCGCGGTTGAACTCGGCGGCACACGCCGGCGCGAGCTCCGCCTGGTGGCTCTTCAAGCAGGCGAGGATGCGCCCCTGCCCGGGCCGGATGCCCTTGCAGAATTTCTGCGCGTCCGCCTTGCACTCCTCCCGGACCTGCTCGACCCTCTCCTCGACGCGCTTCATCTCGGCCTGGCAAGCGGGCGAGAGCTCGGCCTGGTGGCTCTTCATGCATTTCGCGACTCTGGCTCCGCCCGGCTTGACCTCGCCGCAGAATTTCTTGGCGTCCGCGGCGCAGGGCCCGTCTCCCTTCTTGGCCTGGGCGCCGGCGTCGGTTGCCACGACGGCGAGCATCGCGAATGCGGTTGAGACGAGTACGCTTCTGATCAACATGGCGCCTCCTATGTAAATTGTCACTGGGCCACGGTCGGGTCGCTGAACGCGCGCTTGAATTCTGCCGCGCACGCCGGGCCGAGATCCGACTCCCGGCCCTTCAGGCAGGACAGGATGCGCCCTTCCCCGGGTCGAATGCCTTTGCAGAACTTTTGCGCCTCCGCCTTGCACGCCTTCGCCATGGCGCCGCGCTTGTCCAGGGCGGCCTGCACCGTGGCCTGGCACGCGGGCCTGAGCTCGCGGAAATGGTCCGCCATGCACTTGGCGACCCGGCCGTCTCCGGCCTTGGTACGGGCGCAGAATTTCTTCAGGTCCTCGGAGCAAGGTCCTTCTTTGTATGCTTTTTCTACGCTCCCCTGAGCGTGGGCATGAGTGGCAATAGCCGCAGCGGAGAACGCGAATGCTATAGAGACAAGTGCGTTTCTGATCGACATGGTTCCTCCTGTGTCGCGTGACTATGGGCTACCGGGCTCCTGAAACCGCCGCACGATCGAAGGCAGCAGCTTTCGAGGACCGAGTCTAACGCTGAATGCGAGCAGCTTGTTCGGCAATCCGGGGATGATCGTCGTCTTGCCCCTCATGAGCTCACGATACGCCGTTTCGGCGACCTCCGAAGCCTGCATCACCCAGGGCAGGCGAAACAGCCTGGATGCGCCCATCCCGGCGCGCTCCTCGAATCGTGACCGCGTCGGCCCCGGGCACAGCACGCTCGCGGTGACGCCCGAGCCCCGGAGCTCGTTCGCGAGGGCTTCCGTAAACGAGACGACGTACGCCTTGGTGGCGTAGTACACCGCCATCAGGGGGCCGGGCTGGAAGGCGGCGGTCGAGGCCACGTTGAGGATTCTCCCGCTGCCCCGCCGCAACATCTCCGCGAGGAAGAGCTTCGTCAGCACCGTCAGCGAGATCATGTTGAGCCGCATCATCGCGAGCTCACGCTCGAGGTCGGCTTGCGCGAACGGTCCGTAAGTGCCGACCCCGGCGTTGTTCACGAGGAAGTCCACCGCGATCTGCCGACTCCGGACTTCGTCGAAGAGCCGGCGCGCGCCATCTTGTACGGACAAATCCTGAGCGATGGCGCTGACGTGCACGCCGCAACTCGCGGAAATTTCGGAAGCAGCGCGCTCGAGCTTCTCCTTGCTGCGGGCCACCAGGATGAGGCCGTGCCGGTCGCGGGCGAAGCATTTCGCGAGCTCGTAGCCGATGCCTTCGGTCGCTCCGGTGACGAGGGCAGTCGTCATGGCACGGCTGCCGGCAGCGCGCCCAGCGCCACCAGGGCCCGCTTCACTTCCGCGATCCCCTCGGGCGACAGCGGCGCCTGGGGCGGCAGCGGTGCCCCGACATCGTACCCCTGCAGCGCAAGGCCGCCCTTGATGCACGCGGCGAGATTGTATTTGGCGAAGGCCTGGTTGAGAGCCCACAGCGGGCGCTGCTGCGCCATCGCCGCGGTCCAGTCGCCGCGCAAGCAGGTCTCGTAGAGCCGCACGCTCTGGCGCGGTGCGACGCAGGCCGGCCCGGCCATCCAACCGACGCCGCCGATCAGCATGACGCAGGCCGGAATGTGGGCGGAGGCCGCGAAGACTTTCATCCGGCCTTCCACCCGCTCGATGATGGACAGCAGCCTGCCGGTGTTGAACGATGCGTCCTTGATGTAGCGGATGTTCGCGATGCGGGAGAGGCGCTCGATCACCGGCAAGCTCAGGTCCGAGCGCTGGAAATTCGGATTGGTGTAGAGCACCACGGGAAGCGAGACCGCCTCGGCGATCGCGGCGAAGTAGGCAAACACGCCTTCGTCCGGCACGGGGAAGTAGGCCTCCAGGATCGCGAGGATGCCGCTGGCACCGAGGCGCTCGAACTCGCGCGCCTGCATCACCGCGTCGGCGACGGTCGTCGAGGCGACGCCCGCCACCACGGGAACGCGCTTTCCCGCCGCGCGCACCACGCACTCGACGATGGCGCGCCGCTGCGGCCAGGACAGATACGCGAACTCGCCGGTCGAGCCGAGCGGCGTGAGCCCGTGTACGCCGGCCCCGATCAGGTCGCGGCAGAGACGCTCGAGGACCTGCGTCTTCACTTCGCCGGAGGCGTCGATCGGCGAGACGAGATAGGGAAAGACGCCGTGGAAGTCGGTGTCGGCCATCAGCGCCCCGCCGGCGCGAGATTCCACCTGAAGAACGCCAGGACCTCGCGGATGCTGTCGGCCCAGGCCCCGGCGTTGCCGCCGGTGGTCGCGCCGTGTCCGCTCGGAGAGTTCGCGTTGAGGCGGGCCGCCACGTAGCGCTGCGGGTTGCCGCTGTCGAAAGAGTGCAACGCGCCCGGATAGACCTTGATCGCCACCGGGTAGCCGGCCCTGCTCGCGGCCTCCGCCAGCTTGCGGCAGGGTTCCGCGGGCGTCCAGTCGTCCCGTTCGCCGACGAGGATCAGCAAGGGTGCCAGCGACCTGTATACACCGCTCGAGTCGCCGATGAGTTTTCCCGCCGGCGTCGCGCACCCCGGATAGAGCGCCACCGCCGCGGCGAAGCCCGGGCGCCTCGCCGCGGCTCCGCGGAGCGGAAGCATGGCGAGGAGCGTGGTGCTGCCGCCGTGCGAGCCGCCCATCAATCCCACCCTGCCATCGTCGACGTAGGCGAGCGTGCGCAGGTACGCGAGCGTCGCGTACGCGTCGCGCGCCCGCTGCACCGGAGCCACCCGCGGGCCGCGCGAGGGATCGGTGCACACCCCGTTGGGGAAGCCGCGCGTGGTGAAGCTGTCTGGAATGATGACCACATAGCCGTGCGCCACCAGCTCCTTCGCCCAGCGCCCGGGCGCGCCGCTCGAATTGGGGCCGAGGCCGCTGCAGTCGTGCATCATCACTACCGCGGGAAAGGGACCCGTCCCTTCCGGCTTCAGCAGGCTCGCGGGGATCCGCTCCTCCGTTCCGTCCCCGGCGGTCGTCACGATCGAGCCCGACCCCGTCGCGGCGCAGGCCGCGAGCAGCGAGCACAGCGCGCTCGCAGCGAGCCTGGTGATCACGCTTCCCTCCTCACGCGGTTGGCGAGCGTGCCTATGGCCTCGTTCACCACCTCGACGAGATCGCCGTGCTTCAGCGCCGGTTCGGTCGGCCCGTCGCAGCCGAACCAGATGATGTCGTCGGGATAGAGCGTCACGTAGCGCGACATGCGCGCGATGTAGCGCGCCACGCCGAAGATCATGCCCTTGGTGTTGTAGCTCGACACGGTGCGGCCGTTGACGCGCACCTCGATCACCTGGTTCTGCGGATCTAGCGCTGAGACGATCCTCGGCCCCATCGGCTTGAAGGTGTCGGCGCTCTTCGCGCGCCACAGCGTGCGGTCGCTCCTCTGCCAGGAGCGTTCGCTCACGTCGTTGCCGAGCGTGTAGCCGCGCACGCAG
>Ga0326726_10002018_pt1 | contig 18869 bp, 16 predicted proteins | sample MHFenrmetagenome_2_FD_207603 | JGI IMG/M metagenome (GOLD analysis project Ga0326726, IMG submission 207603) | Lab enriched peat soil microbial communities from Michigan Hollow, Ithaca, NY, United States - MHF15MN | ecosystem: Environmental > Terrestrial > Soil > Wetlands > Peat | place: USA... | reverse complement strand
TGCTGGGCGAGGAGATCCTACTGCCCGGCCAATCGCGCGCCGATCTGCTCATGCGCCGAGTTTTGGCCATTCCGGACGCTCAGGTCGCGGCGTTGAACGCGGAGATCTTGGGGCGCTTCGCCAGCCGCCATCGAGACTTCACGGCAGTTCTGGAACAGCACTTCGAGGCGGTTGCGGACTACCTCGAGGATGGCGAGCAAATCTCCGTCGCGCGGCGACTTCTGATCGGCGCCTACTTCACTCACGAATATTCGATCGAGGCCGCGGCGCTGTTCAATCCCTCGATCGTGCCCGCGCCGGATCAAAATGGGGTCGAGGCGGGCTCGGTTCGTTTCGTGATGAGCTTGCGAGCCGTTGGCGAAGGCCACTTGTCTTCGATAGAGTTCCGCTCCGGCGTGCTCGATGCTGATGCCGGCGTCACGCTCGACGACGTCGGGCCGTATGTGGTTGGTGGGCGACGATCGCCGCCGCGGTACTTCCACAAACCGCATTTCAGCGCCAAGTTGCTCGAGCTCGGCGCGATTAACGAACTGTCAGCCGGAGTGCTGCAGCGCCTCGACGCCCGATTCACTCTGGATGAGCTCGAGGCTTCGTTGGGCGCGCTGGAAACTCGTGGGCCGCCGGCGGCCATCTGGTTTGAAACCGCGAAGATCATCCGCGTGCTCGCGTCGTCGAACTACATTACCGAGTTTCCGCCGGATTCGCGGCTCTCCGAGCGTGTGATTTTCCCAGCGGGGCCGAACGAGACGCGCGGCATGGAAGACGCACGGTTCGTGTCGTTCACGGACGTCGACGGCGGCACCAAGTACTACGCGACCTACACGGCGTACGACGGTTTCTCGATCTTGCCGCAGTTGATCGAGACGGACGACTTCGTGCGGTTCAACATCTCCACGCTGAACGGTGCAGCCGCGCAGAACAAGGGTATGGCGCTGTTCCCGCGCACCATCGACGGCAAATACTTCATGTTGTCGCGCAAAGATCGCGAGAATCTCCATCTTGCGACATCGAGCGACGTGCATCAGTGGGACGACGTCGCCGAGCTCTATCGCCCGCAGCATCCGTGGGAGCTGCTGCAGATCGGCAATTGCGGCTCGCCGATCGAGACGGAGGCCGGTTGGCTGGTGCTCACGCACGGCGTGGGACCGATGCGGCGCTATGCGATCGGAGCTTTGCTGCTCGACCTGCAGGATCCACATCGCGTCCTCGGTCACTTGCCTGAGCCGCTCATCGAGCCCGCCGAGGACGAGCGGGCAGGCTACGTACCCAACGTCGTGTACACGTGCGGCGCCATTGTTCATGCGGGCCGGCTCGTGATCCCTTATGGCTTTTCAGACTGCGGCGTTGCTATCGCGAGCCTCGCCGTTGAAGATTTGCTCGAAGTGTTGTTGTCTAACGGGCCTTCGTCGTCGCTACTTGCGACGGGTTCGCACGGCTCGTGACTTGCTCTACGCGAGGCGCAACTGCGCCAGCGATGCGACGGCGGCTCCGCCACTTATGTCGGGAACGATGCTGAGCTCGAGCACCGTGACTTCCGGAAGATCGACGCGGTGGTCTTCGGTCTCGGACGTGGCGCCGCTGCGGCTGAAGTTCCACTGTTGGCGGACGATTTCGCGGAACGATCGTCCATGGTCCGGCGACCAGCGCACGACGTACTGCTGAGTGCGATCCGAGTCGGGCTCGACGAAGCTCAGCCAGATGCGCTTCACCGGTTGCGGATGCGCGAACAGCAGCCGGATCGTCTGCTCTCCCGGTTCCGCGGCTCGCCATCCTTCGGCTCGCTCATGGAGCAGAGCTGCCTCGATGGGATGGGCTACGCTCTCCGACGTGATCTCTACGTCCGCGAGCTTGTCCAACTCCAGCCAGCTGTCGCTAAGAGAGTCCGTTGCTTGGGGCGCTCTGTGGGTGATTCGTTTGCGCATCTCTTTCTCGGAGTTTCGGAGAGGGCGGCCTACGACTCTGATGGAGCCAGGAGACCCGCTCTGTGCGCTGCCGAACACAAGGGCCGCCTGCGCGCGGCCGCCTTGCCGACGAGAGCGATCGCCCGGATCGCAGCAAGCACTGAGTGCAGCAGCGCACAGACGGCGGCGTCGGTTCAGCGCATTAGTTTGCGACAGAGATCGCTTCAGAGTTTCGAAATGACCGCACCCCCGCTCACCAACCTGCTGCTGAGCGCGCTGCCTGCCAGTGCGCTGCGCAGGCTACTGGGTGAGGAGCAACCGGCCCGGCTCAAGCTGTCGCATCCCCTCTTCGAGCGCGGGCAGCGGGTTCGCCATGTCTACTTCCCGATCGACTCCTTCGTCTCGCTCCTGACTCCGCGGGCGCACGACGGAAGCGCCCCGCTCGAAGTGGGCCTCGTCGGGAACGAAGGCATGGTCGGCAACTGGCTGTTGCTCGGTGTCGAGGCGGCGCCCCTCAGCGCTTTGGTGCAGGGGGGTGGGCTTGCCTGGCGAGTCGACGCGAGCACCTTCCGCCGCGAAATCGGCGGCAGCCGCAGGCTGCGCGATGTATTCGACCGCTACCTCTACGTCCAGCTCGTCCAGCTCGCCCAGACCGCTTCGTGCACACGTTTTCACGTCGTAGAGTCGCGGCTCGCGCGGTGGTTGCTGATGACCCGGGATCGAGCGCATTCACGCGAATTCCGCGTCACGCAGCAGTTCCTCGCGTACATGCTCGGTGTGCGGCGTGCAGGCGTCACAAGAGCAGCTGCTTCGTTGAAGCGACGAAAGCTCATCCGCTACTCGCGCGGCGCTATCGAGATCGTAGACGAGTCCGGGCTCGAGAAGGCCGCCTGCAGCTGCTATGCCACCGATCGAGAGACGTACGCACGTGTGCTCGGTCGGCGAGCGAGGTGAGCGTAACCAGCGTGCTGTATTGAAAACCGCGAGAAGCAAGCACGCGGCGCCGTTGCGACGCGCGCGCAATTAGACCGGTCCCCGTCAGCCAAGACCATTCAAGAGACGATCCGCTTCCTTCTTGACTACCGAATAGCATTCACACGAAAGCTTCTCTAGCTTTACTCTGTCGAGCACCGTGATTTTGCCTCGGCTGTAGCGGATGACCCCGGTCCTTTGTAGCTCCCCTGCGGCTGCCGTCACTCCTTCCCGCCGCACACCGAGCATGTTGGCGATGAGCTCTTGCGTCATCCTCAAGTTGTTCGATGGGAGCCGGTCCATCGAAAGCAGCAACCACCGGCACAGTTGCTGATTGACGGAATGGTGTCGATTGCAGACTGCGGTCTGCGCCATTTGCGTAATCAAAGCCTGCGTATAGCGCAGCAGAACGTGCAGCATCTGGCCGTGTCGATTGAACTCGATCTTGAGCCGCTTCCCGTCCAGGCGATACGCGGATCCGGCGCTTTGCACGATCGCTCGGCTTGGAGTGGTCTCGCCACCCATGAATAGCGCCACACCGATTGCCCCTTCGTTGCCGACGACCGCGATTTCCGCAGAGGCACCGTCTTTCATCACGTAGAGCAGCGAGACAATCGAATCCGTGGGGAAATAGATATGCCTCAATACCTCCCCCGACTCGTAGAGAACCATGCCCAGCGGCATCGAAACGAAGCTCAGATGCGGGAAGAGGCGATCCCGTTCGTCCTCGGGTAGAGCATTCAAGATGTGATTGTTGAGGGGGCCGGGTTCGCGCATTCGCTCCACAAAGTGCCGAACGAACGCGCGGACTATACGCGCTATGCGCGGTAAGGCACATAAGTAGCTGGACGAGCGACATCACCGAAGCCGGCTCGTGTCGCTCAAACAATTGCGTTCGAAGGCGGCGCCGGCTTGAAGTTAATAGCCGCGAGGCGCCATGAGCGGGCCACGATCGGACGCAGAGCGAAATTCTATCGGCTACCCTCGAAATACTCGTCGGTGCGGCAGGGACCGCACGACGCGGCGAGCGTCGTGCGGTCCCTCGGCAAGCGTGCGAGCGCGTGGCCGACCTCAGTGCCAATAAGGCGCCGTGCCGTAGTGCTTGTAGGCGCGGTCGCGATAGGCGAGGCCGTCGTTTTGCGTCAATGCATCGATCGAATCCGCCGGCGCAGTCTTCAACTGCTCCGTCGTGAACGAAACGACGTATCCCTTTTGCCTCGGATCGTAGTCGAGCTCGCTCCACGGGATTGGGTGAAACTTCTCGCCAATCCCGAGGAAGCCGCCGAAACTGACGACCGCGAACAGAATGCTGTTCGAGGTCTTGTCGAGAACGATGTCCTTGACCTCGCCGATCGATTTGCCGGTCTGATCATAGACGTTCGTGCCGATCGCTTTGCCAGCGCGAATGGCGCTCGTGTGTCCCGTCGCTGTTGTCATCTTTCGCTTCCTCCTGGTGTGGAATGTCGTCCCTGCACTTACGATGCCAAGCGGAGCAGAGCTTCGCCCGGCGCATACCTCACGTGCGCCGCTGCCGTCTTCGCGCTGCTGCGGCAATCGAAGAACCTCGATCGCGCCAGCCGTGGCGCAGAGCTGGCGGCGGCCGGGCCGCTCGCCGTCCCAAGCCTTGTAATCGGTTTCATCGAATTGATCGCACCATAGACGTCACCGCTCGACGAGCCGATTGAACGTGCTCTGCTCACCGTTCGCCTTCTGATCCTGATACAAGAACGCGAGCTGCCTCTCCTCGAACTTCGCGAAGAACTGGTCCCAGGAGATTTCCTCGAGAGACTCGTCCTCGCCGTCTTCGGCGAAATCGATCCGTAGGAGACCCGCGTCGCCGTCCTTGCCGGTGCCGATCACGCTTGCCGGCCGCCCGTTGCGCTCCTCGACCCAATGCTGGATCGCCTCGTGATCCGTCGTCGTCTCGCTCATCTGCGCGTGCTCCACCGCTGGTTTAGCAAGTTGAGCGGAGCAAATTGCGTGCCACGCCTCGGGGCTGGGCAACAACGAATACTTAAGAGAGCCGCCGAGGCGGAGTCAGTGGAACTCGATTGCCGGGGCGCTATTATTTCCCGCGGTGCCGCGAGGCACCTCAATTGAAGAATGATTCGATGGGGGAGAGGCGGTATGGACGTTCGGCAGAGAATCAGGTGGACCGGGGGTGCGCTCGCAGCCGTTCTCGCATTCGCAGGCCCCCTGACGGCCGGTGCGCAGGGCTTCCCGCGGGAGGTGCCTGAGCCCTACACCCCGGCGCCGGACGCGAAGGACCTCAAGTCCGTCCTGTTCAACTGGACGCGCAACCAGGGAATGCTGAAGGGCCACGACGAGCGCGACATGGTCGCGTCGCTCGAGTATCAGGGCGCGGGCACGATCCAGGTGGACGGGCAGCCGTGCACGCTCACGAAGTACCGCGCGAGCACCAACTACCAATCGTTCAGCCAGCGCATCCAGTACGAGTGCAAGAAGGCGAACGGTCAAAGCATTTCGAACGTCGAGGTCGTGAGCGGACTGTACGCCTGGGACGAAGACAAGCCCGGCGCGGAGATCGACGGCACGCAGGGCAAGGTCAAGCCGATGCCGTCGGCCGTACAGGAGCGGTTGATTCGGTTTTGGGCGGGCCCGCAGGGCGCGCCGAAGGCCGCGATCGCCGGGACCACCGATACGTTCTATCTCGGCGCCAATCCCGGCACGCTGTTCGACGACGGCAAAACGAAAGTCGGCCAGACGTCGGTCGCGTGGGAGGGCGGGAAGCCGGTCGTGACGTTCCCGTTACCGGGCGTGCCGGGCGCGACCGCGACCGCGACGCTCGACTCGAAGTTCATGACCGAGCGCGTGGTCGTCAAGCAAGGCTCGGCGACGCACGAGTTCACCTACGGCGATTACAAGGACTGGAACAACCCGCTGAACCTGATCGACGTGTTCTACGCGGGCAAAGTGACCGAGCGCAAGAACGGCACGGTCGTTCGCGACCTCACGACGAAACAGACCGAGACCGGCAACGTGTACGTCGTGGCGCCTGTGCCGGCGAGCGTGAAAGCGGCGATGAAGGTCAACGGCGAGATGCCGCACGGCGTGATGGCGAAGACGGAGCCTTCGGTCGACAGGAACAAGCCGACGCCGCGGATGGGCGACCATCCGGATTTGAACGGCAGCTGGTCGTGGAACGACTGGATCGGCAACTACATGACCGGCGGCGGCCGCCGCTGCGCGCCGACGCAGCCGTCGGACTGCAACCGCCAGGTTAATCAGACCTACGACTTCGAGCTTTACTCGCCGTCGCGGTTCGGCAACCTCGGTCGGCCGCTCTACAAGCCGCAGTACTGGGACAAGGTCCAAGAGCTCGACATGTGGACCAACAAGAACGACCCGGTCATGACGTGCCAGCCGCTCGGCGTTCCGCGCGAGGGGCCGCCGCGCCGGATCTATCAGACGGGGAAGGATGTGACGTTCCTCTATTTCGGCGGCGACGCGGGCGGCGGCTACGGCGAGTACCGCGTGGTCCCGACCGACGGCCGCAAGCACGATCCGAACAGGCAAGAGACGAGCTATCTCGGCTATACCGTCGGGCGATGGGAGGGCGACACGCTCGTGCTCGATTCCATCAACTTCGTCGACACGACGTGGTTCGGTCGCGGCGGCTTCTTCCACTCCGACAAGATGCACGTGATCGAGCGATTCACGCGTCAGGGCGATGCGCTTCTCTATGACGTGACGGTCGAGGACCCCGACGTCCTCGCGGAGCCGTACGTGTATCCGACGCGCGTGGTCCGAGCCAACGCGAATCCCGACGCAGGCCTGCAACCCGAGCGCGGCAACTGCGAAGTCTACGAGCTGGAGGACATCACCTCGCAGATCCGGCACTAAGGACTCTTAGGCCGGCGTGCTCCGCGTCGAGTGAGACGCGGGTGATGAACCTCGACCGCTGCGATTTGACGCCGCGCTAGCGCGGCGTCACCAGCAAACCGTGGGGTTTGAGCCGGTGCCCGATTGCCCGTTCGCGCTCGTGAGCGTCAGCGTCGTGCACAGCGTGTCGGGCACGAGCGCGGTGCCGGTGATCTGAACGCTCGTCGTGAGGTCGCCCGTGGGTCCCACGGCGAGAGCGACCGAATGCGTACTCTGGTCCGTCTCGAGCGGATCACTGTATCCAAGCGCCGTGAGGTCGGTCGTATACGTGTTGTTCTCGGTATAGAACCGCTCCTCGTGCTGCAGCACCTCGTAGATCAGAGAACGGGCCTGAGATCGCCGTCCCTTAGCTGCCTGCTCGGCAAACATCGGGTAGCTGATGGCCGCGAGGATACCGATTATGGTGATGACCGTGAGCAGCTCGATCAGCGTCACGCCGACCTCGCGCGTTCGTGTTGCCCGCATCATCGTCACTCCGCCTTCGGCGCGTCGTGCATCACCCAGAGCTCGACGACACGCGTGATCTGACCTTCCTTCACGGTGCGATAGCGCACCTGCATCCCCGGCTCGAGAGTCGCGAGGGTCAAGAGACCGGTAGCTTGCGGTCGTTTATCGACAATCGCGAGCATCGGGGCGCCGATCGTGAACGTCTGCCGGCCGATGACGATCACGCTGGCCGCGGCGTCCACGCGGACGATCTCGCCGTGCCACGGCGCGTCGGACTGACTCGCTCGGGAAGCGGGTGGAGCAGGCACACCGACTTTAGTAGCGGCCATCGCCGTTTGTGTCGCGACGAGCGCGGTCAGCGCGAGCGCGATGGATGCAAGCGTATTCATCAATGCACTCCTCGAAAGCTCAACGAACTTCGATCCATGACGTCCGGCGGTTGCCGAACAGTGACGACGATTCCAGAACCTTCGCCACATTGCCCGACGACTGATTCAAGTATTTGTTCTCGAGCGGGTTCGTCTCGGTGCCATAGCCGGATTGGGCGACCGGGCTCGAGCTGATCGTGGAAAGCTGCGCGCCAGCGATCAGAGCGTCGGACCCGTCCACGGTGCCGTCGTTGTTCGTGTCGAACGGCGCAGAGGGCAGTTGGCCGCCGTTCTTGAAATTGAGCTCCATGAGCCAGCCCGTGCCGCCGGCCGTACAGGGCGACGAATCGGGTATCAGCGTCGTGAATACGATGCGGCCGTCGCGCATGATCGGGTCGACCGCGACGCGCTCACCGCTGGTCGGCAAGTCCATGTACCACCCGTGCGAAGACGACCAGTCGATGGTGTTGTTCGTCACCGTGCGATAGTTGTTGCCGCCCAGCGCGACGACACCCGTCACCGACTGCTGCGTGAGATCGGACCGCTGCAGATTGCTGTCGCCCTTATCCCAAACGCCGAACAGCGTTTGCTGGAGCGTGTTCGTGGGATCGTTCACGTCGACATATTGGCCGGTCGCGAAATACAGCAGATAGCCGCCCAACGGATGCGGCGTGATTTCCGGCGCCGTCGTGATGGGCTGATTGTTGCCACTGACGCGCGCGCGGAACAATGGCGTTCCACCGTACGCAATATTCCAATTCGCCGGGTTCGGGTCGGAGAGGTCGAACTTCCAGAGCCTGCCGGCCAGATCGCCCGCATACACGATGTCCGCGGTGTCGTCTCCATCGGAGTCGACGGCCACGACGGAGCCGATTCCGTTCGGCGTGGCAAGCGAGCCCACTCCGGTCATCAACTTGCGGATGACGGCGCCGGTCTTCAAATCCAAGATGAAGATGCCCGATTGCCCGGTCCCGTCGTTGTTGTAGCCGTTGCCGAAGATCGCGCCCCAGCTGCCGTTGGCGAGCTTGACGATCGCCGGCCGGCCGAAGGTGTAGCCGAGATCCGCGTCATTCGTCGAGGTGAACTCCCACAGAGCAATCGACGCGGCATTGGCTTCCGAGAACGTGCTCGGGTCCGTCACGTCGAGCGCGAACACGCTGCGGCCGCCCGCGCCGAGACCCGACACCAATGTCGTCCGCCACGTGCTGCCTGCGCCGATCTTCGCATCGGCGACGTTCGGCGAGCCGTCCACGTAGTAGCGGTGCGCGTATCCCTGGCCGGTGAGCTTCGAGAGGTTGCCGTATACCGCGCTCGGCAAGTAGGCGAGAACTTCTCGCCCGTCCGAAGCGCGGAACCCGTGCAAGAAGCCATCGTCGGCGCCGACATAGATGATCGGCTGGCGCGTCTGCATCGCGGGGCTCAGGCGGAACCCGCGATAGCTCGGGTCGCGATAGCTGTTGTTCGGCTCGCCGACGTAGAACGGGCCCGAGTCGACGATATCGCCGAGGTCCGAGTTGCGCGGCCGGAACTGCGACCCCGCACTCGGGCCTTCGAGGCTGTTGTCGCCGCGGAGATAACTGAGCCGATCTGAGCCTCGCGTATCCGCAAACCCCGACGGGCTGGTATTGAGCGCGGTCGTCTGCACGACGTCGAGCTCCGTCGCGGTCGGCGACGCCGGATTCGCGGGCCATCGGAACGGGATGCCGACGTTCGACGACGGCTTGTTGGTGATGATCGCGCGGCCCGTATCCCAGTTCATCGCATCCAGAGCGGTCGACGCGTCCCAGGCCTCAGTAGCGGCGAGAGCGCCGGTCACGGGATTGATCGGATACGCGAGCAGCCGGCCGGACCAGCCTATGTCGAATTTCGCCTGGTAGAGCCAGTTGTTCGCGGCCAGCGAGCTCGAGTTCAGCGCGACGGCCGAAGCGGCGCCGCTGCGGCGCAGAATGTCCGCGAAAATTTGGTCAAACGCGTCGATGAGCTGTGCTTGGTTGGTCGCGTTGTACGCCGTGCCCGTGCCGCCGGCGGCGGCAATCGTGTCGAGCTGGGACGGGTTGACGCCGAACGGCAGCGCGAAGCCGACGATATAGGTATAGACCTGGAGCGCTTGCAGATTCGCGGCCGCGGTCGCGACGTCGGATAGCATCGTGACCACGTCGGCCGACGGCGTGCCGTCGGCTTTCACGGACGGCAGACCGTTGGTCAGCACGACCGTGAAGTCCTTGTGGCACGAATCCGGCGGCGCGGGAAGCGCGCCGCCCTGCGCGGGGTCTGCGAGCGTGCCGGCGAAATAGCTGCGGGCCGTTTGCAGTGTGCCTTCCAGCGGCGTAAGGCCCGCATTCTGCAGAGGGAACGCGGGATTCAAAGGTGCGTTGGTGCCGAACTGCGAGGTGCCGAGCTTGGTGTTGAACTTCGCGACCTGCGTCGCGTCGAGGAACGCAATCGGAACATGAACGTAGCCTTTACCGGGCGAGCCGTTCGAGAACCATGCCGGCGACACCCAGTTCCAGCCCATGAACCGACCGAAGTCCGTGATGCCCTGACCGAGGTCGCTGTCGGTCGGGAAGAACGCGAAGCTGCCGATGAAGCCCGAGTAGCCGGCCAAGAGCTCTTCAGCCGCGTTGGTCGGCAACAAGTCCGACGTATTCGTCTTGTTGCGGAAGCAACGATAGGTGTCCCAGGGGCCGCCGGGGAACTCGCCGTTGTTGAAGGCGTGCGCTGTATTCGAATAGCAGAACGCGTTGCCGTCGTTGCCGACGTCGTAGAACGGCAGATTGACGTTGTAATAGAGGAAGTTGCCCGGGGCCGACACGTTCGGCGCTTGGAACGCGCGCTTCGGCCCTGTTCGAGGACCGGTGTAAGCGGAATCGTAATTCGTCGGGTCGTAGCTCAGGTCGTACGGGCTGCTGTGGACCTGATAGAGTCGCACCGGATCGCCGCCGGTCGTGAGCTGCTGGAACGCCATCAAGCCCATGTTCAGCGTGTTCGCGTAATTCGCGACGATATTCTTCGCGACGCCGCGCGCGATCTCGGACTTGCTGAACGGCGACGCGCTGCCGACGGCGAGGCCCGTCGCGTTCTCGTCCATGCTGTTCGAGTTCGCGAGCACCATGAGCACGTTGGGCTTCGCGGATGTCGCAACGAAGAGTGGCTGTTGACTCAAGCTCAGTGGCGCGGCGGATACGGATGCGCCGAAGAGCACCACGAGTGTGGCCGATGCGAAAGTCATTACGAGGCGTTTCACGGGATGTCTCCTCACTGCTCAGCGAGCGTGTGTCGGCTCATAGCCGCACGTAGACGGACTGCAGCTGCACCTGGGTCGTTGCACGCCGTCCCCAGCCGACGGCAGTAATTCGGTACGGAGTTCCGGCGGTCGTGGACGAGCGCGCGCCCATCCCCGCGCTGTTGCCCGACGTGGGCGCCATGCGCGGCAAGAGCTCGATGATGTAGCGCGGCGAATTGGCCAAGCCCGTGACCGGGTACGCGCCGGCTCCGGTGAAGGCTCCGTACTGCCGCGGCGTCGCGCTGAGCCAATTGACGGCCTCCCACTGAGGCACCGCCGTAGTCGACGGCATGCACAGGCCGTCGACGCAGCCGCTCACGAACGGCGAGTTGGGGCTCAGGCTCTGGAAGATTTCGCGCTCAGCGTCGCGCAACGCAGCCTCGGCCGCCTCGAAGGCGATCTGCCGATCGCGCTCGTTGCCCGTCATCTTTTCCTCGAGACTCGAGGTCTGAATGGCGGTGGTGCCCAATATGGACAGCATGACGAGGAACAGCAGCACTACGACCAGGGATATGCCGCGTTGATTTTCTCGCGATGTGAGCAGCTTGCTCATAGGGTGCGGTTCCGAAGTTGAATCGTTGCCGTGTACACGCGGCGCGTGTATTTGTCGGCCGGCACGACGGTCTGCCCGTTGAAGACGTAATTGGTGACCGCCTGCGCTTCGTTGCTGCGCGAGCCGCGCAGCAACAGGTTCACCTGCAGCGCGACGACCTGCGTGAAGTCCACGACCGAATTCGCCTTGCGGAACACATTCGCGACGTAGTCGGCGTCGGTGTCCTCGCCGTATTGAATCTGTAGGCCTTGGACGTCCTCCACGACCTCGGCGGGCGCGGCCGCGCCGTTCATCATCCAGAGAGAGGTTTCCGTCGCGGGATTGCGGCTGCTCGGCGCGACGTAGTAGGCGTGCGTCTCGAAGCGCATGACGAGCGCGTCTTCCGCGAAGTCGCGTCCTAGTGAGCCGTTGCTGTTGACACCGACGGTATGGCGGACGTTCGTGCCGACGAAGCCCGAGATCCGGAACGCCGCCGTCTCGTTGCAGTCCGCGATGAAGACGCGGTCGTTCACGGCGAACCCCGCGGTCGAGAACAACGGGATGTCGCTCGTCGGGGAAACCATCGGAGCCGAGAGGGTCGCCGGAATGCCGACGGGCACCCTGACGACGAGAACGTCCGAACCGGCGGCCGGCGCGGGCGCGGCTGCCGTAAGGGTCGCGGGCAAGGCCGGCGTCCAGCCCGGGCCGGTGTATTCGTAGCCTTGGATCGGAGTGGCGAGATCGTTGGAGTAGGCGGTAGGCGCCGTGATGACATTGATCAGCGGCCCGCTCGCCTCGACGTTGTTGCTGTTGCAGCCCCGAAAGCCCGCCATCTGAACGTCGCGATCGATGCTATCCAGAGCGACGCGCCCCGTCTCTTGCAACGCGCCGACGGTATCGGCTGCTCGATAGGTGCTCGAGCTCGCGCTGAAGATCGTGACGACCAGTGCCGAGATCACAAGCCCGATCGACATCGCGACCATGATCTCGATGAGCGAAAAGCCTCTTTGCGTGCTCATGATCATGGCCGTACGCTCGTGCTGAAACGCTTCGCAACCGGTACCGTGCCGCGAGTCGGCTTCTCGGCCCAGAATTCCTTGATCGCGTAGGCGCCGCCTACGCCGTCGCACGCGGGCGCGCCGGAAGTTCCGTCGTCGGGCGTGCTGTCGATACATACGACGCCGGTGCCTTGCGGCAACGCCGCCGCGAGCTGTGCCTGCCAGTCGAACAAATCGTCGGCAGCAAGCTCCGCCGGTGTGCAAGCGACCGGCACTGCATGGCGATGGGCGTAGTGCACTGCGCGGCAACGGTTCTCCGAAGGCGCGATGCCCTCGTAATTGTTCGGTGCCGCCGCCACGGCCGTCGCGCGGTTGGCGCGCATGCGGTCGGCGAGATCGTCCGCAAGCACGATTGCTTGCGTGCGCAACGAGGACGTGTGGCTGCCCGACAAGCTCGTTGCGAGCAGCGACGCGACTCCGAGCATCCCGAACGAAAGCACCAGGATCGAGACCAGCACCTCGATCAGCGAGAAGCCGGCGCTCCGAGCACGGGAGCGAATGTGGTCGAGGTGTGAGGCACTCATGGGCAAGTCACCGCTGGCGTGACGACGCTCGCGTGGCCCGTCGACTTGATATCGATGTTGCGGCCGACGTAGCCGCTCTGGCAGATGCCGATCGTGAGCGGCGCCGCTTGGCCGCGCGAGTTGAACGTTACGAAGCCGGCCGCAGGGGTTGCCGTCAGGCCGATCGCGAGCGCCTGCGACTGCTTGACGACGAGCTCGCCGCCATCGATCACGCCGTTCGCGTTCGCATCAATGAACGTCAAGCGGCCATTGCCCCAGCCATCGTTCGTGCAGGTGACCATGTCGGTGCTTGGGCACACCGTGACATTGGTCGCGCGCGTGACCGCCTCGTTTCGCGCCAACGCTAAGTCGATGTGGAGGTCCTGACCCGCGCCCGTGATGCGCTGCGCTATCGTCAAATCGCGCAGCTGCGGCACGCCGACCGCGATGAGAACGGCGGCGACCGCCAGCGCCGTCATCAGCTCGAGCAACGTGAAACCGCGATCGCGTCTGCTCGTTGATCTCATATTTTCAATGTCGAGAACCATTTGGAGCCACGAACTCTATGGAGCTGGGGGCGAAATTACCGTGACCAGCTAGGCAATTCGTCGGGGGGCCGACTAGCGGTTGGCCGCCGACGATGATCGGTCGCCGACTGCACATAAGTACCGGTTTCGGCAGTGAGAATTGCGTCACGAAATTTCCGCTCGTAGCCGTCTCGCCGAGTCGTCGACGGACTCAATTTCCGGCCGCGCCGGCCGACAAACGCCAGAGCAATACCTCGAAGAGCTCTCATGGCCGAAGCCGCCGCCGACGCGAAGTGGAAAGACCGATATCGCGAGCTCGTTCGCGACCTCGAGGAGAAAGAGCGGCACTGGACGTCGCTCGAGGCTGCTCTGCGCGCGGCCGCCGGCAAGGTCGCGCTCGCCGCGATGGGTCAGGGCAAGGCGCTCGACGCCGCGCTCGAGAAGGTAATCGCCGCACTGCGGTCCGACATCTCGCCGCCGCAGCTCGACGCGAGCGTGAGCCAGCTCGTCCGCGCGCTGCAGCTAGACGAGACCGACCGCACCGATTCGGCGCCCTCGACCGGCGTCTCGGACGCGGCGGTTGCGGGACAAGTCGCGGGCGCCGAGGCGCGCGAACCTACGCCGGACCTCGCGAAAACGCTCGCGGGCTTCGTCGCGGCGATCGGGCGCGTGCCGGCGCTGGCTGTCGTCGCGAGCACGCTGCAACGCGAGCTCGGCCCGCGCACGACTGTCGCGGAAGCGGCCGCCTTGCTCGAGCACGTCGCGAACGCGGTAGCCGATGTCGTCGCGCGCTTGCAGTCCCAGCGTGCAGATCTCGAGACCTTTCTGGAGCAGGTCACCCGTCAGCTCGCGTTCCTCGAGCGTTGGACCGGTTGGCAGCAGGACGCAGCGCAGAGTCGGCGCGACGACAACCTCGGTCTCGAGCGCACGTTCGAGCACGAGATGAGCGGACTCAAGCGCGACGTCGAGGAGCTCCGCGACGTCGCCGCGATCAAGGACAAGGTCCAAACTCGTCTCGACGCAGTGGCGGACGGGCTCCGGAGTTTCCGCGAGAGCGAAGAGCGACGGAATGCGGAAAGCCAGCGTCACGCGGCCGATCTGCAGCGCGAAGTCGCGCAGCTGAAAACGCGAACGAGCGAGCTCGCCGAGATCTGCGCCGCGCAAGAGAGCCGGCTGATGATCGATTCGTTGACCGGCGTGCACAGCCGTTATGCGTATGAGGAGCGGATCAAGGAGGAACATCAGCGTTGGCAGCGGCACTCTCAGCCGCTGACGTACACGATCTGGGACATCGACCACTTCAAGCGGATCAACGATCAGTACGGCCACGAAACCGGCGATCGCCTTCTGCGCGCGGTCGCCGAAATCATGAATCGTCACAAGCGTGCCGAAGACTTCCTCGCGCGCATCGGCGGCGAGGAATTCGTGCTGCTCTTGCCGATGACGACGCTCGAGGCGGGGCTCGTCGTCGCGAACAAGCTGCGCGTCGCGATCGAGGAAACGGCGTTTCGGCACAAGCGTCAACCCGAGCGCATTACGATCTCGTGCGGCCTGACCGAGTTTCGGCCGGGCGATACGTCGGCCGCTGTCTACGCGCGCGCCGACGAGGCGCTCTACAAGGCCAAGGAACAGGGCCGCAACCGCTGCGTATCGGCCTAATTGCTCCTCCGCCGGCGATCGTTTGAAATGGCGTGCCGCCTCGCGTCGACGTCGCGGCGCGCGAGGACCGATTGAGCCCAAGGGACGAAGCCGACTCCATGGCGATGCGCGCGGCGCTCGAGTGCGCCCGCGACGCCTATGCGCGCGGCGAAGTGCCGGTCGGCGCCGTTCTGACCGATCCTAGCGGCGCGATCGTCGCGCGCGCCGCGAACGCGCCCATCGCGACGCACGACCCGACCGCGCACGCCGAGATCCTCACGCTGCGCGCGGCGGGCCGGGCGCTCGGCAACTACCGTCTGTCCGGCAGCACGCTTTACGTCACGCTCGAGCCCTGTGCGATGTGCGTCGGCGCGCTCGTGCACGCTCGGATCGCGCGGCTCGTGTTTGCGGCGCCGGATCCGAAGAGCGGGGCGTGCGGGTCCGCGCTCGACCTGACGGCGAGCGGCGCGTTCAATCACCGTTTCGAGATCAGTCGCGGCGTGCTGTACGAGGAGAGCGCGGCTTTACTCAAGCGGTTTTTCGCCGAGCGGCGCTGAGTCGGCGCGCGGGGCCGTCAGCCGATCGGCAACGGATCGGTGAGCGCGATGTCCCGCTGGTTCGTGAACGTCTCGTGGCCGTCGATCCACATCAGGATCTCGTAGTAGCGGCGGATGTTGTCGACGTAGCCGACGGCGATTTGCCCCGGCGCGTAGCCGCGCTGCACGCGACGGTACCACTGCTCGTCGCCGAGCAGCGGCAGGCGGTCGCGCACTTGGTCCCAGCTGTCGGGATTCGCGCCGACCGACTGCGTGATGATGCGCGCGTCCTCGAGGTGACCGAAGCCCAAGTTGTACGCCGCGACGCCGAGCCAATAACGATCCGGCATGCCGATGCGGTCGGGAATTTTTCGCAGCACGCGCGAGAAGTAGTGTGCGCCGCCGATGATGCTGGCGCGCGCATCGTCGCGATCGCCGACTTCCATCATCTCCGCCGTGTGCTCTGTGAGCATCATGATTCCGCGGACACCGGTCGGAGACACGGCCCCGGGATTCCAGTGCGACTCCTGATACGCGATCGCGGCGAGCAGACGCCAATCGATGCCGGTCGAGTGCTCGGCTTCGATGAAGTAGTCGCGGTAGCGGGGCAAGCGTGTGTTGACGTGCGTGATGAACGCGCGCGAGCCGACGTAGTCGAACTCGCGCGAGGCGAAGTAGTAGCGATCGAGGATCTTGTCGAGCTCGCCCGTGGCCTCGATCTCTGCGAAGTAGGCCGCGATGCTCTCGCGCAGCGAGTCCTCCCCACGCGGTAGCGCCCACGCGACTTGGTTGTCCCGTCCTAGGCTGAACGCGACGCGCAGGTCCGGATAGAAGTGCCGGAGCACGGCGAACAGATGCGAGTCCGCGATTGTGTAGTCGATCTCTCCCGCGGCCACGCGCCGGATCAGCTCCTCGGCGCTCGCGGTGAAGTCCTCGACCCAGCTCAGTGTCGGGACCTCGGCGCGCAGCTCCTCGAGCAGCGCGGCGTGCGACGACTGCGCGACGACCTCGAGCCGGCTGCCGAGCAAATCGTCGAGGTCGCGCGGCTTCTTCCCGCCGAGGCGATAGATCACCTGCGGCTGAATCGTCTGATAGGCCGGACCGAACGTGACGACGTCCTTGCGCGCGTCCGCCACGGTAAGGCTCGCCGCCGCAATCTGCGCTTTGCGGGACGCGACCGTGTCGTAAACCTGGTCCGCGGTGAAGATCCGGAGCCGTACTCCGAGCCGCTCCGCGAATCCACGCGCGAGCTCGTATTCGATGCCCCGCGGCTCGTCAGCGCCGTAATAGAACGACGCCGGCGTGTTGCGGGTCACGATGGCAATCTCGCCGGTCCGCATGATGCGGTCGAGCAGCGGCGGCGGCGACGAGCACGTCGCGAGCATTGCGCCCATTACGATGGCGATCAGTCCTCGCAACTCGCCTCCTCGGGGGCCTGCGGATCGGAGAATTATACGGGGATCTCGCGCCCTCGTCGGTGTCAGAGCGTACGGAGGCGTCTCGCATCGAAATGGGATGAACTGAGGCGACTTAGCGACGAAAACGCCTGTAACGCGCGAGGTTCAGCGTGGCGCGGCGATGGCCAACGACCCCCGATCCGACGCGATTTGACATTGCCCCGGATTCTGCTCGCGCCCGAGCGCTTACGGGCGCCGAAGGGCTCAGATCAGACCGCGAGCCGTTCCGGATAGGCTTCGTTGAAGCGCTCGATCCAAGCACAGCAGTCGGTCGCGGGCATCGCTCGCGCGAACCAATATCCCTGCCCGAAGTCGTAGCCGACCGACTCGAGATAGCGCTTCGCCCACTCCGTTTCGACGCCTTCCGCGACGACGCGTAAGCCCAGCGCGTGCGCCATCTGGACCGTCGATTCGACGATCACACGGTTCTGTGCGCGCGCTTCGAGGTCGATCACGAACGACTTGTCGAGCTTCAGCGCGTGCACGCGCAAGTCTCGCAAGTACCCGAGTGACGAGAAGCCAGTGCCGTAGTCGTCGATCGCGATCAAGACGCCGAGGGAGTGCAGCGATCTGACGATGCGTCGCGCGCGCTCCGGGTCGACGAGCATCGCGCTTTCGGTGATCTCGAGCTCGATCTGGCCCGGCCGCGTGCCCGTCTCGCGGATCAGGGTCTCGAGCCGGCGCGGAAAATCGACGTCCTGGATCACGCGCGCCGAGATGTTGATCCCGACGCGCAGGTCGAGTTGGCGCTTGTTCCAGCTCGCAAGATCCGCCAGCGCCTGGCGCAGCGTCCAGTCGGTCAAAGGCCGGATCAAATCGGTGGCCTCGGCGAGCGTCACGAACTCGGCGGGGTCGACGTCACCATGCGAATCATGGTGCCAACGCACGAGCGCCTCGACGCTCTCGGTCTTGCCCGTCTTGAGGTTCACTTGCGGCTGGTAGTGCAGTCGCATGCCGCCCTGCTCGATGGCAGCGCGCAGCTCGCTCAGCATGCCGAGGCGGCGCACCGTGTGCTTGTCGTGCTCGCGATCGTAGACCTCGAAAGTCGTGCCGTTGCGCTTCGCGACGTACATCGCGACGTCCGCGAGGCGTAACAGCTCCTTCGCGTCTCCCGAGTGATCGGGCGAGAACGCCATGCCGACGCTGACGCCGACCTCGATCGCGACGCCGCGCGCCGTGATCGGCGCCCGTAAGCTATCGATGAGCCGCGAGCACAACCACTCGACGGCGCCGCGCCGGTCGACGCCGGCGACCACGACCGTGAACTCGTCGCCGCCGATTCGACTGATCAGTGCCGACCCGTGCAGCTGCGACGAGAACCGCCGCGCCACTTCGCGCAACACGTCGTCGCCGACGTCGTGCCCGAGCGTGTCGTTGACCTCTTTGAACCGGTTCAAGTCGAGCATCAGCAGAGCGAGACGTCGGCCGTCCTCCGCTTTCGCGAGCAACGAGCTCAAGTGCCGAAGGAACGCGGTACGGTTCGGCAGTCCGGTCAGCGGATCGTGAGTCGCCTGATGCTCGAGCGCGCGGCGTTGGGCATGACGCTCCGTGACGTCGCGGATCACGACGACGAAGAGCCCTTCTTCGGTCGCGACCCTGCTGACCGAGACCTCGATCGGCAGAGTGCCGCCGTGCACCGCCCGCGCCGTGCGCTCGACGATCGATCCCGCGAGCGGCGCGACACCGACGCCGTCGTCGGCGAAGCCGGGGATGAACTCGGAAATGCGCGCACCGCGCAGCGCGC
>Ga0326726_10002017_pt1 | contig 18876 bp, 14 predicted proteins | sample MHFenrmetagenome_2_FD_207603 | JGI IMG/M metagenome (GOLD analysis project Ga0326726, IMG submission 207603) | Lab enriched peat soil microbial communities from Michigan Hollow, Ithaca, NY, United States - MHF15MN | ecosystem: Environmental > Terrestrial > Soil > Wetlands > Peat | place: USA... | reverse complement strand
TGGCGGCGCGGGGCCGCGTCGACGAGCACGATCTCGCGACGTTCGCCGAACGCGTTCGCTCGACGGCGGAACGTTTCCACAGGTTGAGCGGCACCGTTTCCAGCATCGCGCAGGGGCTGCTCGGCACGTGTTACGCGCTCAAGGAGAAGATCGGCGGAGAGACGACGGAAGCGCCGGGCGTCGACGCAGACGGCTTCCGCGCGATCGTCGAGATTGCGCGCCGGATCGAGGAGAGGAGCGCCATTCTGCAGAAACAGCTCTGCAGCCTCGGAAACGAGCTCCACGACGTGCACGGAATGCTCCAGAACAATTTCTCCGGAGACGCCCCTGAGGCCGCCGATCTCGCACCGAAGGCGACGGCCGCGGAGCCCGCCGGCGAACCGGCTGCGCACGGCGCACCCACGGCGACGTCAGGCCAGCCACGGGAATCCCACGAATTCGTCATTGATCACGGCAAATCGTGGAGCGGTATCGGCGAGGAGGTCCCCGAGGGCGCGGCCGCGAACCCGGCCGACGAGGCCTTCTCCTTCAGGCATCTGGATGCCGAGGACCGCCCCGCGCCCGCGGCAGCCGAGACAGTCAACGACGAATCACAATCTGATTTTTCGGATATGTCCTCCCTGAGGGAGCTCAAGAGCCCGGGGGAGAAGAACGCGAAGACGGTGGACCGGCCGGAAGAGCCGCGCGATAGCGGAAGCTGGATGGAGATGCCGGGACACCGCTGGCTCAAGATAGACGTCGAAAAGACGGAGGTCGAGGAGGGTTCGGGAACGATCGACGTCACGGTCCAGGCTCCGGGGCGGAAGACGGTTCAGGAACAGCCTGCCGTCCGCGAGGACGAGAACGAGGTCGTGTTCGAATCCGCCGAGGAACCCCCGCTCGGTGCCGAGACCGGCACGAACGACGAGCCCATATATGATCTCTTTGATCTCGGCGCAGTCGAGTACGTCGAGGAAGCTCCGTTGCAGAAGAGATGAGGTGACGCCTCTTGGTAATATTGAAAGAGGAAAACAGACGGCTGTTCGGCGAGCAGGTCAACGACCACATCGACAAGCTCAATGACCTCATGGGCCTTACCTCGGGCGCCGTCTTCAACGAGCAGGCGATCCGCAAGGCCTGCCTCGCGACGCGCCTCCTCGAGGGGAGCACGAGAATGCTCGGCATCGACGGCTGGAGCCGGACAATGAAATCGTTCCGCGAGCTCCTCGAGCATTCTGCGAGCTCGCGACGACGCTGGGACGAACAGCTGTCGCAAATCGTCTCCGAGGTGCTCGAGACGGAGGAGCAGATCGTCGCGGAGATTCTCGCGGGAGAGTTCGAAGAGGTGTCCCGTCCCGACAGGTTCGAGGGGCTCCTCAAGGAGATCGAGTGTCTCGCGAGCGAGCCTTCAGGCGCCGACGCGGAACCGGTCTCCCTCGGCGCGACCCCACACCCCGAGGCGCAGCAGGCGGCCGATCAGTCCGGCATCGCGGAGCGGACGCCGACCTTCACGAGGCTCATCCAGTCTCTCGCGAACGTGCGGGAGATGTTCCAGGAGTTCATCGACAAACCCGGTCACGGCGACAAGGCCGTCCGCGACCTCGAAGTCTCCTTTGGCGAGAGCGAGTTTTTCATGGGGCTCGCGGCGGAGACGCTGCGAAGGCTCGGAAAGAGCAACAAACCGTTCACGGCGAAGATATCGTGCGGCGTCGTCCTCGAAGGGCTCAAGGATTTCTTCGGGACGTACGCGCGCCTCAGACGCTGGAACGCCCGGCTCGCGACCCGGTGCGGCGAGTTCACCCTTGACCGGGACAACGCCTCATCGCTCGCCGCGATTCTGAGCGGCTGCATATTCGACATCTGCAGGCGATACGAGGTGCGGGACGAGCTGTCGCTGACGATCGGCGTCGACATACGGAGCGAAGGATCATACCTCGTCGCCAAGATACAGGATAATGGCCCCGACTATCTGTGTGATTCGGAGATCGACCGGGACGACGCGGGGGCGTTCTACCAGTGCTTCCGCGAGGTGCGGAGCAGAATCGAGAGCTTCGGCTCGATCCTCTGGCTCGAACCCGGCGGCGGGAGCGAAGGCAGATTCATGTTCACGCTGCCGCGGACACGAACGAGAACCGATTACCAGCTTGTCACGGCGTCGGGCAAACGGCTCGCCGTGCCGTGCCACGCGGTCGACACGACGCTCGGCATGAACGCGCTCGAGTCGAAGCGCAACACGGGGGGCAAGTACGTGTCGTGGGGGGGAGTCCGCGTTCCCGTCTACGCGATCGAGGAGATCGCCGTCGTCGATGAGTTCGAGACCTCCGGCACGCCCGACCGTGTCCTCGTTATCGGTCTCGGCGAAAAGCGCGTGGGGCTCCTCGTCGACGGGGCAGGTCATTCGGTCGACTGTCTCGCCGATCAGGTCACGGGAGGCGGTTGGGCCTCGCTCGCGAAGTCACTTCTGCAGATTGGGGAAGAGGAATTTCCGATTATCGATGCAGGTCTGGTTCTGCGTATGACGAGCTCACTCCAGGGAATCGAAGGCGGTCCGGAGGTGGCGGGCACATACGCGGATGGTGGGCAGGGGAGCGATCAGGAGGTAACGGTCCCGCGTGTATAGCAGAGAGCGGACCGACCTCTCGAGCAGGGTTGAGGTCGGACCACCAACGGAGAGAGGTGGAGATGTCTAAGCAACATCAGCGTGATTACGGCAGTATCATCATCGGCGGCCATGACGACGCGACCGAAGTTATGACATCGGTCGAGGCGGCGGAGTACCTCAAGATGCACGTGAAGACGGTGTGCCGTCTGGCCAAGGAAAAGAAGATACCGGCCAAGAAGGTTGGAAGCGAGTGGCGGTTCCTGAGAAGCGTGCTTGATCGTTGGCTGGCTCAGGAAGAAGAGGTGCTCGAGGCGATCGAGTAATGGTTCTGGTGCAGGGAACGGGCCGATGATCAAGACGAAATTCGAACGGGTCGAGGTCGGGAATCCCGACATAGCGGCGTTCCGAATCGAGGGAAAGCTCGGATTCCATGAGAATGGGAAGATCCAGCGCCTCGTCGAGGAATGCCTGAAGCGGGACATGAAGACCGTCATCTTCGATTTCTCGGAGCTTACCTCCCTCGGTGGAGGGGTCGCCAAGATCCTCCGGGATTTCGTCGAGACCCTCGCGGGGAAGGGGGGACGCGTGAGCTTCGTCGTCACGAACGACATCGTCACGCAGTTCCTCCAGGACGGCGCACACAGCGTTTCCATTCACCGGTCGCTCGTCGAGGCGATGCAATCGGGCGGTACTCCGGCCGGGGACGCGGCACGCCCGAGCGCCGCGAGCTCCGAAGCCCGGGAGGGTGAGATCGCGGGCACGGCGGTTCACCCGCCGGGAACGAGCGCGCCGGCGGAGCCTGCGCAGGGAGCGCCCGCCGGCTCCGGCGGTGGCGTGATCTTCATGCCGTATGACAGCGCCGCCGAGCAGAAGGGCCCCGCTCCGGTCCCCACGGACACGATCGAGGCGTCCTCCCCGCAGCCCTGCGAGGACACGTCTCCTGACGGCGACACAGAGGAGATCATCACGGAAATATTCGGCGGTGCGGCCGTGCCCGCCTTCCCCCAATCGGCGAATGGGCCGACGTCGACACACGAGGAAGCGGCCCCGCGAAAGAAAGAAGATGTGACCGTCGGAGAGCTCAACCGGCAGCTCAAGCGGCGCATCCTCGAGCTCAAGACGCTGTTCTCGATCAGCGCCGATTTCAACGCAATCTGGGATCGGAGAAAACTTCTCGACATCTTCCTTCTCACATCGATCGCTCAGGGCGGCGTCGAATCCGCTCTCTTCCTGGAGAATCAGGGGGAGTCCTTCAAGCCCGTCATGTCCAAGGGGCTCGAGATCGAGGCGCTCGCGCGTCTCGTGGTACCCTCGAGCGCGTTCGCGAGAACGACGGGAGAGAATAACGTGATCCCGCTCGATTCCTTTCCGATGGAGGAAAGCGCGAGGCAGATTCTCAGGAGAGAAGCGGTCGAATACGTATGCCCGTTTCGCACGAAGGACGGTGTCTCGGGCCTCGTGCTCCTCGGCAAACGCATCGCCGGCAGGGGCATGAAAGAAGAAGATTTCGAATTCTTGCGCATTCTCGTCAATATTGCCCAGGGGGCATACGACAACGCCCTCATGTTCGAGCGCGAGCACGAGCGGACGCTCGGTATCGTCAAGACACTCATCTCGATCATCGAGGAGAACACCCTCCTCAAGGGCACGTCCGAGTTCGTCTCGCGGTACGTCGGCATGGTCGCCAAGAACATGGACTACGCGGAGGAGCAGTTCAAGGATCTCATCTACGGAACCGTGCTGCGCGACATGGGTATGGTCAAGGTGAGCGACCTCATCCTGCGCAGCCCGCGCGACCTGACGAAAGAGGAATGGGAAATCATCAAGAAGCATCCCGAGGACGGCGCGGAGATGCTCTCGCGGATGAAATTCAGCGAGCACGTCGTCGGCATCGTGAAGACCCACCACGAGCGATTCAACGGTGAAGGATATCCGTACGGTCTCCGCGGCAAGGAGATCCCGCTCGGCGCCCGCATCATATCGGTCGTCGAGAGCTACGCGGCGATGATCCACGAGCGCCCGACGAGGCCCGCGCTCTCCGAGCACGAGGCGCTCGACAACCTCAAGGAAAACTATGGCGTTCGGTACGACCGTGAAGTCGTCGGTCAGTTCGCGCGGATCATGGAGAAGGAAATCGCCCAATCAGTTCATGTCAGCGTCCCTGCATCTTGACAGAAAGGCGGCACGTGAGCGGGAACATATTGCTCGTCGATGACGATCCCAACGTCATAGAGATACTCAGCGAGTCCCTGCGGAACAAGGGCTACGAAATCGAGTCGGCGACCGACGGGGAAGAGGCGCTCGAGGCCTACGACCGGTGTCAGCCCGACCTCGTCATTCTCGACGTCGTTCTTCCGAAGAAGAACGGCTTCGAGGTTTGCGACGAAATCCGCGTGCGTGACATCCATCGCGACGTGCCCGTCATCATGATCTCTGCGGATTCGATTCACGAGTCGATGCTCCGCGGGCTGCACTCGGGCGCCCAGGATTACCTCAAGAAGCCCTTCTCCCTCAAGGAAATCCTCGTCAAGATCGAGAACTACCTCACGCAGGCGCACCGCAAGAAGAACCTTCGGGAGCAGAATCTCCTCCTCGAGGACGAGGTGCAGCGTGGGCACGCCGACTACACGCGCATCAATCGTGAGCTCAAGAAGAAGGTCCTCGACATGCGCTCGCTCTTCGGCCTGAGCCAGGACCTCAACAGGCTCCGCGATCCGGACGAGCTCATTCACGTGTTCTGCCTCACCGTCGTCGGGCAGCTCGGCGTCGGCTCCGTCGGACTTTTCTATGCGTTCGACGAAACGGACGACTACCTGTCGTACATCGGCGGGAGCGGCGTTTCGGACACCGTTCTCCAGTCCGTTCGGCTTTCGCGCGAGATCGGCCTGTCGAAGTACCTCTTGGGCAGGCAGGATATCATCATGCTCGCCGACGACACGTTTCCCGAGGACGCGAAGCGCGAGGCCGAGTTCATGATCCGGTTCGGCTTCGATTACGCCTACCCGCTCATCGTGAAGTCCCGGCTCATCGGCATGGTATTCATCGGCGCCAAGGTCAACCGCCAAGACTACGCTCCCGACGAGATGGATCTCTTCAGATCGATCTGCTCCTCCGCGGCGACGGGTCTCGAGAACGCACGGCTCTACGCGGAGCTCCAGGCGACCTACCTCTCGACGATCAAGGTGCTCGTCTCCACGATCGAGGCGAAGGACGCCTACACGCGCGGCCATACGGACCGGGTCGCCGAATACGCACGAATGATCGCTGAGGAGATGAAGCTCTCGAAGCGGGACATTGAGATCGTCTGTTTCGGAGCGGCGCTCCACGACATCGGGAAGCTCGGCGTGTACGAGAACATTCTCAACAAGCCGAGTGAGCTCACGGAGCAGGAGTGGGAGATCGTCCGGAGCCACCCCGAGGTCGGCGCCAACATCATCAAGAACATGAAGTTTCTCGAATCGGCCTGCGATCTCGTCCGCCATCACCACGAACGGCTCGACGGAAAAGGTTACCCGGATCACCTCGCCGGAGAGGAGATCTCGCTCGGCGCGCGCATCATAGCGGTCGCCGACAGCTTCGACGCGATGACGAGCGACCGTCCATACCGCCGCGCGTACTCGGTCGATGAGAGCATCGAGCAGCTCAAACGGCAGGACGAGAAGTTCGACCAGGAGGTCGTCACTCACATCGAGAATCTCGTTCACGTCGGCAGAATCAAGCGGTAACGACGTTTCCCGCCCGGCACCGGCGGTGCCGGCGCGCGCACGCGTCGTCCCTGCCTCTTCGCCGCCCCTCCCGGCGCAATTCGTTTTTGTCCAGTGAGATGCAATACCGATTCTCGATGCCGGAACCGGGCATGCCGCTTGCCATTGATATGCGCATATTCCTGTGGCGGTGTTTGGAGTGTCGGCCGGCGGTGAGGCGGCTGTGGGGCGGTGCGGGGCCGTCACTCCTTCCCCGCCCGGGTCCGCGCCCCCGGCTCTCAGGACGGCGAGACGGCCTCCTCGGCCTTGATCCCGATCATGCCGACGAGGTCGTTGCGGAGCGTGTTGATGTCGAGCTTGCGCTTGAGCTTGCCCCCGGAGGCGAGCGAGATCGTCCTCGTCTCCTCGCTTGCGATGATGACGACGGCGTCGCTCTCTTCCGAGAGCCCCAGCCCCGCGCGGTGCCTCGTGCCGAGCGACTTGGCGAGGCGCGGATTCTGGGAGAGGGGGAGAATGCATCCGGCCGCGATGATGCGGTTCTTCTCGATGATGACCGCTCCGTCGTGGAGCGGGCTCGGCGGCGTGAATATCGTGACGAGGAGCTCGGCGGTGACGCGCGCATCGATCGGCGTCCCCGTCTCGATGTAGTTGCGGAGTCCCACGTCCTGCTCGATCGCGATGATCGCCCCGAGGCCGCTCTGGGTGAGCTGGTGGCAGGCCTTGACGATCTCGCTCACCGTGCCCGATTCCTCCACCTTGATGAAATACCCGAGGATCCGATTCTGGCCGAGGAGCGACAGGGCCCGGCGCAGCTCGGGCTGGAAGAGAATCACGAAGGCGATCACCCACACGGTCTTGAGGCTCGATAGAATCCAGTTCAACGCGTTCATGTTGAGCCAGCGGGCGACGAATGAGACGATGATGAGGAGGAACAGTCCGATGAACATCTGCGCCGCCCTCGTTCCCCTGATGAGGAGGAAGAGACGGTAGAAAAGAAATGCAACGATGAGAATGTCGAGAATATCGATCGCCAGGTTGAGATGAAAGAGGCTCATAGAGACGTCCCCGCGCGTTCGATCGCGCGCCAGACCTTGATGAACTCGGTCGTTTCTCTCACGTCGTGAACGCGGATTATCCGCACGCCCCCCGCCAGGCATTTCGCGAGCGCCGCGAGTCCTCCCGGAAGGCGCCCGTCAGTGCCGCGTCCCGTGACGCCGCCGATGAACGACTTCCTCGAGTAGCCGACCATCACGGGGAGAGCGAGACTCTGAAAATCCCCGATCTCGTTCAAGATTCTCAGGTTGTCGTCCAATCTTTTGCCGAAACCGATCCCTGGGTCAACGATAATCTTCGCGCGGTCAAGCCCCAAGTGCTCGAGCCACGCCGCGCGTTCGTCGAGCCAGGCGATGATTTCACCGGTCACGTCCCCGTACCGCGGATCCTTTTGCATCGTCTCGGGCGTTCCCTGCATGTGCATTATCACGACGGCAGCGCGCGTCTCGCGCACAACGTCGACCATGGCTGGATCGCTCCCGAGCCCGCTCACATCGTTGACGATCGCAGCCCCCGCGTCCACCGCCGCCCGCGCGACGGAGGAGCGTCGCGTGTCGATCGAGAGGGGCACGCCCACGGCGCCGCCGAGCCTGCGCAGGACCGGTATGACGCGCTCGAGCTCGGTCTCCGCGGCAACTGCGGCGGCGCCCGGGCGCGTCGATTCCCCACCGATGTCGATGATGCCGGCACCCTCCTCGACCATCGCGACGGCGCGTTCGTACGCGGCGCCGGGGTCGAGCCACTCGCCGCCGTCCGAGAAGCTGTCCGGCGTGACGTTGAGAACCCCCATCACGACGGGGCCCGCGGCGAGATCGAGGGATCCGCGGGGAAGTGGCACGGCGCTCGGGGGACGTTCGGTGGCCGCGAGCAGCCGCTCGATCCCCGCTCCGAGCTCGCCGAGACCGAAGGGCTGCCGCGCGAGCTTCGCGGGGAGCCGTGCGAGCCTGCTCCGGTCGGCGATGATATAGACGCTCGATAGCGCGGGACCGCCCGCGATAACCTCGCGGTGCACGGCGGCGTCCCCTCCGAGCGAGAGAAGCTGCTGCTTGATGATGTTCGCGACGGGGGCGGCGACGAGGTCGACCCGCAGAACGACCGTCTCGGCCTTCTTCTCGATGATGGCGATGCCCCGTGGATCGACGCCCGCCTCGGCGAGAGCGCGCGCGAGGGACCCTTCCGGGCGGGACGCAATCAAACGAAGAGGATAGCGCATGGTATACAGCATTCGAATGAAGTGTGTCGGAGACGCGAGCCGCGCCGGAGACCTAGTCGCCCGCGGGCTCCTTTGATTCCCCGGAAGGCGATTTCCCGGAATCTTCCACGGGTTTCGCCGCGCCGTTTGCGCCCGTCGAATTTCTCTTGAGCGGGGGCAGGGTGCCGTCGTTGAGCAGTATCTTGATATCCTCGGCGTCGAGCGTTTCACGCTCGAGGAGCGCCTTGGCAACCTTGTGGAGCTCATCCGTGTGGGCCGTGAGAACCTGCGTGGCCCGCTCGTGGCATTCGTTCATGAGCGCGCGCACCTCGTTGTCGATCTCCCGGGCCGTTTCTTCGCTGTAGTCGCGTCTGACGGCGATCTCCTTGCCGAGGAAGATCTGCTCCTCCTGGTCGCCGTACGATATCGGACCCATCGAGCTGCTCATTCCCCACTGCATAATCATTTTACGCACGAGCCGGGAGGCCTGTTTGATGTCCTCCTGGGCGCCGGTCCCGATCCGCTTGAGGATGATCTCCTCCGCGGCGCGTCCGCCGAGCGATATCGTGATGAAATCGATGCACCACTCGCGCGACACCTCGAGCCGGTCGTCCGTCGGCAGGAACGACGTGACCCCTCCGGTTCTCCCGCGCGGAATGATGCTCACCTTGTGAAGCGGATCGGCGTGCTCGAGATAGACGCCGACGACGGCGTGCCCCGCCTCGTGATAGGCGCTCATCCGCCGCTCGTCCTCTTTCATGATGCGGCTCTTGCGCTCGGGGCCGAGCATGACCTTGTCCTTGGCCTCGTCGAAATCCTCCATCGCGACCTTCTCGCGGTCGCGCCGCGCCGCGAGAAGCGCCGCCTCGTTGACCATATTCGCGATATCGGCTCCCGAGAAGCCCGGCGTGCCGCGCGCGAGCGTGTCGAGGTCCACGTCCGCGCCGAGCGGCACCTTGCGCGTGTGAACCTTGAATATTCCGAGCCGTCCCCTGAGGTCGGGCATATCGACGACGATGCGCCGGTCGAAGCGCCCCGGCCTGAGGAGCGCCGGATCGAGCACGTCGGGCCGGTTCGTCGCGGCCAGCAGAATGACCCCCTCGTTCGTCTCGAAGCCGTCCATCTCGACGAGGAGCTGGTTCAGGGTCTGCTCGCGCTCGTCGTGTCCGCCGCCGAGACCGGCGCCGCGATGTCGCCCGACCGCGTCGAGCTCGTCGATGAAGAGGATGCAGGGAGCGTGCTTCTTCCCCTTGTCGAAAAGGTCGCGCACCCGGCTCGCGCCGACGCCGACGAACATCTCGACGAAATCGGAGCCGCTCATGCTGAAGAAGGGCACCCCCGCCTCGCCGGCGACCGCCTTGGCGAGGAGCGTCTTACCCGTGCCGGGAGGCCCGAGGAGAATGACCCCCTTCGGAATCCGCCCGCCGAGCCGCTGGAACTTCTTCGGTTCGCGCAGGAACTCGATGATTTCCTGGAGCTCCTCCTTGGCCTCATCGGCTCCCGCGACGTCGGCGAAGGTCACACGCGGCATGGTCCCGTCGATCATCTTGGCTTTGCTCTTGCCGAACGAGAACGCCTTGTTGCCGCCGGACTGCATCTGACGCATGAGGATGATCCAGAGAATGAGAAGCGCGATGAGGGGGACCGCCGTGGCCAGCGCCTTCACCCAGAGACTGCTCCCCGGGAATTCAGCCTCGATCTGGCAGTCGGGATTCTTCGCCCAGATCTTCTCGGGGAGGTCCTTGTCCTCCGCAGGGAGTATTACCCGGAAGCTCGACACCGTGGCCTCCGAGTTTCCCATCGGGATCACGATCTCGCTGACGAACTTTCCCCTGACCTCGAGCCCTTTGATTTTGAGCCGCGCGACGTTCCCCTTGTCGATCTGCTTGATGAACTGCGTGTACGTGAGGGTCCATTCGCGTTCCTTGCCCGAGTTGAAAAGGAGGAACGACATGAATACGATGATGAGGACCATCACCCACAGCGCCATGGAGCGCGACGCTCGCTGGGGGCCGGGCATTGAACCCGTCGGAGGCCACTTCTTCGGCATCTGCTGGTCCTTCCGGGACTTGTCTCTCTTCTGCGGGTCTTTCGTCATAACCATCCGTGCCAGTTCTCTATGGAAAATAACGAAAACGCGGGATTTTGTCCATATCAGGGATTGTTCTCCGCGGGTGAGGCCGGCTGCCCTTCGCGCGCGGTCGCGTGCGGGCCCTCGCCGACCGCGGCACCGGGGAGGAGCTCCGCGATATAGGAGAGGTTCCGGTACCGTTCCTTGAAATCGAGTCCGTAACCGACAACGAAGACATCGGGCACCTTGAACCCGACGTAGTCGACCGTGACGGCGACCTCGCGGCACGAGGGCTTGTCGAGGAGCGCGCAGGCGCGAAGACTGCGGACCCGGCGCTCCTCGAGCATCTGGCCGAGGAACTCGAGGGTGTGCCCCGTGTCGATGATCCCGTCGATGATGATGATGTCGCGATCGTTCACGCTGCGCTTGAGATCATTGACAATCTCGATCCGTTCGCTCCGGGCGAATCCGTCGCGGTAGCTGCGAACCGCGATGAAATCCACTTCGTGCGGAATCGTCATGCGCCGGACGAGATCGGCGAGAAAAATAAAGCCTCCCTTGAGGAGGCTTATGAGAACGGGATTCCTTTCCGCGTAGTCAGCCGAGATCTGACCGGCGAGCTCGCGCACGCGCGAATCGATCTCCTCCTGCGTTATGAGCACTCTGCCGATTTGCACGGAGCTGCCCTTTCAGCCGGGAACTTCCACGATCGATGCCTGCCTTCATTGATGCATTCTATCACAGTACTTTTTCGGCGGCATCACATTTCGTCCGGCGGCGGAAAAAGTTTCAGGCGCACGGCGCGCTTCGTTCCCGGGATGATCCTCGTCCGCTCGTCCGCGGCGACCCCCGGCACCCAGAAGATGCCGCGCCGGTCCTCGAAGAGTGGAATCCCGTCCCGCCGCGAAAGGGGCACCTTGCGATCGATGAACAGGTCGCTCAGCTTCTTTCGTCCCCGCATCCCGAACGGAACGATCCGGTCCCCCGGTCTCTTTCCCCTTACTCGGATCGGAAAGACGATCGCGGCGAAACAGGCTTCGGTCCCGCTCGAGCGCGGATCGATTCGTCGTCCGCGCACGTGCTCGACCGTGACGGAGAGATTCCACCAGGGAAGCTCGTACGTCCCCGTCCCCGCGATGCGCACCTCTCCAGGTGCCTCCCTGGGCTCGCCGACTCTCGAGAGCACCATGCTCGAATGCTCGCGGCGGGCACCGATGCCGTGAGGAAGGTAGACTCGCCTGCCGGATCGTCCCGAACGAATGAGGCGCTTCGCCGCGTCGAAGTGGGTCCTCTCGACGTCCTGGAGCACCCCGAACCTCTCGCGGAGCACGAGGTCGACGAGGAGGTACAGCTGGAAGTCCGTGAGCGCCTTGAGTCTCTCGAGCGGGATCACGACCTCTCCGCGGGGGCCGGCATGGGGAATGAGACTCCGAAGCGGTCTCTCGAGTGTTTCCCAGCCTTCCGCGAGATTCTCCGAAAGACGCAGGAGCGCCTCCGCCACCGAGGGGTTATAGTCCCGCTTCAGGAGGGGGAGGAGCCGGTTCCTGAGCCGGTTGCGGAACCGCTCGTTGTCGAGATTGCTCCGATCGATGGAGTAGCGGATGCCGTCTCTCCGAAGGAGCGCCTTGAGCTCCTCATGGCTGCAGGCGAGGAGCGGCCTCACGAAGAGCCCCCGGCGCGGCGCGATGCCCTGGAGACCGCGCCATCCGGAGCCCCGGATCAGATGATGGAGGATCGTTTCGACCTGGTCGTCTCGGGTGTGTCCGATGGCGACTGCGTCCGCGTGCCACGCGAGCGCCGTCCCCTCGAGAAAACGGTACCGGAGGAGCCTCGCGGTTTCCTCAATCCCTTTTCTCATTCTTCGCGCCTCCGCGGGGACGTTTCCCGAACCGAGAAAGAGTGGAAGGGAAAGCCGTGCCGCGTGCCGTTCGACAAGACGGCGCTCACGGGCCGCCTCCGGGCGGATGCCGTGGTCGAAATGCGCGACTGCGAGCTCGAACGGCACCTCGCGGGAGAGCCTCGAGAGGATCACCATGAGCGCAGTCGAGTCGCTTCCGCCAGAAACAGCTGCGAGCACCCTCGCCCCGGCTGAAATCAGACCGCGCTCGCGGATGTAGTCTCTGACCGTGTCGATGGTGCCCATGATAAAGCTAACTTTGAGATGTGGAATGTAAGTGTTTGAATATAAATATGGTGGCGGTGCAGGGACTCGAACCCCGGACACAGAGATTATGATTCTCCTGCTCTACCAACTGAGCTACACCGCCACGCCCGAGAGATAATATGGGTCGAAAAGCGCCCCTGTCAATGGAAAAGCTCCCCCGGGGCCCTTCGCCACAAGGGCCTTGCCACTCGCTCCCCGTTCTGCTATAAATAGTTGCTTATTCGAGAAAGCGTTATGGATGAGAGAATGAAAATATGGACCGAGGCGGATGCCGACCCCGGTGTCCTGGGGGAAAAAACGATCGCTGTCGTGGGCTACGGCAACCAGGGACGTCCGCAGGCCTTGAATCTCCGCGACAGCGGTTTCAGAGTGATCGTCGGTGCCCGCGAGGGGGGAGACGGGTGGAAACGAGCGCGGGAGGACGGTTTCGAGGTCTCCAAGATCGCCGAGGCCTCGCGCAGGGCCGACGTTCTCATGATGCTGCTCCCGGATGAGGTTCAGGGCCAGGTGTACGACGGCGAGATCCGTCGCGTGCTGAGGCCCGGAGCCGCGTTGTGCTTCGCGCACGGCTTCGCCGTGGCCTTCGGTGAGATCGTCCCCGGCGGATTCGACTGTCTCCTCGTCGCCCCGAAGGGACAGGGCGCACGGCTGCGGGAGACCTACGTCGCCGGATCCGGCCTTCCCTGCTTCATCGGCGTCGGGGACGGCTCGTCGCCGGACGCCCGCGGAATCGCCCTCGCCATCGCCTGGGGGCTCGGCTGTCTCCGGGCCGGCGCTTTCGAGACGAGCTTTCGCGAGGAGGCGGTGAGCGATCTTTTCGGAGAGCAGGCGGTTCTGTGCGGGGGAGTCGTCGCGCTGGCAAAGCGCGCCTTCGAAGTTCTCGTCGAGAAGGGGTATAGCCCCGAGGTCGCGTACTTCGAATGCGTTCACGAGCTCGAGATCATCGTCGACCTCTTCACGCGTCTCGGCTTCGCGGGCATGCGAGACGTGATCAGCGGCACCGCCGCGTACGGAAGCCTCAAGTTCGGCGAGGATCTCATCGACCTCGGGGTGCAGAAAAGGATGGAGGCCCTCTTCGAGAGAATCGAGAGCGGCTCGTTCGCCAGAACGTGGCTCGACGAGAATCGCGCGGGGGGGGCCGAATTTGCCGCCCTGCGGGAACGGGAGCGGAGGCTTCTCATTGAAACGGCTGGAAGGCGCGTTCGCGCGATCGTCGGGGGTGGCGCCCGATCACGTGGGTGCGGGAAGAAAGGAACATGATGCGAAGGTTCGGTATCATCGTGGCAGTCCTCGTCATAGCGCTCGCGGCGGGTTGCGGGAAGGGCGGGAAGGAGCGGACCCAGGGCAAGGAGGCGTTCCGGGTCCCCGATTCGCTCCTGGCCCCCATCGTCGGATATCATCTCACCGTGGACACGTATCACGTCACGAACGGCGGCGTCATGGCGAACCCCCAGATCGAGCTCCACTATCCGTCGTCCGAGATCGCGCGATTCGTCGCCGTCAAGACTTTCGGTTTCGCCCAGAAGGCGTACGAGAAGGTCACGAAGGAGATCGCCCGGCCCGCGGAGGGCAAGCTCATCATCGTCGGGACGGCCGATCTCGACGAGTATCTTCTCATGACGCGCAAGGAGTGGTGGTACTACGGGTTCGTCAAGGGGGATACGATCATCTTCGAGCCGCTCGACATCATGCTGAAGCGCATGATCGCCGAACAAGGAATCACGAACCGAATCGCGCAGGCGGCGGTCAATCGACGCTCCGGGGGGAAATCGCCGTTCTGGCTCAAGGAGGCGCTCGCGAGCCGCATCGCGAACGAGATCGAGATACTCAAGATCCAGATGCCCGAGGCCGAGAAGGACGGGCGAAACATGAATCCTTCACCCGCGGCGATCGAGAGCGCGATCGCGGCCGGAAGGAACCGTGAGGACTCGCGGGTCGCCTACTACGCCGCGTGCCGGATGCTCGACAAGCTGCTCTCGATGCACTCGATGGATAATGTTCTCTCATTCCTCGACCGGCTCAAGGAAGGTAAGACTTTCGACGAGGCGAGCACGGTCGCCTTCGGGGTCTCGTACAACGCGCTCATCGACACGATACGGATCGACCGGTAGCGGCGTCGGACGGAATGATGGACCTGATTGAGAAACACGAGGACGTGATCCGGGTGCGCTTTGCGCCGAGCCCGACGGGGCATCTCCACGTCGGCGGGGCGCGGACGGCGCTCTACAACTATCTCTATGCGCGCAAGAACAACGGCGTTTTCGTTCTTCGCATCGAGGATACCGACGCGGCGCGCTCCACGCGAGACTCATATGAGGGAATCCTGCGCGGTCTCAAGTGGCTCGGGCTCGAATGGGACGAGGGTCCGGATATCGGAGGCGACTACGGGCCGTACCTGCAGTCGGCGCGGGGCGTCCTCTACCATTCGGAGGCGGACCGGCTCATCCGCGGCGGGAAGGCCTACCGCTGCTTCTGCACGCCCGAAGAGCTCGAGGCGATGAGGGTCGAGCAGGATCAGAGGAAGCTCCCTCCGAAGTACGCCGGTACGTGCCGCGCGCTGACTCCCCCCGAGATCGAAGAGAGGCTCGTGAAGGGGACCCCGTTCGTCGTGCGGTTCGCCATGCCGCTCGAGGGGGAAGTGCGTTTTCGCGACATCGTGAGGGGGGACTTCACCTTCGCGAACGTGGACCTCGACGATTTCGTCCTCATCAAGACCGACGGGAGACCGACCTACAACTACGCGGTCGTCGTCGACGATGCGCACATGAAGATCAGCCACGTAATTCGGGGAGACGACCACATATCGAACACTCCCCGGCAGGTGCACCTCTTCGGCGCGCTCGGCTACAAGCTCCCGAAATTCGCGCATCTTCCGATGATCCTCGGGCACGACCGTACGCGGCTCAGCAAGCGTCACGGCGCGACCTCCATCGACGCGTACCGCGAGCGGTACTACCTGAGCGAGGCGATGGTCAACTACCTCGCCCTCCTCGGGTGGGCCTACGACGGCACGCGGGAGCTCTTTACGTTCAAGGCGCTCATCGAGGCGTTCACTCTCAAGAAGGTCTCGAGCAACCCCGCCGTCTTCGACATGGGCAAGATGGAATGGATCAACGCGGAGCATTTCAAGATGCTCCCCTTGACCAAAAAGGTCGAGCTCTCGTACGAGGTCCTCGAAAAGGAAGGGATCTTCCCCCCCGCCTTCGAGGTGGATCTGTCGCGCCCCGTCGATCTCAAGCTCATCGCGGGGAAGGAGCCGCTGCGTCCGGAGGCGGTCGGCGGTGCGGAACGCGTCTACGCGAAGGAGATCCCGAGACTCGCCCTCATCATCGACGCACTCGGCAACAGGCTCAAGCTCCTCAAGGACGTTCCCGACCTCATGCACTATTTCTACCGAGACGACTACGCGCGTGACGAAGACGCCGTTCGGAATCATCTCAGGACCAAGGAAGCCTCGTCGAGGCTCGCGGCGCTCGCCGACGAGTACGAGAAGCTCCAGTATTTCGACCGCGCCTCCGTCGAGGAAACGCTTCGCGCTCTCGCCGACAGGCTCTCGATCGAGTCGGGGGAGCTCATCCATCCATCGCGGGTGGCGCTCACGGGGAGGACCGTCTCGCCCGACATATTCTGGGTCATCGTGCTTCTCGGAAAGGCGAAGACCGTAGAGCGGCTCCGCTCGGCGGCGGCCCTCGGCGCGAAGTGAATATCCCGAGAATGGGGTTGATTTCTTGCGTCTTATTGTATAGTTTCTCAAAGCTATTGGGGAGTGGTCTAATGGCAGGACAACTGACTCTGGATCAGTTTATGGGGGTTCGACTCCTCCCTCCCCAGCCAGAACGGTAGCGTGGCCCCTTAGTCTAGTGGTTAGGACGCTTGGTTCTCAGCCAAGAATCAGGGGTTCGACTCCCCTAGGGGCTACCAGACATAGAAGCCCGGGAGGGGCACCACCCTCCCGGGCTTTGTCGTGTCGTCGATGCGGCGGACCGCCGCGTCAGCATCCTCCTCAGGTGGGGCCGCACGAGGCGCCGCCGGATGAGGAGCATCCCCGGCACTTCTTCGCGATCGCCGAGATGAGCTTGTCGATGTCCGCCGAGCCGCACGCCGGGCAGGCGACCTCCTGGGACGAGCTCATGACGAGCTCCTCGAAAAGCCGGCCGCATGCCTTGCATTCGTATTCGAAGATGGGCATCGCGACTACCTCTGTTCCCCGGTTCCGGGGTCGCGCCCGTCGGGCGTCCCGGGCTTCGTGTCTCGGGCGGCCTCATGTGCGGACCGGTCCCCGGTCCCGCAGGTCTGATTCATTCACGTGGGCACGCCGAGGCGGGGAAGGAGGAATCTCATCAAGATGATCCAGACGGCAACGAAAATAAGCACCTTTAGCATGGTTGTTATCCCGCCCTCCGTGCGCGTTTCCGATCCAGATAGCGCGCGAGCTCGCGGTTGTCGGACGTCGCCTTTTCTTTGATCGACCGGCAGATGAGCGTGCAGATCTCTTCGTGGATCGTCCCCGCGACCCGATACAAGATGTTTCGCCTGTTTCTCCGCGCGAGAACGAGCCCCTCCGCCTTGAGAATGCGGAGGTGCTTCGACACGTTTGTCTGAGCGAGCCCCGTTCGCTCGACGAGCTCCGTGACGCTCTTCTCTCCGTCACAGAGGCTCTGGAGCACTGAGAGCCGGGAGCAGTCCGCCAGCGCCTTGAGGCGTCTCGCGACGAGCTCGAATGGAAATGAACCATACTGTCCGCGCACGCTAACCCCTCTTTCTATATTCTCATATACTCATATGATAATTTTTGCCACTTGTCAAGGCAAACCGGACTTCTCCATGGCGAGAAAACGGGTTCTCGATCCCCCGGGATCCGGATATAATGTCCCGGTATGAGACATCCGACGGAGCGAACGATCAGGGGGAAAGCGCCTGTGACCGGAAGTGTTCGATTCCATACGATCCTTGTGCTCGCCGCCGCCATGGCGATTCCGGGACCGCGCGCTCTCGCGGCGCAGCCAGGGGAAAAGGCGCCGGCGTTCGAGCTCACTCTCCTGGACGGCGGGGGGAGCGTGAGCTCGAGTGAGCTCCTCTCGAAGCACCGCGAGGTGTTTCTCGTGTTCTGGCATACGGGCTGCCCCCGCTGCGTGGAGGCGCTCCTCGGGTGCGAGCGCTTCTATCGCACGTACGGCGGGGAGGATATCGCCGTCCTCGGGATCAACGCCGACGAAGGAGATCCGCTCGCGGCCCAGGGCGTCATCGAATCGAACGGTATCACCTTCCCGCAGACGCGCGACGCGGGAGCGGCGGTGTCCGCGAGCTATCGAGTTCCCCGAGAGACGATTGCGATATTCCTCCTGGACGGCGACGGGGACGGTCGCATACGCGCGGCTCGGTTCGACCCTCCGGGAGACGTTGGGGCGGTGATGGAGGGGATGCTCTCGTCTCCCATGGCCGCGCCCGCCGGGGCCGGTGGGACGACGCGAGATGCACGCGCCGCCGAAAGCGGCGCCGACGTCTCGTATCGCGGGCTCCAGCGCATTCGACTGCTGGCGATCGACGCGCGAGGACCGAACGCCGCCGGGATCTACGGAGAACCGGTGAATCCCGGCAGCAGCGTGCGCTATCGGGTCGAGGTCGAAGCGTCGAAGCGGCTCGCGGCGCACCTGCGCGCGGGTGCACTTGTCCGGATCAGCAACGAGGGGGACAAGGTGCTCGAGTCCGGCCCGGAGTATCTCGGCTCGGAGTGGGGGAGCGCGTTCGTGGGAGTAGAGGCCGCGCGGCTCCGCGTGAGGCTCGGGTACTATTCCCTGCACATGACGCCGCTCACGCTCATGCGCTGGGACTGGGACGACAGTCCCCGCATCGGCGGAGATACGGGGTGCGGCTGCGGGGGTGTCGCCGCGGGGACGCTCCTCGTGGAGAGCCTCGAGGAGCTCGGTCCCGATCTCACCGTCGAGGGAGCGCTCGTCACCTGGGGCGGCCCGAACCTCGATGCACGTCTCTTCTACGCGATGCCGCGGCGCGCGCTCGAAACGAGCTATGTCGCCTACCGCTCGGGCGCGGCCGATCGCGCGAGATACTCCCTCGAGCTCTACGGTCTCGAAGCGCGGTGGCAGCGCCTCG
>Ga0326726_10002016_pt1 | contig 18883 bp, 15 predicted proteins | sample MHFenrmetagenome_2_FD_207603 | JGI IMG/M metagenome (GOLD analysis project Ga0326726, IMG submission 207603) | Lab enriched peat soil microbial communities from Michigan Hollow, Ithaca, NY, United States - MHF15MN | ecosystem: Environmental > Terrestrial > Soil > Wetlands > Peat | place: USA... | reverse complement strand
CGTCGAGGCGCCGGTCGGTACCCGGCTGTGGGACGCAGCTCGTGAGCTGTCCGTCGCAGAGGTAGTGGTAGGGTGCGACCGAGATCTTCGCCGGCCCGGTGAGCGTCGTCTTCGACGGATCCTTCCAGTCGACGTGGAAGCTCCAGGCGAAGATGCCGTCGTCCTCCATCACTTTTCGCAACTGCGTCCCGCCGGCGGCGAGCACGATGTTCGGCGCGCCGGCGGGTGGCAGCGCCTTGCCGTCGAGATCCGCGTTGTTGAGAAAATTCACATCGTCGACCACCACACACTGCTCGGTCGCATCCTTGCCCTCGAGCATCTTCGCGCGCTCGACCGCGCAGGTGTGCTTCTGGATGACTTCGTCGCCGGTGCTCGTGGGCAGGTAGTAGCCGTCCGGCCACACCGCGGGGCGCGGATAGTCGGGAAAGAGCGGGCGGACGAACTCGTACCGGTAGTAAGCGCCGAACGGGTCGGGGCCGGTGCTCAGCGCATAGCACATCGCGTAGGTGCCGGTCGTCGCCGGAGCGCCTCGTTGCCCGCGGCCCGCGGGCGGCGTCGCCGGCGCTCCGGGTACCGGCGGTGGCGGGGGCGGTGGCTCGTACAAGCGAGCCGCCGGCCCGGGCTGACCTTGTTGTCCGGCACGACTCCGCTGCGCGGGCTCGCCGCCGCGCTGCGGCGCGGGATCGTCGGGCGTCGCGGGCAGCCGCGAGAAGATCGGCATGACGATGAGCCATCGGTCGGCCAACTGGTCGTAGCGCACCACGGCGTCGCCGTTGTTGCGCTCCTCGCACGGACCGCCGAACCCCTTGAAGACATTGTTCGTCGGCACGGCGCCGTAGAGCACCTTTCCGGTCGTGTCGAATTGCTTGCCCCTCTTCGTGTAGATCGCCATGCGCGTGTTGACGATCTGCACGACGTGATTCGGTCCCACGGCGAGCGTGTTGTCGGACGGATTGCGCAGCGTCGCCGGCCCCTGCGGCCCGTCGAAGCCCTGCCCAAGCCCATCGAAGCTGGCGACGATCGTGGGCGCGGGTCTCGAGCCCTGCCTCGTCTGTTCGACGGCGGCCGAGCCGGCGGGCGCGGTCATCACCGGCGGCGCGGGCGGTGTCGCCGCCTGCATCGCCGCTTCCTCCACTTCGTCGGGCTCGGGAGCGAGCGCGTTGCGCGGGCGATCGGGCTCGCGAGCATCCGTCGCCGCCGCACTAGCGGCGCGCGCGAGGATCGCGAGCGCGGGTGAGACGTCGTGGGCGACGGCGCGTCGGGCGATCGCGCCGTGCGCGCTCGGCTCGAGGTGCCGCTCGGACGCTGTTGGCGGCGTTGCATGACGCCATGTGAGCTCCACCACGAGCGCGATGCCAACGCAAGGTACGGCGATCCACACGCGACGCATGTCTCACTCGAGTCGACGATGAGCTAGAACTTATCACCAACACGTTCGCCCGGCCGCCCCCCAACTCGGCGTGCGATTGACTCGGCGTGCCGGGATTCGGTACTGATTCACGGTCAAGCCGGAGATATGATGTCAGACGACACGGGCACGTTCCGAATCGACGTCGACCTCGAGAATCCCGCGATGCCGGGGCGACGCGAAACGCTTCGCGGCGTCCTCGTCGACACCGGCGCGGAGCTATCGTGGTTTCCCGCCGCGACCCTGGAATCGCTCGGCATCGAACGCTCGAAGCGGTCCCGGTTTCGCCAGGCGACAGGAGTAGTCGTCGAGCGATGGACGGGTGAGACGCGGATCTTTGCCGCCGGAACACGCACCATCGACGAAGTGGTCTTCGGCGAGGCGGGCGACCTTCTGCTGCTCGGCTCGCGCTCGCTCGAAGGGCTCAACCTGATGATCGATCCAGTGAACAAGCGCCTCATCGATGCAGGCCCGGCGCCGGCCGCGGCGGTCGCATAGCCCGAAGGGCCACTCAACCCCTGAGCGCGATCGCCGGATCCACGCGCGAGGCTCGCCGCGCCGGGAAGTAGCTCGCGCCGAGCGCGACGACGAGCGACAGCGCCGCCACCGCGACGTACACCGCGGGATCGTTCGTCGGCGTGCCGTACAGCAAGCCCGTCATGAGTCGCATCGTCAGGACCGCCGTGACCAGGCCCGCGGCAACGCCGAGGAACGCGAGCCCCATCGCCTGCGACAGCACCATGCCGAGGATGCGCGCCCGATCGGCACCGAGGACGCTCCGGACGCCGATCTCGTGCGTCCGCTGCTGCACGACGTAGGACAGTACGCCGTACAATCCGGTGATGGCGAGCAGCAGCCCGACCACCGCGAACCCGGCGATCTGCGTCGCGCTCGTCCGCACGCTCGCGAGCTGCCCGTCGACCTGCGTGGCCAGGGTGCCGCCCTGCGCGCGGCCGTTGGCCGGCACGAGCCGCATGATGGCGTCCTTCGCTTGCTCGATGACCTTGCCCGCGGCGCCCCGCGTGCGGAGGAAGTACGTCGCGATCCAGAAGTTCGCCTGCCTGTAAGGGCGGTACACTTCCGGCCCGGCTTTGGCGAGCAGCACACTCGGCTGCGCAGCGAGATTGTCGCGCGCCACGCCGACGACGGTGATCGTCGCGCGCAGCCCCGGCGCGGTGTCGACGCTGAACGTCTTGCCGACCGCCGGTTCGTTCGGCCACCAGTGTCGTGCCGCCCAGGCGTTGATGATCGCGACCGCCGGAGCGGATTCGTCGTCGGCGGTGGTGAACGCGCGACCCGCCGCGAGCGAGATGCTCATCACCACGAAGTAGTCGGCGCTCACGCCGTATGCAGTCCTCGGTTGCATCTCGGGCGGCACCGGCCGGCCGCCGTCGAGCGTCATCGTCGTCTCATCGACCTCGCCGCGCACGACGATGGCTCCCGGCGCGCGGGGTCTGGCGGTGCCGAACGGCACCGTCATTCTGAGCGCGGCGGCCTCGACGCCCGGAATCGAGGCGAGGTCTCGCAGCAGACGGTCGTCGGTCGGGAGGTACCTCTCCTTCAAGCGTCCCGAGTGCACCGGCACCGTCGACGCGTATGCGACGTGGGCGGCGTCGTATCCGAGCTCGACGCCGGCGAATCGCGCGATCGTCTTCACCATCAGCCCCGTCGCGACGAGGAGCGCCACCGCGCACGCCGTCTGGATGATGACGAACGCGCGCTGCGCTCGCGCTCCGCGCCGCGCGCTGGTCGCGGTGAGCGAGCCCTCGCGCAACGTCTGCTGGAGATCCGTGCGAAGCAGGAGCCGCACCGGCGCGAGGCTGAGCACGAACGTCACGAGTATCGTGAGCCCGATCGCAAACAGAACGACGCGCGCGTCCATCCGGTACTCCATTCCGGACACGCGCGTCCCGGTCTGGAGCGGCGCGACGCTCCGCAGCGCGACGAGCGAGACCCACGCGAAGGCGAGGCCGATCGCCAGCCCCGCGGCGCCGAGGAGACCATTCTCGACGACCAGGTACCGCACGAGCGCACCGCTGCTCGCGCCGAGCGCGCCGCGAATCGCCAGCTCGCGACGGTGGCGCAGCGCGCGCACGAGCACGAGGCTCGCGACGTTGGCGCACCCGATCGCGAGAATCGCCGCGACGATCGCCGCGAAAAAGAGATCGCGCGACCTGGTCGCGCTCACGTACCGGTCGCGCAGCGGCGCGACGCCGAAGGTCGTTCGGCTCTTTTCCGGCCGTCCTTCGTTCGCTGCCGCCTCGAGCGTGCGCAACTCCCCGGCGAGCTGCTCCGATCGCACGCCCGGCTTGAGCCGCGCGAGCACGTTGATCGAGCGGAGCGACGTGCCGGTACGCGGGTCGAGATAGCGGCTGGCGGCGAGCCACGCCTGCGAGCGCGACTCGAATGCGAAACCGGGCGGCATCACGCCGATGACGGTGAACGGCTCGTCGCTGAGTGAAAACGTCTTGCCGATCACCGACGGATCGCCGCCGAGCTGGTTCGCCCACAGGTCGTGCCCGATGAGCATCGTCGGCGTCGCGCCCAGTCGATCCTCCTCTTCGGCGAACGTCCGCCCGACCTCGGCGCGGACGCCGAGCATGTCGAACAGGCTTCCGGAGACGATGCCAGCGATGAGATCGATCTGGTCGACGCCCGAGCCGAGCGCCTTTCCGCCGCCGGTGAAGCCGGCGATCGCGTCGATCGATTGAAAGTGCTGCGCGCGGAGCAGGGCGAACGTCTTGTAGTTCACGTCGCAGACGTTCGGGCATCCCGTCGGCGGCACCTCGCTGATCAGTACGAGCCGCTCCGCGCTCGGGAAGGGAAGGGCGCGGAAGCGAACGGCATCGACGACGGCGAAACCGGCCACGCCCGCGCCGATCGCGAGGCCGAGCGACAGCACGGCCGCCGCGACGAATCCCGGGCTTCGGCCGAGCGCGCGACGAGCGAGCGCGATGTCGGAACGCAGCGCGATCATGGGTCTCCGACGAGAGACGTGAAAGCGGCGCCTCGGAGCGCGTGAGGCAACGCGGCGACGACCAGGCCGTCGGCACCGCGAGGCAAGGATAGGGCGACTCAGTCGCCGGAGCTAGGGCACGCGGACGGGGACGCGGGCGACCGTGCCGGGCTGACCGGCCGCGGTGTCGGCGCGCGCACAGGCCTGCTGCTTCGCGTCCTCGGAGGTCGATGGCGGGATGTGCGAGATTTCACACTGTTTGAGGAGAGCGGCGACGAGCTGGTCGCCACTGCTCACGGGGCGCGCCATGTCCGACCCCGGAATACGATGAGCCATCCCCTGCGTGCATCCGGCAAGCGTAAGCCCGCAGACGATGGCGGCGCCTATGCGGAGACGCCGGCGACGAAGGATCACAGCCACCTCGCGACAAAGGAGAGACTCCGTGACCCACGGGCCGACTGCCGGATTCATGCCCGCGCGACGGTGCGTCGCAACTCGGGGACTTGTAAGCGTTTGCTGATTTCGATGGCCGGCGCCGGCGCGGGTGCTGTCTCCGAAAGGCGCCACCGCCGTCCACGATAGAGGTCGCGCGCACCGGTCACGAGCAGCGCTACGTCGCCGTATCCGGCTCGCCGCCTTCCGGTCCGTAGAACATCACCCAGACCGCGAGGTCGGCGGTGAAGTCCTCGAAGTGATGTGGAACGCCGGCCGCCACGAAGATCAGATCGCCCGGACCGAACGGCTGCCGCGTCGTCCCGTCGAAGAACACACCCGTACCGCTCGCGATCATGTACACCTCGTCGAGCGTGTGGGGCGTCTGCGGGTCGTGACCCCGAGGGGCGTACAACTTCACGGTCAGGGTGCCGTGACGGAACAGTGCGAGCGACCGCTCGCCGCTCGGGCCTGGCAGCCGACCCAGTGCGCTACTCGCGTGCAGGTGCGCGGTTCGTCCGCGCGCTACGACGTCGGGCATCTTCGTTTCCCGTGTGACAGGTGGACGATCACAACGAATCAACCGCCGCACGGGCGCGCCGCAACACCGACTTGATGAACGGACCTTTTTCGTCCGTGTACTGGCGGCCGTCGTCGGGAAACGCGGCCGCCAGCGCGCGCTTGAGCGCACCGTACTCCTGCGCCACGTCCGGATGCGCGCGCAGGTAGTCGCGAAAGAGCACGTGATCGTGCCAGAACTTGCTCGACCAACTGACCAGGTGCACATGGTGCGTTCGCGGACTGCCGCGACGGAAATAGTCTCGCCCAGGAATGCCGTACGCGCCCAGGTGCTCGTAGCCGAGCCTGACGATCGCGGCGATGTACGGCGGCCGCGCGGCGCGCGATGGCGCGCCGGCGAGAATGTCGATAATCGGCTTGGCCGGGAGGCCCGGCACCGCGGTGCTTCCAATGTGCTCGAGCCGCAGCGGCAGCCCGTGGCACGCGCGAGCGATCCGGTCGGCCTCGGCGTCGAACTCACGCGGCCAGAGCGGATCGTATCCCGCCAGGCGAACCGGCGACACGTCAGGGAGTTTCCGGTACGCTCGCGACGGCGAGCGCATCGGCGAAGGCGGAGAGGTCGCGGTAGTCTTGGATCACCGTGGCGGCGCCGGCGCGTCGCAGCTGTGCGGCGCGCTCGCCGTGGCCGACGCCGACGAAAGGAAGGCCGAGCGCCGCGGCGGTCTCGACGTCCCACGGGCCGTCGCCGATGCTCACGACGCGGGAGAACTCGCAGCCGTAGAAGGCCGCCGCGCGCTCGCGGGACAGCGCGACGATGTCGGTCCGCGCGGCGGCGTCATCCGCGCACGCGATGAGCGCGTCGTGCACGTCGATGGCGGCCGCGCGCAGCTTGAGCCGCGCCGACGGACCCCAGCAGCCCGTGGCGACCGAGACCCGCCAGCCGCTGGCCGCGAGGTGCTCGAACACCCGGGGCGCGCCGGAGATCGGCGCGAACCGCTCGGGGGTCGCGTCGATCGCCGCCGAGAGCAGGTCGGTCAACCGGTCGCGCGCGAAGGAGACGTCGTCGTCGGTGGGCGCCGGACGGCCGTGCACCCGGCAGAGCCAATCGTAGATGCCGCGGTCGGTGTGGTGCGTGGCGGCCGCCCAGTCGATCGCGCTCTCGGGAACGCCGATCGCCTCGGCGACGGCGGAGCGGTAGCAGCCATCGTCGACGGCCTTCGTGTCGGTGAGCGTGCCGTCGATGTCGAAGATCGCCAGGCAATTCATGTGGGGCGGACGTCCGCAGTCTGTACGCGAAATGTAGGGACCGAGGCCGCACGCGCGACTTCGGTGACGACCAATGGCCGGACCCGGGTCTCGTGCGATATAGTTATGCGCAGCCCACTTTCTCTTCAGAGGACAGATCCATGCGTCGTGTTCACGGTCTCGCGGTAGCCAGTGCCGCGCTCTCGCTCATTACCGCGCTCACCCCGGCGCGGGCTCAGGATCAATCGAAGGCCGTCGCCGGCGGCGGCATCAGCGTGCCCGGTTGGATGGGCCAGATCGACGCCAACGAAGCGCGTCGGGGCATGACACTCAACAACTCCAAGCTGACCAAGGAAGGCGATGCGCTCCACGTCGTCACCGGACCCGCGACCACGTACTGGAATCCCGCCAACAAGGCGAGCGGCGACTACACGGTGAAGGCGTCGTTCAAGGAGCCGCAGTACATGAACCTCAACACCCACGACCATCCCTACGGCATCATGATCGGCGGCAACGACCTCGGCACCGACCAGGCGACGATGCTGTATTGCGCGGCCTACGGGGACGGGCGGTTCATCATGCGCGGCTTTGGTCCGGCGGCGTTCCAATTGAACGGCCAGGGCGCGGCCGCGCCGTCGATTCACAAGGCCGCCGGGAAGGGCGAGCCGGTCACGCAGGACATCGCGGTGTCGGTGAAGGGCGACAACGTCACGTGCTCGATCAACGGCGCCGTCGTGGGGACGTACCCGAAGGCCGACGCGGTCGGCACCGGGAAGGCCAAGTCGACGGACGGCGTGTACGGGATTCGCTTCGCGCACAACACCGAGGGCATGGTCACCGGCTTGACGATGACGAAGCCGTAACGCGAAAACCGGAACGGGGGGCGGCGAGCGGGGGGCGGCGGTTGCCGTTCCCCGTTTCCGTTCTCCGTTCTCCGTCCGCCGTGCGCCGTGCGCCGTGCGCCGTGCGCCGTGCGCCGTCCGCCGTCCGCCGTGCGCCGTGCGCCGTGCGCCGTCCGCCGTCCGCCGTCCGCCGTCCGCCGTCCGCCGCTCCCCGTCCGCCGCTCCCCGTTCAAACTACGGCAGCCGCTGCTTGAGAAACCTGCCGGTGTGCGACGCCTTGCACGCCGCAATCTGCTCCGGCGTTCCCACCGCGACGATCTCTCCGCCCGCATGCCCGCCCTCGGGCCCGAGGTCGATCACGTGGTCTGCCGTCTTGATCACGTCGAGGTGATGCTCGATCAAGAGCACCGTGTGCCCCGCGTCGACCAGCTTGTTCAAGGACTCTAACAGACGCTCGACGTCGGCCAGGTGCAGGCCGGTCGTCGGCTCGTCCAGGATGTACAGCGTGTGCTTCGCGCGCTGCAGCTTGGAGAGCTCCGTGGCGATCTTGATGCGCTGCGCCTCGCCGCCGGACAGCGTGGTGGCCGACTGGCCGAGCGTGAGGTAGCCGAGCCCGAGGTCGTTCAACACCTCGATCTTCTTGCCGATCGCCGGCTCCGCGGCGAAGAACGAGACGCCCTCTTCGACGGACATGTTGAGCACGTCGTCGATCGTCTTGCCGCGGAGCGTGACCTCTAGTGTCTCCGCATTGAAGCGGGCGCCCTTGCACGCGCCGCACGTCACCTCTACGTCGGGCATGAAGTAGAGCTGCGTCGTGATGACGCCTTCGCCCTGACACTCCTCGCAGCGTCCACCCTTCACGTTGAAGCTGAACCGGCCTGCCTTGTAACCGCGCTCCACCGACAGCGGCGCCTGCGTGTACAGGTCGCGAATGTTGTCGTAGAAGCCGATGTACGTCGCCGGATTCGACCGGCTGTTCCGGCCGATCGGCGACTGGTCGATGTTGACGACCTTGTGCACGTGCTCGACGCCGCCCAAGCCGTCGTGCTCGCCCGGCAGCGTGCGCGTGTCGACGAGCCGCTTCCAGAGCGACTTGAAGAGGATCTCGTTGACGAGCGTGCTCTTGCCCGAGCCCGACGCGCCGGTGACGGCCACGAGCTTGCCGAGTGGGATGTCGACGTTCACGGACTTGAGATTGTTCTCGCGGGCTCCTCGAATCGAAAGCCGTTCGCCGTTCCCCTTTCGCCGCATCGCCGGCGTTCCGATCGCCCGCTTGCCCGACAGGAACTGACCGGTCGGCGACGCCTTGCAGGCGAGGAGATCGCGCAGCGTTCCCTGCACGACGACCGTGCCGCCGTGGACGCCGGGCCCCGGTCCCATCTCCACGAGGTGGTCCGCCGCGCGGATCGTGTCCTCGTCGTGCTCGACGACGATCACCGTGTTGCCGATGTCGCGGAGCCGCTCGAGCGTCGCGATCATCTTCACGTTGTCCTTCGGATGCAGCCCGATGCTCGGCTCGTCGAGCACGTAGAGCATTCCCATGAGGCCCGAGCCGATCTGCGTCGAGAGACGGATGCGCTGCGACTCGCCGCCCGAGAGCGTGCTCGATCGGCGCGCGAAGCTGAGATAGTCGAGGCCGATCCCGAGCAGGAGCTGAAGCCGGCCGCGAATCTCGTTCACGATCTGGCGGCCGGCGTCGGCGCCGCGGCCGCTCGGCTTGACGGTGCCGAGGAACGCGTGGAGCTCGTCGAAGTGCATGCGTCCGAGGTCGTCGAGCGTCTTGCCGCCGACCGTGAAGAGGAGCCGCGTCGCGCGCAGGCGCGAGCCCTGACAGTCAGGGCAGATGTGCTCGACCATCACTTTGTCGAGCCACGCCTCCATTCCCGAGTTGGCCTCGCCGCGCTGCCGGTATCGCCGGTACCAGCGCTCGATCCGCCGCGCGATCCCGCCGAATCCGAACTCCTTGCCGTCGGGCGCGTCCTGCACCTTCTTCGCGCCGGGCGGCATGACGAACGGAATCTTGCGCTCGATGCCGTTGAGAATCGCGTCGTGGACCGTGTCCGGCAGCTCGTCCCACGCCGTGTCGAGCGAGAAGTCCATTGCCTTGGAGAGGCTGTACATCACGCGACCGTCCCACGTGTCCGGGTTGTACCTGAACGCCTCCTTCACGAAGCAGCCGCCGGCGATGCTCCGGCGCGGATCGGGGACCAGGAGCTCCGGATGCGTGAGCTTGTGCACGCCGAGTCCGCCGCAGGTGCGGCACGCGGCCTCGGGGTTGTTGAACTGGAAGTACTCGGGTGAGACGCTCCCGTAGACCAGCCGGTGAGTCGCGCTCACGGTGCTCTTGATGAACTGCTCGGCCGCGCTCTTCGGGACGCCCTTCACCAGGTGAATCGAGAGGAGTCCGTCGCCCACGAGCAGCGCCGCGGCGATGCCGGCCTTGATCGACTTCTCGTGCCGTCGGCCCACGACGAACCGGTCGACGACGGCGTCCATGTCGCGCACGGCCGACTCGTCGAGCTCGAGATTGTCCGAGATGTCGACGGACTTGCCGTCGACGATCAGCCGGCGGCACCCCTTCTTGCGCACCTCGGTGAAGACGAAGTCGAGCTCCTCCCCGTACACCTTGAACACGGGCGCGCGAAGCTCGACCTCCGCCCCCTCGGGCAGCCCGAGGATCGCCTCGAGGAGCTGCGCCGGTGTCTTGATCGGTGCCGGCTCGCCCGTGCGCGGACAGCGTGCCTGGCCGATCGTCGCGAACAACAGATTGAGGTAGCTCGCGACGTCCGTCATCGTGCCGACCGTCGAGCGCGGATTGCTGGCGATCGTCTTCTGCTCGATCGAGATCACCGGCGACAAGCCGAACACGAAGTCGACGTCGGGCTTCGCGACCTGCGCGACGAAGCGCTTCGCGTAGCTCGACAGCGATTCCATGTACCGTCGTTGCCCCTCGGCGTAGATCGTGTCGAAGGCGAGGCTCGACTTGCCGGAGCCGGACAACCCGGTGACGACGACGAGCCGGTCGCGGGGAATCTCGACGGAGATGTTCCGGAGGTTGTGGACGCGCGCGCCCTGGACTGCGACGGTGGTGCGCGCGGTCGGCCTGACCGGGGACTTCGCAGGCGGCTTCGCCGGCGACGACGATCGCTTAGAAGGCATCGGGTGCTTCGGTGAGGTGAACGAACGCGAGCTCCTCGACGCTCGCGCTGCTCTTCTTCGTCAGACGCGCCGTGACCGAGACCTTCCCGATGAGCCCCTGGTCCGCGAGGTACTCGCAGGCCGTGGTCACGCCGTGCACGTCGAAGTTGCGAACGAAGTGATCCTCGATCTCGCGGCACGACCGCGCTTCGCCGACGTCGCGCAAGTGCTCGAGCACGGGCGCGAACAACGTTTGGGTTCGGTCGGCCAGATAGCCGTCGACCGCCGACAGGGCGGTCTCGACACTCTTGCGCGTCTTCTTGGCGTTGAGCAGGTCGACGTAGATGGTCTTGAAGAACGCGGGATTGAGCGCGAGCGCCTGCGGGATGACCTCGCGATCGGCCAACTGGCGCGCGCCGATGACCTCGATCTGCGCCAGCGGCGTCGCCGCGTAGAGGATCCAGAGGGCGGTGTAGTCGAGATCGCCCCGGGTGAGCAGGAACTTGTGGGCCTTGTAGACGGGCGGCAGCGCGTGCGTCGCGGCGCGGAGCAGCTGGAGCCGGACGTCACGTTCGCCGATGACCTGCAGCCGCTCGCACAGCGCCGCGATGCTGTGGTCGTGGGTATAGAGCAGCCGTCCCTTGGCGAGGAACGAGTGCATGAACGAGTTGGCGACCGAGCCTTCCACGAGTTGGCGGAACTCGGTCCGCGAGATGAGGAGCGCGTGGACGTTCACGCCGTCGGCGTTGAGCGAGAACCCCGCTTCGTCCAGCTTGCGATCCTCCGCGGTCACGAGCACGAGGTCGATGTCGGACTTCGCCCACACCCGGTCGTGCGACAGGCTCCCGCAGAGGATCGCCGCCAGCACGGCGCGATCCTGCTTCACCTGATCGACGAGCCTGTCGAGCGCTTCGCTGAAGCTCCGCGTAGAGTGATCGGGCATCATCGAGCGAGCTCAGGCATGCGCCAATCGCGTGTCCGGCGACGCGAAGTGACACGCGTCACATCGTGCGACGGCACCTGTGAGTCTTTGTTGAAACACCCTCGCATAAGGCGTGGAAAGAGGATACTCTAAGCCGTTCACATTGTTCGGTTCGTTTGTCCCGACCGGAGACCCGTCTGTGCACCCTTCGACGTCCAACGCTCGAGCCACGACACCGTCCTCGCTTCGCCGATCCCAGGCGTGGCTGGTCGCCATCGCGCTCTGCTGTATCGCGTCCCTCTCGCTCGCCGCGCAAGCCCCCTCGGCCCAGCGGTCGTTCGACCATACGATCGTCATCGGCGCCGACTGGCTCCAGGCCAACGCGCTGCCGCTCGACCGCAACGCCGCGCAGAGCGTTGGGGGTGACATATCATGGCGCCCGGGCAACTGGGCTTTCAACGGCGGATGGCTGCGCATCGCCCGAGACCTCAGCACCGTGCAGGGGGTGACGCTCTCGGCAGGTCGCGTGCTCCGCGCGGGGCCCATCCGGTTCATTCCGGCGCTGAGCGTGCTTGGCGGAGAGGCGTACGAGTCGCGGGATTCGACGGGGTACGATTTCGTCTCCGGGGGGACGACCGGCCACGTGGCGCGCTACAGCTACTCGAGCGCTTTTGCGTTCGGCGGCGGCGTGGGTCTGACGGTCGAGCTTCCCATCTACCGGATCATCGGTGTTCGCGTCGTCGGGTCAGAGTGGCTCTTCGGCGGGTCGCCGGTGGAAGGCGATCGCAACCGGGGCGTGGTCGGGGCTGGTCTCACCCTCCGCGTGAGGTGATGACCATGTCGAACATGACTCCATCATCGGCTCGCGGCCGCCTTTGGCGCGCCGCCTCGTTCCCGATCGCCGCGCTCGCGTTCGGCGTGAGCTGCAACGAAAACCTGCCGAGCGGACCCGCGACGTTCGGGGCGTCGCTTTCCATCACCGGCTCACGCGACACGATCGTGGTCGGCGATTCGAGCCCGGCTGTGGCGACGACCAAGGATTCGGACGGTCGGACGATTCAAAACCTGGCGTACAGCTGGGCCTCGTCGGACTCGGCGACGATCGGCTTCGCGGCTACCGCGACCCCGGATACGTCGCAGGGTCGCAAGCGGGTGCTCGTCGCCAAGAAGACGGGCCGAGCGGTCGTGACGCTGTCGCTGCCCGACGCCCGGTTCGTCACGACGAACGCGACGCGGTCCGAGCTCGGCGTCGTCGGCGGCATCCGCGTGCTCTCGACGAAGGACTCGACGCTCACCGCGGTGAACGACACGGCGTTCGCGATCGCGGCCGGGCTCGTGCGAGTCAACGGCACGCTCGTGACCCGCGCGTCGACCGGCGTACGCTGGAGCCACATCGGACAGCACGTCACCGTCGTCGGCCAGGGTGACACGATTCGCTACATCGCCAAAACCAACGGCGCCGACTCCCTCATCGCGACGCACGACTTCTGTCTCGCGGGGGCGAAGTGCGCCGACACGGTCGTCGCGCGCGTCAATCAGCAGCTCGTGCTCACGCTGTCCGCGCGCACCTTCCAGTCGTGGAGCTTCAGCGACTCGGTTGGACCCGCCGTCACGCTGGCCGACCGTCGCGGCACCGGGCTCCTCGGCACGTCGATCCGGTTCGTGCCGGCGACCACCAACGACTCGGCGATCGTGAAGGTGTCCGCACTGACCGGCACGTCGAACGCCACGAACGGTTCGATGGCGGTGCCGAAGCTGATCACATCGGGCAACGGGACGGCGAAGGTGTACGTCCAGGGCATCGCCACGGACGCGGTCACGGTCGTGGCGACCGACTCGGTGTTGGTGGTGGAGCGTCAAGTGGCACGGCGAGTGGCTGTCGACCCGCTGCGCATGGTCATGACGAGCAATGACTCCTTCCCGATCCGGCCCGTGGCGCGCGACGCGCGTGGCGCTCCGATCTTGGATGCGACGATCACCTTGGCCTCGTCGAACATCAACGTGAACGGGATCTGGGCTGGACCGACCGTGGTCAGCTCGTTGGTCTTCGGCACGATCACGCCGACCTTGAGCGGCATCGCGCTGCCGTCGAACAATCCGGGCGCGCCGCAGATTCCGGTCGCGGTCGATCCGTCGGTCATCACGATGCTGAAACCCGACACCGCGATCGCCGGCACGACGCAGCGGAACGTCACCGCCGTTGTGCTCGACTCCACCGGCGTTCCGGCGGCCGGAAGCATCGTGCGCTTCTTCACGAGCGCCGGGTTCGTTCCGGACTTCACGCAGGCCGACCAATCCGGCCAAGTGAGCGTGATATGGGTACCGCCGGACACGTCGGGACTGTTCACGCTGACCGGCGTGAGCGCGACCGCGACGGCGTTGAACACGCTGGCCGACTCGGCCGGTCGCTTCGTGGTCCGCCAGAGCATCCTCGTGAAGCCGGACATCCCGAGTGCGACCAAGTCCACGCTCGCGATCAGCGCGACGACCATCGCGATGAACGCCACGGCGACCATCACCGTGAACGTGCGTGACCGCTTCAACAACCTCGTGAAGACAGCGACGCCCGCCGATTTCGTCCTCACGTCGGGCGCGGGCGGTGGAACGTTCAGCGGCGCGACGTGCACGCTCGGCGTCTGCACCATCACCTACACGGCGCCGGCGGCGGCAGGTCCGGACGCGGTCTCGGCGAAGATCGGCGGCGTGGCCATTCTGTTCAGTCCGATCACGCTGACGATCAATTGACGAGCGCGGGACGAGGCACGATCATGGTGCACCATGAGCCACGATCGCCCGCGCTCGTCCCGCCAGCGGTATCGCGGCTTCGTCGAGGATTACAAGCACCGCCGCCTCGACGACGCGACGGACGCGGCGGCGGGTAAGAAGCCGCTCGTGAGCGGCGGGGACACGGCGACGCCGGGGTCCCCGCCCGCCGCATCCGGACCACGCATCAAGAAGCACCGCAAGTACGTCGCCGACTACTTGCGGTGGTTGCGCCCGCACCGGTACGCCGTGGCGGGCGTTTTCACGCTCGCGCTCGCGGTGGCCGGGCTGCAGATGATCGAGCCGCTGTTCATGCGGTTCATCATCGACCACGTGCTACTGAATCGCGGGCTGACGTCGGCGGCGCGGTTCAGCCGGCTCAATCTCGCCGGCACGACGTTCCTCGTCGTGGTCATCGTCTCCAACCTCTTCAACACGTTCAAGGACTACCGGCAGCGGCTGCTCAACGTGCGGCTGACGCTGTCGCTCCGACGGTCGCTGTTCGAGCGGTTGCTGCATCTGCCGCTGCCGAAGCTGTGGGACATGAAGACCGGCGGCATTCTCTCGCGCCTGAGCGGCGACGTCGAGACGACCACGGGTCTGTTCCAGATGGCGATCGTGTCGCCGGCGGTTTCGGTCATTCGCCTCGTCATCGCCGTCGTGGTCCTCATGTCGCTCAACTGGCGGCTCGGGCTCACGGCGCTCGCGATCATTCCGGGCGTGATGCTCATGAGCTTCACCCTCTCGCGCCGGGTGCGGCCGATCTACCGCAACATGCGAAAGGACGCGGAGCACATCGACGGACGCGTTGGCGAGACGTTCTCGGGCATTCGCGTCGTGCGGGCCTTTCGCGCCGAGACGTCGGAGACGCTCGAGTACATGCGCGGCCGTCACACGGTGCTGCGCAAGGAGCTGTTCGCGCACCGCCGCGAGCTCGTGCTGTGGATGTCGTGGGGGCTGCTGATGAGCGGCGTGAACGTCGTGATCGTGTGGTACGGCGGAGCGCTCACGATCGCGGGCGGCGCCTCGATCGGCGACATCATGGCGTTTCAGTGGTACACGTTCCTCATCCTGAACCCGGTGTGGAACATCGTCAACTCGTTCTCCGAGCTACAGCGCTCGCTCGCCGCGATGGAGCGCGTGTTCGAGGTGCTGATGATGCCGGCCGACAAGCCGGACCGCGCCGACGCGCACGACGCGCCGACCGTGGTGAAGGAGATCCGGTTCGAGGACGTGGAGTTCGAGTATCGCGAGGGGCAGCCGGTGGTTCGCGAGTTCAACGTCGCCGCGCCGGGCGGCTCGGTGATCGCACTCGTCGGGCGCAGCGGCGCCGGCAAGACGACGGTCACGGATCTCGTGGCGCGTTTCCACGACCCGACGAAGGGGCGCATTCTCGTGAACGGATCGGACATCCGTGACTTCCGTCTCACCACCTATCGCGATCTGCTGGCGATCGTGCAGCAGGACACGTTTCTCTTCGACGGCTCGGTGCGCGACAACATCGCCTACGGCCGGCACGACGCGACGGACGGCGAGGTGGAAGACGCGGCGCGACGCGCGAACGCGCACGAGTTCATCACGCGGTTGCCCGAGGGCTACGACACGTTCATCGGCGAGCGCGGCGTGAAGCTGTCGGGCGGACAGTGCCAGCGGCTCGCCATTGCGCGGGCGGTGCTCGCGCGCCCGCAGATTCTCATTCTCGACGAAGCGACGAGCAATCTCGACACGGAGAGCGAGCAACTGATCCAGGCGTCGATGGCGGCGCTGCTCGCCGGCCGCACGACGTTCGTCATCGCCCACCGTCTCTCGACCGTCCGGCGCGCCGACCTGATCTTGTTGATGGAGGACGGCCGGATCGTCGAGCGGGGGACGCACGAAGAGCTGATGTCGGCGCGCGGCATCTATTACGACATGGTGCTGCGGCAGGCTGAGTCGCAGGGCGAGGCCGCGGCGGCGCTCTGGGAATAGCGTCCGACGGCTCGACTTGGAAACACGAATTCGAAACCGCTTGGACACGAATCGGACGAATGCACACGAATCCAATCGCTGCCGTTCGCGTCAATCGCACCCGGTCAGGGTCCAGGAAAGCAACGGAGTTGAGGTGAGTGTTTGCCTTTAGAGATTCCTCGATCGACCTCGGCACCTAAGCGATTGGTGGTGCGATCAAACGGATGGGTCGGATTTGACGGATGAACTCAGCTCCGAACACCCAAGACCCGCATCATCGCAATCCGAGTCAAATCCAGGTGATCCTCAACCAAAGTCTTCTTACTCGCCGGTCGGGCGCGGCACTCGTGCGGGAGGCGACGTCAGCAACGGGCCATTCGCGGCGATTCGGCTCCTAAGAGATTGATGGGACGATCAAAGCGGATGCGTCGGATTTTTCGGATGAACTTCAGCTCCGAACACCCAAGACCCGCGTCATCGCAATCCGAGTCAATCCAGGTGATCCTCAACCAAAGTCTTCTTACTCCCGGCCAGGCGAGGCACTCATGCAGGAGGCGACGGTAGATCCAATCGGACGAATGCACACGAATCCAACCGATGCCGTTCCGATGAATCGCGCCCGGGTCGGTGTCGGGCCCGCCAAGCGTGCCACGATCGTTTTGACCGGCTCGCGCGTAACACTATTGACAGTCGAACTGTCTTGAGAGCGTCCCGGGTATGAGGCCCGGAACGTATATTCTCAGGTCCGCCGATCCCCCCCCCGCGTGAGCTCCGAGTCGAAGCCAAACACCGCTCCTCCGTCCCCTGAGTCGAGCCAGTGGTTCAAGAGCAACCTCATGGGCCTCGGCTCGGCGGCGGTGCTGGCCGTGTACGCGGCGGGGTTCGAACGGACGCGAGCCGCGGCGGCACGGTTCAACGATGAAGCCGCCGGCCGGCGATCGGCCGCGCCGATTCGAACCACCGGCGAGATCGGGGCGCTCACGCCACGCGCGCCTGACGCGAAGGCCGCACCCGCGGCGGCGCCGTCGCGTTCCTCGGCGGACCGTGCGGCGACGAGTGGCGCAGCGCCAACTGATGTAGCGATGAAGCCCGTGCCCAAGACGTCGGCGTCGGTCGACGAGGCTTCGCGCGCATCGACGACGACGGAAAAGCCCGCCGCGGAGCCTGCCGCCGCGCCGGTCTCCGTGTCTGCCGCAGCAGTGACGCCTCCCGCGGCCGCGCGCGATTCCGCTCCCGCGCAAGTCAAGGCGGCGGAGTTGACGGTGCCGTCCAAGCCGGCCGCGGCACCTGCTGACACGGCGCAATCCGAGAAGGCCGCGCCCGCGCGCAAGGACGGCACCTACACCGGTTGGGGCACGTCGCGCCACGGCGACATTCAGGCGACGGTGCAAATCAGGGAAGGCAAGATCGTCTTCGCCGCGATCACCGAGTGCCTCACGCGCTACTCCTGCTCGTGGATCGCCGCGCTTCCGCCGCAGGTGCTCGCGCGGCAGAGCGCCGACGTGGACTTCGTCTCCGGCGCCACGGAGAGCACGAACGCGTTCTACTACGCCGTCGTCGAAGCGCTGAACAAAGCGAAGTGAGCGACGTTTTCGTTCACAGCGCGTCGATGATGGGGACGGTCGTTACCATCGAGGTGATCGGCCATGGCGAGACCGACGAGCGCCGAGCGGAGCGGGCGAACGCCGCGGCGCGCGCGATCGATTGGTTCCAGCGCGTGGAGGACTGCTGCTCGCGCTTCGATCCGTGCAGCGAGCTGCGGCGGATCAGCGAACGGATCGGCGCGCCGGTGCGCGTACACGCGACGACGCTCGAGGTGGTGCGCTTCGCGCTGGCGCTCGCCGACGAGACCGGCGGCGCGTTCGATCCCACCGTCGGCGACGCGATGGTGGAGCGCGGGTTCGACCGGCACTATCGAACGGGCGAGGCGGTGACCGTCACGCGCGGCGTGCCCGCGACGTACCGCGATGTGGAGGTCGACGCCGCGAACGCGACGATCACCCTCCACCGTCAGCTGCAGCTCGATCTCGGCGCCGTCGCGAAGGGCTTCGCGATCGACCTGGCGGCGCGGGAGCTGTCGCCCTTCGCCAACTTCGCGGTCAACGCAGGCGGCGATCTGTTTGTCGGCGGACACAACGCGTCCGGCGACGATTGGTCGATCGGCATTCGGCATCCGCGAGACGAGGCCGCGGTGATCGACACGCTGCGCGTCTCGAACGTCGCGGTCTGTACGTCGGGCGACTACGAGCGACGAAGTCCGCGCGACCAGGGCTCGCATCACATCCTCGATCCGCGGCGCGGCGAATCCGCGAGCGGCGCGGCGAGCGTCACGGTGATCGCGCCGCTGGCGATGGTCGCCGATGGTCTCGCGACGGCGGCGTTCGTGCTCGGACCGGAGCGCGGCCTCGAGCTACTCGCGCGACACGGCGTCGAGGGACTCATCGTGACGCCGGAGCTCGAGCGGTTCGCGACGCCGGGATGGTCGCGTGGCTAGTCAGCTCGCGGTGGATCAACGGCCGTCCGGCGCGCAGCTTCGCCGCTTCTTTCGAACGCCGAAGGGCCTGGCGATCGTCATGCTTGCCGTGCTCGTCGCGGCCGCGGCGGCGGGTGCCGGCGTCGCGCTGGTGGCGCCGCTCGTCGCGGCATCGGTGCTCGCCGCGATAGCGGTGGACGTCCTGATTCTCCGCGTTCGAGACGCGTCGTGGACCTTC
>Ga0326726_10002015_pt1 | contig 18894 bp, 18 predicted proteins | sample MHFenrmetagenome_2_FD_207603 | JGI IMG/M metagenome (GOLD analysis project Ga0326726, IMG submission 207603) | Lab enriched peat soil microbial communities from Michigan Hollow, Ithaca, NY, United States - MHF15MN | ecosystem: Environmental > Terrestrial > Soil > Wetlands > Peat | place: USA... | reverse complement strand
CGCGTCCGTCACGTCGACGACGATCGCGGAAGCCTTGCCACGCGCCGCCGTGATCTCCGTCGCCACCGCGCGCAGCGCCGACTGATCGCGCGCCCACAGGGCGACCTCGGCCCCGGCCTCGGCGAGACGGAGCGCGATCGCCCGCCCGATCCCGCGGCTCGCGCCGGTGACCACGGCGGTCGTGCCGGCGAGAGGCAAGCTCACTTCTGTTTGTCCTTCTTGTCGAGCTTCTTGGCGTCGTCCGGCTCGTCGTCGCGCAGCTGGTTGCGGCCCTGCATCGCGGCGAGATCGAGCGGATCGGTGATGTCGTTGTAGGGGTACGGCATCACGCGCGTCTGGCACTGGAACGACGCCTTGTTCTGGTCGTCCTTGATGTCGAACACGTACACCGGGTCGCTCTTCTCGAGGCTGCCGTTCGCGCAGTCGTGCAGGTTCGGCCACCCGGTGCCGTCGATCTCGCGCCACACCTTGTCGAATTCGCCCGGCGTGATCGGATGACTGTCATCCTTGCGGTTGCCGAGCTTGTCGGTGCACCAGCGCTTGATGCGCGGGCCGGCCTCCTGACAGTCCATCAGGATCCCGAGCTCGTCGCAGCTGATGTGCTTGCTGGCGACGTACGACGCCGCGCGCTCCCTGCAGTTGAACGGCTGTTTTTCGGCCTCGACCTGAGCACGCGTGCCACCGCACGCCGAGACGAGCACCACAACGCAGATCAGTCTCATCTAGGCTCCGTAATCGGCCGCGAGCGAGGCCCGCAGCTCTTCCGAGCATTGTACGCGGTGCCGGTAGTTCGGGTGATCGATCTCGACCGCGATCGGGGTGCCCGGTATCTCGAGCGCCGCGAGAGCCTCCGGCGTGAGCGGATAGCGCGTGTACTGCACGGCGCTGATCCGATCGGCCTCGGACCGTCCCGGTTCGAACACGGCACGCAGCGCGTGCGGGCCGATGTGGAGGATGACGTGCTCGTCGAGGCCGACGAGCTGGCCGAGCACCACGCGCGCATCCTCACCGTGCGGCAGCGGGATGAACAGCGTCGCCGCGAGCGAGGTCTCGGTCGGCATCAGCTCGTTGTTGATCCGGATCTCCTCGCCGATCTGCTCGTCGGTGGTGAGGTTCTCGAGCCGGCACGTCTCCTCGATCTGCAGCGTGAGCGTGAAGCGGTTGTCGAACACGAGCTCGACGCGATCGCCGATGATCACGCGCCGCGCCTGCTTCATCGCGATGACGCGGTTGCGGTAGTCGTCGCGGATCTGCGCGTAGATCGCGGGCCCCTTGATGTCGTGACGCGTGATCGGTCGGACGAGGTTCATGACACGTGTTTACCCTGGACCGAGTGCTTGCTCCAGGCAGTGCGCTTCGCAAGGCCGCTCTTGGTCATCGCGAACAGCCCGCGCAGGACCACGCGCAACGCCGGCGTGATCGGGCGCGCGAACGGGGACGGCGTTGCCGCCACGATCCAGTCGAGCCGCGCTCCCTTCGGCGAGCTGGTGATGCGCCAGTCCTCGGCCATCCGCGTGACGAGCGGCGACGTGGTCTCGACCATCGTGAACGCGACGCGCCGGCCGCGATCCCACGCCAGCATCTGCTCGCGGAAGATGCCGAAGCCCAGGACGTCGACCTCGCGTTTCGCGCCGACGCCGCTGGTCGCACCGGTGCGCCACACCGAGCGGCGCATCATCGGAAACCACAGCGACGGATCGCCGAGCTCGTCGAAGATCGCGTCGGGTGTGGCTGCGAGCTCGAACGACCCCGCAAACCGAAACGGGGCGGTATCGAAGTCGTCGAGCGTCATCGGGGACATGCTGCGCATGCCCCGAGCCTGCCACGGGAATCGCTCGCCGGTCCTCCACTTCGTGGCCCTCTTCGCGCGCCGCTTCGCGGCTGCCTCCGATTGCCCGAAGCTCCTCCGGACCGGCTCGGTCTTACTTGCCGAGGGTGTCGAGACCCTTCTGGAACCGGCCGGCGTGCGAACGCTCGGCGCGGGCCAGGGTCTCGAACCATTCGGCGATCTCGGTGAAGCCCTCTTCGCGCGCGGTCTTGGCGAAGCCCGGGTACATCGTCGTGTACTCGTAGGTCTCGCCGGCGATCGACGCCTTGAGGTTCTTCGACGTGTCGCCGAGCGGCTCGCCCGTCGCGGGATCACCGACGCGCTTCAGGTAGTCGAGGTGACCATGCGCGTGGCCGGTCTCGCCTTCCGCGGTGTCGCGGAACAGGCCGGCGACGTCGGGGTGACCCTCGACGTCAGCGACCTTGGCGAAATAGAGATAGCGGCGGTTCGCTTGCGACTCGCCTGCAAACGCTTCCTTGAGATTGGTGTGGGTCTTGGACCCCTTCAGCTCTGCCATGGTGCGGTCGTACCACCGCCTCACTCCGACGGCAACGGCGCGGGCTCGGGTTCGGCCCAGCGCTGCTGGCGCAACACCGACCGCGCGCGCTTGAGGATCGTCTCGGGCAGCGTGCCGCGCGAGGCATCCGCGAAGTACGCCACCAGCTCGGACGCGGTCTCGAAGCGCTCGAACTTCGTCTTGGCCATCGCGACCGCGAGGAAGGCCTCCTCGTGGGGCGTCACGGCCGCCGCCGACGACGGCCGGATCGGCATCGTGTGGACGACCGCGTAGAGCAGGGCGGGAGTGTCCTTCGCGACGAACGGCACGCGCCCGGTGAGGCACCGGTAGATGATCGCGCCGAGCGCGTAGAGGTCGGCGCGATGATCGACGGCCTCGCCACGGGCCTGCTCGGGCGCCATGTACGTCGGCGTGCCGATGACGCCGCCCTGGGTGAGCGTGCCGGTCGAATCACCGAGCAGCGCGACGCCGAAGTCGAGCACCTTCCACGTGCCGTCCTCGGCGAGGAAGATATTGTGCGGCTTGAGATCGCGGTGGACGATGCCGGCCTCGCGCGCGCGCTCGAGCACGCCGCCGATCTGCTCGACGAGCGCGCGCAGCGTCGGTCCGGTCACCGGACCCTGGCGCACGAGCTCGCCGAGCGTGCCGCCGCGCAGCCGCTCCATCGCGAGGAACGGGATCGGGTCCTCGGGCGTCGACGCCTGCAACACCTTCACGACGTGCGGCGAGTCGAGCGAGCTCGCCACCCGAACCTCGCGGAAGAACCGCTCGACGTGGCTCGGGTCGCTCAAGAGCTCGCGGCGCAGGAGCTTGACGGCACCCTCGACGCCGCCGTTCGTCGCGTCGTACACCTCGCCCATCGCGCCGCGGCCGAGCACGTTGCCGAGCGTCCAGTCGCCGACGACCTGGCCGGTGAACCGCCCGGGTCCACCGACCTTCAACGCGCGATCGAGATCCATGCGCAGCTCGGCGAGCTGGACATCGCGCTGGGCGGCCAGGCGCGTGGCTTTCTGGAGCTGCTCGATCGACTTCAGCGACGATCGACGCGTCAGGCGCGCGAGGAAGAAGCACATCAGGTACATGAGCTGGAGCAGGCCCTGACCGGCGAGGTGCTGCAGCGGCGACACGCGATCGTTGACCGGCGCGAAGCCAGGATCGTCGATGACGCCCGAGATCACGAGCACGGCCAGGGCGGCGTGGGTGCCGGCCGCGAGCACGTAGACCATGACGGCGAGCGGCAGGCTCTCGGTGCGGCAGAAGAAGTACAGCCCGAGCGCGACGAGCAGCGGTGCCGCCGTCGTCACGCCGCAGTACAGGATGCCGAGCTGGCCGCAGACGATCGCGACGAACGCGACCGCGGCCAGCATGCGCGGCCGGTAGCGCGTGCGATCCGCCATCGCGCGCTCCACCCACACGCCGCCGAGCACGCCGATGCCGAGGGTGACGAGCAGCGCGATCTGGATCCGCCAGTCGCCCGGGCACAGCAACGCGGCGACCGCGGATCCGAGCGCGACGACGGAGCCGAGTCGCACGAACGCGCGCGTGCGATCGATCTCCTCGCCGTGCAGCGCGTCGGCGGCGGTCGTCAGCGTCGTCGCCGATTGCGGGACGCGGATGGTGGTCACGCGAGCAGCTCCCACGGGTACTTGCGCGCGAGCGCTTCGCCGCGCTTGCGCAGCGCCGGCTCGAGCTCGCCCGCGAGGGCCTGGCCGAGCGCGTCGGCAAGCTCGGCGCCGGAGGCGAATCGATCGGTCGGCTCTTTCGCGAGTGCGATCGCGAACAGGTGATCGACATCGGCATCGAGATCGGCGAGCGCGCCCGGCCGCACCGGCATGCGATGGACGACCGCGTACAACAGCGTCGGCGTGTCGGGACCGTTGAACGGATGGCGCCCGGTGAGGCAGCGATACGCGACCGCGGCGAGCGCGTAGATGTCGGCGCGCGGCGTGGCGCGTTCGCCCTTCGCTTGCTCGGGCGCCATGTACGCCGGCGTGCCGATCACGCCGCCTTGCGTGAGCGTGCCGGCATCCTCGCCGAGCGTCGCGGCGCCGAAATCGAGGATCTTCCAGCCGCCGGCAGCGCAGGCCATCAGATTTTGCGGCTTGAGGTCGCGATGCACGATGCCCGCGGCCGCGGCCGCGTCGGCACCCGCGCCGGCGTCGCGCAGCATCCCGACCACGGCGGCCGGCTCGAGCCGCGCATCGCGACGCAGGATCTCGGCGAGCGTCGTGCCGTGCAGGCGTTCCATCGCGAGGTAGGGCAGGGCGGCATCGTCGGGCGACGCGTCGAGCACGCGCACGATGTAGCCGGAGTCGAGCGAGCCGCCCGCCCGCGCTTCGCGCATGAACCGCGCGATCTGGGTCGGGTCGGCGAGGATCTCGCGGCGCAGGAGCTTCACCGCCGCGGGCTCGTTCGTGGTGGTGTGCACGGCCTCGTAGACCTCGCCCATCGCGCCGCGGCCGAGCACGACGCCGAGCTTGAACGCGCCGAACGTCTGATCCGTGTGCCGTCCCGGGCCGCCGACGCGGAGCGCGCGCTCGAGGTCGGCCCGTAGCTCGTCCATCAGCGCCTCGCGCTGCGACGCGAGCCGCGTCGCCTTCGCGAGGTCTTCGATCGATGACAGCGACGCGGCGCGGAACACGCGCGCGGTCACGTAGCCGAGCACGTACGTGCCGAGGACGAACAGCGCGCCGACGAGCTTCGTCTGCACCGACAGCGGTCGCCCGGTCGCGAACACGCCCGGGTCCGCGACGATCCCGGAGACCAGGACCAGCGCGATCGCGCTGTAGCACGCGACACAGGACGCGAAGATCCACCGCGCGGTGCGGACCGCCTCCGTGCGCGCGACGAAGTGAATGCCGACCACGACGATCACCGGCGAGATCGTGTAGGCACCGAAGTACAGGATCGCGACGTGCGCGTTGATCACGCACATGATCGACAGGTGGAGCAGCGCGTCCGCGTTGTACTTGCGCGGATCCGCGAAGCGCTGGTGATAGACGACGCTCACCACCATGCCGACGACCATCGCGGCGACCATCGCGATCTGCGTCGCGAGCGGCGCCGGCAGCAGCGGCACCGCGCCGACCGAGGCGATGCTGATGCCCCAGCCCATGCGGATGAACAGCCGCGTGCGCTCGACCTCCTCGTCGCGCATCGCATCGGCGGCCGTCGTGAGGGACGTGAGCTCCGCCCCGCCGGTCAGCGACGGCTGGGCGACCGTGGCCGCGTCCGTCTGCGCTCGCGGCGGCTTGACGACCGAGACCGGCTTGTCGAAGACCGTCGGCAGCTCCTGGGGCGAGTCCTGGACAGTGGACCCACCTTCGTTGGGCTCGACGGCCATGCTCGACCAGTCTATCGCGTCGGAGCGCTCGCTTCGAGGTAGGCAATCATGGCGTCCACCATGTCGTCTGCCATCGCACGTGAGGCGCCACGCTGCCCGGCGGGGATGTCGTTGACGACGATGGCAAACGCCAGCGGATGCCCGGCATCCACGCCGACGAACCCGGCCAGCGAGGTCACCCGGTCGAGCGTGCCGGTCTTCGCCCGTACGCGGCCCTTGGCGGGGTGACCGTGCCACCGTTTCGCGAGCGTGCCGTCGACCCCACCGACCGGCAGCGACGCGACCAGATCGGGCCAGATCCGGTAGTCCTTGTGCGCGGCCTCGAGGATCGTGACGAGCTGGTGCGCCGAGACCTCGCTGGCGCCGAACAACCCGGAGCCATTGTCGGCGCGATAGCTGCCGGCGGCGATGCCGAGCTTGCCGAGATACGCCTGGACCGCCGACGTGCCATCGGCCCATGTCGCGGGCGCGGTGGTCGTCCGCGTCTCGGCGCCGAGCGTCTTCAGCACGCTCTCGGCGACGTAGTTGTCGCTGAGCTTGTTCATCTCCCGCACGATCATCGCGAGCGGCGCGCTGTCGTGCTGCGCGACGAGCTTCGCGGCCGGCGGGACCGTGCCGCTGCCGATCCCGTGACGCGCGAGCTTCACGCCGTGATCGGCGAGCGCCTTGCGAAACACCTCGGCCGCGAACCGCGCCGGATCGTCGACGCGCTTGCGCACGTCGTAGCTGCCGCCGGAGACGCGGATCGATCCCGAGACCTCGATCTCGAGGTGGTCGGCCTTCGGCACGGCATCGACCTTCACTTTCGTCCGGCCCGTGGTGACGGTCTTCACCTCGGCCTTGCCGAGGCGCACGTAGCCGTTCGAGTCCGGATCGAGGCGGACCTTCGCGTTGGCGCCGGGCTCGCCGATGACGGTGACCATGACCGAGCTCCGCGCGACGCCGAAGCTCGCCACCGGCGCGCGAAATCCGGCGCGCTCCTTCGGCTGCTCGGTGTAGTGCGGTGGCTCGATCACGCTGTCGAAGTAGCTCGCGTCGATCACGAGCTGGCCGGCGACCGAGCGCACGCCGCGGGCCGCGACATCCGCCGCGAGCGCGTCGAGATCGCTGACCGACAACGACGGATCGCCGCGGCCGCGCACGTAGAGGTCGCCCTTCACCACGCCGGTGGCGTCGTCGAGATCGTCGACGTACGCGGCGGTGCGCCAGCGGAACCCGCCGCCGAGCGTCCCGAGCGCCGCGGTCGACGTCAGGAGCTTCGCGTTCGAGGCCAGGTTCAGGCCCGCGTCGGCGCCGTGCGCGAACACCTCCGCCCCGGTCGCGAGGTCGACCACGGCCACGCCGATCTTGGCCTTCGCCAGCGTCGGGTGAGCGGCGATCGCGGCGGCCAGCTGGCCGTCGAGCCACGTCACGCGCGCCTTCGCGTCGCTCGGTGCGACGAGCTTCTGGGCCGAGCCGGCGGTGGCGTCCTCGTCGTCGAGATCGGTTGCAGGTTGCGAGCGAGCGTCGCGCGTGTCGATACTCGCGAGCGCGATCACCACCGCAAGCCAGCGCGATGTCACCACGTCTAAACGCTATCATGCTGGTCGCTATTGCATGCTGTGCTCCGACCCGGCGCCGCACGCCCGACGACACGCTCGTGGTCGTGGTGCAGAACCAGGCCACCACGGTCGACCCGCGCTACACGCTGTCGAACTACGACGCCGCGATCGCCAAGCTCGTCGCGCCCGGGCTGACCTCGGTCGAGACGGCGACGGCCGAGCCGCAGCTCGAGCTGGCCGCCGCGATCGACCGCGTCGATCCGCTGACCGTCGACATCACGCTCGCCGACGCGGTGTTCTCCGACGGCACGCCGGTGACGGCGACCGACGTCGCGCGGACGTATCAGACCGTCCTCGATCCGAAGTGCGACAGCCTGTACCAGAAGCCGTTTGCCGAGCGCTACGTATCGTTCGACGTCGTCGACGACCGCCACGTGCGGTTTCACCTCGCGATCCCGCTCGGCACCCTGATGACCGATCTCGAGTTCGGGATCGTCTCGTATCACGGCGTCCCGCCGGGCCAGTGTCACGGGGTCGCGGTCGTCGGCGCCGGGCCGTACATCCTGCGCGAGCTGACGCCGTACGCGGCCGACTTCGACGCCAACCCGTACTACCGCGCGCCGCCGAAGCTGCCGCACCTGCGGCTCGTGTTCGCGACCGATCCGTCCGCGCGCATCCTCATGCTCGTCGGCGGCAGCGCCGATCTGCTCGAGAACGCGGTGCGCGGCGATCTCGTGACCGAGGTCGGCGAGCGGTCGCGGGTACGCGTCCAGTCGGCTCCGAGCCTGATCCTCACGTACATGTTGCTCAACAACGACGATCCGATCCTGCGCGACCATCGCGTGCGCGAGGCGATCGCGCTCGCCCTCGATCGCCCGGCCGTGATCGACGCGCGCTTCGAGGGCCGCGCGGTGCTCGCGACCGGCCTTCTACCGCCGACGCACTGGGCCTACAACGCCGACGTCCCGACGTGGAACCGCGACCTGCCGCGCGCGCGGGCGCTGCTCGACGAGGCGGGCCACACACCGGGGCCGGATGGCGTGCGCCTCCGCCTCGTCTACAAGACCAGCGCCGACCTGTTTCGCGTCGCGATCGCCCATGTCCTGGCGTCGCAGCTCGCCGAGGTCGGGATCAGTGTCGAGGTGCGGCCGTTCGAGTTCGGGACGTTCTTCGCCGACATCAAGAAGGGCAACTACCAGATCGCGACCATGCAGACGACGCCGATCACCGAGCCGGATTTTTACTACTCGTACTTCCACTCGACCCGGATCCCGACCGACGCCGACCGCGATGCCCAGAACCGCTGGTACTACCGCAACGCCGACCTCGATCGCGTCGCGCTGGCGGGCCGCCAGGAGCTCGATCGCGCCAAGCGCAAGGTGCTGTATGCCGAGGCGCAGCGCCTGGTCGCCCGCGATCTGCCCATCATCCCGCTCTGGCACGAGGACAACGTCGTCCTATCCAACGTGGACGTCCAGGGTTACGCGATCGTGCCAGATGGACGATTTGCGGGCCTTCCAAGCGTCACCAAGCACTAGCCGGGCTTTGGCCATTGTGGTAGCTACGATGGCTCGTATGGCTGCCCTGGATCCCGCCGTTGAAGAGATGTTCCTCGGCATTGCCCATGCTCTGTTCGTCAACCGTCTGCACGTGCTGCGGCTGACGGAGGTGGTCCGGCTCGGCATCAAGCCCGATCCGCACGACCAGAACATGGAAGTGCCGGATGAGATCGACCGCGAGCTGATCCAGCAAGCGTTCGCGTACGCGCTCCGCCACTTCCCGCCGAGCTTCGCCACGAAGATCGAAGCGGCGAAGGCGCGCTGGATCCGCCTGGCGTAGCGCATGCGCCCGCGCACCGCGATCTTGATCGCAGTCGCGCTGGTCTACATCGTCGGCGCCTACGCGCCATTCGGCCACGAGATCCTCTATCCGCTGACCCTGTTCACGACCTGGGTCCACGAGATGGGGCACGGCCTCACCGCGCTCATCCTCGGCGGCTCGTTCAAGGAGCTCGAGATCTTCAGCAACGCCTCGGGGCTCGCATGGTGCTACGCCGCGCCCGGCTGGCGCGAGGCGGGCGTGTCGCTCGGCGGCCTGCTCGCGCCGCCGATCGTCGGCGCTGCGATCCTCGCGAGCGTGCACGGTCCGAAGCGCGCACGGATCGCGCTCGCGATCCTGGCCGGCGCGCTCGTGCTGTCGCTCGTCATCTGGGTCCGCTCGGTGACCGGCTTCATCGCGATGCCGATCGTCGCCGCGCTGCTCGCGTGGGCCGCGTGGCGGAGCTGGTTCGGCGAGTCGCCGGAGCGCCGCGTGATCCTCGCGCAGGTGCTCGGCGTCGTGCTCGCGCTCGACACGCTCACGCGCATGGTGTCGTACGTGTTCATGGACACCGTCGAGATCGGCGGCCAGCAGCGCCCGACCGATATCAGCAACGTCGCGTCCAACCTCGGCGGCCACTACGTGCTGTGGGGCATGGTGGTGACGGCGGTTGCCGTCGGGTTACTCGGTGGCGCGCTGTGGTGGGCGTGGCGCCGCTCCGAGTAGGCGATCGATCTCGGCGGCGAGCTGCTTCGCGGTGTACGGCTTCTCGAGGAAGCCGCCGGCGCCCTCGTCGAGCAGCTGCTGCGCGGCGACATCGCTCGTGTACCCCGAGACGAGCAGCACCGGCGTGTCGCCGAGCTTGCGCAGCTCGCGATAGCACTCGGGACCGGGCAAGCGCGGCATCACCATGTCGAGCAGCACGAGCACGATCTCGGATGCGCGCTCGCGGTAGATCGCGATCGCCTCGTCGCCGTCCTTCGCCGTGACCGTGACGAGACCGAGTTGCTCGACGAGACGCGCGGTCGCCGCGCGTACGACCGGCTCGTCGTCGACGACGAGCACCACGCCCTGTTCGCGGGGCGCCCGCGCGGGGCTCGCGACCGGCAGCGCCGGGCTCGCCTCGGTGGCGGGCAGGTAGATCGTCATCGTCGTGCCTTTGCCGAGCTCGGTCGTGCACTCGATCGTGCCGCCGTGCGACTGCACCGCGCCGAACACCATCGCGAGCCCGAGGCCGGTGCCCTTGCCGACGGGCTTGGTCGTGAAGAACGGCTCGAACGCGCGCCGCTTGGTGTCGGCGTCCATCCCGGTACCGGTGTCGGTGATCGCGAGCTTCGCGTAGCGACCCGCCGGCAAGCCGTCGCGCTCGCCGTCGCCGAGCTCGACCTCGTCGGTCTCGATCGTCAGCGTGCCGTTGCCGCGCATCGCGTCGCTCGCGTTCAAGCACAGGTTGAGCAGCACCTGGCCGAGCTGCGCTGGATCGCCGTCGATGATCGTCGGCGGGCCGTCGGTGCGCGCGAGCACGATGTTGCGGTCGAGCGTGCGCGACAGGAGCGGCGTCATGTCGTCGAGCACCGAGTGGAGCAGGATCGGCCGCTTGCGATACTGGCCGCGGCGCGAGAACGCGAGCAGGCTGCGCGTCAGCGCGGCACCACGCTCGGCCTCCTGGCGGATGCGCGCGAGGTCGTCGCGCACGGCCTTGTCCTTCGCCTCGGCGTGCAGCACCTCGGCGAACGCGAGGATACCGCCGAGGATGTTGTTCATGTCGTGCGCGAGCCCGGCGGCGAGTGTGCCGACCGCATCCATGCGCTGTGCGTGCACGAACTGATCGCGCAGGCGCTCGCGATCGGCCTCGGCACGCCGGCGCTCGTCGAGCTCGTGCGCGAGCTTGGTCGCGGTGGACTCGACGTCGAGCCGGTGGGTCTCGGCGCGGATCAGCGCGCGCCGCAAGCCGATCTGCATCACCATCGCGGCGACCCACACGCCGAACAGCGACAGCGGATAGATCGGCAGCCCGCTCGCGTCGAGCGACAGCAGCACGCCCGCGATCACGACCGGCACGGTCGAGATCAAGGCCCACCGCGTGTCGACCTGGAGCGACAGCGTCGTCAGCTCGATCATCAGCGGCAGCACGAGCGCGGCCTGGCCGGTGACGACGTACGCACCGAGCGTGTTGATCGGTGCCAGCAGCCAGATCAGCGCGGACACCACATGCGCGTACGAATTCGGGACCCGCCCGGCGCGCAGCGCGAGATGGAGCACCAGCGCGATCGCCACCATCGACACGTTGATGACGATCACCGACGCCGGCTGCGCGACCCCGGCCGGCACGCTGACCACGAGCGCGACCAGGATGCCGACGACCACGATCGGCACGAACACCCGCGTCCGCTGGAGCGCGACGTTGGCGAGCATCGGCGCCACGTCCGGGCGCAGCTCCGGCGCTCGCCACCAGCTATCCATCATTTCTTCGTGCGCTGCTGCGCGAGGGCTGCCATGCGCGCGGCGAGCTCGGCCTCGAAGCCCGAGCTCGACGGCTCGTAGATCTTCGATCCGACCAGTGCCTCCGGCAGGTAGTCCTCGGCCACGTACGCGCCCTCGAAGTCGTGAGGATACTTGTAACCCTCGCCGTGGCCCAGTGCGCGACCCGCGACCGAGCCGGGGCGAAGCTTCGCCGGCACCGGCAACGCGCCGTGCTCGCGCACGAGCTTCCGCGCCGCGGTGTACGTGGTGAGCGCGCGGTTCGATTTCGGCGCGAGCGCCAGGTAGGTCACGGCCTGCGTCAGCGGCAGCACGCCCTCGGGCAAGCCGACGAGCTCGAACGCGTTCAGCGCGGCGGTCGCGACCACGAGCCCCTGCGGATCGGCGTTGCCGACATCCTCGGCCGCGAAGATGACCATCCGGCGCAGCACGAAGCGCGGGTCCTCGCCGGCCTCGAGCATGCGCGTCATCCAGTAGACCGCGGCATCGGGGTCCGAGCCGCGCATGCTCTTGATGAACGCCGACACGACGCCGTAGTGCTCGTCGCCGGCCTTGTCGTAGAGGAGGCTCTTGCCCTGCGCGGCCTCGGCGACGTGTTCGGCGGTCACGAGACTCGAGCCCGACTGCCGCGCCAGCTCCGAGGCGACCTCGAGGATCGAGTACAGGCGGCGCGCATCGCCGGCGGCGGCGGTCACCAGCTGCGTGGTGACCTCGGGATCTACGACGAGCTCGGCGGCCCCGAGGCCGCGCTCGCGATCGGCCACGGCACGCGCGACGAGCTCGCCGAGCTCGGCCTCGCCGAGCGGCTCGAGCCGCACGATCCGGCACCGCGACAGCAGCGCGGCGACCACGCCGAAGCTCGGGTTCTCGGTCGTGGCGCCGATCAGCGTGATCGTCCCGGCCTCGACATGCGGGAGCAGCGCGTCCTGCTGGGTCTTGGAGAAGCGATGGATCTCGTCGATGAACAGCAGGGTCCGCGCGCCGAACTGATCGCGGCGCTCGGCTGCCTTGGCGACCGCCTCGCGGACCTCCTTCACGCCGGCGTCGACCGCCGACAGCGCGACCAGCTCGGACCTCAGCGCCTCGCCGAGCAGGCGCGCGAGCGTGGTCTTGCCGCTGCCGGGTGGGCCCCACAGGATGAGCGATGGCACGGACCGGCCGGGCGCCAGATTTGACAGGATGCGTCCTGGCGCGAGCAGGTGCGCCTGGCCCACGAGCTCCGCGATGGTTCGCGGACGCATCCGCTCCGCGAGCGGCTGCCCGACGTGGCGTTTGAGGGCGTTCTGGCTGAAGAGGTCCACCTGTGGCCTGGATACCCCGAGAAAGTCGGTGGTTACAGCGAGATTGCGCAATCTGTGCCCCGGTGGAGACGCTCCCGCGTCGTGGTGACGACACACCCGGCAAGTGGGGCATCCAGATCGGAGATCGACAACGCAGTTTCAGGGCGTTAACCGAATCCAGCTCATGGCACACGCCCTGCTAAACCTTCCCTCATGCTGGTCGAGACGATCTTTCAATATCGCACCCTCATCGGGAAGTGCGAGTTGGGGTGCGGGCTCGACTGGGACGAGATCGAGCAGGTCACGGTCATCGAGCACGCCTTCGTGGCCGATCGCGGCCGTTCCGGGCGCCGCTTCCGCCGCGACAAAGTCTCGCTCCGCGCCGTGGTCCGCGGCGATCGCATCAACGATCGCGTCGAGATCACCGAGGTCGGCCCCGGCGGTCTGGTGTGCACCAAGGCTCCGTTCATCGCCCGTGGCGAGCTGGTGGAGCTGGTGATCGACATCGGCGATCGTAGCTACCGGTTTCGCGCGGTCGGCAAGTGGCTCAAGGACGACGGCGACGACTACCAGGTCGGGCTGGCGTTCGTCGGCGTGCCGATCTGCCTGAACCTCGCGCAGGTCTCGGCCCACGAGCCCGACCTCGTCGATCAGATCAACGCGGCAGCCTAGCGACGATCGAGGAAGCGCTGCACGAGGTGGATCGTGCGTGGCGGCAACGTCTCGCCGCGCCACGCGACGGCGCGCGCGAGCACGATCGCCTTGTCGGCCGCGCCCAGGTGCGGGCGCTCGGCGAACAGCTTGGCGCCGACGTGCTCGATCTTCTCGAGGATCCGCATGCCGCCGTGCCACATCAGCGCGAGCTCGACCGCGAGGTCGGGACCGACGACATCGACGAGCGGCCGCGCGCGCTCGAACAACGCGCGGGTGCGCGCGACCTCGTAGCGCACGAGGTTGCCGACCGCGTGCGAGACGCGGCGCGACGCGATGTCGGCCTCGGTGACGCCGAAGTGGCGGAGATCCTCGGCGGGCAAGTAGACGCGCCCGCGATTCCAGTCGGCGGGAATGTCCTGGACGAGCCGTGCGACCGCGAGGGCGGTCGACAGATCGTCGGCGTACGCGTGGAGCTCCGGCGCGCGATAGCCGCCGATGTAGAGCACGAGACGGCCGACGGGCTCGGCGGCCTGGCGCGTGTACGCCCGCAGCTCGTCGAACGTCGCGTAGCGCCGGCGCTCGAGATCGGTCCGGAAGCCTGACAGGAGCTCGGTGAACTCGGTGATCGGCAGCGCGAACCGATCGGCGGTGTCGGCGAGCGCGACGAATACCGGATGCTGGGCGCGACCGCGATAGGCGTCGTGCAGCTGCTCTTCCCAGCGATCGAGCTCGCGGGCGCGACGGCCCTCGTACGAGGCCTCGTCGGCAAAGTCATCGGCGACCCGAGCGAACGCGAACAGCGCGAAGATGTGCTTGCGCAGCTCCGAGCGCGCGAAGATCGACGCCACCGGATAGTTGTGGTGACGCGCGCGGCACAGCGCCTCGCAGTAGCGGTAGCAGGCGTCGAGCTCGAGCGTCGGCGGCAGCGGTACGGCGAGGGCGGGTGAACGAACGACTCCGAGGCGATGGATCACAAGGACTCCTTCAGGCGTGCAAGTACCTCACGCGCACGATCCGGTTTGACGTCGCCGCAGGCCGACAGCTCGGCGGCGACGCGATCGACGAGGTCGCCGGTCGCTCCGGCGGCGCGCGCGACACCGCGGGCGTGCAGCGCCATGTGACCGCGCTGGATGCCCTCCGTGGCGAGCGCGCGCAACGCGGCGAGGTTCGTGGCGATGCCGGCGGCACCGGCGAGCGCGGCGAGGCGATCGGCGTGAGTCGCGTCGGCGAGCTCGAGGGCGAGCCGCGCCGCGGGGTGATTGTGGAGCGCGCCGCCGACCGTACCGACCGCGAGCGGCATCACGAGCTCGCCCGCGAGGCCCCCATCGACCTCGCGCCACACGGCGAGCGGGCGATACGTCCCCGAGCGCGCCGCGTACGCGTGGGCACCGGCCTCGACCGCGCGCCAGTCCTGACCGGTCGCGACGAGCACCGCATCGACGCCGTTCATGATGCCCTTGTTGTGCGTCGCCGCGCGGTACGGATCGAGCTCGGCGAAGCGCGACGCCGCGGCGATCGCGCCGGTGACGTCCGCGTCGCCGAGCAGCGCGTCGGCGACGTGGCAGCGCACGGTCACCATGCGCCCGTCGGTGAGGTTCGACAGGATCCGCAGCCCGAGCTCGCCACCCGCGACCTGCGCGACGCGATCGGCGAGCGCCTCGCACAGCGTGTTGACGAGGTTCGCCCCCATCGCATCGCGGCAATCGACGTGGAGGTGCACCACGATCACGCCGCCATCGGGGCTCGTCTTCGCGAGGATGCGCGGCTCGAGCGCGACCGGACCGCCACCGCGCTCCGCGAGGCGCGGCACGAGGCGGCGCGCGTCGGCGAGGAGCTCGGCTGCGGCGTCGCGCAGCGCGGCCGCCGCGGCCTCGACGTCGGCGATCTGCGTGATCTGGATCTGGCCGATCATCACCGGCGCCGAGATCGAGGTGGTGAAGCCGGCGGGACGCACCATCCGCGCCGCGTTCGATGCCGCGGCCACGACCGACGGCTCCTCGATCGCCATCGGGATCAGCGCGTCGACGCCGTCGACCACGAAGTTGACCGCGACGGCGAACGGCAGCGCGTACGTGCCGATCACGTTCTCGATCATGCCGTCGGCGGCTTCGAGCGGCAGACCGCCCGGATCGATCGCCGTGAAATCCAGGCGGTCGTGGGCCGCGATCCGGCGCCGGCGCTCGGCAACGCCGAGACGGTAAAATCCGGTCAGACGGGACGACGACATGGACGAGAGCCTTTCTACTGTGCGTCGGGCTGCAAGTCCACGCCGGTCGTATCGACGCTGAGGCCAAGAGGACGGCACCCTGCTTCGATGAGCAAACGCTCGGCAACGGTTACATCTTCCGTGGCCGGGATCACGGCTACCGCGACGTCGCCGCCGCCGGCGCCGGTGGTCTTGGCGGTACCTCCCAGCTTGGCTAGGGCCTTGCGCGCGGTCGTGACGCAGGCTGGCACGAGTACCAGATCGGTCGCCGCCGCCAGCTGATCGGTCGCGATCGCGGCCAGTTGGAGCGCCGCGAGGAGGGCGTTGGCCGCGATCTCGGGCGTTCGCGACTCGCAGGCCTGACACGCGGCGCGCGAGGCCTTCGCGATCGCGGCCAGCGCGGCGTCGACGGCGACGCGATTGGTCTCGCGGGCCGCCATCACGCGCGCGATCAGCTCGGCGGTATCGGCCGACTCGCCGGTGAAGAACGGGATGAAGCGCAGACCTTGCGGCCAGGTCAGACGCGTCACCTTGCCGCCCTCGAACGCGATCACGCCGCCGTGAACGGCCGCGGCGATGTCGGCGCCCGAGCCGCGCGTCAGCGCCGGTGGCGACCCGGCCGCCACGTTCGCGGGCGTGCCGACCACCATCGGCGTGCGCGAGTCGCGGGACGTGGTCGCGATCGGAATATCGGCGGTTGCCGCGCGCGGTTGTGGTGCGATGATCATGTGCGCGCCCGAGTCGCGCTCGCGACGCCGCGAGCTCTGCGCGGTGCCGTGCGCGGCGGTCGCGATCGCGAGCACGGTGTCGCGATCGATCATCGGGACCTGTTCGTGGCCGGCGTTGAGCGCGAGCGCGGTCGCGGCGACCGTCACGGCGGCGCTCGAGCCGAGCCCGATCTTCAGCGCGCCGACGAAGAACTCCCGGCTATCGACCACGATCTCGAACGCGGCTCGCGTCGCCGGATGGTCGGCGCCGTAGCGGCGCTCGAGCTCGTTCGCGAGCGCCAGCAGGAACGGCGAGCTGCCGGTCGGCCCCTTGCGGCGGCGCGCGACGACGCGCCGATTCACGGCCACGACCAGCGCGGGCGCGCCTTCGAGCACGGCGTACTCGCCCGTCAGGATCAGCTTGCCCGGCGCCGTCGCCTTCATGCGATCACCTTCGCACCTTCTCCCGGTCCGGAGATCGTCGTGGCGGTCACTCCTTCGACCCCGGCGAGGGCGCGGGCGACGTGATCGGCATCGCCGGCCGTGGTCAGGACCTTGACGTGCGGGCCGGCGTCGATCGTGGCGTACGCGGCGCGTCCGTTGCCCCGCAGGGTGCGCACCGCGGCCAGGAGCGCGATCGTGGCGGGTTGCCAGTAGATGATCGCCGGGCGTGCGGCGATCGCCGTGGCGTGCATCGCGAGCGCGTTGGCCTCGGCCAGCTCGCCGAGCGCGCGCAGATTATTCGCGGCGAGCGCGGCCTCGGCGGTCGCGAGGTCGCGTGGCACGGTGTCGAGCCAGCTCGGATACAGCGGCGAGGTCTGGGTGACGTGCTCCATGGCGTCGCGCGAGCCGTGCGTCTTCGGCGCGCCCCCGCCGACGATCGCGATCACCATGCGCACGCTGTCGATCATCGCGGAGGTGATCGGCGTCGCGTACGCGTCGGCGTCGCGGTCGCCCGCGTGCATGCGCACGAAGCCGCCGAAGATCGACCGCGCGGCCGAGCCCGAGCCCCGCCGCGCGAGCCGCGACAGCTCGCGATCGTCGAGCGTGACGCCGGCCGCGCGCGTGGCTGCCAGCGCGAGCGCGGCGAAGCCCGAGGCCGACGACGCCAGCCCCGACGCGGTGGGGAAGTCGTTGCGCGTGGTGACGCGGGCCGGCGTGGCGATCTGCGCGCGGGCGCGGACGAGATCGAGGAACGGCGTCACGCGCGTGGCGTCCGCCGGCTCGCCGTCGAGGTCGAACGCATCGGTCGCGAGTGTCGGATCGAACGCGACCGTGGTCTCGGTGACGAGCGCGGCGAGCGTCAGCGACAGGCTGCCCGTGGCCGGCAGGTTGTCGGGCCCGGGACGCTTGCCCCAGTACTTGACGAGCGCGATGTTCGCGCACGCACGCGCGGTGACGGCCATCATGGTTCAGTCGCCTCCGGCTCGTGGCGTCGCCGCACCGTTCACCCGCCCACCTTCGTCACGAAGCCGTCGACCTTCGCGGTGCGCCAGGCGGCCAGCACGGCGTCTTCCTTGTCGCGCGGCGCGAGCGCGATCACCGCACCGCCGCCGCCCGCGCCGGTGAGCTTCGCGCCGTATGCGCCGACGCGCCGCGCGGCCTCGCACAGCCCGTCGAGCAGAGGTGTCGACACGCCGAGCTCGCCGAGCAGCGCGTGCGCGCGATCCATCGCGCCGCCGAGCCCGGCGAAGTCCTTCGCGAGCAACGCGCGCGTGCCGCTGTCGGCGAGACTGCCGAGCTCGCGCAAGCGAGGGTCGTCGGCGCCGTGGGTCGTCGTGGCCTCGGCGACGCGCTCGACCATGGCGGCCGTCGAGCGCTGCGCGCCGCTCGGCCCGACGATCACGCGCAGGGCGGGGATGTGGATCGGTCGCAACCCGCCGGCCTTGCGAAACACGCCGATGCCACCGGTCGCGGCGAGCGCGACATCGACCCCGCTCGCGCGGCCGTGGATCAGCTCCTCGCTCGCGTTCGCCGCGGCGATCACCTCGGCCAGCTGGGGGGCGCCGACGACCACGCCCGCGGCCGCGGCGCGGCGATCGCGATAATCGATCAGGGCGCGCGCGATCGCGACGCCGAACGCCGCCGACGCGCCGAGCCCGGCACCGGGCGGAATCTGCGCCTCGCCGACGAGCGTCACCGGCGGCCGGCCGACGCCGAGCTTGTCGGCGATCGCCCCGAGCGCGAGCGCGAGCGGGTGATCGTCCTCGGCGGTGAGCTTGACGTTCCACGACGGGATGTCGACCCGCAGCGCCCCACCGGCCGGGGTCGGCACCGCGCCGATGCGCACGCCGCGATCGAGCGCGGCGGCGAGCGCGGGGTAGCCGTACACCACGGCGTGCTCGCCGAGCAGGATGATCTTGCCGAGGCCGAAGAAGCTCATCGCAGCTCCAGATCGTCCAGGAACGCGCGCAGCGGCGCGCCGAGGTGGCGTGGCGCGCGCGCGAGGTCGGCGGGCGTGCGGCTGCCCGTGAGCAGGCACACCGCGCGGATCGTGGCGATCACGCGATCGATCGTCT
>Ga0326726_10002014_pt1 | contig 18897 bp, 16 predicted proteins | sample MHFenrmetagenome_2_FD_207603 | JGI IMG/M metagenome (GOLD analysis project Ga0326726, IMG submission 207603) | Lab enriched peat soil microbial communities from Michigan Hollow, Ithaca, NY, United States - MHF15MN | ecosystem: Environmental > Terrestrial > Soil > Wetlands > Peat | place: USA... | reverse complement strand
GAAATTTTGTAAGATCCGGTTATTGACGAACAGGGAATAAGTGGTTTAATCTGCTGTTCGTCATCGTGCTTGCTGGCCATTATTTTGTAATGATACCGGGTTCGCATCCATTTCTCAATCCGGACAGGGTCCGGGGTTTGCATCCGTGGTCATGACAGTGTTCGTCTGATGTGCCTCATTCCACGGAAATGAAAGGAAATAGTCAGTCAGTAGAATGGCTCTATCCACTTGAGTTGAAAAACCAGACAGCCAGACATCTGGTTACGGTTTTTACCGCCATTCAGTGCTCATACCGGGCTTTTCAATTTCAGGTGCAAGGCTTCACTGCTCTCTTGTATGGACTTCCGGTCCTCTTCGATCAGGGAACCAGTCTGGCTTTCCACCTCGATGAGGGTTGCATGACGAAGCAGTTCCTGGCGTGCATCTGGAGATTTTGTCTCCTGGCTGATAACATCGATTATCTCCAGCATGTGTAACAATACACTTACATTGTCGGAACTTGCATGGCGAAGCATATCGAATGCAGCGCTGAGCAATTCGTCGAAAGTAACCGGATCGAAAACAAGACGCAATTGGCCATGGCTGTCGTAGATATTCGGGCTTATCATGCCCTGTCGGGCAAACAACGCCAGACCATCACCAATATAATCCAGGCATGTCATAGCAGTGAAAGGGTCATTGATGGCCGGCGACATGGCCCGGACGGCCATTTCAGTAAGCTGGTTAACGGCATATTCGACATCCTGGGTGGGTGTTCGCTGGTTTCCAAGATGCAAGGTGTTTCTGATTTCGTCTTCCAACTCGTTATCAACCCGATCGGCGGGCCAGACCCGGGCTATGATCATGCCATTCCTTACAAAGGCACCTGGCTTAGGAACTATGCGGATGACTATGTCTTTTTTTTCGGCCAGCGGAAGGATATTTTCCGGATCTACGTATTGGATGTAACCCGGCTTACCTGCCCGAACCGGATGGGCTTCAGCTTTCATCAGTGAATCCGGAGGGCTTCTGGCGGTTTGACGTTGGTATTCACCGCCACGGGTTTCTTGCTGATTTGTTTCCCGGACCACCTCCAGCAACTCTGCGCCCGCCGCAGCTGCGATGTTCGGAGCCTGCAGCATGATGCTGATATGCTGGATCAGCAAGATCAGGCATGCGAATGATGCCACTAAAAGGTACAATCCAACGGTAGTGGTAATTTGAGGCCCTTCATGTTGTACTTCGACTGGAGGAATACCCATGGCACTAAAGATGCAATAGGCAAATGTAGCCACAAACATACCCAGAACGAACTGGGTAGTGCGATCACCCAGAAAGATGCGCAACAGGCGTGAGCCGTACTGGGCGGCTACGGTGGAAAGTGGCAGGGTGAGCAGCGTGAAGACCACTCCGGCGGTTGTCAGGACAGCGGTGGCCATACCAAACAGATAACCACGCAGTTCACCGACACTTCCTGAAATGATGAAACGACTGGTATTCAGGACTTCATTGGGGATCTGGACATCCAGCCAGTACATCGACCACGCCAGCAGCACCGCTCCAAGCGCCATGACCCCGGGAATGAACAGGAAGTTCACACTCATGCGATCCCATGTATAACGGCCTGCGATTCTGCTCTTTAATGGAAATCTCATGCGGTATACCTCGATTTATGCGTACTTATGCACGTGAGTTGATTGTGGCAATCGATAATATAGATATGGATTAATCATCTCCCATTTTTCCCTTTCAGCTTTAATCTCACCCGATTCTGTTACTCCGAGGAACAGCTCACAATCCCACCCGGTTTGATCAACGTACCGTTATGCAAAGGTCCCGATCCCCCGGTCGAAGGTATCGGATTTCCCGACATACCCATAGATCCAGCGCAATCAGACTTCAAGTCGCGATTGGTTTACCCGCCTGGCAAACATCAGCCCAATTTTGACCTGCCCAATTAACATTTTCTCTGAACATACCCGGCCCGAAGTTTCGTTTATCCTGTCTTTTTCCCGTGTCCGGAATCTTTGGGCAAACCGCGGGGAAGAAATTTATCGATGATTCCCGAACTGATACCTCGGTGCTTTCCGGTACATTTCGAAATAATTCCCGATCAGGTCATTTTCCCGCTCTCTTAAGTTATGCGGGAGCAGAGGTTTTTTCTCGATGTGATACGAGACCAGCATATCCTTTTCATCCAGCAGTTTCATCGCATGGCTCCTGAGCCGTTGTGCACAATCGGCCGACTGGCCGATATAGACGAGGTCATGGCTGTCCCGTTCGAACAGGAGGTATAACCCCGCTCCGGAGGGAACCATACTGACAGATTCCCCGTCAAGCGGGAGTCTCCCGATCCAGGGAAGGCCCATCCAGTACCGGTCACCGGGTGTTCCGATCGGCGGTAACGGTTTTCCACTCGGTCCGCCCGCAGGGTTGTCCAGATGGTTTTCTTCGAGTTTTCCGCCCCGTTGATTTTCCTTCCGGTTCGTGGATTTCCGGTAGCGTGGGTGGAACCGCCCGAAATTACAGAGCGTTGACTCACCGCGTTCCTGCCGGTACCGGTAGAGGAGATACCTCTGCATCCCCCGTCTTCCGCCCGGTGAAGCATCCAGCGGGGCAGCAGAACACTCATACGAGAATCCTTCTGCATCCTGCCAGGCCCATAATGAGGGTGCTTCAGTCATTGGAACATTCCATGGCATCAGTTCTCCCCGCTGGAGCGTGTGACGAAGTTCGTGGAGCCGCTGGTGGAGCTGCCTTTTCGTCTCACCGATGTACATGAGGAAGTCTTTACCGGTCGGTCGTATACGGTAGAGGCCGGGTTCTTTTGGGATGGTCCGGAACTCTTCTTTGTCTGCATTGAAGGGGACCCATGGCGTCCAGGGGAGGGAGCACCAGATGGGGGTGAAATACTCTGGATTGTCGATGTTTGTTGGGGTTTCCTGCTGGTCGGGATCGTGCGACATACGTGATAATGGGTAGGGCAGAGGATGAGAAAAGGTTGGTGGGGGATTGGTTATGCAGACCTGGCACGCGGACAGCCCGACCAGGTTGCACCTGAGCATGAATCGATTATAGTCAGCGGAGCCCGGACATGAGAGAGAATCGAATTGGTTCGCCATCATCCATGATTTCCTGTAAGACAATCCGATACCAGGAGAGGGCTGAAGAACAGAACCGCGCAAAAAGGGTAAAAACGGGTGGGAGAGGTATCATCCACCCTGATGCGAGGTGCACCGGAACTCCCGTTATGATTCAATCCAATAGTTAATAATAACCTGTCGCGAATTAATTCTCATCGCACTGACTAAAAACGATCTCAGAATGAAGGACTGATTCCCATAGTCACCGAACCCGGTTCACGACGCGATTTCCGTACTATGAAACCTGTGCCGGAAAAATTCCTGTTCAGGCGCCTGACGATAACTCTGGGACTTCTCGCGGTAGCAGCCGCTTTTTTTGGGATCCTCACTGCTTACTTCGGCATCTCCCTTATTGGCGGCCTTGACCTGGGCAACAAGACAATAGCGCTCAGCGCTGCCCTGATCTGGATATTCCTGGGATCTGTTCTTGCTTACCATGCAGCAAAACCACTGCAACGGCCCGCCGGGCTGCTCGTGCTGGCGGTTCTCATTCTTATCGCGGCAATCGAAACGATCGAGTTCGTGTTCAGTGTCCAGGGAGGCCATTTTTTCATCGAGACCCTGTTTGTCAGCGCCGGGTCAATAATCCTGGGACCGTCATCATCTCCTATCTCCCCCGCCGCCTCTGGTCTGGTGATAGCTGCAACGTTTGCTCTGATGTTCCTGATCGGTGGTACCCTGAGGTCAGATAAGCCTATGCAGCTCCCTGATGTGATCAGCATTCTCGGGCTCATCATTTCCCTGGTCAGCATCACCTTTGTCCTGAGTTACGCTTATGGCAATCCGTTATTGTACGGGACGCAGTTCATTCCCATTGCGTTTTTTTCAGCTCTCGCCGCGTTCTTCACTGGCATAGCGATTGTCACTGCAGCCGGCCCTCGTGCGTTCCCGGCCAGGTACATGACGGGAGGTTCCACCAGCGCCCGCCTCCTCCGGGTTTTCGTTCCGCTCGTCATAGGCATTATCCTGCTTGAAAATATTGCGTTTGTCAGTCTGCCATCCTGGTTCAACATCCGCGATGCGGTCCTGCTCTCGGCAAGCCTCGTCCTCTTCACGCTTGCCACTGCCCTGGTTGTCAGCCGGGTATCCCGGGGGATGGGCTTGGCTCTTGATAAGGCCGAACAGGAACTCGTCCGGAAAAACGAGGAACTCGGCGCCATGAACGAGGAACTAACGGCAATCGATGAGGAACTCCGGCAGACCAATGATAATCTTCTGCTCCATGAACGCCAGTTGGTGCAGAACAATGACGAACTCAATGAGCTCAATGAAGAACTCACCGCGACCCAGGAAGAACTCCGCCAGAATATTGAGGAACTAATCAGTGCTGAGGGTGAGCTTCGTGAGAGCCAGAGAGAGAACACATTCCTTGCCGACCTCCTGAACCGGTCGGAGCAGCCGTTCGGGATCGGATATCCTGACGGCAGGCTCGGAATCGTGAACGGTGCATTCGAGCGGCTTGTCGGGTATAGCGGTGACGAACTGAGATCTATGGACTGGGCGAGTGTGCTTACCCCTCCAGAATGGCGGGACCAGGAGCAAAAAAGCCTTGAAGAACTTCACCACACCGGAATTCCGGTCCGTTACGAGAAAGAATACATCAGGAAGGACGGATCGAGAGTTCCCATTGAACTCCTCGTCCATATCATAAAAGACAGCAGCGGGAACCCCCTTCACTATTATTCTTTTATCACGGATATCACCGAACGAAAACGGATAGAAGAGAAACTGGAAACCACTCTGCAGCGGTTTTATCTGATTCTTTCGAATATGCATTATGGGATCCTGCTCGTTACTGATGAAGATCGCATAGAATTTGTCAACCAGGCCTTCTGCGATTTTTTTGATCTGAATGAATCTCCTGCCGACCTGTCGAACATGTCTGCAAATGAGATGATCGGAAAAATCCGGTCTTCCTACCGGGATCCTGTCGCCGCTATAGCCCGTATCGGAGAAATAGTCCGCCAGGGGCAACCGGTAAAAGACGAAGACGTTGCCATGTACAGCGGACGGGTGTTCCTGCGGGATTTCATTCCCATACGCCTGGGTGGAAAACGATACGGCCGGTTATGGATCCACATTGATATCACCACTCGCAGGAAGGCAGAAGAAGAACTTATACAGAAAAATGATGATCTCAATGCTCTGAACGAAGAACTCACCGCAACACAGGAAGAACTTCACCAGAATATCGATGAACTCAGCCGTCGGGAGCAGGATCTCGGTAAAGCACTTGCAGAAAAAGAAGTCCTCCTCTCCGAGATACACCACCGGGTAAAGAATAACCTGACCGCATTCATCTCCCTTTTGAGCCTCGAAGGTTCGACCGAAGACACCCCGGCAGGAAAGATGCTCAAACAGGACCTGCAGAACCGGGCGAGGAGCATGGCGCTCATCCACGAGACCCTGTACAGGACCAACATGTACGACGAGGTCGATATGGGGATGTATCTGACAACGCTTGTCGACCAGATTGCCAATTCATTCAGGATGGCAAAAGGGGTAAAAACCATTGTCGATGCCCACGGGGTCATGCTCGACATCCCGAGGGCAACACCTGCAGGGCTCATCGTGAATGAACTCGTGACAAATTCCTTCAAATATGCATTTCCTGAATCCTTCGATTCAGCGGTTGTCCGGAATGCTCCTCCCACTATTACTGTTACGTTTGCAAAGGATGGCGGTGAGTACCTTATGATCGTCACTGATAATGGAATCGGGCTTCCCCCGGGATTTGACCTCACAACAACAAAGACCCTGGGCCTGAAGCTGGTGAACTTTTTAGCAAAACACCAGATGCGGGCGAAGGTCGAGGTCCAGGCGAACAAAGGTACTGAGTTTATTTTCCGGATGAACACATAGAAGGGTACGAAATGACCGGGGAAACGATTCTGGTAGTAGAAGATGACGGCCTGATCGCCCTCTACCTGACCGAGCTGATGGAAAAAGCAGGATACCGTGTCAGCGCAGCTTCTTCCGGGGAGATGGTGCTCCAGGACCTTAAAGATGCTCCCGCACCCGATCTCATCCTCATGGACATCGGTCTTTCCGGATCACTTGACGGGATCGAAACGTTCAGGCTGATCCGGAAGCAGTTTTCGATTCCCGTGATCTTCATCACTGCATATACTTCAGCGAGCATTCTCGAGCGGATATGGGAAGTTGGGCCGGACGGGTATATCGTCAAACCCTTCCTTGATAACGAGCTGCTCGATCTGGTCAGAAAAATTATCGATCAGCGGGCTTCGTAGTACCGGGATTATCTCCGGCGTCTTCTTTTTATTTTAAAAAAAATCAGCGATCCTTTTTTCACTGCATCATGTAATAAAATTTGAAAACTGGTGAAATATTTATATCGAAAAATCGCGAATGGACATAAATCCGGATCTGCCTGGGTCTCCCTGGAGGGGATTAATGGCTTTCACCGGGCCTGGCATAACGGTGCCGGCACTGGATATCTCGATCATGATCACATTACTATTCGCTGGCAATGACATCCCGGGCAGGTCTTCAGCAGGGTTCCGGTGAAACGAGCATGACTGGCGAATCGATTCTTATCGTTGAGGATGAAGGGGTCATCGCGCTCAAGCTCAAGGAACTGCTTGAGAAGAACGGTTACCGGGTTTCCGGAACTACGGCGTACGGGGAGGATGCCGTTACGATGGCAGAGCAGAACCCCCCGGATCTTATCTGCATGGACATCGGGCTGATGGGAAAGATCGATGGGATCGAAGCAGCCGGAAAAATCCACGGGCATGCCAATATCCCCGTCATTTACCTGACCTCTTATTCCGATGACAAGCGACTCGCTCGGGCAAAGGAGACCACACCGTACAGCTACCTTGTCAAGCCTTTCAACGAACGGGAGCTGCTCGCTTCGGTAGCCATGGCGTTGTACCGGCATAAAATTGACCTGCAGATCCTCGAGAGCATGCAGCGCTATCAGGCGATCATGGACAATGCGGCAGAAGGAATACTGCTCGTCTCCTGCGAGACCGGGGCGATCCTCGAAGCCAACCCGGCATCCGTCCGGCTGCTCGGGTATACCGGAGGGGAACTCTCCGGAATGATAGTCAGTGACCTCGTAGTACCTCACGGTATCCAGGCCGGGGCGTGGATGGAGCAGGCCTGCGCCCCGGAGGGATGGTCGGGGCAGGTGCAGTTCCGGTGCCGGGACGGCTCCATGAGAGACGTGGACCTCTCCTCCCGTATCATTCGCCGGGAGGGAGTTCCTGACCTCTCCTGCATGATGGCCCACGATATGACTGACCTGAAGCGTGCGGAGGTGGCGCTGCGGCTGGCGCACCGGAAACTCAATCTCCTTTCGGGTGTCACCCGGCATGATATTCTCAACCAGCTCAACGTTCTGGAAGGTTTCCTCGAGCTATCCGGTCAGGGTCTTGGCATGGCACGCCTGAAAGAGTACGTGATGAAGGAAAAAAAAGCGGCTGCGAATATACGCCGAATGATCCTTTTCACGAAAGATTACGAGGAGATCGGGCGGCAGGAACCCGGCTGGCACCGGCCGGAAGCGATCATCTGCCAGCTGGTAAAAACGGCAAATCTCATGGATATCAGGCTCGATTCCCGGCTCGGGGACCTGGAACTCTATGCCGACCCCCTCCTTGAACGGGTATTTTACAACCTGCTGGACAATTCGATTCGTCACGGGGAGCACATGAAAATGATCGTTGTGACAGCCGAGCCAGCGGGAAACGCCCTGATGATCCAATGGGAGGACAACGGCCCCGGGGTTCCTGAAGTAATGAAGGAGAAGATCTTCGAACGGGGTTTCGGAAGAAATACCGGTCTCGGTCTCTTTCTCGCCAAAGAGATTCTCGCGCTTACGGGTATCACCATCCGGGAGACTGGCACGTTTGGCAGGGGTGCCCGTTTCAAGATTATCGTGCCGGCAGGGTCGTTCCGGTATCCGGCAGCATCAAAGATCTGAATCAACCGGATCCTTACTCCGCCCCGGGTAGGAATTTCCCTTTTTTAATTTTCCCGCGAGCCCGGTACCCGCTGCCCCGCAATCGGCCCGGATCCCTTCCCAAAACCGGCGGGACAGCGGGCTTTGTGTTAATCCCTTCTTTCCAGGATTACTCCTCTCACACCCCTGCGGGGATTTTCCGTATCCCCTTTGTACCTCGGGATAATATGGCAATGGGAGTGCATCACGCTCTGGCCCGCAACAGCGCCGATATTAAACCCGATATTATACCCGGCTGGCTTCTCTGTTCTCTCGATCACCTGCCTGCACTCAGCGGCCAGGGCCATTATCGCACATTTTTCATCAAAGGTCAGGCTGAAAAAATCCGGTTCGTGGCGGAACGGGATCACCAGCATGTGTCCTGTGGCTACCGGGAACCGGTCCTTCCGGGCGTAACATAACCCGTTCTGTATGACGATTACGCTGTCAGGTGGGGAACAGAAGGGGCAGGTGGCTGGCATAATCATTCCGGATTCCGATAGTGTTGTCTGAGGAAATAAAACCGTGTTTTTTTTAGAGAGGCCGGGAGATAAAGGAATATTTGTTCGGGGTGTGTCAGCCTCTGGAGAATTCCTTTTACTCTGATATGCGATACAAAACACGGTAAGATGATGGATGGGACAGTTCCTGACCCCATACCGCCCCGGGGCATTTGCGTGATGATGAGGTAGTACCTTTTTGAAGAGTTATCGCATTTGGGGGGAGCCAAAAGCGGCGGGGGTGAAACCCCCGTGAGCGCTGAGCCTGTTTATTAAGCATGTCCAAAGACCGATAATTAAGGAATTGACGCACTACCGGGCTTACCGCTTCATGAACTTCCCGGTTTTTTCTGCCCCGTTTCACCGTGTCCGCGAGAGTGGGTAAAGCGATGCAAGGTTGTCGATATCATTGAGGATGTACGCAAATGCAAGCCAGCTCCACGTACCCCAGCGTGCAGAGAGTTCCTCCTGCACCCTGGCGATCTCCTGGCGGGAGTTTGCCGGTGTTCTGCCATGGTAGAGCTCGCTCATGATGACCACGCTCCAGGCATCGATCGGCGGTGTAGACTGCCCGAAGATGATGGCTGCCGAATACCTCCCGATGCCGGGGATGGCTGTGAGGACTTTCATTGCCTCCTCTTCGGGAATACGGGCAAGTTCCCTGAGCGAGACGGGGTGTTCTGCAAGATACTGTGCCGCTTTTACCAGCCGCTCTGACCGGTACCCGAGCATTGCCTTTTTCCGGAGTATAACCGGGTTGAGGTGTGCCACCTCTTCTGCCCGTGGCCAGAGAATGACTTCTTTTCCGTCGAACGCGACCTTCGTCCCGGCCAGGGCGAGAACCGCGTCCATCATCTGTTCGCTCCGGGCGATAGGCGCCATCTGGAGAAGGATCGCAAGGATCACACCCCCGAATACATCGTCCAGGAGCCCGATCCGCATCCCGGGGTGGTCGGTGGTTGCCGTTCTGAGCACCGGATCGTCCTGCGCGAACCGGTAAAACCCCGCTAGGTCCTCGTCTGCCCCAAGCCCGGCCAGGACCAGTTCCTCCAGCTCGTCGGTGTCATCCTTTGCAAGCGGGAATGATGTATATGCCCTGACCTGTACCCGGTTTTTCCGGGCACTCATGCGGAGCCCGACCGGAATATTCCTGATGCGGACAGCGGTCCAGAGGGTTTTGTGCTCAAAGTGCTCCTTTGGGGTGGACCAGTGCCAGCCGGCGGGTTTCGCTACGGTCAGAGTGAAGTCGAAAGGTTCGGGAATGGTGAGGGAGAAGTGCGTAACGTGTCCGGCCTGCATACTACGCGATACTGGGCCGGGAGGGTAATAAAGGTACGGGGGAAGGGGACAGTCAGGATTGTTGTTTCTGCACGAACGGGTGCAAAGATACAGAATCCTGATCAACGGCGCACCGGTTTTCCTGATAAATCCTTCATTCCCGGAATGCCAACCGGGTGGTATGACCCCTCGCAGGGAATCCCGCACGGGTCATTGTTATTCCCTGGGGGATCGCGATCCTCACGACAACCTGGCTCTCCATAGGAAGTCCGGACCTTACCTATGCGCATCGTCATGCAGGGCATCTGCATGATCGGATCGGCAGCCTGCCTGAGAAAGGCTGCGGACCGTGCTGCGTATTTGGAGTGATGAGGTATACGTTCGGGACAGCCCGGCAGGTTGCAGGGACGAAGCGAGAGGAAGAGTTTTTCTTTCCCTGGGCAAAAAATTGAGCGTAAAGCACAAGAATACAGGAAGTCAAAACACCCTGTATGAAGCAGTGGATTAAGGATACCGCCGGCCCTGGCGTGGTTCTCTGGTTGATCGGGTATCTCGCTTCGCTGGCGCTGTTCTTTTCGCCGTATGCAGGGATCATGGGCTGGATCCTCCTTGTCATCTTCACCCCGGTTACTAGTGCGATCGCGTGGTGGTGGTTCAGATCCCGGGAGCCCCTCTCCCTGCAGTACTATGCAGGTGTCGGAGTTGCATGGATGCTGATTGCCGTTGTGCTCGACTACCTGTTTATCGTCCTGCTGTTCCAGGCCACCTATTACGGCCCCGATGTGTTCGTGTATTATGCCGTGACATTCCTCATCCCGGTGGGCGTCGGCCTGTACCTGATCCGGACCCGTAAGGAGACGGTGTCACCGCAGGGATGACCCGGATTCTTCTCAGGTGGCAATCCATGGGATACAGGGGTCCATGCGAGGGAACACCCCGGAGGTGAGATAGTCCGAAAGGCCCGTTTTTTTTAATGGACTCCTGCCGTCGGGATCGGGCGACATGTGTAACTATGATTTAGGTGGGGGGCAGGACAAGGGTGGTAAAGGTTTTACCGGCCCGGCCCCATGACACCGAACTACTCATGAGTTGTATTCAGGGCATCCTCATGGCGTGAAAATTCATGGCCACAGTCCAAAACGCTGGTGATAGATCCAGGTTTCCTTAAAAAAATGAGCCTTTATTGGCAATGCATAAAACCCTTGCCAGCATATTTCCGCTTTGTAATCCATGGTCTCAGACTCATCACGACGGAAAGTTCTTCTCGCTGCAGCGCTGGGGTCATCGCTTGCCCCGTTCATGGTCTCAGCGTTCATCGTTGCCCTGCCTTCGATCGGCAGGGAGTTCTCTGCTGACGCGGCGATGCTCGGCTGGGTCACCAGCGCCTTCTTCCTTGCTGCCGCCGTCTTTCTCGTGCCCATCGGGAGACTGGCCGACCGTTCCGGGATCAAGAAGATCTTCACTGCCGGTATCGGGGTCTATGCCATCTCCTCCCTGCTCGTCATCTTTGCCCCGTCAGTTGAGGCGCTCATCGCCGCCCGGTTCGTGACCGGAATTGGTGCGGCGATGATCTTTGGCACATCCATAGCACTGGTAAGCCTCGTTTTTCCCGAGGCCGAACGCGGGAAGGCTATTGGCATCAACGTTACTGCTATGGCCGTTGGTTTTCTCCTCGGGTTCTTTTCCGGGGGTTTCCTCACGTACTACCTCGGGTGGCGGAGCATTGTTGCCGTCCTCATACCTCTTGAGATATTCATCGTCTGGCTCATCCTTTCACGGTTAAGAGGCGAGTGCGAGATCTCGCGGCAGCGGGAGCTCGATCCTGCAGGGATGGTCCTGTTCGGGACCGGTATGTTCTGCCTGATGGTCGGTTTTGCCATACTCCCGAACAGGACCGGGGGTGCACTCCTGGCAGCAGGTCTGGCATGCGTCATTGTGTTTATCTGGCACGAAGGGCGGATAAAAACGCCCCTGCTTAATGTCCGGCAGCTCGGCAGGAACCGTGTGTTTGTGCTGGCAAATCTTATTGCGCTTCTCTTCAATACGGCAAATTTTGCTATTATCTTCCTGATGAGCCTGTACCTGCAGTCAGTCCGGGGAATTGACGCCCGGGTTACCGGATTAATCCTGCTCATCCCGATCATCTTCATGGCCGGGCTCTCCGCGTATGCCGGAAGACTCGCCGACCGTATCGACCCAAGAATCGTGATCGGGTCCGGTATTATAGCGACAACTCTCTCCCTCTTGCTGCTCACCTCGCTTGAGAATGATACCCCGGTGCCGCTCATCCTCGTGGCCCTGATCCTCATGGGGTCGAGCATCGCCCTGTTCCAGTCGCCCCTGGTACGGACCCTGGTCAGTTCAGTGCCGAGGGAGGTGTATGCGCTTGCCTCGGGTATGGTCGAGACGATGCGGCTTGCCGGGATGACGATCAGCATCTCCATCACCGTTATCATCTTCACGCTTACCGGTGCAGGAACCTCACCGTCAGCAGCCGCATCCCCGGCAAACATCGCCGCCCTGCATATGATATTCTGGATCCTGGTGTCCATCTCGGTTTGTGCCCTGGTGGCAACAATTACCCTCAGGAAGAGAACGGACCCTCCCGTGCCTGCATCCTGACACACCAGTGTTCACAACCCCGGGTTTGTTCAAAGGAAAACAAGTCCGTTCTGTATATCGCCACGATTGTACGGGTGTTCCATGAAAAATAGTGGGCTCAATAAACTATCAGGTCTTTTTTCGGTAACCTGAGTCATTGCCTGCCCGTTTTTCCTGTGCATAGCTTGTAAACAACTTTTAGTAGCAGGCATGGCATTTCAGGTCCTGATTGCCTCGTTCAAAAACGAATTAAAGTCACAATGGAATATACTCCGGAAATATTACTGAACAGGTGACGACCCTACGAAAATTACTCCCCTTATTACAGTACTTCTCATTGCATCAGTCTGTGTGAATGTCTTTTTTCTGGCATTCTATATCCCATCGGACCAGAGCAGGCTTTCCCGGCTGAATGTCCAGCTAAATGCACTTGGTAGTGAAAATACCCGGCTCAATGCAGAGGTAAATCAGGTTGCTGCAGATGGAATTTCCCAGGATGGTGCAACCAGCTATGCCTCCCTCCAGGCCCCGGCGGTGAGCCAGTCTGTCCAGAATGTAAACCACGGGCGGTATATCGCCCGGGCCGTGGTCCAGAAAGGTTCGATAATGAACATATCTGTTGAGATCAGTCCTGGTAAAGGGAGGGTGCTGGTCCAGACAAAGCCCCTGATGGGGGTTGTGTTCCAGGGAGCGGCAAATACTGCAGTCATTGTCGCCGGGAAAAAGACCGGATTCGATCTTTCGAAAAGCGATGTAATATTTTCCATAGATTCCGGTGACCAGATTGCCGAAGTAGATGGTCCGAGTGCCGGAGCGCTGATGACACTTCTTGCCATTTCTGCTATTGAAAAACACCCGATCGACAAATCCCTGACCCTGACCGGTACCATAAACAGTGATGGCCGGATTGGCGCCATTGGCGGAGTTGTGCCAAAGGCAACTGCCGCAAAAGACAGTGGGAAAACCCTGTTCCTGATCCCCGCGGAAAACCAGCTCATTACGCCACCTTCCGCAGGGACTGCCGGTACGGGTATTTATACCACCGACCCGACGGCACAAGGGCAGGTGTCTGCCAAAGATTACATTGAGAAAAATATTGGCATACATGTCGACTATGTAAACACTATCGATGACATCATTACCGAAGCCATGAAATCCGATACCCCCTTAGCAGCCTAAAGAAAAAGAGAGTTTACCGGCGTGCAGGTGGTGTGGATCTGATCCTCACCGGTTATTTTTTTTTAGTAATGAGTTATTTCAGCATATGATTTTTCATAAAATCTTTTTGTAATTACTCCTTCAATCAACGGGTATCGCGCTCCTGGAGAGACCGGATGGTAAAAAAAGAAGAAAGAAATAAGAAAAAAACCTATTAGCGCCGAATGGTATAAGGTAACATACCATGAAAAATAATCCGGGAAAATTTCTTATTATTCTCCTTACCGTGGTCATTTTTACGGCAGGGTGTACGCAGCAGACAACCCCGGCTGCACCAGTTCCGTCAACAACCTCCACCACGTTGATTCCAACAACTACTTTTTCATCCGGGGTAACGAACCCGATAGTTCCGACAACACCCACTGTTCCACCAACTCCCTCTTTCATCCCGGTAAAGACGCTTTCCCCGAAAGATCCAACCGATGTGTCTCAAATTACCTTCTTACATTATTCTGACAGCGATTTCAGCATGGATTATCCCTCGACATGGACAATAGCAACCTCAGCATATACTCCTTACCCCGTTGGTCCCTTTCATTTATACGACGATCCCCGCTTAAACAAACCCTATCGTGTTGTTACGTTTACCAGTCCTGATACCACCAAAAAGATCGTGGCACTCACACAGGATTTTGAACGAGCCGGGATCTTCAGTCTCAATCCTACCTTTGACTGGGCCCAGGCGTTGTTTACCCGGGATTACCCGGATCTGTCCCCGGCGAACTACCTGGGGAACTACAAATATTTTTCCGGAGGGAATACCATGGCATCAACGTATGATGTAACCTTACCCCGGGGGTCAGGATATTACCCTTCGGCATACTCAGTAAAAACCATGATCACGACGCGTCACGTATATAATTTTGGATTTTTTACCGACACGAATAATTTCACGAGCTACAGTAACCTGAAAGAAAGGATCTTTTCGTCCATAAAAACAAACGGTGCCGGATGAGTTTTTTTTAATCGTTTATATCTTCTGACAATTTCCCACGTCTTCTCTCCTGAATGCCCGGGCACAGACCCAGAGCGACTCTGTCATTGTGGGGAAGATGTACGTGGAATCAATGAGATCCTGCACGGTCATCCGGTGGTGAACAGCAAGGACGCCTGCCTGGAGTATCTCCGCTGCGAACGGCGAGCAGATATGCACCCCGAGGATACGCAGGCTCCCCATTTCTGCCACTATCTTGACCATGCCCCGGGGATCTCCCAGCATCTCAGCCCTGGCCAGGACATCCATCCGCGTGCACCGGGTTACCACCTGCACCCCGTCTCGGCGGGCACGCTCCTCGGTTACCCCGACACTGGCGATCTGCGGGGTCGTAAAAACGGCATGGGGCAGGAGTGTGCGGTCAAACGTAATGCTCCGGTTGCCCAGTGCATTCTCTGCAGCGATGCTCCCCCCGTATTTTGCGTTCGTCTCAAGCTGGGGTTCGCCGATCACGTCACCTGCGGCGTAGATGCCCGGCGTTGATGTCTGCAGCATCTCATCAACAAGAACAGCCCCGTCCTTACCGGTCTGCACGCCGGCCCGTTCAGGGTGGAGTTCCCGGGTATTCGGCGACCTGCCGGTGGCAAAGAGAATCCGTTCAGCGGAAAAATCCACTGATTTTCCCCCGGTCCGGGCAGATACCGTTATCCGGTCGCCATCCTTTGCCACCCTGCTGAGGTTCACGTCTGTCCGGATAGCAATACCCTCCGCTGCCAGGCAGGCCAGCATCAGCGCTGAAATCTCCGGTTCTTCTTCCGGTACAATACGCGGGCTTCTCTGCAGCAGGGTCACCTCCGTGCCGAGAAATGCGTAGAGCTGTGCAAACTCAAGACCCAGTGCCCTTCCTCCTATGATAACAAGCGATTCCGGCACTGATTGCGGTTCAAGGGCTTCGACGCTGGTCATGGGCCTGACCGTCCCGATACCTTCGAGCGGGGGAAATGACGGAGAGGATCCCGTGGCGATGATGATTCTCGGGGCAGTCAGGACTCCGTTTCCGACCTGGAGTTCCGTGGGAGATAAAAATGAGGCCTCGCCCTGTACTATCTCGACCCCGAGCGTCTCAACGATGTTTGCGTATTTTTTCCGGCGAAGTTTTTCAATGAGCACGTTTTTTTGCTTGAGCATGCCGGCAAGGCCGGGGCCGGCAGGCATCCGGCCTCCCTGATCCCCCTGGTTCTTCTCATGCACTTTCTCCGCCGCGGTAAGCAGGAACTTGCTCGGAATGCATCCATAGTTCACGCAGGTACCCCATAATGTTCCCCGTTCCACCATCGCAACACGCGATTTCCCGAGGTGTACTGCCGTTGTGGCCGCAGAAGCACCGGCCGTACCACTGCCGATAATAATCAGGTCATAGTCTTTTGGGGGAGCCATCATCTTCACCTTACACCATGTGGGACATTATTCAGATCTTTTCCAGAGGGTTTTTAAAAATCCTGTTCAACCGAATCTTGTACTGTCCATTGTCCATAATCCATTCTTACCTTCCTAAAAGAGGTTGCTGTTATTTAAGCTTTTTACGGGCATAACGAATACTACGTGGATGAAGATTCGTTTTTTTCACAAAGCCTTTCGCGGGTCACCGGCACCTGAGAACTATAGGGAAAGATAATAACCATCCAGCCAGATTCTATCTGAAAATGGAAAAGAGGGAGAAGAGAGAAATGGATCAGGCCGGATTATCGGTGTACCGTCCTGTCAGACTGGATAGGGACTACCTTGCCAACAAGGCCCTGGACCAGTTCGGCAAGAGTCACCCGGGTACCTGGCGCACCTCCAGCGCCTCACGGAAGATGCTGGTACTGGAGGAGTTCACGGATAGTATACGTAGTCTTGAGGAATCGCTTGCAATCGATAACCCGGCTATTTTAATCGAGCATTCCTGCTGGGCAGAGGTGCATCTCACCGCCCTGCACTTTCCGAAGAACCATGTATCCCTGGTTCTTGAAGCCCTTTTGGAAGTCCTCAAAAAAGAACTGCCCCTGGATTTCCGCAAACAGGCAGGGGCCTTTATCACCGAAAGCTTGGCAGCTCTCAAAAATTCATCACCTGATATCCCCTCCTGTATCACTGCGGATAACCCTCATGCGGATGTTGCCCGGTCTTTCCTCGCCGCTCTCATCGCTGCGGATCAGAAGGAGGCGGGAAGGGTGCTCGGGAATGCAATCAGATCCGGCACACCATTGAAGAATATCTATATCCATGTCCTTCAGCCGGTGCTGCAGGAAACCGGAAGACTCTGGCAGCTGAATAAGGTCAGTATCGCCCAGGAGCATTTCGTAACTGCCTCCGTCGGGACGTTTATGGCCCGACTGCACGCCCAGGACCTCCCTTCGGGCAAGGGGAAAAAAGGACACAAGGGAATGACTGTTATCGCTGCCAGTGTCGGGGCGGAGCTGCATGATGTCGGGATCCGCATGGTAGCCGACTTTTTCCACATGGACGGCTGGGACACGTACTATCTCGGGGCAAACACCCCGGTGCAGAGTATCCTTGAGGCGGTCAAAGACCAGAGGGCCGACATTATTACCCTGTCCACGACCATGCCACGCCACCTTCCCGATGTCCAGTACCTTATCCGGTCTCTGCGTGGGGACCGGGAGACCGCGAGAGTAAAAATAATTGTTGGCGGATATCCGTTCAGGATCATTCCTGACCTCTGGAAACAGATCGGCGCTGACGCGTACGCGGGAGATGCAGAAGAGGCAGTCGTTGTCGCCAACCGTCTCGTGCCTGGACGCAGGTGAACAACCTCGGAGTGAAAACGAGTATCCCTGGATGAAGGCCCGCATGCCATGAATCCGGGACTTATGTACCATGTACCGACCGGCGGTCGACAAGGCGTTTTTGCCGCCCCCGGAGCTTGTGCAGCTCAAGTTCTCCGGGAAGAACATAGGTGAACAGCACGGAGAATGTCCTGTCTTCGTAATGGGGTACAAGATTTCTCTTGTTTTTTAAGAACTGGCCAATAAACTGTTCTTCGATTAGCCTCCGGTCTGCAGTCCCCGGATCCGTGCACTCTATGCTCACCTGCATTATGACATCCCCTGGTGATCTGCCATCAGAGACGAATGCCTCGAATTCACCATTGAGGAACTGCATGCTTTCCCGTTGGAAAATACCGGCTTCCACGTCCACGCGGTTCACGGAATTCCCGTGGATCCAGACGGTTTCTGCCTCCCTCTGCGGGTTGAAGATCCGCATATGCGTCCTGCCGCAGCCACACCGCTCCCGTGAGAGCACCGCCGTCGTATCCTCAGTATCATAGTTGATCAGGAGAGTGCCTGCCTTTGCACCCTCAGGAAGGAGCGTGGTGAGGATCGCCCGGCCGCAGTTGCCGTCGGAGACGAACGCTTTCATCTGGGGATCGTAAATGTCGAGGTGGACGAGGTCTTCAGGGACGTGGAGACCGGCGAGTTTCGTGCACTCCCCGCACATCGTCCCCTCGGTGCTCCCGTAGGTGTTGAACACCGGACACCCCCACGTCTCTGCCAGGTACGCACGGGACTCGTCAGAAAAACTCTCTCCCCCGACGATCAACCTCGTGATCGAGGTCTCTTCCAGCCGGATACCTTCCTGCACCAGCCGGTGCGCGAGCCGGAGGAGCTTGAATACGCTTCCCACGATCGCGGTCGGACGGTATGCCGTGATGACCCTCGACGCGAAATCACACCTGCCAAACGGTATGATGGTCATCCCGAGTCTCTGGGCTGCAAGAGTCATGGTGTTCGCACCTACGTTCATGCCGTACGAGGCACAAACGACCACCCGGTCATCGGGACCGAATCCCTGCGAGACAAAACTCCGGGCATATTTCTCGGCATACCTCTTCCAGTCATCCCACGTGAGGAAGAAACTCTTGGGTGTCCCGCTTGTCCCGCTCGTTTCCTGGATGGTGAAGACGTCACCCAGGTGTGTTGAAAGGAACATGAAATCCGGGGTGTTCGGCGGCTGGTTCTCGCGGATGGTTCGGCCGGAGACGATAGGGAGATGCAGCAGGTCCTCGTGGACCCTGATATCACCCGGGTCGATTCCGTTCTGTCTGAACCAGTGCCGGTAGAACGGGGAGTGTTCATGGGCGTACCGGATGGTATACCGTACCCGCTCATCGATCAGCGAATCGAGACTGTCCCGGTCCATTGTCTCGATCCCGGGATTATGATACCTTGGCATTGCTCGTACAGAGAATCGCGGAAAAAAGGTTTATAGATT